>Ga0115011_10000026_pt1 | contig 160069 bp, 127 predicted proteins | sample TroAtlMetagenome_2_FD_88705 | JGI IMG/M metagenome (GOLD analysis project Ga0115011, IMG submission 88705) | Marine eukaryotic phytoplankton communities from Atlantic Ocean - Tropical Atlantic ANT8 Metagenome | ecosystem: Environmental > Aquatic > Marine > Oceanic | place: Tropical Atlantic... | reverse complement strand
TCACGTTAACGGCCATGCCGCGAGTGGCACCCGGCAGAATGAATCTGCTGCGGCATGGCCGTTCCCCTCACCCACCGCTCGCAGCCGCGAGCGGTCCCCCCTCTCCCGCAAGCGGGCGAGGGTCGGTCGGCATCACGCCGAGCGTGATTCACGCTAAAAGCAAAAGGGCCGCTAGAAGCGGCCCTTTTGCAGGCGTTCCGCCGAATCCTAGCGAATATCCTTGAGCTTCTTGACGAAGTGCAGGCGGGCCGCGGCTTCAACCAGTTCGGCCTGGGCGCGCGCCAGATCCATTTCGCCCTTGGCGTTCTCCACCGCCTCCTCGGCGGCGCGCTTGGCGTCCGCGGCGGCCGCTTCATCCGCGTCCTTGGCGCGCAGGGCAGTATCCGCCATCACCGTGACCAGATGCGGCTGCACTTCTAGCAGGCCGCCGGAGACGAAGAAGTAAAGCTGCTCGCCGTCGGCCGTCTTCACCCGCACTTCGCCGGGCTTGAGCCGGGTCAGCAGCGGCGAATGCTTGGGCGCAATGCCGACCTCACCGAGTTCCGCCGGAGCGAACACCATCGCGGCTTCGCCGGAATGGATGTGGCCCTCGGCCGACACGATGTCTACATGCAGTTGGGACATGGAACGCCTCTCGAGTCCTGAATCCTGCGGTGCAACGTCTGGGGCTTCTTACCGCCTTGCCTCACACGTGCGCTACACGGATCAAATGTTCTTGGCCTTCTCGACGGCCTCGTCGATCGTGCCGACCATGTAGAACGCCTGTTCCGGCAGGTGATCGTACTCGCCATCGACGATGCCGCGGAAGCCGCGAATCGTCTCCTTCAGCGACACGTACTTGCCGGGCGCGCCGGTGAAGACTTCGGCCACATGGAACGGCTGCGACAGGAAGCGCTGAATCTTGCGCGCGCGGGCCACGGCCTGCTTGTCGTCTTCGGACAGTTCGTCCATGCCCAGAATCGCGATGATGTCGCGCAGTTCCTTGTAGCGCTGCAGCACACCCTGCACGTCACGCGCGGTCTGGTAGTGCTCGTCGCCGATCACGTCCGGGTCCAGCTGGCGGCTGGTGGAGTCCAGCGGATCGACCGCGGGATAGATGCCCAGCGAGGCGATTTCACGCGACAGCGTCACGGTGGAATCCAGATGCGCGAAGGTGGTCGCCGGCGAAGGATCGGTCAAGTCATCGGCCGGCACGTAGACGGCCTGGATCGAAGTGATGGAACCCTTCTTGGTGGAGGTGATGCGCTCCTGCAGCACGCCCATTTCCTCGGCCAGCGTCGGCTGATAGCCCACCGCCGACGGCATGCGGCCGAGCAGCGCGGACACCTCGGTGCCGGCCAGGGTGTAGCGATAGATGTTGTCGACGAAGAACAGCACGTCGCGGCCTTCGTCGCGGAAATACTCGGCCATGGTCAGGCCGGACAGCGCCACGCGCAGACGGTTGCCCGGCGGCTCGTTCATCTGGCCGTAGACCATTGCGACCTTGGACTCCGGCAGGTTGTCCTGCACGATGACCTTGGCATCCGACATTTCGTGATAGAAGTCGTTGCCTTCGCGGGTACGCTCACCGACGCCGGCGAACACCGACAAGCCGCTGTGCGCCTTGGCGATGTTGTTGATCAGCTCGAGCATGTTGACGGTCTTGCCGACGCCGGCACCACCGAACAGGCCGACCTTGCCGCCCTTGGCGAACGGACACAGCAGATCGATGACCTTGATGCCGGTTTCGAGCAGTTCGGTGGAACCGGACTGGTCCTCGTAGCTCGGCGCGTCGCGGTGGATCGCCCAACGCTCCTCGGATTCGACCGGACCGACTTCGTCGATCGGCTCGCCGAGCACGTTCATGATGCGGCCCAGGGTGGCCTTGCCCACCGGCACCGAGATCGGTGCACCGGTGTTGCTCACGGCCAGGCCGCGCTTGATGCCTTCGGAGGCGCCCATGGCGATGCAGCGGACGACACCGTCGCCCATCTGCTGCTGGACCTCGACCGTGAGGCCGGTTCCGTCGACAGTCAGCGCGTCGTAGATATTGGGGATCGCGTCACGCGGGAATTCCACGTCGATGACGGCGCCGATGACCTGAACAATCTTGCCCGTGCTCATTTCTATAACCCTTGCTGGTTAAGCCGTTTCCCGCATCCGTCCGAAGGCCGATGCAGAAGATTCATTTGCCTCAGACCGCCGCCGCGCCGCCGACGATTTCCGCCAGCTCCTTGGTGATGCTGGCCTGGCGGGCCTTGTTGTAGGCGAGTTCCAACTGACTGATGATCTTGCCGGCGTTGTCGGTCGCCGCCTTCATCGCCACCATGCGTGCGCTCTGCTCGCAGGCCACGTTCTCGATCACGCCCTGATACACCTGTGACTCCACGTAACGCTGCAGCACCGTGTCGAGCAGTTCGCTGGATTCGGGCTCGTAGATGTAGTCCCAGTTGTCGAGCAGATTCTCGGTGTCGTCCACCGGCTGCACCGGCAGCAACTGCACCAGATCGGCCTTCTGCGACATCGTGTTGACGAACGCGGCGGACGCGATAAAGACACGATCCACTTCACCGTCGCGGTAGGCATCGGTGAGCACCTTGATCGTGCCCAACAGATCCTCGAGATGCGGACGGTCACCCAGATGCGTGGCCTGCGCGCTCAGCTTGGCGCCGAAGCGCTTGAAGAACGACACGCCCTTGGTGCCGATCACCGACAGCTCGCAATCGACGTTCTGTTCCTTGTAGTCGCGCAGCGCACGCACCACCTGGCGGAAGGTGTTGACGTTGAGACCGCCACACAGACCACGGTCGGTGCTGACCACCAGAATCGCGACGCGCTTGACCTTGCGGTCCAGCATGAACGGATGCTTGTACTCGGGATTCGCGTGCGCGAGATGCCCGATCGTACGGCGGATGCGCTCCGAATACGGACGCGCGGCCGACATGCGTTCCTGCGCCTTGCGCATCTTCGACATCGCGACCTTTTCCATCGCGCGCGTGATCTTCTGCGTGTTCTTCACGCTCTTGATCTTGCCGCGGATTTCCTTCGCGTTTGCCATTGCTTTGCTCGTTAGGCCTGAGGCGTGAGGCGTGAGGCGTCTGCCTTGCCGCGACTCATGCGCTTGTTGGCTGGTTGAGTATTCATATCGATCTCCAGGCACTGGGGCCGAAGACGCTTTTGCGCCTCAAGCCTCACCCCTGGCGCCGCACCGGCGATCATCAGATCGCCGACTGCTTGACGTAGGCTTCCATCGCCGACTTCAGTGCCGCTTCGAGATCGCCGTTCCAGTCACCCTTCTCGTCGAGCTTGGCCATCAACTCGGCATGCTCGCTGGCAAGGAACTGGTGCAGACCGGCTTCCCAGACCAGAATCTTGTCGACCGCGACCTTGTCGAGGAAACCCTTTTCGACGGCGTACAGCGAGGCGGCCATCTTCGACACCGGCAGCGGCGCGTACTGCTTCTGCTTCATCAGCTCGGTGACGCGTTGACCGCGCTCCAGCTGGGCGCGCGTGGCGGCATCCAGATCGGAGGCGAACTGCGCGAAGGCCGCGAGTTCGCGGTACTGCGCCAGCGCCAGACGAACACCGCCGCCGAGCTTCTTGACGACCTTGGTCTGCGCCGAACCGCCGACGCGCGACACCGAGACACCGGCGTTCATGGCCGGACGGATACCGGCGTTGAACAGATCGGTTTCGAGGAAGATCTGACCATCGGTGATCGAAATCACGTTGGTCGGAACGAAGGCCGAGACGTCACCGGCCTGGGTTTCGATGATCGGCAGCGCCGTCAGCGAACCGGTCTTGCCCTTCACTTCGCCATTGGTCATCTGCTCCACGTACTCGGCGTTGACGCGCGCGGCACGCTCCAGCAAACGGGAATGGAGATAGAACACGTCGCCCGGATAGGCTTCACGACCCGGCGGACGCTTCAGCAGCAGCGACACCTGACGATAGGCCACGGCCTGCTTCGACAGATCGTCGTAGATGATCAGCGCATCTTCACCGCGGTCACGGAAGTATTCGCCCATCGAGCAGCCGGAGTACGGCGCGATGTACTGCAGGGCGGCGGCTTCCGACGCGGAGGCGGCGACGATGATGGTGTGCGCCATCGCGTCGTGCTCTTCGAGCTTGCGCACCACGTTGGCGATGGAGCTGGCCTTCTGGCCGATCGCGACGTAGACGCACTTGATGCCCGAAGACTTCTGATTGATGATCGCGTCGATCGCCAGCGCGGTCTTGCCGGTCTGGCGGTCGCCGATGATCAGCTCGCGCTGACCGCGGCCGACCGGAACCATGGAGTCGATCGCCTTGTAACCGGTCTGCACCGGCTGGTTGACGCCTTCACGCGCGATCACGCCCGGCGCGATCTTCTCGATCGGCGAGGTGCCGGCGGCCTTGATCTCGCCCTTGCCGTCGATCGGGTTGCCGAGCGAATCGACGACGCGACCGAGCAGACCTTCGCCGACCGGCACTTCCAGAATGCGGCCGGTCGTCTTGACCGTGTCGCCTTCCTTGAGGTGCTTGTAGTCGCCGAGGATCACGGCGCCGACGGAGTCACGCTCCAGGTTCAGCGCCAGACCGAAGGTGGATTCACCACCCTGGCCCGGGAATTCGAGCATTTCACCGAGCACCGCGTCGGACAGACCGTGGATACGGGTGATGCCGTCCTGCAGCGACACGATGGTGCCGGTGTTTCGGGCCTCGGTTTCGGCATCGAAGTTCTGGATGCGCGCCTTGATCAGATCACTGATCTCGGAAGGATTGAGTTGCATGGAACGAATCCTCGAAAAATTCTTGGGTGTCAGCCCGTCAAGGCGGACTGCAAACGCGACAACTCGCCGGCGAAGGAACCGTCGATCACCATGTCACCGGTGCGGATACGCGCGCCGGCAATCAGGCTTTCATCGGTGGCCCAGCTCACTTCGAGTTCGCGGGACAAACGCTTGCCGATCGCGGTCGTCAACGCGGACTGCTGCGACGCCTCGACCGGTACCGCCGTGGTGATCTCGACTTCGACGCGACGCTCGGACTCATCCTTGAGCGCGTCATACTGCTGCGCGACCTGCGGCAACAGCGACAGACGACCGTTCTCCGCCAGCAAGCGGACCAGATTGGCTTCCTGCGCCGAGAGTCCGCCCTTGAAGATCGAGACCAGCAGATCCGCCTGCTGCGCCCGCTTCAGGGAAGGGTGCCCGACAGCCGCGCTCAGTTCCGGCATCGCCATGGCCTGCGCCAGCGAATCCAGGGTGGTCGCCCACTGATCCAGCGAACCCTCGGCCTGGGCGATCTCGAAGACCGCCTTGGCGTAGGGCCGCGCCATCGTGCTCTGCTCGGCCATGATCAGATCTGCGCCGCCAGCGCGTCGATGACTTCGGCATGCGCCTGGGTATCGAGCTCACGCTTGAGGATCCGCGCGGCACCGAGTACCGCCAGCTCGCCGACCTGCTTGCGCAGGGCCTCGCGGGCCGATGCGAGTTCACGCTCGACCTCGTCGTGACCGGCAGCCTTGATGCGATCCGCTTCGGACCGTGCGGTTTCGCGGGCATCCTCGACGATCTTGGAGGCCTGCTTGGACGCGTTGGAGAGAATCTCCTGCGCCTGCGTGCGGGCCGCCTTGAGTTCGAGCTCGGCCTGGGTCGCGGCCTCTTCCAGCGCCTTCTCGCCCTTGTCCGCAGCGGCAAGACCACTGGCGATGCGCGCCTGGCGTGCCTTCATCGCCTGCGTGATCGGCGGCCACACGAACTTCATCGTGAACCACACGAACAGCGCGAACGTGATGACTTGGACGATCAGGGTGGCATTAATGCCCATGGCTCACCTCGTTGCTTTGGCCAATGACTGTTGGGACGTTCTTAGCCGACGGGATCAGCCTTGGGGCATCTGGCCGATCAGCGGGTTCGCGAACAGCATCAGCAGCGCCATGGCCACACCGATGATCGCGACAGCGTCCAGCAGGCCGGCGATGATGAACATGCGGGTCTGCAGCATGCCCGCCATTTCCGGCTGACGCGCAGCGCCTTCCAGAAACTTGCCGCCAAGCAGGCCGAAGCCGATGCCGGTGCCCAGCGCGGCGAGGCCGAAAATGAAGCCGATGGCGAGGGCGGTGTTGCCGATGATGAGTTCCATTGTGCTCTCCGGGGTCAGTCTCTTACTGATGTGGAACGGATTGGTTGAATAAACCGCTTAAACAAACTGTTTTAGAACTGTTCTACGAAATTCAGTGATGCTCATCGTCATGGCTTTGATAGGCCATGCCGAGGTAAACGATGGTCAGCGTCATGAAGATGAACGCCTGCAGCGGAACCACCAGCAGGTGGAACACGGCCCAGGCGAACTGCAGCACGCCCTGGCCCAGAATCGCCGCCCAGCCGCTGAAACTGGTGACGTAGTGCCCGATGCTCTCGCTCAGCGTGAACAGCGCGATCAGGATGAAGATCAGCTCGCCGGCGTAGAGGTTGCCGAACAATCGCAGCGCCAGTGACAAGGGCTTGGCGAGCAGCTCGACGAAATTGATGATCAGGTTGAACGGCATCAACCAGGGCCCGAACGGGTGCGTCAGAAACTCCTTGAAGTAGCCGCCGACACCCTTGCCCATCACGCTGTAGATGATGATCAGGAAGAACACCGAGATCGACAGTGCGAAAGTCGCGCTCATGTCGGCCGCCGGCACCACGCGCAGATACTGCGCACCGCCCGCGTGGAAGATCGACGGCAACAGGTCGACCGGAATCAAGTCCATGAAATTCCAAAGGAAAGTCCAGACGAACACGGTCAGCGCCAGCGGCACAACCAGACGCGACTCACCCGGAAATGACTCCTTCACCGCGTTTTCGACGAATTCGACCAGCAACTCGCAGAAATTCTGCAGGCCGGTGGGCACACCTTCCGACGCCGTGGCAGCCGCACGACGGAAGAAGAACAGGAACAGCACACCGAGCACGACCGAAAACAGGATCGTGTCGATATTGAACGTCCAGAATCCCTCACCGACCTGCCAATGCGTCAGGTGATGGGTGATGTATTCGGAAGACGAATGCCCCTGCTCTTCAACTGCCATCGATCCCTAGCCTCGCCCTGCCTTCGTTCGGGTGTGCGCCGCTCAATCCCGCCAGCGCAGCGCCCACAAAAATACCAATCCAGTCAGCCCGTAAGTCGCGATCACCGGCAGAAACACATCTGCGAAGTAACGGATCGCGAACACGAACATCGCCATCACCAGCGCCAGCTTGATCGCCTGGGCGACCACGAAATTGCGCAACATATGCGGCGCATCACCACGGCCGCGCAGAAACACGCGTGCCGCAAAAAAACCGTTGCTGACCACTCCGATCATTCCGCCGCAGAGCGCCGCAAGGCCCTCGTGCGCAGACGCGGCCGCTGTCCATACAGCGCCCGCGGTACCACTGATCAGAACCTGCCAAATTAAGAGGCGGGCCGGCACTCTGCCCATCGTGTGCCCCGCCGTTTGCGATGCCACCCCTGATTCGCTCCGCCTTGGCGGAACGGCCGGCGCGGCTTGCGCGTCTGGCGGCATCCTTCAGTCCATAAAAATGCTCGAGGACAACCCCGAGCGCGGCGCAGGAGTTTACTCAAGCCCGGGAACCGGGTCAACGATACTGATGTCCTAGTCGACCGCCCGAACAAAACTGATTTTTTCGCACTGCATCATTGCTGCCGGGTCAACGACTCGCTCAGCGGTCCAGCGCGCGGTCGAGGAATCGCGCAATGAACGTCTGGGGCAGCAGGCGGCTGCCGGCCGCAAGCCACTTGGACGACTGCCTCGGCAGCACCACCGGGCGCGCCCGCTCGAGACCGCGCAGTGCGTCGTCCACCACGCGATTGGCCGAGGCCACGGCGAAACGCGGCAGGTATTCGCGCATCGTGCCCGCGCCGGAGGTTTCAAAAAACGGGGTGTCGACCGGCCCCGGGCACACGCAAACCACCCGAATGCCGCGCTTTTTGTATTCCGCCCACAAACCGAGCGAGAAATTCAACACGAACGCCTTGGTGGCCGAATACACGCTCATGCGCGGCATCGGCTGAAAGGCCGCCAAGGACGCCACATTGACGATCCCGCCGCGACCAACAGCCAGCATCGGTGGCAGGAAGGCCTCCACCAGATCGACCACCGCTGCGCAGTTGAGCTGCACCATGTCGTACGGGCGACCGGCTTCCTGCGCATCGAAGGCACCAAGGTGACCAAAACCGGCATTATTGATCAGCAGGTCCACATGCATGCCGAGCGCTTCCACCGAATCGGCGATGCGACGTCCCGGTCGCGGCTGCGTCAGATCGGCCGCGATCGCCTCGATGCGGCGGCCATGCCGCTCGCGCAAATGCTCGGCCAGCGCCAACAGCTTTTCCCGCGAGCGGGCCACAAGGATGAGGTCGTAGTTGTCGGCCGCGAGCCGGCGGGCGAATTCCTCGCCGATGCCGCTGGAGGCGCCTGTGACAAGTGCGGTTCGGCCAGTCATGCGTGTTCCGTATTGGACTACACGCTCACGCTAGCACGGGCGCATGAACCGTTCCGTGCGTGGCGGACTCAGCCGATGGACTTCAGAATCCGGTCCAGATCGCCCAGGTCGCGGAAGCCGATGGTGAGCCGGCCCTTGCCGCCGTGCGTCTGGCGAATCTGCACCTTGGTGCCGAGCTTGGCGCCAAGCTCGTTTTCCAGCGCCAACATCGGGCTCGGCATCGGCCGCTTCGGCGGTGCCGGATCGGCGGCCGCCAGCGCCTCGGTCTGACGCACGGACAGGCCTTTCTCGACCACCGTGCGCGCCAGTTCCACCTGGTTTTCCGGCTCTGCACCAAGCAATGCCCGCGCATGACCGAAGCTGAGCTTGCTCTCGCGCACCAGTTCCTGAATTTCTTCCGGCAGATCGAACAGCCGCAGCAGATTGCTCACCGAAACCCGCGACTTGCCGACCGCCACCGCGCACTGTTCGTGCGTGAGCCCGCATTCGTCGATCAGGCGGCGCAGCGCGGCCGCTTCTTCGAGCACGTTGAGGTCGGCGCGCTGGATATTCTCGACCAGCGCCACCGCCATCGCCGACAGTTCGTCGAGCTCGCGGATCACGGCCGGCACCGTGGCCATCCCGGCCAGCTTGGCCGCGCGCCAGCGCCGCTCGCCGGCGACGATCTCGTAGCGGCTGGGGCCGATCGGACGCACCACGATCGGCTGCACCACACCCTGCGCCTTGATCGAAGCCGCCAGCGCCTCCAGCGCCTCGGTATCGAAATGGCGGCGCGGCTGGTGCTTGCCGGATTCGAGCTGGGTCACCGGCAGGTCGCGCAGCTCGTCACCGGATTGCGCTTCCGACGGGTTGCCGCTGCTCAGCAGCGCATCGAGGCCACGGCCCAGCCCGCGCTTCTTGACCGCCATCAGAGCGTCCCTCCGAGTCGCATCTGGCCGCCGTCGTGGCGGCGCATCATCTCGCCGGCCAGCGCCAGATAGGCGCGCGCTCCGGAGGAGCTGGCGTCGTAGATCATCGCCGGCAGGCCATGGCTGGGGGCCTCCGCCAAACGGATGTTGCGCGGCACGATGGTGCGATAGACCTTGTCGCCGAAATGCTGGACGAGCTGGGCGGAGACATCATTGGCGAGATTGTTGCGCGGGTCGAACATCGTTCTCAGCAGACCCTCGATTTCGAGATTCGGATTGATGACCTTGCGGATCTTGTGGACGGTGTCCATCAGCGCGCTGAGCCCTTCGAGCGCGTAGTACTCGCACTGCATCGGCACCAGCACACCGTCGGCCGCGACCAGGGCGTTGACGGTGAGCTTGGACAGCGCCGGCGGACAGTCGAGAATGATGTAGTCGAAGGCCTCGGCCAGTTCGGCGAGCGCACTCTTGAGCGCGAAGTCGCCCAACGGCAGCTCACGCAGCTTGATCTCGGCTTCGGTCATGTCACCGTTGGCTGGAATCAGACTGATGCCGAGTTCCGGCAGCGGAATCACGGTTTCCAGCGGCGTGGCCTTTTCCAGCAGCAGATCGCGCGCCGTCAGTTCGACCTCGCTCTTGTCGACGCCGACACCCATCGTCGCATTGCCCTGCGCGTCCAGATCGACCAGCAGCACGCGGCGGCCCATGGAGCCCAGCGAAGCGGCGAGATTGACCGACGACGTGGTCTTGCCGACCCCGCCCTTCTGGTTGGCCACGGCGATGACGCGCGTCATGAGGCGCGCGTCGCCACGACCAGTTGCCGCGCTTCGGCGAGGCCTGGTACGTCCAAACGATGAATGTCGAGAATCTTCACGTCCCCGGGGATGTCCTTGGTTTCACTGTCGCTGAGCTTACCTTTCATCGCCAGCCACTGCCCATCCGCGGCCAGTGCGTTGTCGGTCAGGCGTACGAAATCGGCCAGTGATGCGAAGGCGCGCGAGACCACGGCCGGAAACGGTGCTTCGGCCTCCAGGTCCTCGGCCCGCCCTTCGACGACCTCGACATTGTCCAGGCCCAGCGTGCGCACCGCGTGGCGCATGAAGCGGGCTTTCTTGCCATTGGAATCCAGCACCGTGACCTGCAACTGCGGTCTCGCGATCGCCAGCACGATACCGGGCAGGCCGGCGCCGGCGCCCACGTCGAGCAGGCGCGTGGCCGGCAGCGTGAAGCGCGTTTCACCGCCGCGGATCAGCACCAGCGAATCGAGCAGGTGGCGCGTCACCATCTCCGCCGGGTCGCGCACCGCCGTGAGGTTGTAGGCGCGGTTCCACTTCTCCAGTTCGCCCAGATAGCGCAGCAGTGGTTCCGCCAGCGCGGCGTCTAGCGACAAGGCGGCGAGGCCGCCGTGCAGGACGGTTGCGGATTTCACGGGAGAAAAGCCAACTCAAAAAAATGGCGCGCAGTATAGCCGGCGGCCGATGCGGCCGGGCACCGGCTTTACCGTACGATACGCACAGGCCTCGTCCGCGCAATCCCATGTCCATCACTGTTCGTGACGCCACCGAATCCGACCTGCCGCGCATTCTGGAGATTCTCAACGAGGCCATCGCCAACACCACCGCGGTGTGGTCGTGGACGCCGCTGGACCTTGCGAACCGCCAGGCCTGGCTGGCCGCCCGACGCCAACGCGGCTTCCCGGTGCTGGTGGCCACGGACGAGTCCGGCGTGCTCGGCTATGCCAGCTACGGCCCGTTTCGGGACTGGGACGGCTATGCGCAAACCGTGGAGCATTCGGTCTACGTGGACGCTGCCGCGCGCGGGCGCGGCCTTGGACGCAGCTTGATGCAGACGCTGATCGAGCGGGCGCAGCAAGCCGGCCTGCACGTAATGATCGGCGGCGTCGACGCCAGCAATACGGTATCGATCCGCCTGCACGAATCGCTGGGTTTTACCGAGACCGCACGCATGCCTCAGGTGGGACGCAAGTTCGATCGCTGGCTGGATCTGGTGTTCCTGCAGAAACAGCTTTGAATACGACAGGCGCAAGCCTTCCACCGTCATTCCGGACAGACCGCAGGACTGATCCGGAATCCATGCGACAGTCGGCAACGCCGCTCGGATTCCGGGTTCCCGCGACGCGGGCCCCGGACTGACGGGGTCGAATGAATCAGGCGTCATGTTCCCTGCGTCGCAGCCGCCGACCGTGCAACAGCTTGTAGGCCGCCGGCAGCACCAGCATCGACAGCAGCGGCGCGCTGATCATGCCGCCGATCATCGGTGCGGCGATGCGCTGCATGATTTCCGAACCGGTGCCGGCACCCCAGAACATCGGCAACAGTCCGGCGACGATCACCGCCACCGTCATCGCCTTGGGGCGCACGCGCTGCACCGCGCCTTCGATGATCGCGTCGTCGAGTCGAGTCTCGGTCAGCGCTTCCCCGGTCTCGCGGTGTCGCCGCAGGGCCTGATCCAGATAGATCAGCATGATCACGCCGAACTCAGCCGACACGCCGGCCAGCGCGATGAAACCGATCGCGGTGGCCACCGATACGGCATGTCCCAGCGCCCAGATCAGCCAGATGCCGCCGACCAGTGCGAACGGCAGCGTACCCATGATCAGCAAGGCCTCGGACCAGCGACCGAAGCTCAGATACAGCAGCACGAAGATGATCGCCAAGGTCACGGGGATCACCAGCCGCAGGCGCTGCGCCGCGCGTTCCAGGTACTCGAACTGACCAGCCCAGGTGATCGAATAGCCAGCCGGCAACACGACCTGTGCGGCCACCGCCTGTTTGGCCTCGGCGACGTAGGAGCCCAGATCGCGGTCGCGAATGTCGACGAAAACCGTGCCGGTCGGCCGCGCGTTCTCGCTCTTGATCATCGGCGGGCCGTCGACGATGGCGACCTCGGCGATGCTACCCAGCGTCAGGGTCTGCCCGTCCGCGGTCAGCACCGGCAGCGATTCCAGTGCCGCCACCGAATCGCGCCATTGGCGCGGGTAGCGCAGATTGATCGGATAGCGTGCCAGGCCCTCCACGGTCTGGCCGATGTTCTGGCCGCCGACCGCCACGGCGACGATGCGGTTGAACTGCGCGATCGACAGACCGTAACGCGCGAGCTGTTCACGATATGGATGCAGTTCGATGTAGCGACCGCCATCGACGCGTTCGGCGAAAGCCGACACCGTGCCTTCGATCGGCTTGAGCACACCTTCGATCTCGCCGCCGATACGGTCGATCACCGCCAGATCCGGGCCCGAAATCTTGAGGCCGACCGGCGACTTGATGCCGGTGGCGAGCATGTCGATGCGATTGCGGATCGGCTGTACCCAGACGTTGCCCATGCCCGGAATCCGCAGGGCGGCGTCGAAGGCCTCGATCAGTCCGTGCTGCGTCATGCCGGGCCGCCATTGATCGCGCGGCTTGAGGCGGATGGTGGTTTCGATCATCGTCAACGGCGCCGGATCGGTCGCGGTATCGGCGCGGCCGACCTTGCCGAACACGGTCTCGACTTCCGGAAAGGTCTTGAGGATACGGTCGGTCTGCTGCAGGATTTCGGCGGCCTTGGCCGGCGACACGCCCGGCAGCGTGGTCGGCATGTACAGCACGTCGCCTTCATCCAGTGGCGGGATGAACTCCGATCCCAGGCGCGTCATCGGCCATAGCGACAGCAGCAATACCAGGCCGGCCAGGCCCAGCGTCCACCACGGATGGCGCAGCACGCGCAGGATCACCGGCCGATACAGGCGTACCAGCACGCGGTTGATCGGATTGGCGGACTCGGGCCGGATGCGCCCGCGCACGAACAACACCATCAGCACCGGCACCAGGGTCACGGACAGGCCGGCGGCGGCCGCCATCGCGTAGGTCTTGGTGTAGGCCAGCGGTGCGAACAGGCGCCCTTCCTGGGCCTGCAAGCTGAACACCGGCACGAAGGACACGGTGATGATCAACAGGCTGAAGAACAGCGCCGGCCCGACCTCGGCGGCGGCCTCGGCGATGCGTCTGGAATGGTCACCGTCACTGCCTTCATGCTCGATGCGCTTGTGCGCGTTTTCGATCATCACGATCGCGGCGTCGACCATCGCGCCGATCGCGATCGCGATGCCGCCCAGGCTCATGATGTTGGCGCCAATGCCCTGGTAACGCATCACGATGAAGGCCACCAGCACGCCGACCGGCAGACTCACCACCGCGACCAGCGCCGAGCGCAGATGGAACAGGAAGGCCGCGCAGACGATGGCGACGACGATGAATTCCTCCAGCAGTTTGTGGCCGAGGTTGTCGACGGCGCGGTCGATCAAGGCCGAACGGTCGTAGGTCGGCACGATTTCGACGCCCGCCGGCAGGCTGCCCTGCAGTTGTTCGAGCCTGGCCTTGACCGCGTCGATGGTTTCCACGGCATTGGCGCCGTAGCGCATCACGATGACGCCGCCGACGGTCTCGCCCTCGCCATCGAGTTCGGCGATGCCACGCCTCAGTTCCGGTCCGAGGCGGATTTCGGCGACATCCGCCAGGCGCAGCGGCACACCGTCACCGCGCGCACCGAGGCCAATCTGGCGGAAGTCGTCGAGCGAGCGCAGATAGCCGCGCGAGCGCACCATGTATTCGGCTTCGCCGAGTTCGAGGATGGAGCCGCCGGCCTCGCCATTGGCATCGCGCACCGCCTGTATCACCTGATCGACGGTGATGCCGTAGGCGCGCAGCCGGTTCGGATCGACCACGATCTGGTACTGGCGGTTGAAGCCGCCGAGCGTCGCCACCTCCGAAACGTTCGGCAGGCTCTTGAGTTCGTACTTGAGGAACCAGTCCTGCAGGCTGCGCAACTGCGAGAGGTCGTGCTGGCCGCTGCGATCCACCAGCGCATATTCGTAGACCCAGCCCACGCCGGTGGCGTCCGGCCCCAGCGACGCCCGGGCGCCGTCCGGAAGCTCCCCCTGAATCTGCGACAGGTACTCCAGCACGCGCGAACGCGCCCAGTACAGGTCCACGCCGTCCTCGAACAGCACGTAGACGAAGGATTCGCCGAACATCGAATAGCCGCGCACGGTTTTGGCGTAGGGCACCGACAACATCGTCGTGGTCAAGGGATAGGTGAGCTGATCCTCGACCAGTTGCGGGGCCTGGCCCGGCCAGGTAGTGCGCACGATCACCTGCACGTCCGACAGGTCGGGAAGCGCATCGAGCGGCGTGGTTCGCACCGCCCACACGCCCCAGGCCACCGCCAGCGCCGTTGCCAGCAACACCAGGAAACGGTTGTGAATGCTCCAATGGATCAGGCGCGCGATCATGGGTTTTGCCCGTGAGGCGTGTCTTGGTCCATGCGTGCATAGGCGCCTTGCAGGCTCGCCTCCGAATCGATCAGGAATTGACCCGAGACGACGACCTGTTGAGCTTCTTCAAGCCCGTCCGCGATCACCGTGCGGCCCAGGCGCTCCGGGCCCAGTGCCACGGACACGGGCCGGAAGCGGCCTGCGCCCTCGGCGACGATCACGGTGTTGCGCGAGCCGGTTCGGATCAGGGCTTCGCTCGGCACCGTCAATACCTCGCGACGCGCCCCGCCGAACAGCGTCACGTCCACATACATGCCGGGCCGCAGCAGACCGTCCGGATTGTCGAACACCAGCCGCGCACGCACGGTGCGGCTGGCGGCGTCCACCGTCGGATACAGATAGTCGACCTCGCCTTCCAGCAGCCCCCCGGTGCTGCCGCGCAACTGCACCTCGGCCGGGCGCCCCTGCGCGATCCAGTCGGCCTGGGCCTCCGGGATATCGGCATACACCCAGATGCGCGAGAGGTCGGCGATGCGCATCAGCGGCATGCCGGGCCCGATCTGGCGGCCTTCGTGGGCGTCCAGGTCGATCACCACGCCGTCGATCGGCGAGACCAGAGACAGCTCGCGTTCGGCGGTGCCACGCCGCCGCACGCCGTCGACCTGAGCCTCGGTGGCGCCGAGCAGCCGCAGACGTTGGCGCGAGGCCTCGGCGAGCGCGGCGTCGCCGGCCCGCAGCGCCAACACGTACTCCTGCTGTGCCGCGTACAGCGCCGGCGAATAGACGCCGGCGACGCGCTCGCCGCGCCGCACCGTCGCGCCGACGGTATGCACGGTCTGAGATTCGATCCAGCCCGAGGCGCGACTCTCGATGACGCGAATGCGTCGCTCGTCGATCGCGACGCTGCCCACGGTATCGATGCGCTGCCAGAATGTGCCACGCTCGACCGGCGCGGTGCGCACACCCAGATTCTGGGCCATGCGCGGATCGATGCTGACGATGCCCTCGCCACGATCGGCCTGCCGGTACTTGGGCACCAGCGCCATGTCCATGAACGGTGAGGGCCCGGGTTCGTCGAAATGCACCTCCGGCTTCATCGGGTCGTACCAGTACAGCACCTCGCGTGCGTCCGCAGCCGAGGCCGCGGGCGGGGACTCGGCGTCGGAGGCCTTCGGCGTACGTGCATACCAGATGCCGCCGGCCGCCACCGCGATGATCAGCAGTGATGCGGCGATCAGACTTGCCCTGTTCATTCGGATTCTCCGGCGGCGAGCCATTGCAGGCTGGCCGTTTTGTTCAATTTCTGGGTCTGCAGACTCAGGCGTTGCAGACGAAGCTCCAGCACCGTGCGGCGCGCATCGAAGACCACGCTCAAATCACCGTTGCCGGCGCGGTAATCCGCCAGCGCGGCGTCCGTGCGGCGCTGTGCCAGCGGCAGCAGCGTGTCGTCGTAGCGCTGCAGGCGTTCGCCAAGGCGGGTCCATTCGCGGTAGTCCGATGCGGCCTGCGCGCGCAGCCGCCGCAGGCGGTCCTCACGACTGGCCGACTGTCCGGCCAGCCGTTCGCGGGCGGCGGCCAGCTCGCGGTCCTGGCGCCGGCTGGCGCCGACCCAGGGCAGATCGATACCGACCTCCACGCTGATCATGTCGTCGTACGGCTGGCGGTAGGCATAGCCGGCCTGCACCCGCCAATCGGGCTTGTTCTGCGCCTGCGCGAGTTCGATCTGCGTCTGCGCCAGCGCCTGCAGCCGGTCTTCGCCGCGGATCTCCGGATGTGCCGCAAGACCGTCCAGCAAGCGGTCCAGTGATGGCGGAGCCCTCAGGGTCGGCGCGCTGTCGGGCAGCGCCTCCTGCGCCGCCTCGTCCCCGATCCAGCGCGCCAGACGCGCCCGATCGACGGCCTGTTGCTGTTCGAGCTCCGCGATCCGGTCGCGCATTCGTTCAAGGTCCAGGCTGGCCGCGAGCACCGTGGTCTGCTCGCCTTGGCCGCTGCGAAAGCCGATCGTCGCGGTGTCCTGCTGATGTCGGCTTTGCGCGGTTAGCTGACGCATCAACGCCAGCGCGCGTGCGCCGCTCCAGACCGCGATCCAGGCCTGTGCCACATCCCGATCGATGCGTCGCCTCAAGGCCTGGTAGCGGACTTCTCCCAGCGCGGCCGTGTCCTGCTCGCGCTGCGAGGCAAGTTCGCGCTTGGCGGCATTGGGCACGGCCTGACGAATCCCGATTCGCGTCATGCTCATGCGTTCGGCGTCGTCGCGATACGGATTGGGATCGGACAGGCTGAGGTTGCTCAGACCCAGGTTCAGTTCCGGCGCCGGCAGTTGCGCCGCCGAGACGACGCGCTCGCGGGCCGCATTGATGTCGGCACGCTGCGCCAACAACGCAGGCTGCTGCGCGAGTGCCAGGCGCTGTGCCTGTTCAAGCCTCAGCGTCGGCGCGGCCGCCGCCGGCGGTGCGAACGCGATCAGGATCAAGGCCCCCGCCGCAGCGAGGGTGCTTGCCATTCGAAACATGGATGTCTCCGCAAGAACGGACGGATCGCGAGCCCGGAACTGGTCCGGCGCCGCGACTCGGTGAACGCTTAACTTGCGGAGCGGATCGGAGGTCGGAGTCGGGGCGCCTGCGGCAGCAGGCTCGAAATCGGCAAGGGCGCGACAACCGGGGCGGCGCCCGGACCAATGGGTGCAGCGGCCGAGGGCGCCATCGGCAAGGCCGCCGAGGTACAGCCGCTGGGGCAGTGGCAGGCGCTGGTCTGGCAGCACGGCAACAGCTCGTCGCCAGCGTCGGCCGTCATGCCGTCGTGGCAATGCTCGTCGGACATGCCGCTGGGCTCGGGCGTGCTGGCGGCCGGCAGCATCGGCGGCATGGCCACGGACGCGTAGGCCTGTCCGCACAGTGCGAACATCAGCAGAACCATGGCGCCGAGACGGATCATCGGTGCCATTGTAGCCGCAAGCGGCGCCCGCTATTCGACCAGCTGCTGTTCGCTGATCTTCTGCGCCGCGATCTCGTCCTCGTGAAACGGATAATGCAGCCAGCGCTTCTGCGAATAGGCCTCGGTGAAGTCGGCGTAGTGTGGACTCGCCGGATCGGTCGATTCGGAATAGGTGACGAAACCTTCTGCGTGCACGCCGCCGGCCTCCCAGGTCACGGCCTGGATGTAGCTGTTGCCGTAGTCGATGCGGTAGCCGTCACTGCTCAGGCCCTGATCGCTGACGATCGTGAAGGCACCCTCGGTGCCGATGCCGCCGAAGATCGGAATGTCGCCGTTGACGCCGGACCGCTGGATCGCGCCCAGCGGCGCGTCCAGAGCCAGACCGGCATCCTCAACCTGGCGTTGCGCATCGGCCAGGGCGCTGCGTACGCCGCTGCTCGACGTATTGAGATCGCGCGGCGTATTGACCGGATCGTCGATATCGAAGGGTGTGGACCAGAGCTGGCTGGCACCGGCGGCAGCGCGCCAGAACTGGCGCCACACATGCGCGCCGGTGGACGTCAGCGCGGCGCGGCTGTCCCAACCCTCGATCGCCGCGCAGGCCGCGCTGGTGTCATTGAGGCCGGCGCTCGGACACAGCTCCGCCAGAACCGAATCGCGTGCCAGCTCGGCGCTGTAGACATCGGCGGACAGCACCACGTCCTTGAGGGTTTCAAGGTCGAACTTGCCGCCGGCGCGACCGTCGGTGCCGGCCAGACGTCGCTGCACCTGAAGTATGCCCAGACGCGTGCGCAGCGACCGCGCCGTGCCCTCGTCACCGATGATCGCGGCGAAACCGGTCACCGGCTCGGCCGGATTGCTCAGCCAGTAGCTGTCGTTGAAATTGCCGACCCAGTCGGCGCGTTGCAGCGTCGGCAGGTGCGAGGGGCCGAAGATGCCGGGTGCCGGCGCGTCCTCGTCGTTCAGCCAGGCGCATTCGGAGCGGTTGCCCTGCAACAGCGGCAGGCCCGGCACCAGGCTGGCGACCACGGGCGACAGCAGCGGTGCCTTGCAGTCGTCGACGAGATCGTCGGGCGTGTTCGGCACCACCGTGATGTCGCCGTAATAGGCGTCCTGACCCGGCCCGGTGGCCACGGTATTGACCCAGGGCACGCCGAGGATTTCGCCGTGCAGGCGTTTGAATTCGTCCAGCGACTGCGCGCGGTTCCAGGCGAAGAACTGCGGCAGCAGGCGGTCGTTCTCGGCATTGGCGTCACGCATCGTGAAGGCGCGCGTGCGGTCCCAGCCCAGGATCGGAATACCGGCCACCTTGAGTTCCAGCATCGGCCCGTACTCCGAGCGATACAGGGTGCGCGATTCCTCGCTGAGGCTGCCATCGGATTCCAGCACCTGAATCGTCATCGGCACGGCCTGCATGTCGTGCAGCTGCCCGTCCACGAAATACTGCTTGGGATTGAGCGGATTGACCGGCAGTTCGTACAGGGTGAAGCGGTAGGCGGTGGATACGGTGTGGGTCCAGGCCAGGTGGTCGTTGAAACCGATCAGCACCGCCGGCACGCCGTACAGGGCCCCGCCCATGATGTTGAGGCTGCCGGGAATCGTGAGATGCACGGCGTACAGGCGTTCGGTACCGGTCCACGGGAAGTGCGGATTGCCGAACAGCATCGACTGGCCGCTGGCCGTCGCCTCGGGGCCGAAGGCGTACATGTTGCTGCCGAACGGGAACGGGCCGCGCAGCGGGTACGGCAGGTCGTCGCGGCTGATCGTGCCGTCGGCCAGCGCGCGCCGGATCGCGGTCGGATTCACGCTGTCGTCGGCGCCACTCAGCGGTGGTGGCTCTGCGGCCGCGATCTCGTTGGACAGCGCGGTGGCACTGGCCAGCACCGACAGCCGGAAATAGCGGCGGTAGATGTCGTCGGCCCCGATCTCGGCCATCCAGCCAGCGTCGCGACAACTTGCATGGCGCCCCGGATGCTCGCCGGACCGAAGCTCGCGCACATAGCGGTTGATGCCGGCGGCGAAGCCGGTGGTGGCGTCGCGAATGTCCGAGCTGGCCTTTTCGCGCAGATTCGCGACCACCGCGTCCGTTGCCATCAGTGTCCAGAAGAAGTCGCTGTCGACGTTGTTGTTGGTGACGCCGGCTGCCGGAATGCTGTAGCTGCCATCGCGCCCGAACCAGCGCGCGCGTTCACCGCGGATCGTCAGCAGGTCTTCGAGAATCACGCAGAGATTGTCCTCGGCGAAGGCATAACCGTAGCCGTAACCGAGGCTGCCGTAGTCATCGGCCTTGATGTGCGGAATGCCGTAGGTGGTGCGGGTCACGGTGGCGTCGTAGGTTCCGCCGGATTCGGCGTCTGCGTCACCTGAGCCCGGTGATCCGCCGCAGGCGGACAACAGCAGAACGGCCACGAATGTGGCGGCCCCAGTCAATCGCATGATCTCCTCCTTGATTTATCGTCCTGCTCGTAAACAGGCGCATCTGACGTGCGTGCCGGGACGTTAGCACGCGCGGTCAGACAGAAAAACCAATGGCGCTCGTCGTTTCAGAACGGGCGCACGAGAGCAGGGACGGGTATACAGATGAACGGCACGTGGACACGGGTGGTACTGACGCTGGGCCTGGCGGCTCTCGGCGGCTGCGGCAGCAGCCCGGCCCCCAGCGGCGACGGTGGCGGCAGCGGATCGGGTACCGGCTTCAAGACCTTCGAGGTCTGCGGTACCAATGAGGAAGTCCGCGATCAGGCCCTGATCGCCTTCTTCGATGCACGCGAAGGCGACACCATCGAGTTCTGCGAAGGCGAGTTCAGCATTTCCACCGGCCTGATCCTGCACGGCAAGCGCGGCATCACGATCAAGGGCCAGGGCATGGACAAGACCATCCTGGACTTCACCGAAAGCGACAGCGCGGAAGGCTTGAACATTTCGCACAGCGACGGCATCACCCTGCTGGGCTTCACCGTGCGCGACACCCCCGGCAACGCGATCCGCGTGTTCCGCTCCGAGTACGTCACCTTCCGCCAGATTCGTGCGCTGTGGAGCGGCTACGACACCTGCGACACCGATCCCGAGGCCGACGACTCCTGTGCCCATCATGGTGCCTACGGTCTGTATCCGGTGGAATCACGCTACGTGCTGATCGAGGACTCCGAGTCCTACGGCGCTTCGGACGCCGGCATCTACGTGGGCCAGACCAGCGACGTGATCGTGCGGCGCACGCGTGCCGAGTACAACGTGGCCGGCTTCGAGTTCGAGAACACCTATCGCGCCGTGTTCGAGGACAACATCGCCACCAACAATACCGGCGGCTTCCTGGTGTTCGACCTGCCGAACCTGGCGCAGTACAGCGCCAAGAACATCATTCGCAACAACCAGTCGTACAACAACAATACCGACAACTTCGCGCCGATCGGCAACATCGTGGGCATCGTGCCGCGCGGCACCGGCATGCTGTTGCTGGCCACCGATCAGCTCGAGGTCTATGGCAACGAGGTCAACGACCACGACACGCTGGGCATCGCCATCGTCAACTATGCGTTGGCCGACCCGAACCAGCCTGACCAGAAGTACGACTTCTTCCCGGAAGGCATCCACATTCATGGCAACAGCTTCCGCGACAACGGCACCAATATCCAGCTGCCGAGCGCCGATCGCGGCGCATCCTCGCTGCTGCCGCTGCTGCTCAAGCTCAAGAACCTGGGCCGCTCGGCCCACATCACCTGGGATGGCGCGGTCGATGCGCCCAATGGCTGCACCCAGATTCCGGTGGACGCCGACGGCATCCCGCTGACCGAACCGAACCCGAATGAAACACGCCCCGAACCGCGCGTGGACGAACGCGGTCGACCGAATTTCATGGGTTCCGATCCCGAACCGGAATGCAAGTGGACCGAATGGAAGTTCGCCGAGGGCGAGGATGAGCCGAAGCTGCCGGAAAACGGCCTGTGCATCGAGGACGACAACATCTTCGAAAATACCCAGCCGCTCGGCAATCTCACCACCACCGACTTCCTCAACGCCAATCTCACCTCGTCGGCCACCGCCCAGCTGGTGATCGACCTGCTCAAGCCGGCGACCACCAGCCTGGAACCGCATCGCTGCCAGCTGCCCAAGCGCGCCGATCCCGATCTGGGGCTGCCGTTCGTGCCCAGCGCCGATTCGGACAGCGCGCGACCCAGCGATTCGGAAGTCAGCAAGGCCTGCAACGGCGGCCCGTCCGGTGAGCCGAACTTCGCGGCCGCGGCCGAGTACAACTGCCCGGACCTGGCGCAGTACGGCCTGTTCGCGGACGACGAAGACCCGCGCAGCGGCGCCAATGGCGGTGTCCTCTACGGTCTGACCACGCCGCTGTTCTCGGACTATGCGAACAAGCACCGCTTCGTGTTCCTGCCGCCCGGCAAGGCGGCGAAGTACCAGGACCATCATGACGGCACCACCGCCACGCTGGACTTCCCGGTCGGCACCATCATCGCCAAGACCTTCTCGTTCCTGGACGGCGCCGACGAGCACATCATCGAAACCCGCCTGCTGATCAAGCGCGAGACCGAAACCGGCGTCAGCTGGATCGGCCTGCCCTACATCTGGCAGGACGAAGGCGGCAAGCGCGTGGCCAAGCTCACGGTCGAAGGCGGCTCCGCCAACGTGCACTACAACTTCGACGATCCGGATCCCGACGTGGACGCCCACTACGAAGGCCAGGTCGAGCGCTACGGCATTCCGGCCGCGATGAACTGCATCTCCTGCCACGGCGGTGATGATCGCGAACCCGGCTCCGCACCGATCGGTCCCAAGCCGCGCCTGATGAACCGCGACATGGACTACGGCGACGAAGGCGTGATGAACCAGCTGGTCTACTGGCAGATGCACGGCCTGCTCGAAGGCCTGCCGGCCAATCTCGACGACGTGGAACGCCTGCCGCGCTGGAACGTGCCGGGCGACACCGGCGAGCTGCCGGACAGCGAGGCCGACATCCACCTGCGCGTGCGTGCCTACCTTGAAACCAATTGCGCGCACTGTCACAACTCGCACGGCGGCGCCAGCAATTCGGGCCTGTACCTCGACAGCTTCCGCACCGTCGACAACCGCTACGGCATCTGCAAGAAGCCGGTCGCGGCCGGCAAGGGTTCCGGCGGGCGGCTCTACGACATCGTGCCCGAATCGGCGAACGATTCGATCCTGCCGTTCCGTGTCGGCTCGGCCGAAGCCGGCGTGCGCATGCCGCCGATCGCGCGCACCGTACCGCACGGCGAGGCCGTGGCCCTGATCCAGCAGTGGATCGACACGGTACTTCCGACCGACGACACCGAAGACGCGGACGTCTGCACAGGACCGCTTTCGGGCTTCTGAGTTTGGGGCGTAGACTCCTCCGGTACAGGGCGAAGATCCTGTACCGGAGGAGACTATGACAAGGACAGTTGCCGGCCGCGCCAGCGTGGCCATCGTTTCAAGCTTTTCGCTGGGCGTGCTGCTCAGTGCCTGCAGTGGTGGCGGAGGAGGCTCGGACGACGAAAGCGTCGATCTCGACGCGCTCAAGACCGAAATCACCGTGACCCGCGAGGCCTGTACCCCGTTCGGCGCACCGCCACGGCCTTTGCAGGCGACCAACGCCTTGTTCCAGCCTACCTGTATCACCGGTGGCGAGCGCATGGCGGACTGGACGGACGCCGAGGGAACGACCCGCACCGCCTGTCTCTACGAACCCGCGCAGGCCTCCACCGATGCCCCGTTGCCACTGGTGGTCTACCTGCACCCTTCGATATTCGGTCCCGACATTTCGCTGGCGTTCAACAACGTGCGCGGCGGGCTCGAAACCGCCGATCTCAGCGGTGATCCGGAACGCCCGGGTTTCATCATGCTGGCGCCCTACGGTCGCGTTACCGAGCGCTATTACCCGTTCCCGGATGATGGCCTCACACCGGGCTGGGACAACTGGTACCGGCAGCTGCTACCGGATCGAGCCAGCCGCAGCGTCAACGGCGAAGCCTGGCCGATCAACGTCGATGTCGCCGCGATTGATCACTTTCTCGACGCGGCTCTTGCCAGCGGCAAGGTCGATACCGACCGCATCTATCTCATGGGCTGGTCCAACGGCTCGGCGATGGCGGTGCTCTACGCCCTCAACCGACCCGAAATCGCAGCCGCCGCCGTGTATTCCTCGCCGGATCCGTTTGAAGCGTTCAATGATCCCTGCGTGCAGCTTCCGGTACCGGACGCGCCCAAGGACGACACCGAGCTTCAGGTATTCAACGCCGGCCTGCCGATCTTCCACATCCACAACGACTGCGATCTGGCCGGCCTGTGCCCGAACGGGCTCTATCTCAAGCAGACCGTGCTCGGCACCGGCGTAGCCGACTTCACGAATCAGATCATCAATACGGCGCTCAATCCGGTGGATGCCTGCGTCGACGCCTGCGGCACCGATCCGTTGGCGGACTACGCCAGTCTCAGCGAGATTCCGGGTTATCTCGGCAATCTGCCGGGTTACACGGTGGGGCTCGCCAACCACCTGCGCTGGCCGATCGGCTATACCGACTTGATGTATGCCTTCCTGCGGGATCATCCGAAGCACTGAACGCAAACAGCCCCTCCGCCGCATGCGGCGGAGGGGCTGGGTGACGGCGTGGATGCGGCCGCTTACGGCTTCTTCAGCGCCTCGACCTGAATCTGCAATTCCACACCGGTACCCGAGGACGCGCCGTAGTCCATGCCGAAGTCGGTGCGGTCGAAGCTCGCCGTGGCGTCCGCACCGCAGACCTCCACCTTGAGCATCGGATGCTCGATGCACTTGAAGGAATTGATCTTCAACGGCACCGGTTTGCTCACGCCGAGCATCGTCAGTTCACCGTCGACAGCCACCGGCGTCGCACCGTCGAAACTGATCTCGCCGCTATAGGTAATCGTCGGGTATTCGGCAACATTGAAGAAATCCTCGCCGCGCGCATGCTCGTTCATCTTCTCGTGACCGAAATCGACGGTCGAGGCGTCGATCGTGATGTCGACGCTGCCCGTGGCGGCCGCGGTGTCGAGCATCACGCTGCCGCTGGTCTTGTTGAACTTGCCACGCCAGAACGAAATGCCCATGTGCGGCGCGGTGAAGCTGGGATAGGTGTGATTCGACTCGATCACATATTCGGTCGGGGCGGCCTGGGCGAGACCGGCGGTGGCAAGCAGCACGGCGCTGAGGCCGAAGGTGAAGGCACGAAACATGTTGAACTCCTCGATGGGACGATTTTGACCGGGGGTGAAAGCAGCGTGGTATGCCTCAGTCGGCAGTGGCCACGACGCGGAAATTGATGACGACCTCGTCTTCAAGCACTTCGTTCCAGTCGGGGTCGCCGATGGAATAAGCCTTGCGCGACAGCGTCAAGGCGCCTTCGAACACCTGTGCATCACCATCGGCCTCGGTGCTGAAACGAATGTCGCGGGCTTCGGTGCGGCCCTTGAGCGTGAAGTCGCCATGCGCGATGAAGCCGCCTTGGGCGTCGGCACTCACCGAGGTCGAGACGAAACTGGCCTGTGGATACTGCTCCGTCGCCAGCCATTCAGGCTTGCGCACCTCGGCGTTGTAGTCCTCATCACCGATGTCGAAGCTCGCCGTATCCACGGTGATCCGTGCGCTCGAATTCTGCGGCGCGACCGGATCGAACTGGATGTGGCCTTCGAAACGATCGAAGCGGGCGCTGACCGGAACGCCCATCTGCTTGAAGCGCGCACTGATCTCGCTGTCGTCCGCGCTCACGGTCCACAGCCCGGCCGCGTAGCCCAGGGTGATCATGCCGGCGGTGCTCAACACCAGCAGGCGCAGGCCGTACAGCATCGAAGCCGGGTAGTAACGCATCGCAGGACTCCTCGTGTGCTTTTAGCCACCGCGCCCGACGCGGAACATCCGCATCAGGGTGCCGTCATGGTCGATGAATTGATGCTTGATCGCAGCGGCCGCATGAACCACCACCAGCGCCACCAGCGTGAACGCCAGAATTTCATGCACTTCGACCAGAACCTCGGCGACGGCCTTGTTCTTGTCGAGCAGATCCGGCAGCGGAATGACACCGAAATACACCACCTTGAAACCGCTGGCCGAACTCATCAACCAGCCGCTGAGCGGAATCACGAACATCAGCAGGTACAGGCCGCCGTGGCTGATGTGGGCCGCGAAGCGCTGCCAGGCCGGCATGCCGGGCGGCAAGGGCGGCGGACTGTGCGTGATGCGCCAGACGCCGCGGATCAGCACCAGCAGGAACACCGACACACCGATCCATTTGTGCCAGCTGTAGAGCTTGAGCTTCTGCGGCGAAAACGGCAGATCGTGCATGTACAGGCCGAGCCCGAAGCCGCCGAAAATCAGCACCGCCAGCAGCCAGTGCAGGGCGATCGCGGTGCGGGTGTAATCGGGCTCGGCGTTCATCGGGGATACGCAGCGCAGACAACGCGCTTCCGGTTCTTGGGGGCGCCGTCACTATAGATTCGCGCTGCCAGGGAGACCAGCCGAAGCTTTCGATCAAACCGATCGGCCTGATGAATCGGTCGGTCGACGATCAGGGGCCGGACGCTATCGCATCGCGTAGGCCGCGCGAACCAGGCGCGCCATGAAGCGCTCGCGCAGCCCGGCCGGTCGGGTCATATCCAGATGATCCAGCGCGAAGACCAGGTCCTCGCGATCCGGCGGCGCCGGTGCCAGCAGCGCACCGAGCAGCCGCAGGCGTCCGCCCCAGCTGGCGCCTGCCGACTTGAGCCGACCCAGCGTCGCGATCAGATCGATCTCCCGATCCTTGAGGTCGCTGCCGAACGGCAGCTTCGGCAGCGCACCGCCATCAATGAAGCTCTGCACGGCAGCGGTGATCGCCTGGGGCGTGTTGTTGCGGGCGCTGTCCGGAACACGATAGTCGCGCGGCAGCTTGCCGGCCGCCCGGGCCGCATCGGCCAGTTCGTCCTGAAAACGGCTGTCGGCGATCGCGATCAGCGCTTCGATGCATTCGCGATCGGTCTTGCCACGCAGATCGGCGGCACCGTATTCGGTGATGACGATGTCACGCAGATGACGCGGGATCGTGGCGTGCGCGTACTCCCAGACGATGTTGGACTCGGCCGTCTTGCCCTCGCCGTGCGTCGAACGCAGCAACAGGATCGAGCGACCGTCCTCGAGCTGATGCGCCATCGACACGAAGTTGTACTGCCCGCCCACGCCGGAAATGACCTGCCCGTCCTTGAGCTGATCGGATACCGCCGCACCCAGCAGAGTGACCTTCATCGCGATGTTGATGAAGCGCGCGGCCTGGCGTTGCAGGCGTTCGAGTTCGTAGTGCGTGAAGATGCGATTGACCTCGGCCACCGAGGTCATGCCCACCAGCGCGCGCCGGGGCTCGTCCAGCATCTGCAGCCTTCGGTAGAAATCGGCCGGGCCGATGAAGAAGGCGCCGTGCAGGCACACGCCGTGGCGCAGACCCTCGCCGATCGCGCTGCGGTTGAGCGCGGCGCGCACCTCGGGATCGTCCAGCGCATTGTCGACCACATGACCATCCGGCAGGCGCAGCTGCGGGCCGCTGCCGACCAGCCCGGTGCGGGCCAGGCCCACGTCCTGCAGCCATTCGATGTAGGCCGACGACAGGCGCTTGTCGAGCGCACCCATGGCCCACAGCCTGTCGTAGAGATCCGGCGGTAGATGGTCGGGATCGGCGCCGTCGTTGACCAGCCGTTGCAGCGTCGCATCTTCGTAGACGCGGCGTCGCACGATACCGTCCTCGAACAGGGCGAACAATGGATTGGAGATCAGTTCACTGGCGACGTACAGACCCTTGCCAAAGCGGTCGACGCCGCCCACCGGTTCGACCAGCGGCCCCGGTTGCAGCGCCGCCAGCAACTTGCGATAGGTCGCGTTGTCGGATTCGCGCAGGCGCAGGCCATGGCAGGCGGCGTCGCCGAGGTTGCCGATACCGACTTGCAGGGTGCCGCCGTCACGCACCAGTGCCGAGGCACGCACACCGATCGCGTAGTCGATCGCGGAGATCGGTGCGTGCGGAACCGCGAACGGCGCATGATCGAGCGAGGGCGCGTCGAGCACGATATCGAAGTCCGATTCCGTCACCTCGGCATCGCCGCCGAACCACGGCATCTCGCGATTGATCTGCGCCACCGCCAGCCAAGGCCATTCGACATCCTTGAGCATCGGCACGATCTGCAGGGTCACGTCCGGATTGCTGGACAGGCTCAGGCGTCGCCGGCCTTCGTCCTCGCGCAGCGAGACCGCCTGCATCAGCAGGTTCACGCCGCGCGACAGCATGTCCCGCGCCACATGGGTGTAGTTGCTGCTGATGTAGTTCTGCTGCCCCACCGGATTGTGCAGTCGCGCACCGCTCTTGACGTAGAACTCGACGACGCGAACGTTCGGCGGCAGAGACTGCGCCTCCAGCGCATCGAGATAGTCCAGCCTCGGATAGTCGCCCCACACGCGCTCGCGGATCGGCCGCAGCACGCGCTCTTCCAGATCGGACGCGCCACGCGGCGGGTTCAGCGACAGTGCGGTGATGATGTCCAGCGAGATCGTCGGGTCTTCCACCGCCCGTTGATACAGGGCGTTGAGCAGCGCATTCGGCTTGCCGATGCCCAGCGGCGTGCCCACCACCAGGCGCTTGCCGAGCCGCCGCAGAATGTCCGCAACCGCCTCGCTGGCATGAGATGTCACCAGCGTATTGCTGGCCCGTGCATTCCGTGTGCCCATTGCTCGCCCCGTGCGTGTCTGATTCTTTTCGCTTCTCAGCTTAACGATCACGGCTGAACCTTTGCGGACAGCCACCAAGACCACCACAGCGGCCCTGGGGTTTGCCCGAGACTGGGAATGATCCCAGATGGCAGAACGCAGCGGCCGGCCTACGCTGGGCGCCCCATTTGCTCCGGGTCGCCGACGTGGCCGTGAACGCCCTGTCCTCAAGCACAATCGAGTCTGCCGTACCGCCGCACGCGCTGTCCGGCTTCGGACTGGACACCACCGAGCTCGGCGATCAGATCGGCGCCCTGCTGGCACAGGATCCGGAAGGCGGCACCGCCAGCCTGCGCGAATCGCTGGAAACCCTGCCGGAAGCCGACCGCGCGCGGCTGGCCCAATCGCTGGTCGACACGCTCGACGAAGACGCCATCAGCGCCCTGCAAGCCACGTCCGAGGGACGTGCGGCCCTGGCCGGCACCTTGCGCAGCGCCGCCGACGAAGGCGGCGGTGCCGACCCGCGGGCCGCCGCCAACCTATCCGCTGAGAAACGCGAACTGCTGCTCGACCTCACCCAGATCGGCCTTGGCGTTGTCGGCATCTTCGATCCCACGCCGATTTCGGATGGCGCCAGCCTGGCGATCTCGGTGGCACGCGGCGACTGGTTCGGCGCCGTGATCGACGGCGTCAGCATGATTCCGTATGCCGGCGACCTCGCCAAGATCGGCAAGCTCGGCAAATTCGCCGACACCGTGGACAGCGCCGTGGACCTGGCGCGCGGTGACGCGGCGTTTGCCGAAGCGCTGCGCCCGGCACTCGGCGGCCTCGACGAGGCCCTCAAGGCCGTGCCGATCGACGAGTTGCCGGCGGCGGTGCGCGAGCCCCTGGAAAGCATGCGCGGCCGTCTCGACGAGTTCTTCGACGCCACCGCCGACGGCAGCCACGCGCTCGATGGTCTTCGCCTGGAAACCGGCGCCGCCGGCGACAACGTGTTCCGCTGGGAACTCAATGCGGACGGCCGGCCGGTGCACGCGGAGGCCGAGCTTTCGGAGGTCTTCGACAAGGCACCGCGCAGCTCCGCCGAAACCCGGGCGCAGGGCGATGTCGCCGATCTCGGCCGCAGCGATGACGCCGGCGGCCATGTGTTCGGCCATCGCTTCACCCTCGATCAGGGCGAACGCAACATGTTTCCGCAGAACGCCCAGTTCAATAACAGCGCCTATCGCGTGCTGGAGAACGAATGGGCGGCCTGGGCCGACAGCGGCAAGCGCGTCGACATCGAGATCGACTTCAGGGATTTCGACGGCGTGCGTCCGCAATCGCTGGACGTGAGTTACGAGGTAGTGGACCCGGCGAACGGCGACGTCGTTTACGATAACTACGTTCGTTTCGAGAACGAGGCCGAACAGCAGTTCGAACGCGTTTCCACGAGCGACATCAACGAGAACTACTGACGTGAGCACGGTCGAGACGATGGATCGGAACGAAGCCACCCTGCAACTGGCGCGCGCGATTGCCGCCGACACCAAGCTCGGCGCCCTGCCCTGGGACGACTTGGTGCTGGTCGCCCGCTTCGGCGATGGCGTCAGCAACGTCAACGGATTTGCCTATCAGGCTGGTGGCGCCTCGCGGCCGGCGGCGCCTCGCGGCGCGGCGGTGCTCGATGCCTTCATCGACTTGCGCGCCGCGACGGCGGTCGACGACCAGGCGGACTGGATCGCCTGCAAGCTGCACGTTCGCCGTGCCGGCGGCAAGCTGTCGCTGGATTTCGAGTACGAACAGCCGGATCGCTGGAAGATTTCACCGGCGAACGTGAGGCAGATGAGCGAGGCATTGCGCCCGGCAGGTTGACCGATCAAGCGCGCGCCCCGCGCTACAGATACGGCGAGAACAGCCAGCAGGCGGCATCGCGCAGGCGTTTCGGGAACGGCCGCCGTTCGAGTTCTTCCACCGTGGCCACGCGTGAACGCGTCATCACGGTCTTGCAGTAGTCGACGAATTCGCCGGCGAGCTGTGCATCGAACAGTTCCACGCCGAGTTCGAAGTTCAGCCGCAGGCTGCGCGCATCCAGGTTCGCCGAGCCCACCAGCGCATAGCTGCCGTCGGCCACGAACAGCTTGGAGTGCGCGAACGGCGCCGGCTGATACCAGACCAGAAATCCACGGCGCAGCATCGATGCCAGCACGTGCCGCACCGCGTAGTGGACGAAGCGCAGATTGCCGCGCTCCGGCAGGATCAGATGCACGCGCACGCCGCGCAACGCGGCGCCGTGCAGGGCGGCTTCGAGTTCTCGCGGCGGCAGGAAGTACGGCGTCATGATGTAGATGTCGTGGCGCGCGCTGGCGATCGCCGCCTGCATCACCAGACTCAGATGGTCCATGTCCTCATTGGGGCCATCGGTGATCACACGCGCGATCGTGGTACCGGGCACTGCAGCGTCCGCCTGCCAGACATCCGGCATCCAGGTTTCATGCGCAGAGAACTGCCAGTCCTGCGCGAAGGCGCGCGCCAGCTGGGTAATCGCCGGACCGCGCAGCTCGAAATGCAGATCGCTCACCGGATGGCGATTGCCAGGGTCTTGCGCCAGATGGCGGCCGCCGATGTTCATGCCGCCGGTAAAGGCCACGCATCCGTCCACCAGCAACAACTTGCGATGGTTGCGCAAGTTGAGATAAAGCGCCGGTGGCAGCAGCCGCGGCGGGTGGAATCGCGCCACCGGCACGCCGCCGCGACGCAACAGCCAGCCGGCGCGCGGAAAGCTGTACCACTCGCCGACCCCGTCGATCAGCACGCGCACTTCCACACCACGTTTGTGCGCCCGGATCAGCGCCTCGATGAAATCCTTGCCGGCGCGATCGGTATCGAACAGGTAGGTCGCCATCGCCACTGAATGACTGGCCCTGTCGATCGCCTCGATCATGCGTGGATACGCGGATTCGCCGTCACGCAACATTTCCACACGGTGGCCGCCCAGCAAGGGCAGCTGCGTGATGACATCACTGGTGCGCACCAGCGAAAGATTGGCCTGCAGGATCGCGGGCACCTTGTCGCGATTGCGGATATCGGATTCGTTGTCGATGCCGACAGCGCCGCCGCGCAGATGCAGAAATCCGAGCTGGCGGCCACGGGTGCGCACGCGATTGATGCCGAACAGCATGTACAACACCGGCCCGGCCAGCGGAAACAGCAGGCATACGGCGATCCAGCCCCAGGCGGTGCGAGGGTCCGGCGCCGTCAGCAGGGCATGTCCGCCCGCCACGAAAGCGATGGCGCCCCCGGCGAAGAACAGCAGTGCGTGCCAGGGGACGAAGGCTAGTTCGGTCGTAGCACGATCTCCGTGGCCACAGGCAGATGGTCGGACAGGCGGTTGTCGAGCACTTGTGTCCGCACGACTGAAACACCCGCGGTGAACAGGACATGGTCGATCGAACGTGTCGGACGCCAGCTCGGGAAGGTTGGTTCGGCATGCGCGGGCGTCAAGCCGGCGGCGCGCAGTCTCTGGTGGTCGCGCAGTTCCTGCGGCTCGCAATTGAGGTCACCGAGGATCACCGTGTCCTGCGTGGCGGTGTCGACATCCGGAATGGCGAGACCGCCCAGATAGTCCAGCTGGCGCGTGCGTGCTTCACGGTTCAGTGCCAGATGCGTCACCACCAATCGCAAGGGTGCATGTGCATCCAGGCGCAGCTCGGCCTGCAAGGCGCCGCGGCCGGGGATTCTTCCCGGCAGCGGATGATGACGAACCTCGTGCAAGGGATAACGCGACAGGAAGCCGAGGCAGTGCCGTGCGAACGGCTTGAGATCACGATTGATCGCAGCCTGCCAGTGCGTAAATCCGGCGCTGCTCGCGAGATATTCCACCTGGTTGAGCTGCTGCGTGCGCAGGCTGCCGGCATCGCATTCCTGAAGCGCCACCACATCGTAGTCGGACGCCAGCTCGGCGATGCGGTCGAGGTTGGAACGGACCCCGCGCGACGGCAGGACGTGACGCCACATCCCGGTGAAGTAGTGCCGGTAGTGTTCGGTCTGCATGCCCACCTGGATGTTCAGCGTGAGCACGCGCAACCTGCGCTTCGGCGCACTTTCGTCCCGCGGCTTTTTGTCGTGATGGAACATCGCCCGGATTATGCCGTCTTGCGCGTGGTCATCATCTGAATGATCGGCGCCCACGTCAGATCAGGCGCGGCTTGACTCTGGACCTGGGTCCAAGGTTTATCCTGTATCCCCGAGTACAGGAATGACCCATGTTGAGAATCGGACAACTCGCCGATCAGGCTCAGGTGCCGATCGACACCGTGCGCTACTACGAGCGCGCCGGTCTGCTGCAACCACCGAACCGCAGCGCGGCCGGCTACCGGCTGTACGACGGCGCCAGCGTGCACCGTCTGCGCTTCGTCCGCCGCGCCAAACGGCTCGGCTTCAGCCTGGACGACATTGCCGAATTGCTGCGACTTTCGGACCGGCGCGGCGACATTGCCGGCGTGCGCGCGACCGCACAGGCGAAATTGAGCGAAATCGAGGCGCGCATCGTCGAGCTCAGCCGCATCCGTGACGGCCTGAGCCGGCTGGTTGACGCCTGTCCCGGCCACGGTGATGCCGCCGACTGTCCGATTCTCGGCGCCCTCAATCACGATGTTCCCGAACAGGATCGGTACTCATGAACGAAAGCTGCTGCCACAATCAGGCCGGACACAAGCCACACGAACACGGCTGCGGCCACGCGCATCACGCCCACGCTGCGGCTCCGGCCAATGCGGTGCCCGGTGCGCAATACACCTGCCCGATGCACCCGGAAGTGCTGCAGGCCGGTCCCGGCAGCTGTCCGAAATGCGGAATGGCGCTGGAACCGACGATGCCCAGCGAAACCGTGGACGACAGCGAGCTGCGCGACATGACACGCCGTTTCATGACCGGCGTTGTGCTCTCGGCGCCGCTGCTGGTACTGGCGATGGGGCCGATGCTGGGTCTGCCCCTGAGCGGCGCCTGGCTACCTTGGACCGAGCTGGCCCTGGCCAGCCCCGTAGTGCTGTGGGCCGGCTGGCCGTTCTTCGTGCGTGGCGCGCAGTCGCTGCGTGGCTGGAACCTCAACATGTTCACGCTGATCGCCCTGGGTTCCGGCGCCGCCTATGTGTTTTCGTTGCTGGCGACCGTGGCACCCGGACGGCTGCCCGCAGCGTTTCTGGACAATGGCCATCCACCGCTGTATTTCGAGGCCGCTGCAGTCATCGTGACACTGGTGCTGCTGGGCCAGGTACTGGAACTGCGCGCACGCGCGCAGACTTCGGGCGCGATCCGCGCCCTGCTCAAGCTGGCGCCGAAGACCGCGCATCGCGTCGATGCCCAGGGCCGGGAAAGCGATGTGGAACTGGATCAGCTCGAAACGGGCGATCGGCTAAGGGTGCGCCCCGGCGAAAAAGTACCGGTGGATGGGCGGGTGCTGGACGGCGACAGCCATGTCGACGAGTCGATGCTCAGCGGTGAAGCCGATCCGGTTCGGAAATCGGCGGGCGCGCGCGTCTCCGCCGGCACCGGCAATGGTCATGGCAGCCTGCTGATCGAGGCTGAGCGTGTGGGTCAGGACACCACTTTGTCGCAGATCGTGAAGATGGTCGCCGATGCGCAGCGTTCGCGCGCACCGGTACAACGCCTGGCGGACCAGGTGGCCGCCTGGTTCGTACCGGCCGTGGTGCTCGCGGCCGCAAGCGCGGCTGTCGCATGGACCCTGTTCGGCCCGGCGCCGGTACTGGCGCATGCGCTGATCGCGGCGGTCTCCGTGCTGATCGTGGCCTGTCCCTGCGCTTTGGGTCTGGCCACGCCGATGTCGATCATGGTCGGAGTCGGCCGCGGTGCCCAGATCGGCGTGCTGATCAAGGACGCGGCGGCCCTGGAGCGCTTGCAGGCGGTCGATACCGTGGTGGTCGACAAGACCGGTACGCTGACCCAAGGCAAGCCGACTCTGAGCCGTGTGGCCTCCGTCGGCGAGCTGGCGGACAACGAGCTGCTGCGACTGGCCGCAGCCGTGGAGGCGGCCAGCGAGCATCCGCTGGCGCGCGCCATCGTCGACGGCGCCGAAGCGCGAAAACTGCGGCTTCCGAAAGCGCAACAGTTCTACAGCGATCCCGGCCTCGGCGTGTGGGGACAGATCGATGGCCGGCGCATCGCCGTAGGCAATCGGCGTCTGGCCGAACGCGAAGGCGCCAGCCTGGACCGGGTCAGGGACGAAGCGGCGCAGGCGCAGGCGCGCGGCTCCACTGTCGTCTATGTGCTGCACGATGGCGCGCTGGCCGGCTATCTGCTGATCGAGGACAGCATCAAGCCCTCCACACCGGCTGCACTTCAGGCGCTGCGCAAAGCCGGCGTGCGCGTGATCATGCTCACCGGCGACGATCAAGCCACCGCCGAGCATGTCGGCCGCGAGCTGGGGCTCGACGAAGTCGTCGCCAATGTGCTGCCGCAGGACAAGGCAAGCACCATTGAACGCCTGCAGCGTGAGGGTCGCGTGGTGGCGATGGCCGGCGACGGTGTCAACGACGCGCCGGCACTGGCGCGCGCGGATGTCGGGATCGCCATGGGCGGCGGCGCGGACGTGGCCATGGAATCGGCCGGCGTCACGCTGATGCGCGGCGATCTCGGCGGCATCGCACAGGCGATCTCGCTGTCGCGCAAGACCCTGCGCAACATCCGCCAGAACCTGTGGTTCGCCTTCGCCTACAACGTGCTCGGCGTGCCGATCGCGGCCGGCGTGCTGTATCCGCTGTTCGGCTGGTTGCTGTCGCCGATGCTCGCCGCCGCGGCGATGAGCCTTTCGTCGGTATCGGTGATCGGTAACGCCCTGCGTCTGCGGCGCGCCTGAGCAGTCCGCTTTTTCATTCAGCGCGGCGGCCGATCCTCACGCAGCCAGTCCAGCACGGCCTCGGCTTCGGCATCCGCATCGCCGCTGTCGGCAAGGACGAACAGCGCGGGTTCTCCGTCCGCGAGATCGCGGCCTCGCGCCAGACTGATCCCGCCGTGCTTGGGACACAGGTCCATGCACGAGACTTCGAGCACGCGCAGCTGCTTTTTCATCCCCGCCGCCTTGAGCCGTTTGCGCAGGTCGTTACGCAGCCGCGTGCGGCCCTTGGCGTTGGCGCCTTCCGGACGCTTGGCCGCGCATTCGTGGCAGATCAGCAAGGCATCGCGAAAAGGCGCCGGCTCCGCGCGCAGGCCGGAACGGCTGACTTTGGGGGGCGTTCCACTCAAGACCTGGCGGCCTCAGTCGCGCAGATCGACGAGATAGCGGCCGGTCATGCTGGCGGCCATCAGGTCCTCGGCGGCCTGGGTCACCTCGTCGAGCCGGATCGTGCGGCTGACGATCCGGTCCAGGTGACGCGGCTTCCAGTCGCTGGCGAGGTGCTTCCAGATCTCCAGCCGCCATTCGCGCGGACATTCCACCGACCAGATGCCGAGCAAGGAGGCGCCGCGCAGGATAAACGGCACCACCGTGGTTTCGAGTTTGGGCGAGGCGGCCAGACCGATCGAGGCGATATTGCCCCAGGGTTTGACGGTGCGCGTGAGGTAGGCCAGCGCATCGCCGCCGAGATTGTCGACGGCGCCACCCCAGACCGCCGTTTCCAGAGGCTTGCTGCCGAAATCGAGGCTCTTGCGATCGACGATCTCGCTGGCGCCGAGCGCCTTGAGGTAGTCGCCCGCCTGTTCCGGCTTGCCGGTGATCGCGGCCACCTTGAAACCGGCGCGTGAGAACAGGTCGGTGGCGATCGATCCGACGCCGCCGGTCGGCCCGGTGATCGCGATCGGGCCCATGTGCGGTCGCTGGTGATTGTCGAGCATGCGCTTGAGCGCCAGTGCGGCGGTGAAGCCGGCCGTGCCGATCGCCATCGATTCGCGCAGCGGCAAGCCATCCGGCAGCGGCACCACGGCCGAGGCCGGCACTCGCGCGTACTGCGCGAACCCGCCGTCCAGCTGTTCACCGATATTGCAGCCAGTGACCACCACCGCCGCACCGGCCTGCACGTCTGCGGAACTGCTTTCGACCACCACACCGGCGAGATCGATGCCGGCCACGCAGGGCGAGCGACGCATGATGCGGCCCTTGCCGCTGACCGCGAGCGCATCCTTGAAATTGAGGCAGGACCAGTGCACGCGGACAACCACCTCGCCCGCGCTGAGATCATTCAGCGTAATCGTTTCGAGGCGCGCTTCGGCGCGTTTGTCGACGGTGTGCACTCTGAGTGCCTGAAAGCTTTCCATGGGATGTCTTCCTGTAGGATGTGACCCATTGTAGGGCTCAGGTTTCGTCACTTCTCAAGGCCATGCCGCAATACACCCGCAATCCCCCGCTGGATATTCCAGACCTTGATCCGGACCCGCTGAAACAGCTCGATAAATGGCTGGCCGATGCACGCGAGGCCGGCATGATCGATCCCACCGCGATGGCCCTGGGCACCGCCACTCCAGACGGGCGTCCCTCGGTGCGCATCGTGCTGTTCAAGGGCTTTCAGCACGGCGGTCTGAGCTTTTACACGCACCTGTTGTCGCGCAAAGGTCTTGAACTTGAGATGAACCCCTTTGTTGCGGCCACGTTCTGGTGGGACCGGCTGGAGCGCCAGGTCCGCGTCGAAGGGCGGGTTTCGCGCCTTCCGGAGACGGTGGCCCGCGATTATTTTCAGTCGCGACCACGTGAAAGTCAGCTTTCGGCCTATACCTCGCGACAATCGCAGGTGGTGGGCAGCCGTGAGGCGCTGGACGCGCGCATGCGCGACAACGCGCAGAAGTTCGAAGGTCAGGCGATCCCGTTTCCCGACAGCTGGGGCGGTTATTCGCTGGAACCGGAATCCTTCGAATTCTGGCAGGGCCGGCTGGGCCGTACCCACGACCGGCTCTTGTACCGCCGCTGCGTCAAGGCCTGGAAGATTGAGCGCCTCGAACCCTGAGGGCGCCAAGTGGATCGCGCGGCTGGGGCTGGAGCGCCACCCCGAAGGCGGCTGGTATCGGCGCATCTACCAGTCCGCGCACACGCTGAACACCACGCACGGCGAACGCTGCTGCGCCAGCAGCATCCACTACCTGCTGGATCGGGGCTCGCCGATCGGCCGCCTGCACCGCAACCGCAGCGACATTCTGCACGTACTGCAGTCCGGCGGACCGCTGGAATATCTGAGCTACGACGAATCACGGCCACCGCGCCGGACGACGCTGGGTTTCCACGCCCCGGATGCGATTTCGCTATTGATTCCGGGCGGCATCTGGAAGGGCTCGCGTCTGCTTGGCGAGGCCTCGCATGCGCTGGTCACGGAACTGGTGATCCCCGGATTCGACTGGCAGGACCATCGCTACGCCGATCACCACTGGTGGCAACAGCAGGCACAGGCCTTTCAGGGAATGCTCGCGCCGTTCATCGCGGACGACTGAGACCGGAGGCGGCCCGGCACAGCGCGACAAGCTCCGCCGCTTTCGTTACCTTTCCCGCCCCGGGGACCGTTCGCGACAGTGCGCGGGCCCGGACGTGTCGATGGAACCCTTGTCCCTCGACGACACTCCAAGACGACGACAATAACCAGATCACCGGGAGATCTCCGTGAACCGACGCCCTCTGTTGCTGCTCGCAGCCGCCATCGTGGTGGTCATCGCGATCATCGGGTTGTGGCCCGGCAAGGACCAGGACGAGCCGCCCGCCGCCGACGGCAGCGCTGCGGCGGACAGTTACGTCGAAGCGATGGGTCGGCAACACGAAGGCGATACTCCGCAGGCCAGCGAAGCGGCCAAGCAGCCGCCCACCGCCGCTGTCGAGCACCAGACCGTCAGCTATGGCTCGGTCAACGGCAAGGACTTCAACGGCTATCTGGCGCGCCCGGCGGGTGTGGAAGGTGCACTGCCAGCACTGGTGATGTATCACGAATGGTGGGGACTCAACGACAACATCCGGGCGATGGCGGATCGTCTGGCCGCGCATGGATATCTGGTGCTGGCCGCGGACTTCTACGACGGCAAGGTCTACGACACCCGGACCGGCGCACAGCAAGCAATGAACGCAGCCCTCAACGACAAGGCGCGACTGGCGGCCAACATCTACGCAGCCTTCGACTACATCAAGTCCAAGGGGGCACCGCAGGTCGGCGTGATCGGCTGGTGCTTCGGCGGCTCGATGGCTTTCCAGAACGTGCTGCTGACCCCCGCCGGACTGGACGCCGCGGTGATCTACTACGGACAGGTCGGCGGCGACGCCGAAAAGCTGGCGCCAATCCAGTCGCCGATTCTGGCGTTTTTCGGCGGGAAGGACGAAAGCATCCCCCCGAAGACCATCGAGTCGTTCGAAAGCACCATGCACGATCTCGACAAGTCGCTTGAGGTCCATGTCTACGCTGACGCTGGTCATGGTTTCGCCAACCCGTCCGGCAAGGCCTACCAAAAGAAAGCCGCGGAAGATGCCTGGGCGCGCACGCTGGCGTTCCTGCAGGCGCACATGAGCCCGGTCGGCGACGAAGCCGCGGCATCGCCCGCGGACGCCGATGACAATCCCGGCTGAGCCGACGGGCGCAGCCGGGACAGCGGCTGATCCGTGCTTGTCGCCACGCGAGCGCTTGCGCATGATGGACGCCCTTCGACTGAACAGGATCACCCCGCCCCCATGATCCGCAGCTCCGCCTTCAAGTACGGCGTACTCGCCACCCTGAGCCTGTCGCTGCTTGTCGCCTGTGCGACCTCGCCGCTGGGTCGGCGTCAGCTCAAGCTGTTCTCCGACCAGGAGATCGCGCAGATGGGCGTTCAGTCCTATCAGGAGCTGAAAAGCGAAACCCCGGTCACCAAGGACGCCTCGGTCAACCGCTACGTACAGTGTGTGGCGCAGGCGATCACCCGCCAGGTTACGGGTAACACGGTATGGGAAGTCAACGTCTTTGCCGAGGATCAGGCCAACGCCTTCGCCCTGCCCGGCGGCAAGATCGGCGTCTACACCGGCCTGCTCGACGTGGCCAAGAACCAGGACCAGCTGGCCGCCGTCATCGGCCATGAAGTGGGCCATGTCATCGCCGGCCACTCGAACGAGCGGGTGTCCTCGCAGGCCGTGGCGCAGCTCGGAGGGCAGCTCACCTATGCCGCGACCGGTATCGACCCGCAATTGCTCGGTGTCGCCGCACAGACCTTCTTCCTGCTGCCGTATTCACGCGCGCATGAAAGCGAGGCTGACCTGATCGGCGAAGACCTGATGGCGGATGCGGGCTTCGACCCGCGCGAGAGCATCCAGTTGTGGATCAACATGGGCCAGCTCAACAACGGCGAGCGCCCGCCGCAGTTCCTGTCGACCCACCCTTCGCCCGAAAACCGGATCCGCGACCTGAACAATCGTCTGGAGCATTCGATGGCGATCTACACCCGGGCGCGCGCCGCGGGGCGTCGGCCGAACTGCAAGTAAGGCGTGAGGCGAACAGGCTACTACGGGCCTTTCATTGCTTTGCAAGCATTTACGCCGGTCGCCTTAGCCCTTACGCACTTCTTCACGCTGTCCTCGGAATCATCGGACTCTCGGCGTAGGCGGCGAAATGGCAGGCCGAATAGCCGCCGCTGGGAACCCGGCGCAGCACCGGCACCTGTTGCGCACAGACATGATCGACCAGCGGACAGCGCGTTCTGAATACGCAACCGCTCGGCGGATTCGAAGGGCTCGGGATCTCGCCGGTCAGTTCCACGCGTTCGCCCGGCAGCAGCGCCTCGAAGTCCGGCACGGCCGACAGCAAGGCCCGCGTGTACAGATGCTGCGGCGCTTCGAACAGTGCATCGCGCGCCGACTGCTCCATGACCTTGCCCAGATACATCACCATCACCCGATGGCTGAGCTGGCGCACCACCGCCAGGTCGTGGGAGATGAACAACATCGCCAGTCCGTACTCGCGCTGCAGGTCCACCAGCAGATGGACGATCTGGGCCTGCACCGAAACATCCAGCGCACTCACCGGCTCGTCACAGATCAATACCTTGGGGCGGACCACCAGGGCGCGCGCAATACCGACGCGCTGGCACTGACCGCCTGAGATTTCATGCGGATAACGATCCTTCAGCTCCGCATCCAGACCGACACGCTGCATCATTTCGAGCACGCGGGCGCTGCGCTCGTTGGCCCCCACCTCGGGACAGAGCGTCTTCAGCGGTTCGGCGATGCACTGTGCAATGCTCAGGCGCGGATTGAGGCTCGCCAGCGGGTCCTGGAAAACGATTTGGACCTCGCGGCGCAGCGGTCGCCAGTCGGCGTCGCTGTATCCGGTGACGTTGTGACCGTCGATACTGATCTGCCCGCCCGTCGGCGTCTCGAGCCCGACCAGAGCGCGCGCCAGCGTGGACTTGCCGCAACCGGATTCACCGACAATACCGAGAGTCTCGCCGGCGTGGAGGTCGAAATGCATGTCGTCGACCGCCTTGATCACGCCGGACGGCCCGAACAAGGGCCAAACACGCCCCCGCTTTAGCGGATAGTGAACTCGAAGGCGTCGCACCGAAAGAACCGGACGTCGCGTAGCTACTGTAAACATGGCGCCTCGCCTCTCAATCTGAACGGCTGCAGACAATTCTGCCGCCGTTCGGCGGGCGCAACTGTGCCCCGCGTCGCGGGACACAGCAATCACCCATATCGGTTACTCGAGCAGACTGCGCAGCATCCATGCGGTCTTCTCGTGCAATTGCATGCGCTGTGTCAGGAGGTCGGCCGTGGCTTCGTCGTCGGCCTGCTCGGCCTGCTGGAACACCTCGCGAGCGGTCCGCGCAACGGTTTCATGACCGCTGACGAGCTGGACCACCATGTCCTTCCACTCCGGTACGCCCGGTTCTTCCTCGATCTGCGAGAGTTCGGCGTACTGCTTGTAGGAACCGGGCGCGGGATAGCCAAGCGCGCGAATGCGCTCGGCAATCTGGTCGACCGCCGCCGCAGATTCAGTGTACTGACCCTCGAACATCTGATGCAGGGTGTTGAACATCGGGCCGGTCACGTTCCAGTGAAAGTTGTGGGTCTTGAGGTACAGCGTGTATTCGTCGGCCAGCACCCGGCTCAATCCCTTGGCGATGGTCTGACGCTGTTCCTGGCTGATTCCGATATCGATCTTCATGGTTCTGCCCTTAAATATGGATGAACGAACGCAGCAGGCGGCGCTCGATATGTATTGCATAAATTAATACTAATCTGCTTAACAATCCATTAATTCTATTGTAACGAGGGTGTCGCATCGTCGCGCAGGATGATGCGCCGTCTAGCGGCCATGCGGCAGAGGCACCCTGAAAAATGAATCCCGTGCCAGGCAGGCCGCCGCTCTCCCGCTTCAATTGTAGCGACGCGCCGGGCGGGCGGAGCCACCGCTAGTGCGGCGAAATCGCCTTTTGCTTGCGATAGTACGAAAAGATATCGCTCAGGCTGTGCCTGGGGGACCAGCCGAAGGTATCGCGGAAGGCATGCCCATCGATGATCACCGGATATTTGAAATAGTTGATCAGATAAGGCGGAAAGAAGGCGTTCCAGTTGAGCAGACCACTGATCGCCTTGGGTAGCATTGGCGGCACCGAGGGCACCGACAACTTGCGGCACCCTGCCTGCACGACGGCCTCCTGATAGGGCACCCAGTCTTCGGGCGCCACGTTGTAGATGCCGGGCCGGTTCCTCTCGAAAGCCAGCACCATCGCCTCCGCCATGTCCTCCACATGGACGAACTGCATCATCGGAGAAAACCCCGTCAGCACCGGTGCCAGCGGTCTCGACAACAGCAGCGACATGCTGTTCTTGACGCCCGGACCGAGCACATTGCATGGCCGCAGGATCGTCATGTGCAGCTTGCGATGCTTCCACAGATAGATCTGCGCGAGGCTTTCGAGTTCGACCGAATCCACCAGATCCTGGGTCACCTCGGAGGCCTTGAGTGGCGCCTCTTCCGACAACAAAGCCGGATTGTAGGGACTGGCGCCGTAGACGAAATACGTGGAATGCATGACGACCTGGGAAACCTTGTACTTGCAGCACAGGTCGAGCAGGCGCTTCGCACCGAGCACATTGGTGTTGTAACGGCGCAGGCGATCGGATTCATGCGCGAACATGCGGCCGATGTGCAGCACGGCGTCGAACTGGTGGCGCCGAAAAATGTCCTCGAAGCCGCGCGTATGTGTGGCCACCTTGTACGAAGGAATTCCTTCGTCGGTCTCGACGCGACGGCGAAAGTCCACAGCCACGACGTTGTGGCGCTCGTGAAGCCGGGCGATCACCCGCTTGGCGAGCGCACCGGCGGCGCCGGTCACCAGAACCGTCTTTCTCTTGGGAGGCGGCATGCTAAAAGACCTTCTTCCGTTCCTTCAGACCCTTGCGTATCAAGCCCCCGATTGCCTTCTTGACCATGTCGACCCGCGCCAGCACTTCATCCTCGCTTTGCACGGGACACTCGAAGCGCATCGGCTCGCCGAAGTTGAGGATCACGCGCGCCGGCAGTGGCAGCGGCGGCGCGATCGGCACATAGGGCACCCCGAGCAGACGCGCCAGCGGCGAGATATTGAACAGCGACGGCATGGTTTCCTCGCAGCCAACCACGCCGACCGGCACGATCGGAACGTTGTGCTGCAAGGCCAGATGCATGAATCCGTTGCCGAACCGCTGCAACTTGTAACGATCACGATAAAGCTTGCCGCTGCCGCGTATGCCTTCAGGAAAGACCACAACGGCCTCTTCGCGGTCGAGCATGCGCCCGCAATTGACCGGATCGCCGATCACGCCACCGATCGCATTGAGCCAGTTGCCGAGCCACGGCACCGTCGGGAAGAAACGTTCGATCATGGCGCGCCCGGCGCGCGGGCCGTGCGGATTGGTCAGCATCGCGTAGCCGATCATCAGGCCATCCATCGGCAGCTGCCCCGAATGGTTCGGTACGATCAGAACGCGGCCTTCGGACGGAATGTTCTCCAGTCCGTGGGCGACCACGCGGAAATAGCGCTCGTAGAGCCAGCGCACCGGCGGCACGGCGAACTTGATCGCGTCTTCGTTGTAGCCCCAGGGGTCATAGCCGAAGCTACCGAGCGGCTTCGGTACACGCGCCAGCAAACCCTGGATCTCGGCGCTGACGAATCGGTCGGTCAATTTCTGCTTCAGGCTGGTTTGCTGCATCGCATGGGCCGGCGCATGCCAGCCTGCCTCCTCCAGGCAATCGTCACATCATCGCTCGTGGTCGCCGGCAGGAATATGAATAGTGAGCCTGCATGCTCACCGGCCCAGCCGGAGGACCTCCGCTGGCACTATAGCGAGAACCGGGCGTACCGGGCCACGCAGTCGACTCCGGTTCAGACCTCGGCCGGATCAGCGACGACGGTCGCCAGTTCGCGACGTTGCAGATTCCACAAGTGCGCGTAGTCTCCGCCGGCTTCGAGCAGTTCCGTGTGCGAGCCCCGTTCAACGATGAGGCCGTGGCGCAACACGATGATCTGGTCGGCGTCGACCACGGTCGACAGCCTGTGTGCAATCACCAGCGTGGTGCGCTGCCGCGCCGCTTCCGCCAGTGCGCCCAGAATCGCCCGCTCGGATTCGGTGTCCAGCGAGGATGTGGCCTCGTCGAAGATCATGATCGGCGGATCCTTGAGCAGCGCCCTTGCGATGCTTACGCGCTGCTTTTCTCCGCCCGAGAGCTTCAGGCCGCGTTCGCCGACCTGCGTATCGAGGCCATCCGGCAGTTGCGCGACGAAACCGTCCAGATGCGCCAGCCGCACCACGCGTTCGATATCCTCGCGCGAGGCGCCCGGCCGGCCGTAGCCGATGTTGTAGGCCAGGCTGTCATTGAACAGCACGGTGTCCTGCGGCACCACGCCGATGTGCGTGCGCAGGCTGTTCTGCGTGTAGTCGGCAATGTCGCGCCCGCCCACGAGAATTCGTCCCCGGTCCGGGTCGTAGAATCGGAACAACAGGCGCGCCAGGGTGGATTTTCCGGCGCCGCTGGGCCCGACCACGGCCACGGTCCGACCTGCCGGAATCTCGAAACTCAGCTCGCGCAGTATCGGCCGACTTGCGTCGTAGGCGAAGCCCACCTGCTCGAAGCGCACGGCTGCCGTACGCACGGCCAGGGTCCGCGCGCCGGGTTCGTCGACCACCGCCGGCGCTACGTCCAGCATCGCCAGCATGCGCTGCATGTCGGTCAGGGCACGGCGGATTTCCCGATAGACGAAGCCGAGCACATTCAGCGGGATGAACAACTGCGTCATATAGGCATTGATCGCTACGAAATCGCCGATCGTCATGTCGCCGGCCGCCACCTGCGCCGAGGCCAACACCATGATGCCGGTGACCGAACCGGCAATGATGATGGCCTGGCCGATATTGAGCGTCGCCAGCGATTTGCGGTTGCGGCGCTGCGCGCGTTCCCAGTCCGCCAGTGCCCGGTCGTACTCGCGCGCCTCGTAATCCTCGTTGACGAACAGCTTCACGGTTTCGTAGTTCAGCAGCGAATCGATGGCGCGCGTATTGGCCTGCGAATCCAGCTGATTGGCGGTACGCACGAAGCGCGTGCGCCATTCGGTCACCACCACCGAGAACAGTACGTACAAGCTGACGGCACCGAGCACGATCAGGGCATAGACCCAGCCGTACTGGACCAACAGGATCCCGGCCACGAGCAGCATCTCGAACAGGGTCGGCACGATGTTGAAAGTGAGGAAACGCAGCAGAAAGCTGATGCCCGAAACGCCACGCTCGATGTCGCGTGACAAGCCACCAGTCTGGCGCGACAGGTGATAGCCCAGGTCCAGACGATGCAAGTGGCGGAACACTTCCAATGCGGCACGGCGCATCGCGCGCTCGGCGACCCGGCCAAAGATGACGTCACGCAGCTCGGAGAACAGCACCACGATCAGCCGCAGCACGCCATAGAACAACAGCAGCAGCAACGGAATTGCGACCACCGCCGCACCCTCGGTGTCGAGCGCATCGACCAGATGCTTCATGACCATCGGCAGGCTCACGCCGGCCAGCTTGGCGGCGACGAGCAGGCTCAGCGCAATACCGACACGCAGCGGAAATTCGCGCAGATAGGGCCACAGCCTGCCAAGGCTGCGCCACTCCGGCTTCGCTGGCATGCCGGATTCGGGCAGCGACGACGGGCGGCGCGCGGGCACCGCTCAGACGACCCGCAGCCCGGATCCGCTCAAACCGGATACTTGCCGCGCATCGAGTCTATGGCGCGCAGCACGTGGCTACGCGTGATGTGGCCGATGACACGGTTGTCGCCAACCACCGGGTAAAGCTTGAACGGTGATCCGGCGAAACGCCGCGCGACATCGAGAATACTGTCGTCGGCATCCACGGTGATCACGCTGGTGGACATGAACTGCGAGACCTTGCCGCCCCATTCGCCGTGATATCCGGCATTGAGTGCGACCTGGATGCAGTCCTTTTCGGACAGGATGCCGACGAGATTGCCGAGCCGATCGAACACCGGACCGGCAGAACAGCCTTTTTCCAGCAGCAGCTGGATTGCTGTCAGCACGTCCATGTCTGCCGAGAAACTGACGAGATTGGCCGACATGAAGTCCCTGGCCGTGACGTTCTGCAATGTGGCCATCTCCCCAACTCCATCCGTCGCGAGGACGGCGCTATTCGTTGTAGTGCCGGGTGATTACCGCCCGGAAGCCTCTTCACACTTCTCGGGCTGGCCGCCGCAGACGTCGCAGCGGTCGCCGGTCATTGTCGACAGACCGCCGCAACTGCCCTTGATCGGCTTGCCGTGCAGCAAACCGATGGCGAGCCCGCCGAATGCCAGAAGAAGAACCGCGAATGTGACGATGAAAGTACCCATGCGCCTATCTTATCAGGCCACATCGCGGTCGCGCCCACGAAAAAGGCCGACCCTTGCGGGCCAGCCCGATGTTTCCGGCTTCCGCTGGTTCAGAATTCGTAACGCAAACCCACACGGATTTCCCAGAGCGAGGAATCGGTGACGCGGAACTGCTCGGTCGGCACCGAAAACTCGTTGAACTGATAGCGACCGTCCGGCAGCACCTCGGCATCGACGATGTCCAGCATGCGCGGGAACGAGGCTTCGTACTGCACGCCCCAGTCGTCGTTGATGAGGTTGGTCAGGTTCTTGATGACGATGAAGGCGGAAGTGCGGTCGTCCGAGCGCAGGCCCGGCAGCTCCTGCTCCAGCTTCATGTCCATCTTGAACCACCAGTCGCTGTAGAAGTCGTTGCGCGGCACGGTACGGCCGGCGTATTCCGTGAGCCCGTGAGAATCGGCGTAGGCGAAGAACGCCGCGCTATCGAAGTCATCCCCGAACACCACGTTCGGGTCGTTCAGGCCCGACGGCATGTACAGCAGATAGCGCCCCTGGAACGTCGCATCGCCCACGGACGAGTTGATGCCGCTGGTGAAGGTGTAGCTGTACGGGCGGCCCTCGTTGTAGCTGGAAAACAGGCTGAGCTTGGTCAGATAGTCCTTCACGAAGGCGTGGTCGTACTTCAGCGTCAGCGTGAAACGCGTCGGGATTTCGTAGTTCGAGGTCGCTGGCTTGGGATTCTCGAAATCGTCTGTCGCCAGGTAGGTGTAGTTGGAATACGCCACCGAGCTGGTCATCGGATTCACGTCTTCAGCACGCGTGTAGGCGTAGCCGAAGCCGACATCGAGGCCGAACTCGAATGATTTGTTCAATCCGAACGAGAGGATGTGGGACTGGCCGGAATCACCGTCGACATTGGTCAGCACGAAGTCCTGGCTGCGGCCGTTCTTGCTGTCGTAGATGGTGCGGCCATCCGCGGTCTCACCCACGGCCTCGCGAGAGATGTCGCTGATGATCGCGGCGTCCTGCTTGTCCGTATACAGATAGTCCAGACTGAACGTGAGGCTGTCGCTGGCGTACAGGATCGCGCCGAGGGCGTACTTCCATTCGGACGGTACGTCGAAATCCGGGTCCAGCGAGTTGACGCCGCCGGCGGAGCCCATGCCCGCGGCAATGCGGTCATACAGCTCCTGCGGGATATCGTAGACCGGCCGGCCATCGCCTGCGGTCGGAATGTCGAACAAGGAGGTGCCTGCGAAGTCGTCAGCGAACAGTGAGCTTTCGATCTGAGTGACGCCGTCATTCGAGTAGTTGTTCGAGATCCAGACGTTGGGATTGCCGCCGGAGTACAGGCCGATACCACCATGCAGCTCGACCATGTCGTTGACGTTCCAGTTGAAGCCCAGGCGGGGCTGCAACAGGCTCATGCCGTCCACGCTCTGCGAATTCGAGAAACCGTAGGCGCTGGCAAACGCCGGATTTTCGACCGGGTCGTCGCCGGTGGCATACCACTCGTAGCGCAGACCGCCGGTCAGCGTCAGGCCAAGATCGTCGAAGCGGTACTCGTCCTGCAGGTAGAGGCTGTTAATGTCGTAGACGAAGTTGGCCGCCGCGTCATCCTTGACGTTGGTGAAGGCCGCGTTCTCGTAGATCACGCGATTGGGCGTGCCGTTGCGGAAGTCGTCGATGCTGCTGAAGCGGAATTCGCCTTCGGATTCCTGAATGAACTGGTTGAACACGTCCAGACGTTCCAGCTCATACCCACCGGTGATCAGGTGATTGCCGAGCAGATATTCGCCGGCCAGCTTCACGTTGTAGGTGTCGTAACTGAGCTTGTTGGCGTGACGAGAATCGTCGGCACCCAGATAAACGGTCGCGCGCGAGCCATTGTTCTCGGTGCCGATCTGCACTTCGCCGAAGTCCACGCCGCCCAGCGACAACTGCCGGTTCTGGAGCTCCGAATAGCCGATCTTCAGCTCGGTCGAAAATCGTTCGGTCCAGTCCGAGAAAAGCTGGGCAACGTAGGCATTGAGCTCGGCGCCACGCTCGTAGTAGTGATTGGAGAATTCCAGTTCGTCGGAATCGCCATCGGATTCGGCGATGTGGTAGCCGTCGTTGTAGTTGTAGGTGAAGGCGGCGCGCTGGGTGTCGGTGATGTACCAGTCCAGCTTCACCAGAAACTTCTCGTCCTCCACCGGGATGCTCGGCGGCAGCCCGCCCGGATCGTAGTCGTACAGGGTGCGGGCGATATCCAGAATCTCGTCGTACTGCGCTTGCGAGACACCGAGCACTTCGTTGCCGGCTCCCGAACCCACCGGCCCGCGCGAGAAGGTATCGACACCCTCCAGCTTTTCGTAGGAGGCCAGGAAGAACAGCTTGTTCTTAATGACCGGTCCGCCGACGGTGAAGCCATAGCGCTTTTCGTCGAAGCTGCCGAGATCGACCGAATCACCTTCGAGACTGTCGCCGGTCAAAGAATCGTCGGTGTAGTCGTAAAACAGCGAACCGTGAAATTCGTTGGTCCCGGACTTGGTCACCGCATTGATGTTGCAGGCGCTGAAACCGCCGTACTGCACATCGAACGGCGCCAGTTCGACCGAAACCTGTTCGATCGCATCGTAGGAGAACGGCATGCGCTCGGTCGGATAGCCGTTGCTGTTCAGACCGAAGTTGTCGTTGAGGCGAACGCCGTCGACCGTCAGGCTGTTGAAGCGCGAACTGGCGCCGGCACACTGAATCGAATCGGCGAAGGCTTCGTCGATGTAGATGCGCGGATCGGCGCGGATCGCATCCTTGATGTCACGGCTCACCGACGGCGCGCTGGCGAGATCGGCAATGCCGAAGCTCGCCGAGGGACCGATCGCGGTATTGGGCGCCGTGACCGCTTTGCCGACCACGGTCACCTGCTCCAGAGTGACCGCCGCGCCCACCGTCAGTTCCAGGCTGTAGCTGTCGCCGAGCACCAGATAGATGTCATCGGCACTCGCATCGCCATGAGCCGAGGTCACGGTGACTCGGTAAGGGCCGCCAACGCGCAGACCGCCCGCATTGAAGCCGCCACCGGCGCCGGTCTGCAAGGTGCTGCTGGTACCGGTTCGCTGATCCGAAACGACCACCTGCGCGCCAGGAATCGCCTGACCGTCAGTGTCAATGATGCGGCCGCGAATGGCCGAGGTGGTGTCCTGTGCGTGGAGCGGTAGCGCAGCGAAGGCAAACAGCCCCAACGCGGCCAGCAGCAGTGGTTTAAGCCAGCGGTTCACAGCCATGTCGTTCCCCATTTCAAGCGTGCATTTCATTGAACAGGGAGTGACCGCTCGGTCCACCGCTCCCTGATTTTTTTTCGGGACCACTACGGGGCTATCCACCGTACCGGTGTCCCGAGCCGCTGATTTGGCTGGGACTCCGGCCGACACCGACAACGCGTACTCTCTCCAGCAAGCGTCAGCCTGCGCCGATCGCTCGGCAATGACCCCATGCAGCAGTACCGCTGATTTCGACTGCCATGACAGTCTGGCGCGGAAGATTGTCGATCGCGGATAACCTAGGGATTACGAGCAGGTGAAGCTTTGAAGAAGCTATCCGGTCACGCACTTGGGTGATATCCACGCAAAAAAAGTGCCCACGGTCCGGGGGGAGATCGTGGGCACGGTACCGGCTTGGGGAAACCGGTGTTTCCGCCCAGGGAGGGAGGCGGAAGAACGACACGAGATGTCGTTCGCAAAATCAGACCAGGGCATTCCAGGAAAGTTCCGGCATTCGCAAATAAATTTTGACCCCGTGCCGGAGCGGTGCAGAAAGTCGACCGTCACTCCGCAGCCGACGACCGAGCGCTGCATGGATTCGGGGCCAGCCTGCGGCTGGCCCGGAACGACCGGAAGCGGCGGAGATCGACCGGGAACCCGGAACGATGTTGATCTCGCCCGGCCCGCGGACAAAAAAATGCCCAACGGCTCGGGGGAGGGCCGTCGGGCAAGAGTTCCGGCTTGGGGATGCCGGGTCCGCCCAGGGAGTGGGGGCGGATGAGTGCCAGGGAGAGAACACTCGCAATATCCGACCGCGCTGTTTCGAGTTTTGTTCCGCAAATATTTCGGCTGACCGTGAATTATTCGCAAACGACTGATTTCACGACGAACAAACCATCGATCTTTAGCCGAAACAGTGCCAGCGATCCGAAAAAAGAAAACGCCCGATGGCTCGGGGTCAGCCATCGGGCGATGTGTCCGGCTTGGGGTGCCGGTTTTCCGCCCAGGGAGTGGAAGCGGAAAAAGCGCCAAGAGAGCAACGCTCAAAGGATCAGACCCTGGCGTCCGCGCTTGGTTCCCACCGGTCATTCAGAACATTTTCGAATTATGCGTGCGCCGATTATTCCGCTTTCGACAGGCTGCTGGCATGACCCTGCGCCTCATGCGCCTCGTCCCAGTTGAGCCCGGTGCCCCAATCGGCCACCAGCGGTACGCTCAGCGCATGCACTTGGCACATGCGCTGTGCGATCGCTTCCGCATGCGTGGCAATCGCGGCCGCCGGCCCTTCGAAGACCAGTTCGTCGTGGACCTGCATGATCATCTTCAGCGGCAGCTGTTCCCGGACCAGCCATCCATCGATATCGATCATCGTCAACTTGATCAGATCGGCCGCCGTGCCCTGCAGCGGCGCGTTGATCGCGGTGCGCTCGGCGTACTGACGCAGTCCCTGATTGCGTGAGCGAATATTGGGAAGGTAGAGGCGCCGGCCAAACAGGGTCTCGACATAGCCTTGTTCCCTGGCCTGGGCGCGGGACTCATCCATGTAGCGCTTCACGCCGGGATAGCGCGCAAAGAAGGTGTCGATGTAGCGCTGCGCGTCACCACGCGCGATGCCGAGCTGGCGCGCCAAGCCGAAGGCGGACATGCCGTAGATCAAACCGAAGTTGATCGCCTTGGCGGCGCGGCGCTGGTCCGGCTCCACGGCGTCCAGCGCCAGGCCGAACACTTCGGCGGCGGTCGCCTGGTGCACATCCTGGCCATTGCGGAAGGCATCGCGCAGGCGTTCATCTTCGGACAGGTGCGCCATCAGTCGCAGTTCGATCTGCGAGTAGTCGATCGAGAGCAGGCGTTGGCCGTCCTCGGCGATGAAGGCCTGGCGGATGCGCCGGCCTTCCAGGTTGCGGATCGGGATGTTCTGCAGATTGGGATCGGACGAGGACAAACGCCCGGTCGCCGCTACCGCCTGATGGTAGGAGGTGTGAATGCGCCCGGTGGCCGGATTGATCTGCTTCGGCAAGGCGTCCGTATAGGTGCCGCGCAGCTTCGACATTCCGCGCCATTCGAGGATCAATCGCGGCAGTTCGTGCTCGTTCGCAAGCTGATCGAGCACATCTTCGGCGGTGGACGGTTGTCCCTTGGGGGTCCGGCCCAATACCGGCAACTGCAACTTGTCGTAGAGAATCGTCTGCAGCTGCGCCGGCGAACCCAGATTGAACTCGGTGTCCGCCGCCTTCCAGGCCTGTGCCTGCAATTCGTTCATGCGGTCGCCGAACTCGGCGCTGATCCGGGCCAGCAAGGCAGTGTCGATCTTGACGCCGGCCCGTTCAATCCGCGCCAGCACCGGCACCAGCGGCATCTCGATGTCGTGAAACACCGAAAGCAGCGATCCGATCTTCTGAAGCTGCGGATACAAGGCCTGATGCAGCCGCAGAGTGATGTCCGCATCCTCGGCCGCGTATTCGGTGGCCTTGTCGAGCGCCACCTGATTGAACGTGAGCTGGCCCTTGCCCTTGCCGGCGACGTCGGTGAACGAAATCGTCTTGTGACCAAGGTGCTGCTGGGCCATGGAATCCATGTCGTGTCGCCAATTGGCGGCGTCGAGCACATAGGACTCCAACATGGTGTCGTAGCCGATGCCGGCGACCTCGATTCCGTAGCGCGCCAGCACGTTGACGTCGTACTTGAGATGCTGTCCCAGCTTGGGTTTGCCGGGGTCTTCAAGCATCGGCTTGACCGCGGCGACAACCTCACCGAGCGGCAACTGCTCCGGCGCGCCAAGATAATCGTGCGTCAAAGGCACATACCAGGCTTCGCCCGGCCTGGTCGCGAACGACAACCCGACCAATCCGGCACGCATCGCGTCAAGGGCATCGGTTTCGGTGTCGAAGCAGATCAGCTCGGCGCTGGCGAGCGCTTCGCACAGTTCGCGGAGCTGCTCGCGTGTCGCCACCATGCGGTAATCGACCGGTGCCGCTGCGCTGGCCACCGGTTCCGGCGCGGGCACCGCGCCGCCGCGGTCGCCCAGCTCTTCCAGCCAGCGCGTGAAACCCATGCGCTGGTAGAACTCGGCGAGCTTGGCGTCGTCGGCCTTGCCCGGCTGCAGCGCATCCAGTTCCAGCGGCAGCGGGATATCGGTGCGGATCGTGGCCAGATCGTGCGACAGCGGCAGCACATTCAGCGCCGCGCGCAGTTTCTCGCCGATCTTGCCCTTGATCTCGTCGGCATGGGCGACCAGCGCATCCAGCGACCCGTATTCATTGAGCCATTTGGCCGCGGTCTTGGGGCCGCAGCCGGGCACGCCGGGGATGTTGTCGCTGGTATCACCCACCAGCGCCAGATAATCGACGATGCACTCCGGCGGCACGCCGAAACGCTCGATCACCGCTTCGCGGTCCAAGGTGCGGTTCTTCATGGTGTCCAGCAGCTTGATCTGTGGCGATACCAGCTGCGCCAGATCCTTGTCGCCAGTGACGATCACCACCTCCTCGCCAGCCGCCACCGCCTTCATCGCCAGGGTCCCGATCACGTCGTCGGCTTCGATCCCGTCGATCTGCAGGACCGGCATCGCCATCGCCTCGAGCAATTCGCGAATTGCCGGAAACTGAATGCTCAGATCTTCGGGCGTCGCGTCCCGCGTGGCCTTGTACTCGGCGTAGATTTCATGCCGGAAGGTCTTGCCACGCGGATCGAACACCACCGCGATGCGTTGCGGCGAATAGTCCTTGTACAGGCGGCGCAGCATGTTGCCGAGACCGTAGACCGCGCCGGTCGGCTGTCCCAGCGCATTGGCCAGCGGCGGCAGCGCGTGAAACGCGCGATACAGCCAGTTCGATCCGTCGATCAGGACCAGCGGCTTGATGACGGGCTCGCTCACAGCGGCAACATCGCCTCACCGCGCACCAGATCGTCGTAGGTCTCGCGGGCACGCACCAGATGCACCGCAGCCCCGTCGACCATGACCTCGGCTGCGCGTGGACGGCTGTTGTAGTTGGACGCCATCGTGAAGCCGTAGGCGCCGGCGGTACGCACCGCCAGCAGATCTCCGGGCGACACCGCCAGTTCGCGATCATGGCCCAGCCAGTCGCCGGACTCGCAGACCGGGCCGACCACATCATAGGTCCGCGACTCCAGGTCACTGCGCTGGCGCACCGGCACGATCGCCTGCCAGGCATCATAGAGCGCCGGCCGGATCAGATCGTTCATCGCCGCGTCGACGATGCAGAAATGCTTGTTGCCGGCCGGCTTGAGGTACTCCACGCGCGTTAGCAGCACGCCGGCGTTACCGGCGATGGCGCGGCCTGGCTCCATCATCACTTCCAGGCCGGTGGCTTCCAGTTTCGGCCGGATCGCGGCGGCCAGCGCCGCCGGGTCTGGTGGATTCTCGTCGCGATAGCGCACGCCCAGACCGCCGCCCACGTCGATATGACGCAGCGTGATGCCCTGCGCCTTGAGGCGCTCGACCAAGGCCAGCAGACGGTCCAGCGCATCCATAAACGGGGAAAGATCGAGCAGCTGCGAGCCGATATGACAACCGACACCGACCACTTCCACGCCTGGCAGTTCGGTCGCCTGCAGATAGAGCCGCTCGGCGCTGGCGATGTCCACACCGAACTTGTTCTCCTTGAGTCCGGTGGAAATATACGGGTGAGTCTTGGGATCGACGTCCGGATTCACGCGGAACGACACCGGCGCGCGCTTGTTCATCGCCACCGCCACACGGTTGAGCCGCTCCAGTTCCGCTTCGGACTCCACATTGAAGCAGCGGATGCCGACCGTGAGCGCCTGCCGCATCTCGGTTTCGGTCTTGCCGACACCCGAGAAAACGATACGCCTTGCCGGCGCGCCAGCGCGCATGACGCGATCCAGCTCGCCGCCGGACACGATGTCGAAACCGGCACCGAGCCGTTCCAGTATCTGCAGCACGGCAAGATTGGAATTGGCCTTGACCGCATAGCAGATCAAATGCGGCATTCCCGCCAGCGCCTGATCGAAAGCCTGGAAGTGCCGACTCAGGGTGGCGCGCGAATAGACGAAGCTGGGCGTGCCATGGACGCGCGCAATCTCGCTGAGGGCGACGTCCTCGGCGCACAGCGTGCCGTCGCGGTATTCGAAGTGGTCCACGGGCTTATTCCTTGCCGGCTGTGTCGGGTTCTGAATCGGATGCGGCCGGCGCAGTGCCAGCGTCACCCTCGGACGAATCGAGCGTTTCGGACGCCTCGTCCGGCGTCGCTGCCTCTTCGTCCTCGTCCTCGGCCTGGTTCGCCGGCTTGGCGATCGGGGCGGCCTGTGCGGCCTCGCGGGAGTCTTCCGGAATCCCCACCAAATCGGATTTCTGGTCGGGCAGGTACAGACTGCCGGTCTGGCCGCAGGCGCACAGCGCGGCGAGCATCGGCAGGCACAGCAAGGCAGGCAATCGCTTGAACATCAGTCTTCGCAGGCGGCGTCGGGTAATCGGAGGCTTGTCAGGCATCGCAATGCGGCATTCTACCCGTGTCCTTGCCCGCAACCGACCCGACGAGCCACCGATGAGCCCCAGCCTGAAAATCCGCCAGACCGACGACTGCGTCTACGCCGAACCGGATGCAGCACCCAGCGCGGCCGTCATCTGGCTGCACGGCCTGGGCGCCGACGGTTTCGATTTCGTGCCGGTGGCCGAAGCCTTGGCCCTGCCCACACCACCTCGCTACCTGTTCCCGAACGCGCCGCTGCGGCCGATCACGCTCAACGGCGGGATGCCGATGCGCGGCTGGTACGACATCCTGAGCCTGGACCGCAACGGCCTGCAGGACGAAACCGGGGTGCGCGCGTCCGCTGCACGGGTCGATGGCTTGATCCAGGCGCAGATCGAGGCCGGAATCGCTGCCGAGAGGATCATCCTGGCCGGCTTCTCGCAGGGCGGTGCGATTGCGCTGCACACGGCGCTGCGCCATCCGCTGCGACTGGGCGGTCTGCTCGCCCTGTCCACCTATCTGCCGCTGGCCGGGCAGCTCGCCTCCGAAGCCAGCGCCACCAATCGCGGCCTGCCGATCCTGATGTGTCACGGCACACGCGATCCGGTCCTGCCCGCCAAGCTGGGCGAGGACAGCCGCGATGCGCTGCGTGCCATGGGCTACTCCGTACAGTGGCAGGACTACCCGATGGAGCATCAGGTCTGTCTGGAAGAGATCGAGCTGATTGGCAGCTGGTTGCGCCTGCGCCTGGACTGAACGACCGTCGGTCGGCTGCCGCGTAGGTCTTTGCGGACGATTCGCGTCAGAAGCGGATTACACGAAAACGGCGTCATATCGCACGGCAACTTTGTGCGTTATCCGAAGTCCAAGCTCTGCAATCCGATGCAGCGTTTCGGCGCAGCCCTACCGCACATCGGATTGCCTTCGACGGCTCCCCACAAACCTGCACTTCGCGTTACAGTGAGATTGCAGGTGGCTGCAGCCCACGCTCTTTCTTTCGACGATCGCGAAAGGCAAATTCGGGCAAACTTTTTCGAGCAGTACGTACAGACGTGCATCGATTCTTGCACGGGTTTGCCTGAAAGCTGTCGGATTCCCGACGAGTTGCGGGCAGTCTCACCGGACTTCGTCGGGACTGATGGGCCTGAACAGGCCCTGTCTGTCAATGACGAGGTAACGGCTGATGGAAATCTTCGAGAAATTCCGCGACAACTTCCTCAAGGCACGTGACGAGGAAATGTCGCTTCAGGAATACCTGATGCTGTGCAAGGAAGACCCCCTTGCCTATGCATCGCCTGCCGAGCGCATGCTCGCAGCGATCGGCGAACCGGAGTTCGTCGATACCCGCAACGATCCGCGACTGTCCCGGATTTTCTCCAACCGCGTCATCCGCCGCTATCCCGCCTTCCGCGAGTTCTACGGCATGGAAGACGTGATTCAGCAGATCGTCGCCTACTTCCGCCATGCCGCGCAGGGCCTGGAGGAACGCAAGCAGGTGCTGTATCTGCTGGGACCGGTGGGCGGCGGCAAGTCCTCGATCGCCGAGCGCCTCAAGGTGCTGATGGAGTCCTACCCGATCTACGCGCTCAAGGGTTCGCCGATCAACGAATCGCCGCTGGGCCTGTTCCTGCCGGAGCGCGACGGCGAGATGCTGGAGAAGGAATTCGGCATCCCGCGCCGCGCCCTCAGCGGCATCGCCTCGCCCTGGGCGATCAAGCGCCTCGCCGAGTATGAAGGCGACCTGACGCGCTTCAAGGTGGTGCGCGTGCAGCCGTCGGTGCTCAAGCAGGTGGCGATCACCAAGACCGAACCGGGCGACGAGAACAATCAGGACATTTCCTCGCTGGTCGGCAAGGTCGACATCCGCAAGCTCGAATTCTTCGGTCAGGACGACCCCGACGCCTACTCCTACTCAGGCGGGCTGTGCCTCGCCAACCAGGGATTGCTCGAATTCGTCGAAATGTTCAAGGCACCGATCAAGATGCTGCACCCCCTGCTCACGGCCACGCAGGAGGGCAATTACAAGGGTACCGAGGGTTTCTCCGCGATCCCGTTCAACGGCACCATCATGGCGCATTCGAACGAATCCGAATGGCAGACCTTCCGCAACAACAAGAACAACGAGGCCTTCCTCGACCGCGTCTACATCGTCAAGGTGCCGTACTGCCTGCAGGTGTCCGAGGAGGTCAAGATCTACAACAAGCTGCTGCAGGGCAGCACGCTGTCGAAGGCGCCCTGTGCACCCGGCACGCTGGAGATGATGGCGCAGTTCTCGGTACTGACGCGCCTCAAGGAACCCGAGAACTCGGCGATCTACTCGAAGATGCGCGTCTACGACGGCGAATCGCTCAAGGACACCGATCCGGGCGCCAAGTCGTTCCAGGAATATCGCGACTACGCCGGTGTCGACGAGGGCATGAACGGCGTGTCCACGCGTTTCGCCTTCAAGGTGCTGTCCTCGGTGTTCAACTACGACCAGGTCGAGGTCGCCGCCAATCCGGTGCACCTGATGTACGTGCTCGAACAGCGCATCCTGCGCGAACAGCTGCCCGAGGAAACCCAGCGCCGCTATCTGGAATTCATCAAGGGCTGGCTGGCGCCGCGCTACGCCGAGTTCATCGGCAAGGAAATCCAGACGGCCTATCTGGAATCGTATTCGGAATACGGTCAGAACATCTTCGACCGCTACGTCACCTTCGCCGACTACTGGATTCAGAACGAGGACTTCCGCGACCCCGAAACCGGAGAGCAGTTCGACCGCGGCTCGCTCAACGGCGAACTCGAGAAGATCGAGAAGCCGGCCGGCATCGCCAACCCCAAGGATTTCCGCAACGAGATCGTGAACTTCGTGCTGCGCGCGCGCGCCGCGGCCGGCGGCAAGAACCCGCGCTGGACCAGCTACGAGAAGCTGCGTGACGTGATCGAGAAGAAGATGTTCTCGTCCACCGAGGAACTGTTGCCGGTGATTTCCTTCAACGCCAAGGCCTCGGCGGAAGACCAGCAGAAGCACAACAATTTCGTCAGCCGCATGGTGGACAAGGGCTACACCGAAAAGCAGGTGCGCCTGCTGTCCGAATGGTACCTGCGCGTTCGCAAGTCATCCTAGAGCCTTCAAACCGACAAGCCTGCCTGCCCGAACGGCAAGGAGCGCGACTTTGATGATCATCGACCGCCGGCTCAACGACCGCAACAAGAGCGCCGTCAACCGGCAGCGATTCATACGCCGCTACAAGGAACAGATTCGCAAGTCCGTCGCCGACCTCGCCGGCCGCCGCTCGATCACCGACATGGAGCAGGGCGGCGAGGTCAGCATCCCGGCACGCGACATTTCCGAGCCGAGCTTCCAGCATGGCCAGGGGGGTGACCGCGAGATCGTGCACCCCGGCAATCACCAGTTCCAGACCGGAGACCGCATCAAGCGACCCGAAGGAGAAGGCGGCGGCGGTGGCAGCGGATCCGGCGAAGGCGACGGCGAGCAAAGCCAGGACAGCTTCGAGTTCACGCTGTCGCGCGACGAGTTCATGGACCTGTTCTTCGACGATCTGGAGCTGCCGGCAATGGTGCGCACCATGCTCGGCGATATCCAGGAGTTCAAATGGCGGCGTGCCGGCTACACCCCGCGCGGCGTGCCGACCAATCTGTCGGTGGTGCGCTCGCTGCAGAACGCGATGGCACGCCGCATCGCGTTGAAGAAGCCGATCGAACGCCAGATCGCCGCGCTGACCGAGGCCGGCGCGCCGGCCGAGCAGATCGAGGCACTGGAACGGCGCAAGCGCATGGTGCCGTTCATCGACGAACTCGACCTGCGCTATCGCAATCGCGTCAAGGAACCGCAGCCGATCAACCGCGCCGTGATGTTCTGCCTGATGGACGTCTCGGCCTCGATGACCGAAGACAAGAAGGACCTCGCCAAGCGCTTCTACACGCTGCTGTACCTGTTTCTGACGCGCAAGTACGAAAAGGTCGACCTGGTGTTCATCCGCCACACCGAAGACGCCGAGGAAGTCGACGAGGACCGCTTCTTCCACGACACCGGCAGTGGTGGCACCGTGGTGCTGTCTGCACTGCGGCTGATGCAGGAGATCATGGTCGAGCGCTACCCCGCCGATCAGTGGAACATCTACGGTGCACAGGTCTCGGACGGTGACGCTTTCGGCGCAGACCCGGAGAAGAGCCGGGCCTGGCTGGAAGACCTGATCCTGCCGGCCGTGCGCTACTTTGCCTACGTCGAGGTGCCGGACAACACCAACCGCCTGTCACCACTGTCGCACGCCTACCGCCGCATCGAAGCCAGTCACATGGCGATGGCCACGGTCACCGGGCGCCACGAGGTCTACCCGGTGCTGCGCGAACTGTTCCGCAAGGAGGCCGCATGAGCACTGCGACGCTCAAGGAACCGATTTCCACCGGCGCCGAATGGACCTTCGAACTGCTGCAGCAGTACGACGAGGAAATCCGCGACATCGCCGTCAACGAGTTCGGGCTGGACTGCTATCCGAATCAGATCGAGGTGATCGCCTCGGAACAGATGCTGGACGCCTACGCCTCGCTCGGCCTGCCGATCAGCTACCCGCACTGGAGCTACGGCAAGGAGTTCATCAGGAACGAACAGTCGTATCGCAAGGGCATGAGCGGGCTCGCCTACGAGATCGTGATCAACTCCAATCCCTGCATCAGCTACCTGATGGAGGAGAACAGCATGCCGATGCAGGCACTGGTGATCGCGCACGCCTGCTACGGTCACAACTCCTTCTTCAAGGGCAACTACCTGTTCCGGCAATGGACCGACGCCGACGCGATCATCGACTACATGGTGTTCGCGCGGCGCTACGTCATGCAATGCGAGGAACGCTACGGTTTCACCGCCGTCGAGGACACCCTGGACTCCTGCCACGCGCTGATGCACCACGGCGTGGATCGCTACCGTCGGCCGGCGCCGCTGTCCGAGGAAGAACAGCGTATCCGCCAGCTGCAGCGCGAAGAGTTCGAATGGCAGCAGTTCGACGAAATCTGGCGCACCCTGCCAGCACGCGACAAGGAACTCGACGCCGACGCTGCGCGTAATGGGCACTTCCCGCCGGAACCGCAGGAAAACCTGCTGTACTTCATCGAGAAGCATGCGCCCAAACTCGCCTCCTGGCAGCGCGAACTGGTGCGCATCGTGCGCAAGCTGTCGCAGTACTTCTATCCGCAGGGCCTGACCAAGGTCATGAACGAGGGCTGGGCCACGTTCTGGCACTACACCCTGCTCAACCGGCTGTACGACCGTGGCCGCGTGGACGCCGGCTTCATGCTCGAATGGCTGAGTTCGCACACCAACGTCATCACCCAGCGCGGCTACGACCAGCGCGGCTACGGCGGCATGAACCCGTATGCGCTGGGCTTCGCGATGTTCACGGACATCCGCCGCATCTGCGAAAACCCCACGGACGAGGATCGCGAGTGGTTCCCGGACATCGCCGGCAGCGACTGGCGACAGACGCTGGACTTTGCGATGCGCAACTACAAGGACGAATCCTTCATCGCGCAATACCTGTCACCGCACCTGATGCGCGAATTTCATTTCTTCGCGATCGACGATTTCGAGCAGGATGCCTACCTCAGCGTGGACGCAATCCACAACGAGCAGGGCTACCGCCGCCTGCGTCAATTGCTGGCCGCGCAATACAACCGCGACGTGCAGGTTCCCGACATCCAGATCGTGCGCTACGACTACAACGGCGATCGCGCGCTGACCCTGCAACACCGCCGCTATCGGGGCCGCCCGCTGGAGGCGCACAACGGCGGCGAAGTGCTCAAGCACATCGCCAGACTTTGGGGATTCACCGTACGCCTCGAAACCCTGGACGGTGACGAGCTCATCGACACTCAGGAACTCAAGGCTCCATAGCCGCGCCGGACCTCAGGTACTCCGGCACAGCAAGGCGATTTCGAAGACTACCGGCACCGCGGAACGGTCGCTTTCGATCAGGGAGGCGGCCAGCGTGGCGCCGGGTCCGCTCCAGATTTCGGCCTCGCCACCATCATCGAGCAGCGCCATTTCATGAAGCCAGTCCGGGCCGACCCCGCCGCGCAGTTCCTCGCTGAGCCGAGTGCGATCATAGGCCGCCGGCACGCGGCGCATGGCGCATTCCAGACGACTCTCACCCGAGAGCCGCGCGCGCAGCGCCGCCTCGCGTCCGGCCAGGGCCGCTGCGTACGGGCCGGCCTGAACTAGGGGTGCGGCGCCTTCGATCGGCGGCCACGGCGGTGCAGCCGACAGCGCATACGGCAGCAACATCAGCGTCACTACAGCCAGGCAGGCTCGACTCAAGGGCTTGAACACGTCGGGCGACATCGGGCTCGGAAACGAGTGCCCAGCTTAGCCGGCGCAAACTGAACGCGGCCCTGGGGAATACCCCAGCTAGGGCGCTCACCAATTGAAGCGGCCGGCGGTGCGGGCGAGGCTTGGTGCCTGTTTCGAGCAAGAGTGTTCGACATGACCCCGATCGAAGGATCCGGCAGCTCCATGACGACGCTGCCGCCGCCCCCACCGCCGGAGCCGGCGCTCAGCGCGGCAACGGTTGTACCCGCACGGCACACGCACGAGCCCAGGTATGGCGGCGATGGCGCATCCCTCGACAACGCTGGTGTCGAACAACTGGCATCGGACATCCTCGACGTCGGCGCGCGGGGACCGTCATTCACCAACCCGTTCGGCAAGGACGACTACGACGCACGCATGGACGCGTTCGCCGAACGCATCAGCGGACTCGATGACGACAGCGCCGCACGCGTTTTCGACGAAATCATCGAACAGGATCCCGGTGCGCTGAACTCCTGGCTGCAGGGCGACCGCCTGCAGTCGCTGAGCAATGACGACCGGATCAGCACGACCGAAATGAGCACGGTCGTCGACGCCATGGCCACGGCCTACACCAACGGCCGGATCGACTTCTTCCAGGCCTCCGAGTTCATCGGAGCTTATGAAGCCTCGTTCTCCGCGCCGGCACTGTCGCAGGATGCCTTTCGCGCCACCGACTCGCTGCTGGCCGCCGGCAGCGACAGCACCATCGACGCATTCCGCAGCGAGTTCGCCGAAGACATGCTGCGCGAGCGCGTGATCGAAAGCCCGTTCGGCGGCGTGGACACCATGGTGCCGGCGGCCTATGCAATGCACCTGCTCGAAAAGCTGAGTCCCGACGCTGCCGCAGACGTGGTCGGCGGCTTCAGCGTCGGCGAACGCCAGACGATCTACGAGGCGGTGGCCCAGGGCGGCATCGGCTACATCAACAGCCGTGGCGAGATGCCGGACCTGAACGACCCCATGGCCACGCTGATCAACTCGGTGGCTTCATCCACGCGCAGCGACATGGCGGTGGAGATCGCCAGGTACGCCGAAACCTCGAATGACGAAATGTTCTTCGACTACGACGACGGCGGCTACCAGCTGCCCAAGGACCCGCGCGCCGAAGCTCTGGGCGAGCTGCTGGGCGCGCACGGCGACGCCATACTCGACCCGCTCACCGAATACGACAGCGACCTCGTCGCCGGCACCGATTCGCGCGTGCAGCAGGTCGGCGTCAACGCCCTGCAACTCGGCAAGCTGATGCGGCTGACGGTGTTCAACCCGGATGCCGCCAATCAGGATCGGGCCCTGAACGCGGTGCTCGACTACGCCGCCGACCAGCGCCAACTGGTGCTCGAAGGCAGCGGCGTGGAGCGGCAGGACGCGATGCAGTCCCTGGCCGTGCTCGGCGCCGCTTCGCAGGATGCGGTGAATCAGGTCTACGTCGAAGCCGACCGTGCCGCCGCGGCGCGCGAACAGATGGTCGGCTTCGTCGCCGATCTGGCGCTGGCCGGCCTGCCGATCGACGGCAGCAAGATCGCCGGCCACCTCGGCAAGGTGTTCGGCGATTCGACGGTGACCACGGCACTGGCGGGCGTCGGCGGCAGCCTGATCGATTCCGGGACCGAAGCGCTGACGGACGAGGCCAAACAGGCCATCGTCGACGCACTTGGCCCGAACATGGACGATGCCGAGGCGATGAAGCAGCAGATCAACGGCTTTGTCGACGACGCCGTACTGGCGGGCCTGGACGGCGACGACGCCACGACCATCATCCGCAATTCGCTGAGCGCGCTGCCGGACCGCATCGACGAAGCGCGTGATCGCTGATCCCCACTACCTACCGGCTGCCGCACACAAGGCCGTAGCGGAAATACTGCGGCCTGGTTGATCGGCATTCGGACCGAAATCGTCTCAGCATCGTCTCAACCCGGAGCGGCTCCTCGGCTGCCGTTCAGGATCGGGGGCGGCGTCATCGGCTAGCTTGGGTAGACTATTGCCCCCTGCTTCCACAGGTCGTAACCGGATATGTCCAAGCCGTTCAAGATCGCACTCTGGATCGTTGGCGTCATCATCGTCTTGTTGATTGTGCTCGCCGTCAGCGTCACGCTGATGTTCGACCCCAACGACTATCGCGATGACATCGAGCGCATCACCCAGGAAAAGACCGGGCGCGAACTCAAGATCAACGGTGACATCAAGCTGAGCGTTTTCCCCTGGCTCGGCATTGAACTCGGACAGACCACATTCGGCAACGCGCAGGGCTTCGGCAGCGAGCCGTTCGCGCGCATCGACAGCGTCGAAGCGTCCGTGAAACTGATGCCGCTGCTGTTCGACAAGCAGATTCAGATCGGTACCGTGGGACTCAACGGCATGGGGCTCAACCTGGCGCGCAATGAACAGGGCGTCGGCAACTGGGAAGACTTGGTCGAAAAGCTGGGTGAGGATGCCGAATCGCCGCCCGAACCGAAGCCGGAGCCCCCGACCGAAGAGGCGGGTGGTTTCGACCTGAGCAACGTTGGTGTCGGCAGCGTCGAGATTCACGAGGCTTCGCTGGTATTCGACGACCGCCAGGCCAAGACCCGCTATGCAATCGAGAGCATCAACTTGGAAACCGGTGAGCTGCGTCTCGATGAACCGGTCAACCTCAATCTGAATTTCGTGTTCGACTCCAAGGCGCCGGCGATGAATGCGCAGGTTGATCTGGTCGGCCTGATCAACACCGATCTCGAAATTCAGCGCTACGCCATCGACAAGCTCACGCTCAACGTGATCGCCAGAGGCGAGGCGATCCCCGGCGGTGAGCAACAGCTCGAATTTACCGGCAATGCCGCTTATGCGGCCAAGGACGGGCACCTGACAGTCGGCAACAGTCAGCTTCAGACCGCAGGCATCACGCTCAAGCTGGCAGCCGAGGGCAAGGACATGGCCGGCGATTCGCCCGAGATTTCCGGCACGCTGTCGGCGCCCACCTTCTCGCCGCGCCAATTGCTGGACACGCTGAAGATCGAGATTCCGGAACCGCGCGACAACAGCGTGCTTAAAAAGGCTTCGCTGGATGCCCGCTTCACCAGCAACCTCAAGTCCGCTGCGCTGCCGGACATCAAGCTGGTGCTCGACGACACCACCATCAGCGGCCGCGCCACGCTCAAGGACTTCACTACACAGGCGCTGAACTTCGCGCTCAAGATCGACACCATCGACGTGGATCGCTACCTGCCGCCGCCCACACCCGAGGGCGAAGCGCCGCAGGGCGACGAAGACGGCGCTGCGGCCGACATCGACAGCATCGAGATTCCGGTGGAGTTGCTGGAGCAGTTCAATGCCGAAGGCACCCTGGATATCGGAACGCTCAAGCTCAGCGGCATGAGCCTGAAGGATGTGAGCCTCAAGCTCAGCGCGCCGAAGAGCAAGGCCAAGATCGTGAATCTCGATGCCAAGCTCTACGACGGCACGGTCAGCACCTCGACGCGGATTTCGCCCGGCGCGCAACCCAGTTACTCGACCGACACGAAACTGTCCTCGATAGCGGTCGGTACGCTGCTCAAGGACTTCTCCGGCAAGGACACGCTCAGCGGCACCGGTGATGTGGCATTCAAACTCGACACCACCGGACGCACCGTGGGAGACCTACGCCGCGGACTCGATGGCAACGTCGCCCTGAACCTCGCCAACGGCGCCATCAAGGGCTTCAACGTCGGGCAGGCGATCCGCAAGGCCAAGGCGGCCCTCAATGGCGAACAGCTGGCGGTCAGCGAACCGCAGCAGACCGATTTTGCCGCGCTGACCGCCAGCGGCAACATCGTCGACGGCGTGTACCAATCCACCGCGCTGGACCTCAAGAATCCGTTGTTTCGCCTCGGTGGCGAAGGCAATGTGGACCTGGTGCGCGAGCAGATCGACTTTCTGGCCAAACCCACGATCGCCGCCACCAGCAAGGGGCAGGGCGGCAAGGAACTCGACGAGCTCAGCGGTCTGACCATACCGGTTCGAATCACGGGTCCTTTGAGCGATCCCAAGCTCTCGCTGGATCTCGGAAATGTGCTCAAGGACAAGGCCAAGGCGCGTGCCAAGGAAGAACTTGAGGAGCACGAGGACGAGATCAAGGAAAAGATCGACGAAAAGCTCGGCGGGGGCGCGGCCGATGCGCTGCGGGGGCTGTTCGGACGGTCCAAGAAGAGCGATGAGAAAAAGCAGGAAGAGGCCCCCGCGACCAGTCCCGACGACGGAACCTGATCCCCCGCCGATGCCTTGGCCGGCGCGCTGGCAATTGGGGGTGGCGCTGCTGTGCGTCCCGCCGACCGTCATCGCGGCCGAGATGCGCGCCTCTTCGCTGGACAAGGATGGCGACCGCTATCACGTCGTACTGCAAATCCGTATCGACGCGCCGGTGGCGCAGGTTTACGCGCTGCTTGCGGATTTCGGCCGAATGTCCACACTCAATCCGGGCGTACGCGAATCGACGGTACTTGGCGAACAGGACGGTTCCGCGCTGGTGCGTCTGCAGGTCCACGCCTGCGCTGCACTGTTCTGCCGTGACTTCACCCAGCAACAGACGATGCGCGCCTGGCGCGACGGCGAGGACTACCGCATCGATGCCCAAATACAGCCCGAGCACAGCGACATGCGCTACGGCACCGCGCATTGGCGGCTGCGCAACTGTGGGAACGAATCCGACACCGGCACCTGCATGGATTTCGACTCGACGATGGAACCCAGCATCTGGATTCCGCCGCTGATCGGTCCCTGGCTGATCCGGCGCAGCATGGTCGAACAGACGATCGAGACCGCCAACACCATCGAGGCCCTGCTCGGCGCCGCCGATGAATCGCATCGAGATTGAAACCCGCGGCGATTTCGCCGCACGCCTGCTGCGCTGGCATGCGCAGCACGGCCGCCACGACCTGCCCTGGCAGTCCCCGCGCAGCGCCTATCGCGTGTGGCTGTCCGAGGTGATGCTGCAACAGACGCAGGTGGGCACGGTGACGCCGTACTTCCACCGTTTCGTCGAACGCTTCCCGGACGTCGAAAACCTCGCCGCCGCGCCGATCGACGATGTGCTGGCGCTGTGGTCCGGGCTTGGCTATTACGCCCGCGCGCGCAACCTGCATCGCGCCGCGCAGCAGATCGTGCGCGAACACGGCGGTGTTTTTCCGACCGACCTCGACGCCGTCTGCGCGCTGCCGGGCATCGGCCGTTCCACCGCCGGCGCGATCCTCGCGCAGGCGCATGGCCAGCGCCACGCGATTCTGGACGGCAACGTCAAGCGCGTGCTGTCGCGCCATTCCGGCACCCCCGGCTGGCCCGGCGAAACCCGTGTCGCCCAACAGCTATGGCGTGAATCCGAGGCGCGCCTGCCCGAAACACAACTGGCCGACTACACCCAGGCGATCATGGATCTCGGCGCCACCGTCTGCACCGCACGCGCACCGCGTTGCCTGCTGTGCCCGGTCAGCGCCGACTGTGTTGCACGTATCGAAGACCTGACCACACAACTGCCGGGTCCGCGCCCCAAGCGCGTGCGTCCGCAGCGCGAGCAGTTCCTGCTGCTGCTGCGTGACCCAAAAGGACAACTGTGGTTCGAGCGGCGTCCGCCCAGCGGCATCTGGGGCGGGCTGTGGTGCCTGCCGACGCTGGAGACACCGGAACAGATCGCCGACTGGGGCGAAGCCAGCGACGGGCGGCTGAGCCCGATCGAGCACAGCTTCACGCACTTCGATCTGCGTCTGAAACCGGTACTGCTGCGGCCGCGCGGCGATGCGGTTCAGGAACGAGCCGGCGAGTGGCTTACAATTGAGGCCGCCCTGCGGCGCGGACTGCCCGCGCCGATCCGCAGCCGACTGCAGCAACTCGAAGACGATCCCGAATGGCACGCACCGTCCACTGCATCAAACTAGGTACCGAAGCCGAAGGCTTCGATCGCCCGCCCTATCCCGGCCCGCTGGGCCAGAAGATCTACGAACAGGTATCCAAGGCCGCCTGGCAGGAATGGCTGGCGCACCAGACGCGCCTGATCAACGAGTACCGCCTGTCACTCGCCGACAAATCGGCGCGCGAATTCCTGAGCAAGGAGCTGGAGAAATACTTCTTCGGCGGTGACCTCACGCAAACCGGATACGTCCCCCCCGGCTCCTAGCCGGGCGGTGGAGCAAAGCGAACCGCGAACGCCGGCTCAGCTTCGCTTTCCCAGTCCAGCCAAAGCCGCCCGTCGTCATAGACGCGCCCCGCATCCACCAGCCCGGTTTCCGGTTCCTCGATGCGCCGGTGCACGTTTTCGGGTGGGCTCACGAACGCATCCCGCCCGTGCTCGAAAGACTGTTCGCGCACGATCGCCAGATAGGCCTTGTCCAAAGCCAGCGCGCGCCCGGCCGAGGGCAGCAGCAGCTCGCCCAGATCCCGCACCGCGCGCAGCGCCTCGGTATCGAGTTCACCGTTCGGGAAATAGCGCGCCAGCATTTCCTGATTGGCGCGGAATTCGTCGGCGGCACCGCTGCGCGCCAGCCAGGTCTCGATTTCGCCGTGCGACTGCCCAAGCTGCGGGCGGTCACGCAGCTCCGCCAGCGATTGATGGCCCCAGCCCGCGGCGCCCGGCGGCTTGCGCACAAAGGAAAAGCTGCCGTCCACGGTCACGCCCAGATTGCTGTGACAGCCCATGCAGAACTGTTGCTCCTGCTGCGTCTGCAATCGCAGGCGCCCTTGCGCGTCTTCGATATAGGCCTGGTACATCCAGCCGAAATCGTTGAGCAGGCCGGTATCCGGTGTCCCGCGAAAATGCGGCGGCGAGCCCAGCGCCTTTTCGACCGCTTCTTCCTGATAGACCTCGCGCAAACCCGGATCCTCCAACATCGCGACTTTCACTGCATGGCGCACTTCCTTGACGCGCCGCGCGCGAAACGAAGGCGCCCCAGGGTCCAGATAGCGCAGCGTGTGCAGAAACTCGGTGCCCAGCGGATACAGCCACCGCCGCACCGGCACCTCCGCCGCCGCGCCGGCGAAATGCGGCGGCAGGCCGTGCAGGCGGGTCGCCATACCGAGCTCGCCGTCCGCGTTTAGATCGAGCCCGATCAGGCGTTCGTCCACCGCCTCCACGGCGCGCTCGATCTCGTTGTCCGGCGTGGTGTCGGACACCGTCATGGCCGCTTCCAGAATCGCCAGATTCAGACGATAGATCTCCGCCGAAACCTTGCCTTTCTGATCGTGCCGAAACGCTGGCGGCAAGCGGATGAAGGCATCGCTGGCACTGCCGTTGGTGGGCCAGAAGGTGCCGGGAAACGGCTGATACACAAACGCGCGCCAGCCGCTGCCGTCCAGCGCAAAGCCCTCGTCGCCGAATCCGCGCATCAGGTCGAGTTCGGGTTTCCAACCGAGAAAGTCGTCACGGCCGGCCAGCGCCGCGCGCAGCGGTGAGTAGTTGTCGGCGCGCACCCATTGGAGAATGCTCGCGTCATCGACCGCCGCGATGGCGTCACCGCGATCGACGAACAGATTGTTCCAGTGGTTCTGCATCGCCACATCACTGAAGGCGTAGCGCGCCTGCAGGTTCAGATCATTCGCGCGATTGCGGCCGTTGGTCGTGGTATGGCAGGACCAGCAGGGATTGAAGCGCCCTTCGGTGGCGGTATAGCACTGCGGCGGCACCGTGGCCTCGGGATTGTCCAGCTGGCCGCGCGAGGCGATGGCGCGCGCCACAGGATCATAAGCCTGCGGCTTTACGGATGCCGGCTCGGGCGCGGCGTCCGGCGACGCTGCGCGCTCGCAGGCCGGCACCACCAGCAGACACAGCAGCAGGCATCCGGCCTTGAATTTGATGGGTCCCCGTCGTCGCCACATGCGGCGAGTCTAACGGCCCCGCATGACGGCAAAGGCGACATCACGCGCCTCGCTGGTATCGCCTTACCAGCTGTCGGCGTAAGACTTGCGCGGCCGCGCCAGCCACGACAGCAGGCCGGCGATCACGAGATTTCCCAGCAGCAGCGCTCCGAACAAGGTCAGCGGATCCATGGCGCGGTCTCCATCAAATGACGAGTGGGCGGTGGGGAACGACGACCTGCCGGACGGGTGTCGGCTTCGACTATAGCCTCAATCGATAATGATTATCAATACGTTCACAGAGGCGCTTTCGGATTCGGCAGGCGAAGCGCGGACATGCACGTACAATCGCGCAAAACCCGAGGAAACGATTTCCGTGCAAGCGATTCACTACGCCGTCACGCCGCTCGATCCGGCACGGCACCTGTTTTCCGTGCAATGCCGCATCGAGAGACCGACCGCGGACGGGCAATTGCTGAGCCTGCCGTCCTGGATACGCGGCAGTTATCTGGTACGCGACTTCGCCAAGCACATCGTCGAATTTCGCGCCGACTGCGACGGCAAGGCCTTGGGATTCGAGCGGATCGACAAACGCAGCCTGCGCATCGACGCCTGCGAGGGCCCGCTGACATTGCACTACACCGTGCACGCCTTCGACGAATCGGTACGCAAGGCCTATCTCGACAGCCGCCGCGGCTTCTTCAACGGCAGCTCGCTGTTCTACCGAGTGGTCGGTGCCGACGAAGCCGGCTACGAAATGGAACTGCAGCGCGCGCCGTACATCGAGTGGAAGGCCAGCACCGCGATGCAGCCACGCGAGACCGACAGCGACGGCTTCGGCACTTACTTCGCGCCGGACTACGAAGACCTGATCGACCATCCGGTAGAACTCGGTCCGTTCACACGCCTGGACTTCGACGTGGACGGCGTGCCGCATGCGATGGTGCTGTCGGGCCGCTTCGAGGTGGACGAAGCGCGGCTGCGCAAGGACGTGGCAGCAATCTGCCATGTCGAGCGCGAAATGTTCGAGCAGCAGCCGAAGCTGGACCGGTTCCTGTTCCTGACCAACGTGGTCGGCATGGGCTACGGCGGGCTGGAGCACCGCGCCTCCACCGCCCTGATCTGCTCGCGTGGCGACCTGCCGCGGCCCGGCGACGCCAGCACGCCCAAAGCCTATCGGCAGTTCCTGGGTCTGGTCAGCCATGAGTATTTCCACCTGTGGAACGTCAAGCGCATCACCGCCGCCAGCTTCCACCACAGCGATCTCGCCAGCGAGGCCTACACCCGCGATCTCTGGCACTACGAGGGCGTGACCTCGTATTACGACGACCTGTTCCTGCTGCGCGCGGGACTGGTGGACGCATCGACCTATCTGGATGTGCTGTCCGAGCAGGCCACGCGCCTGCAACGCACGCCGGGTCGTCATGTGCACTCGCTGGCCGAGTCCAGCTTCGAAACCTGGATCAAGTATTACCAGCCCGACGACAACACGCCCAACGCCACCGTCAGCTATTACATCAAGGGCGCCATCGCGGCGCTGTGCCTGGACCTGACGCTGCGCCTGAAATCCGGCAAGACACTGGACGATGTGATGCGCGCGATGTGGCGCCGCTATGGCGCGACCGGCAAGGCCGTGCCGGAGGGCGGACTGGAGGCGATGGCGCAAAGCGTATCCGGCCTGGATCTCTCGGCGGAATTCGACGACTGGCTGCGCGGCACCGAAGACCTGCCCCTGAGCACTCTGCTGGCCGAGTTCGGCGTGGACGCGAAGCGCCGCGCCGCGGTGGCCGAGGCCGACCCCGGCGGCCGAACCAGCGGCAGCCCGATGAATGTCTGGCTGGGCTGCAAGCTGCGTCCCGGCACCACCAATGTGGGCTATGTGCTGACCGACGGGCCGGCCGCCGCCGCCGGCCTGTCCGGTGGCGACCAGATCATGGCCGTCGACGGCCTGCGCGTGAGCGCGACCAACTGGTCGAGCATCGTCGCGTCGCTGTGGGCGGACGAGCCGGTCACCGTGCACTATTTCCGCGGCGATGAACTCATGAGCACCGCGCTCAAGCCGGTCCTGCCGCCCCAGGACACCTGGACCATCGCCTTGGCGCCCACGCCCGGCGAAGCCGCGCTGGCACGCCGCAAGGCCTGGCTCGGCCTGTAGGCTGCGTCCGTCATGATCGAACTGATCGTCAAGGTCGCGCTGGCCTATCTGCTCGGCACCGTGATGGGCGGTCTGATCATCGCCCGACTGCGCGGCGTGGACCTGCGCGGCAGCGGCTCCGGCAACGTCGGCGCCACCAATGCCCTGCGCACCCAGGGGAAGTGGTTTGCCCTCGGCGTGCTGCTGATCGACGTGGCCAAGGGCATCGCCGCCGTCACGCTGATTCCGGCGCTGATCTGGCCGTTCCCGCAACCAATCGTGCTGCCCAGTGACTGGACCGCCTATCTGTGCGGCGTCGCCGTATCACTGGGCCACATCTACCCGGTATGGACCGGCTTCAGGGGCGGCAAGGGCGTGGCCACGCTCGCGGGCGTGTTCGTTGCACTGATGCCGCAGGCCTTCGTCTGGATGCTGGTCGGCTTCGCGCTCACGATCCTGCTCACCGGTTACGTCAGCCTCGCCAGCATGCTGTGCGGCGTGATCGCCATCGTCCACGTATTGTTCGAGGACGCCAGCTTTATCAGTGCGCGCGGCCTGTTCGCGATCCTGATGACGCTGCTGATCGTGTTCACCCACCGGCTCAATCTGCGGCGACTGATCGCCGGCAACGAAAACCGCTTCGAAAAAGCCATGCTGCTGCGCCGATGGCCAAAACGCTGAGTCACGACGAATTGCTGCCGCTGGTCGACGCGCTCGCCGACGGCCAGTGGCATTCCGGCGAAGGCCTGGCGCAGGCCGCCGGCGTCAGTCGCGCCGCGCTCGCCAAACGTGTCGGCAAGCTCGCGGACTGGGGGCTGGTCGTCGAGAGCCAAGCCGGCCGCGGTTATCGTCTGGGTACACCGCTGGAACGCCTGTCGCTGCAAGGCATCATCGACATGCTGCCCGGGCACTGGCAGCGGGCGGCCGGCGTGCAGGTGCTGACCGTCACCGACTCGACCAACAGCCGGCTGCTCGAATCCAGCACAGAGAATGATCCGCAAGCCGCCTTTGCCGAACTGCAGACCGCTGGCCGCGGCCGGCTCGGCCGGGCCTGGCGTTCGCCGTTCGGCGCCAACCTGTACCTGTCCGTGGCCTGGAGCTTTCCGGCCTGGCCGGAACGGCTCACCACGCTGCCGCTGGCCATCGGCACCGCGCTGGCCAACTGGCTGCACGGCATCGGCGTGCAGGACATCGCCGTCAAATGGCCGAATGACCTGTGGATCGCACGCCGCAAGCTCGGCGGCATCCTCATCGAAACGCGCGGCGAAGCCGGCGGTGGCTGCCGCGTGGTCGTCGGCGTGGGCGTCAACCTCGCCATGCGTGGCGGTCAGGCGCAAGGCATCGACCAGCCCTGGATCGCCCTGTCCGAAGCGCTGCCCGAAATGCCGCCACGCAACGCCCTCGCCGCCGCATTGCTGGTCGCCCTGCTGCAGACCTTGGAGACGTTCCAGAACGAAGGCTTTGCCCCGTTCCGCGAGCACTTTCCGCGCTACGACGCCACGCTCGACACGGCAGTGAACGTGAGTTGCGACCCACCGGTCAGCGGCATCGCCCGTGGCGTCGATGCCGCCGGCGCGCTGATCGTGGATACCCCACAAGGCCAGCGCAAGATCATGGCCGGGGATGTCAGCCTGAGGCTCGCATGACCCTGCTCGTCGACCTCGGCAACACCCGCCTCAAGCTCGCGCAACACGCTGGCTCCGGACTCTCCGAGATTCACGCCATCGCCCATCACGGCGATCCCGCCCACGCCTTCGCCGCGCTGGATACGCCAGCCGGGATGCCGGTGCGAATCGCCAGCGTGTTCGAGCAGACCGCCAACGAGCGTTTCGCCGAAGCGATTCGCGCGCGCCATCCGCAAATTCATTTCGTGCGCAGCGAAGCCAGCCGCAACGGCCTGCGCAATGCCTACGCCGAACCGCAGCGCCTGGGTGTGGACCGCTGGCTGGCGATGCTCGCGCTCTGGACCGAAGCGCGCGGCGCCTGCTGCATCGTCAGCGCCGGTACCGCGTTGACGGTCGACCTCGTCGATTCCAGCGGTCAGCATCGCGGCGGCTACATCGCGCCCGGTCTCATCACCCAGCAGCAGGCCGTGCTCGGCGCCACGCGCTTCGAACACCGCGATACCACCGCGCCCTACCGCAATGAACCGGGCCGCGACACTGAAGGCTGCGTACGTGAAGCCGCACTCGCCGCTGCACTGGGACTGATCGAATACACCTCACGGGATTTCGACGGCCTGCGCGTCCTTGTCGGTGGTGACGCCGACATCCTGAGGCCGCATCTGAATGCTGATTGGCAGACCCGCCCCGACCTCGTCCTGCGCGGTCTCGCTGCGGTCGACATCGAGCCTTGACGCGGCCCCCTCCCCCCGGTCTAATACGCGGCCTCGCGCCCGCACCCACTGCGGGCCTTTTGTCGCCCGATGGCCGGGTAGCTCAGTCGGTAGAGCAGGGGATTGAAAATCCCCGTGTCGGCGGTTCGATTCCGTCCCCGGCCACCAGATACTTCCACGGTTAGTACAGCACTTGGCGCATCCGCCCGGTCGCTCGTATTGTCCGCGCCACCGCGATTTGTCACAGTTAAGTCACACCTTCTCGACCCGACTGTGACATGGGCAAAGCGTAGCGTGCCCACGTGGCACCCTTCTTCACCGGCGCCGGACGGAGCGCTCTGCCACGCTGCTGACCGAACAAATCGAGCCGTTTCGCAGCGCCTGACTCGTACCACCAAAGCGTTGTTCAATTTCTAAATGGTGCTGACCCGCCATCCGACGCGGAGTGTGGCGGCGACAAAAAATCATGAAAGCAGCCAGCAGGCACACATCAGACTCGCCCGGGAATGCCGCCAGAACTGGGATGCATTGATACATATCGTGGTATCTACTAACATGGATGCCCGTCTTGCCAGAGGTGCTACCCACCATGCGAACCGCAAAGATCTTCATGACCGGCCGCAGCCAGGCCGTGCGCCTGCCGGCTGAATTTCGCTTTGATACCGATGAGGTCTTCATCCGCCGCGATGCCGAAACCGGCGACGTCGTGCTGTCGCGTCGCGCAGGCGACTGGAACGAATTCTTCGCCATGGCCGACGCCGCCGGCATTCCCGACCATTTCATGGCGGACCGCCAGGACGAACCGCCGCAGGAACGCGAAGCGCTCGACGCCCTGTTCGCCGATGACAAGCCGCCGCAGCCGTGAGTCCGCGTTGCATGCTGGACACCAACACCGTCAGCGACCTCATCAAGAACACCTATCCCGGCGTGCGCCGGCACGCCGCCCGCCACCCTCCGGCCGCGCTGTGCATCTCCGCCATCACCCGCTCCGAACTGCTGTTCGGTGTCGCGCGTAATCCGCTGGCCACACGCATCAATCCCATCGTGCAGGCATTCCTGCAGCACATCGATACGCTCGACTGGACCCGCGCCGTGGCCGACACCCATGGCGAACTGCGTGCCCGACTCCAGAGTCGGGGCATCGGCGTGGCCACGCTGGACCTGATGATTGCCGCCCATGCCATGAGTCTGGACCTCCCCTTGGTCAGCAGCGACCGCGTGTTCCAGCAGATTGAGGGCTTGCGGCTGGAAAACTGGATGGAATGACCCGCGCGGCAGCGACCATCGGCCTCGAAGCCGTACCTCGACAACATCGCCGTGGTGAGCAGGCGCCAAGTAGGCGCCGACGTCGACATGCCGGGTACGCAATTCCCCCGGCACATTCAGTGCGGGCTCTTCCATCAGCCTTTGGCAGTCTTCGCGACGCCTCGGATCGTCGAAGCCCTGCCATAAGATTGACAATTTCGGGGAAAATATTGACAATGAGTCAGCTTAAGCTTGACAAGAGGTGGGTATGGCTGGCGTTAGAAGCCGTGGCGAGACAATTCGGCGATTCATTGTCGACAACGTCTCGAAACATCCTGAGGGCATCGCGGGCGTGACGGCCGAAAATTTCGGCATCTCAAGGCAAGCCGTCAACAACCATATCCATCGACTGATCGACCAAGGTTTGCTGGCGGCCGAAGGCAACACACGCAATCGAATCTACAAACTAAATCCGGAAACCGTTTCCACCCAGACGTTCATCCTCAACGGGCTTGAGGAGGATCGCACTTGGCGTGAGTTCGCGCGGCCCGCGCTGGGGGCTCTGCCAGACAACGTTCTGGATATCTGGAACTACGGCTTCACCGAGATGCTGAACAATGCGGTTGACCATTCAGAGGGCAGCACCGCGTCCGTTTCTGTCGAAAAGAACCCCGCCTTCTGCCAAATCATGATCAGGGATGATGGAGAAGGCATCTTTCACCGCATTCAGCGCTTGATGGGCCTGAATGACGAACGACACGCCGTGCTGGAGCTGGCGAAAGGCAAGTTGACGACCGATCCAGCCAAGCATACCGGCGAAGGTATTTTCTTCTCCTCACGTGTGTTCGACGAGTACGCGATTCTGTCCGGCGGTGTTTACTTCTCGCATGAATTCAGCAAACCCGAGGACTGGATCATGGAGCGTCAGAACCGGGGTAGCGGCACCGCCGTGTTCATGCAGATAGCCAATAACTCCGCACGGACTTTGAGATCGGTATTCGACAAGTATGCGTCCGGAAATGAGTATGGCTTCGACAAAACGGTGGTTCCGGTCTCACTGGCCCGCTACGGCAACGAGCTGCTGGTCTCCCGCTCGCAGGCCAAACGACTTCTGGCGCGCGTGGACCGGTTCAAGATCGTGATCTTCGACTTCTCCGGAATCGACCAGATCGGCCAGGCATTTGCCGACGAAGTCTTTCGCGTCTTCAAGAGCCGACACCCGGAGATGCAATTGCAGTTCATCCGGGCAAACCGCCAGGTCGAAGACATGATCATCCGGTCGCTGCGATCGGACGACGACTGACCGTCGCACGTGGGAGCGGTTCGATTCCGTCACGCCAACACTCGCCTTACGGCGCCAGCGCTGGCATGTCCGCTTTCGCGGCGCTCGGTTCGCTCGCGCTTCGCAGGCGGTTCTCGCCGGACAGGGTGTACAGGGCCTGAGCGAAATACTCGGCGGATTCGGGTTCGGTGATGCTGTCGACGTACCACCATTCGCCCTGACAGCGCTCGGCGGTGATGTCGAGCAGGATGTAGCCGTGCTGCTCGCCTTCGAAGTAGCGAATGTGTGGATCGATGAGGCCGAACGCGAGGCGCAGCAGCCCGGTGGTGCCGGCCGGGAAGCCCTCGGAGGTGACCGACGGCGTGACGAACTCGACGCCGTCGGCCTTGATCAAGCCGAGGTCCAGGGGATTGCCGACGGTGTTGGCGAGCAGGTTCGCCAGTTCGCCGGGGTCGCGGTACAGCTCCACGCCGAACGAGGCATGGATGTCCCCGGACAACACCACACAGTTCTCGACCTGCCCCGCGTCCAGGGCGTCAAACACCCGTTCGCGGGCGACGGGATAGCCGTCCCATTGATCGGCGTTGATGCCGAGCAGCTGATTGGTCAGTTGCACGCCGAGCAGTTCGATATCCGGCAGGGTCGCCAGACGCAGCTGGCCGAACATCACCTGCTGGCCCAGGAGTTTCCACTGAGCCTGCGATTCGATCAGATTGGCGCCGAGCCAGTTCTGCTGGACGTCGCCGAGCAGTTGCCGCTCGGGATCATTGAGCTGGATGCCGCCGAGGGCCAGTGGCAACTGTTCGTCGCGCCCATAGAGGCGGGTATCAAGCATGATCAGATCGACCAGATCGCCAAACGTGAACTGGCGCCAGATGCGCTGCGGATCGCCGGAGTCGACCAGCCGAATCGGCATCCATTCGAAGTAGACCTGGATCGAACGCGCCTTGCGCTCCGACCAGGGGCCTTCCTCGGCCTCGTCGTGGTTGCCGGCGCCCTCACTCCAGGAATCATTGGCCGACTCGTGATCATCCCAGACGCAGATCATCGGGTGCTGGCGTTGCAGGGCCTGCATGTCCGGGTCACCGCGATACTGGGCGTAGCGCTGGCGATAGTCCTCCAGGGTTTCGAGCTCGTGGTCCGGCGCGTGCGGGCGCCCGACTTCGCCAGCGCTGCCGTTCTCGTAGATGAAGTCGCCGAGGTGAAACACCGCGTCCAGGTCTTGGCGGGCAGCCATGTGCCGATAGGCCGCGAAGTAGCCGGCGGAATAGTTCGAACAGGAGGTGAAGGCAAAACGCAGATGCTCGACGGAGCCCACCGGCAGGGTGCGCGTGCGTCCGATCGGGGACCGGGTCTCGCCGGCCTCGAACCGGTAGTAGTAGCTGGTGCCCGGTGACAAGCCGACCGGATCGACCTTGACGGTGTAGTCACGGCTGGCGTCGGTGACCACCCATTCATCGATCAGCACCTGCGCCATCTGCGGATCGCTTGCGACCTGATAGCGCACACGGACCGCGCCCTCGTTCTCCGGCGTAACGCGTGTCCACAGAATCACGCGATCCTGTAGCGGGTCGCCCGAGGCGACGCCGTGCTCGAACGACACCGGGCCGGAGGCTTCGTCGGGCGATCCACCCGCGGCATCCGGGCTGCGTCCGCAAGCCGACAGCCCCGGCAACAAGGTGCTGCCGGACAAGACGCCGAGGCGCCGCAGAAATTCACGACGATCCATATCCATTCATCCCGATGCGGCAATCTGTGCCAAAGCCCGCAGCAACTTTATTCACACGGGATGACATGCGCGCGACCGCTGGCGCCATGGTGGACAGCTCCTTGTCAAAGGACTCACGCGCGTCACATAACGATCATTGTGGTGACTTAGGCTCGCGGGCTTTCTCAGCGAACTCCGCAACATGGCCCACTATTCCCGTCGACGATTCCTGCGCTCCGCGGCTCACACTGGCGTCTACCTTCAATCGGGCTGGCTGCTCGCCTGCAGCGGCGGCAGCTCTTCATCAACCGGTGGCGAACCGGAAGCAGGCGTGCCGCCGGGTCCGGAACCGGCGGCCTGTACGACAGGCATGCGCTCCAACATCGCCCAGCTTGGTCCGCTCGGTGAACCCGATGAATTCGGCGTTCGCGTACCGCCGGGATTCACGGTGCGCCGCGTGGCCGCCGAGGGCGTGCCGCCAATCGCCGGCCAGGATTTCATCTGGCACGAAAAGCCCGATGGCGGCGCCTGTTTTGCGGCGCCTGACGGCGGCTGGGTCTACGTCTCCAACAGTGAGAAGAACGACATCAACAACGCCGCTGGCGTCGGCGCGCTGCGCTTCAATGCCGATGGCGAACTGGTGGACGCCTATCCGATCCTGGTCGGCAGCACCAAGAACTGCGCTGGCGGCGCAACCCCATGGGGTACCTGGCTGAGCTGCGAGGAAACCGACTCCGGTTATGTCTACGAGTGTTTTCCCTTGGGAAGCGCCGACGAAGCCGTGAAGCTGCCGGCGCTCGGCAAGTTCCAGCACGAGGCCTGCGCGGTCGATACGCAGTCCGATCCAATGCATATTTATATGACGGAGGACCAACGAAACGATGCCTTCGTCAACGGCGGCGGCTTCTATCGCTTCATCCCGGACTTCAATACGCGGGACGGCTCCCGGCCCGATCTGAGCAGCGGGCAGCTGCAGATCGCCGTGGTGGAGTCCGGCGATCTGTTCGAGCCACGCGCGGTGAGCTGGCAGGAAGTGCCGAACCCGGAACCGATCGACCTTCAGCCCCATGAATCGGTGCTGCTCGCCACCCGTTTCCAGGTGCCTCGGGCCGAACATTTCGATGGTGGCGAAGGCATCTGGTTTCACTCCGCCGACCGCTCCATCGTGTTTTCGACCAAGGGCGACAATCGCCTGTGGCGCTATGACATCGAAGCCTCGACGGTGCAGGCGATCTACGATGACGATTCCAGCGAGGACAATATCCTGAGCGCCCTCGACAACGTGATCATGACCCCGCAGGGCGACATCATCTGCTGTGAGGACGGTGACGATGCCCAGGTGGTCGCGATCACCCCGGACGGCCGCCAGATGCCCTTGCTGCAGCTCATCGCCAACGGCGAACCGGCTGGCCCCTCGTTCAGTCCGGATGGGCAACGCCTCTACATCAGCGGCTACAGCGGCCCTTCCGGCCCGGACGATACGCGCCAGCTCGGCGCCACCTATGAAATCAGCGGCCCATGGCTTGTCTGCGATACCGACTGACGCCGAACCACCACGGTGCCCGCGCGCTCACTCCCGGTACGACGCATCCCGCCGATCCAGCATTCGCAACAGCCCGGGCCACACCAACTGAGCACCCAGCGACTTCGTGACCGTCGAGGCCTGCTGCTGGGCCGTCGCCACCAGCGCGTCCGGCACCGGAACCAACGCCCCGCCGCCCGACTGCGCGCGAATCTGGATGGTGCAGGCGGCTTCGAACAGGTACATCGACAGAAACGCATCGGCGATCGTCGGACCAACCGTGAGCAGACCGTGGTTGCGCAGCATGAAGAAGGTCTTGTCACCGAGGTCGGCGATGAGTCTGGCCTTCTCGTCCTGCTTGAGCGCAACCCCTTCGTAGTCGTGATACGCCAAGCTCGACAGCACGAACATCGACTGCTGCGACAGCGGCAGCACACCACCCTTCTGCGCCGAAACCGCCACGCCATTGAGGCTGTGCACGTGCAGTACGCACTGCGCATCGTGGCGTACCGAATGCACGGCCGAATGAATCAGAAAGCCGGCCGGGTTGACGATGTGCGGTGTGTCATCGAGTTTGTTGCCGGACTGGTCGATCTTCACCAGCGACGACGCCGTGATTTCCTCGAACATCATTCCATAGGGATTGATCAGGAACTGGTCCAGCCCCCCCGGCACGCGGGCGGTAATGTGCGTGAAGATCAGATCGCTCCAACCAAAGTGCGCCACCAGGCGATAGCAGGCGGCCAGATCCACGCGCGCCTGCCACTCCTGGGCCGAAATCCGCTGCCGCATCGAAGTCTCGGAAAGTCCGTCTGCTGGATTCATGGCCGCCCTCCTGCCGTTTGAATCGGCGATCCCGCGATACTAAGGTCTGCCCTCGCGAATCGTCTTGGTCGATTCGCCGTCATCGCAAGTTCAATTGGATTTAGCTATCTGAAGAATTTGAACAATTCATTTTATTAATACGCGTTCGGCGCGTAAATTTCGTCCCACTACTGTAGTCCCAACCACGGAGTCTAGTGATGTCCCTAATCAATACGACCGTTTTGCCGTTCAAGGCCAATGCTTTCCACAATGGCGAGTTCATCGAAGTTTCCGACGCCACCTTCAAGGGCAAGTGGTCCGTGCTGGTGTTCTATCCGGCCGACTTCACCTTTGTCTGCCCGACCGAGCTCGAAGATCTGGCCGACAACTACGCCGAGTTCCAGAAGATGGGCGTGGAAGTCTACGGTGCCTCCTGCGATACGCATTTCGCGCACAAGGCCTGGCACGACACCTCCGAGGCGATCGGCAAGGTCAACTACCCGCTGATCGGCGATCCGACCGGCAAGCTGGCCCGCAATTTCGAGGTCATGATCGAGGAAGAAGGCATCGCCCTGCGCGGCACCTTCGTGATCAATCCGGAAGGCGAAATCAAGCTGTGCGAGATCCACGACAACGGCATCGGCCGTGACGCGCTGGAACTGCTGCGCAAGGTTCGCGCCGCGCAGTACGTGGCCGCGCATCCGGGCGAAGTCTGCCCTGCCAAGTGGAAGGAAGGCGAGAAGACCCTCAGCCCCTCGCTGGACCTCGTCGGCAAGATCTAAGGCAGCACCCCGGGAACCGGTCTTGCCGGTTCCCGGATCCTCAAATTTCAATGACCTCGCCATTGAGTGCGGCGAGGCATCAAGGAGCACTCCATGTTGGATGCCAATCTCAAAACCCAGTTGAAGGCCTATCTTGAAAAGGTCACGCGGCCGATCGAAATCGTGGCCAGCGTCGACGAGGGCGAGAAGTCCCAGGAGATGCTCGCCCTGTTGGACGATCTGGTCGCATTGTCGGACAAGATCACCGTGCTGGCCAAGCACGGCGACGAGGAGCGCAAGCCCTCGTTCACGCTGGGCACGCCGGGCGAGGACATCAAGCTGCGCTTCGCCGGCATCCCGATGGGCCACGAATTCACCTCGCTGGTGCTGGCGCTGCTGCAGGTCGGCGGTCATCCGTCCAAGACCGCGGCGGACGTGATCGAGCAGATCAAGGCGCTCGACGGTGAATACCGCTTCGAGACCTACTTCTCGCTGTCCTGCCAAAACTGCCCGGACGTGGTGCAGGCGCTGAACTTGATGGCGGTGCTGAATCCGAACATCTCGCATGTCGCGATCGACGGCGCGCTGTTCCAGGACGAAGTCGAGCAGCGGCAGGTGATGTCGGTGCCGATGATCTTCCTCAATGGCGAATCCTTCGGCCAGGGCCGCATGGGCGTGGAAGAGATTCTCGCCAAGGTCGATACCGGCAGCGCGGCGCGCGAGGCCGAGAAACTCAAGTCCAAGGAGGTTTTCGATGTGCTCGTGGTCGGCGGCGGTCCGGCCGGCGCCTCCGCGGCGATCTACGCCGCGCGCAAGGGCATACGCACCGGCGTGGCCGCCGAGCGTTTCGGTGGCCAGGTATTGGACACGATGGGCATCGAGAACTTCATTTCGGTGGAACACACCGAAGGACCGAAGCTGGCCGCGGCGCTGGAACAGCACGTGACGTCCTATGACGTGGACATCATGAATCTGCAGCGCGCGGAGAAGCTGATCCCCGGCAAGGAGCTGATCGAGGTCGAGTTCGCCAACGGCGCGCGCCTCAAGTCCAAGAGCGTGATCATCTCCACCGGCGCGCGCTGGCGGCAGATGAACGTGCCCGGCGAAGACGAGTACCGCAACAAGGGCGTGGCCTACTGCCCGCACTGCGACGGCCCGCTGTTCAAGGGCAAGCGCGTCTCGGTGGTCGGCGGCGGCAATTCCGGCGTGGAGGCCGCAATCGATCTGGCCGGCATCGTCAAACACGTCACGCTGATTGAGTTCGACAGCAAGCTGCGCGCCGACGAGGTGCTGCAGGCCAAGCTGCGCAGCCTGCCGAACGTCCGCGTGCTGACCTCGGCGCAGACCACGGAAGTCCATGGCGACGGCCAGAAGGTCATCGGCCAGAGCTACAAGGACCGCGTGACCGGCGAGCTGCACCGCATCGAGCTGGAAGGCATCTTCGTGCAGATTGGCTTGCTGCCGAACAGCGAATGGCTCAAGGACACGGTGGCGCTGTCACCGCGCGGCGAGATCGAAGTCGACGCCCGCGGCGCGACCTCGGTGCCCGGCGTGTTCGCGGCCGGCGACGTGACCACGGTGCCGTACAAGCAGATCGTGATCTCGATGGGCGAAGGCTCCAAAGCCGCGCTGAGCGCCTTCGACTACCTGATCCGTCAGTCCGCGCCGGACGCGGAACGCCAGGCCGCCTGAGTCTCAAGTCTGGAGCGCTTGCAGTATCGAGCCACTGCCCTGGATGGGTGGTGGCTTTTCTGTTGGTCGACGCGTTGGGCGTTTGGTCCCCGAACTGGGAACGAGCATTCCACCGTCATACCAGGGCCCGCACAGCGGGAACCCGGAATCCATGCGCCCTGCCAGGCGTCGCGTGGATTCCGGATCAGGCCATAGGCCTGTCCGGAATGACGGGGTGGGGCGGGATGGCCGGGACCGGCATTTCCGGGCTGATCGCCTCTTCTCACCCCATCGTCATTCCGGGGCCCGCGCAGCGGGAAGCCGGAATCCATGTGTCCCGCCAAGTGTCGCGTGAATTCCGGACCAGGCCATAGGCCTGTCCGGAATGACGGAGGAACGGTGAGCCTCAGACAGATCGGGTCCGGAATTCCTCCGGAATCGTCAGTTCGTAGGTGGCACCCAAACCCACCCCGGGCAATCCCGGAATCGGCAGCACCACGCCGGCAATATTGGGACCGCGCTGCGAGCTGAAATAGAGGCGGCTGCCGTCCGGCGAGAAGGCCGGTCCGCACAATTCGGACCCCTCCTGCGTGACGTCGACCAGCACCCGCGCCGGTGCGTTCGGCACCACCACCATCAGGCGGATGCCCCGACCGCTTTCGGTGAGGTCTTCGGCCACGATGATGTCGCCGGCGGGGCTGACGGTGAGGTTGTCGACATCATTGAAGTCCGGATCAATCTGCTCGTTGTCGAAGATCAGCTCGATGATCTCATTCTCGACATCGTAGGCCCAGACGCGGTTGTCACCCTTGGTGGTGAAGAACACCAGACCTCGCGTTGGCCGGCGGGCGCCGATCGGCGTTGTGGACTGCCCGGCAGGTAGTTCGTGAAACCAGAGCCCTTCGCCGCCGTTGAAGCGCGTGCCCGGAACCGGTTGGCCCGCCGCTGCGAGTTCGTCGCGCACCGCGCCCTGCGGCTCGTCCGGACGCTGCACGTCGACCCAGCTGACACGGCGCAGCGTGCGCATCTCGGTGGGATCGTCGGCGTAGCCGCCGTTCTCGTAGCCCTCGATGTTGAGCACCTGGAGCCGACCGCTTTCGAGCGCCAGGCGCTGCGCGCTGGCGTTGTAGTCGGACTCGTCCGCCACCCAGCGATAGAAGCGGCCGCTGCCGGCATCCTCGGTCAGATATGCGGTGCGATGTTCGAGGTCCACGGCGAACGCCTCGTGCGAGAACAGACCCAGCGCCGGCTTGGCGACGGCGCCGACGACACCGAAAGGATCGGTTTCCCAGGCCTGGCCGCTGTCGGTTTCCTCACAGGAAATCCAGGTCTGCCACGGCGTAGCGCCGCCGGCGCAGTTGGAGCTGGTGTTGCTCAGGATCGAGTAGGCATCGACGATGGTTCCGTCCGCGGCGAAACGGATCGCGCCGCAACCACCGGCGCCCAGAGGAAATTCGCTGTTCGAGGTGTAGATCCAGCCGCCATCCTCGGTGGCGAAGGTGGCTCCGCCGTCCGGAAAGATGTGCCACAGGTAACCGGCGCCGAGCAGCGGCGGGCGCCCCTGGCGCGCCACGTTGCGAACCGAGAATCCGGCCGGTACGGAAATGCCATCGGCATCCGGCTCGCCCAGATCGGGAATGTTCGCCAAGGGGCCGGTAGGAATGCTCAGCTCACCCTGCAAGGGCACATCGCCGCCGCCCGGCACGCCATCACCATCCATGGAACTCGAGCTGCCGCAAGCGCTCAGCAGCGGGCCGATGGCCGCCGCCGAACCCGTCATGTACAGGCATCGCAGTATCTGTCTGCGTGAAATCGAACCGGGCCTGATTGGCCCTGGATTGGTTACTTGCATGGCGCCCCCGAAAGTCATGTATGAAATGCAAACGATCGATTAGACGCGGCTCTCTTTTCGGGCTGATGACGGCGGCTCATCGTCCGCTGATCCAGACCGGGGCGAGATAGGCTGCGGAGCGGCCGTCCGCGTCATGCGCACGCACGAAGTACCAGTGCGTCGCCTCGGCTTCCACCGGCAAGTCGAAATGCGCCGGGTGACCCTGCGCCGTCGCCAGCAGTTCGCCTTCGTGGGTGTAGAGCCGGTATTCGCCCGCGAACGCGGAACCGTCCGCTTCGGTCAGGTTTACGTCGAGGCTAACCGGGCCTTGATCCGCCGGGCATTCCAGTTGCGCGCCCATCGGCGCCTGATGGTCCACTTGCAGTGCCGCGCGCAGGTGCCGCCCCGGCGACAGAGCGTAGGTCCGGCGCGCCAGCCAGGCTTCGCGAAAGCCGGCTTCGTCCAGGCTTTGCGCGATCGTCACGGTCTTGGGCCGCTCTTCGCTGCCGAACTTCAGTCCGTGCTCATCCTCGGACCCGATCGGTGCCAGCCTCCAGCCCTTGTCGAGCGCGCGCAGATAGTCATCCATGTACTTGTCATCACGATTGCCGTCGTTGTAGACCTCCATGCCGAACATGCGGTCCACTGCCTCGGGAATCAGTTCGTAGTCGTTCCAGTTGCAGCCGGCGTCGCTGTCCGACAGGCATTTGTCGGAGGGATGATTGAACTGGGCGAGCCCGTCGTTGCCACCACCGAACGGCACCGGCGCGGTGATGCTGCCGCCTTCGCCGATCTGGTCCGGCGCGCGTGTGAACCAGGCCCAGAAGGTTTCCATCGTCACCAGATAGCCGCCATCGGTCTTGGCGTTGGAGAAGTTGCTGGAGAAGTACACGTTGATGTGGCCGAAGCGGTCCGAGGTCCATTCGAAGCCGCGAATCGCGAGGAAGTCCTCGCCGCTTTCCTGGGCCGCCTGATTGGCGGTGCTCTGCCACTTCACCAGTTCATCCGCCGTCGGAATCAGGCAGGTCAGCAGGCCGTCGGGCGTGGTGAAGCAATCCGATCCCACCGAGATGAATACGCCGGTATCGAGCGTATCGGAGTGGTCGCTGCCGGCCGCATAGTCGTAGCCGGCTTCGTGGATGGTCCGGTAAAAGTCGGCCGGTATCGTGTGGATGTCACCGTCCGAGTAGCTGCTGTGTTCGTGCAGCGTGCCTTCGTAGTGATGCAGCGTGGCGACGTCCGGGCCGGTGTAGGCCGCGCACTTGGGTGTGGCCTCCGGCATCGGCGGCACTTCCGGCGGCGGCGCTTCGCTGCCCGAACCGCCGGAACCGCCACAGGCGCACAGGGTGCTCGCCAGTACGGCGATGATCAGATTTCTCAGCATGATGTTCTCAGGGAATTGTCGAATCGATTGCTGCGGCCACCGGTCGCCGGCGAAGAAGGCGACAGCCTGTCGTCATTGGCCTTGCGCCGCGGCCGGGAAGCGGGCGATGGCCTGCTCGCGCTCGACGTCCGACAGCGCTTCGCGCAAGGGCTGCGGCGCCTCGGTGCCATAGAAAACCGGATTGCTCAGCGCCATCGGGCTGAAGCCGAACGGCGCCGACAAGGCGTTCGGCCACAGCTCGGCGCGCACGGCGCCGGCATTGCCGAGCGAAAGTTCGGTGGTGAAGCTTTGGTCGTCGGAGTCGACGGCCCTGGAAAACACACTGAGCCCGCCACGCGTCAGAATCAGCCGCGCACCCGCGCCGCCGATGACGCGCACGCTGAACGTGGCGCGATCACCGGCACCGCCGATCAGCGCATCGCCCATCATCACGGTCTGCCCGTCAGGACCGGTGGCGCTCAGCAGCAGGCCAGGGCCGTCCGCGCCCGAGGTCACGTAGCCGCGACAGGCCTTGAGCGCTTCGACGACGTCCGCGCGCGACAAGGTCCTGGCATAGACCACGGTGGTCGGTGTACCGACTTCGATGTCGCCGCCCACGCCGTGCACGTCCGAGCCGCCGTTGCCGCAGAGGCGCCGGCCGCGTGCCAGTTCGGTATCCCAGCGCGCCAGCGTGGCGGTGCCGCCGCTGATGAAGAAGTCGTCATTCCATACTTCCAGGCCATCCGGCAGGGCCGCCGCATCCTGGTCCGAGTCGGTGAAGAAACCCCAGTTGGAGCCGAAGCCGGGCGCCACGAAAGGGTGCGCCGCGCTGGTATAGAAACCTTGCGCGCGGGCGTAGCCCAGCACCGTCTGGATCGGGTGCTCATCCTCGCCCCAAGTCGATTGCGGCTTGGCCCAGATGCCGTCGACCGGCCGGAAACGCCAGTCCACGAATTCCTGCGACTGCAAGCCGGCGACGATCAAATGACCGGGGCCGGCCAGCCAGGTGGTGATTTCGCCACCCGCCAGCAACAGAAAGTCCTCGGGCGCGTCGGCCTGCAGGTGGTCGTTCTGGGTGGAGACGTTGTGGTCGGTGACCGCGATGAAATCCAGGCCGAGTTGCTGCGCGCGCAACGCCATCTCGGCTGGCGTCAAGCTGTTGCCGGAATTGAAGGCGTCCGAGGAATGGGCGGTATGCACATGCAGGTCACCCCGATACCAGCCGCCTTCGGCCCGCAACTGTTCCGGCACCGGCTGCGGTGACGGTGTGCGCGACAGTTCGCCGAAATACATCGTCACCTCGGCGATGATCTCGCCGCGAGTGAGGTAGTTCGGCACCACCAGGTTCCATTGCCCGGCCGGAAACGGGCCGGCGATAAAACCCGGCGTGGCCTCGTCCGCCGCGATGAAGAATTCTCGCCGTTCCTCGCCGGCGATACCGCGAAAACCCGGCCCCAGGAACTCGGTGCCACGCGCGTCGAACACGCCGAGCCCGATGCTGTCCGTGGTTCCGTCCAGAAAGCGCGCCTCGATGCGGTTCACGCCTTCAGGCACTTCGAACGGCAGATAGACCAGATCGCCGGCCTGCCCCGCCGAGGCGGCAAGTTCGACACGCTGCGGCTCGGTACTCGCTGCGTCGCCGGACGAGGAGCCGCCGCCACAGGCGCACAGCGCCAGTACGATCAGGCCGATCCCGCTTCGAAAGCCGATTCGGTTCACTGCCGGCACGGACTATTCCCCGACCGGAACCGGCGTGATGGCCGCCGTGGTATCGGCGCCCAGCACATAGACCTGCTGCGTGCGGTCGCGCTGCTGGCGGCGCGCGTTGCGCGTGCTGGAAAACGTGATGTAGGGACCGGCCGGCACCGGCCAGGTATTGACGCCGCGACCGTCGATCAGGCGCACCTCGGACCAGGCGCTGCCGATGTACTTCGCGCTCATTACGCGCCAGCGCCAATCGGCACTGCGGCTGTCGAACCAGGCCAGCCGCGCCGTGCCGTCGGCATCCACACCGAGGCGCGGTTGGCGTGCCGAGGATTGAGGCTCGAAGCCGACCGCGGTCGGCTCACCAAAAGCCAGGGCATCCGGCGCCAAGGCGGCGGCGAGCACGCGCAGATTCACGCCGGACGAGGACAGCGCCTTGCTGTCCCAGACCACGTGAATGACGCCGGCGGCATCCACGGTGACGTCCGGATGACGATCGGCGGCATCGGCGGCGCCCAGGTATTGCGGCTCGGACACGGCGCCGTCGATGCGCAGCATGGCGACCTGCCAATCGTCCGGGTCGGTGCCTTCGCCGGTGTCGGCCTGACCGGTCCAGAGCGGATCGGGATCAAAACGGTCGTCCTGCCAGACCACGACCGGAGCGCCCTGCGCGTCGACCGCGATCGCGGGCCGCACCGAGGCCGGATAACGGGCACTGCGCGAATCGGTGAGGGACGCCGCTTCGAAGGACTTGTCGGCGGCGCTGAGATTCAGCGGCGAACCGACGACGCCGGAAGCGTCCACGGGCGCGTACCACACGTCAAACGGAACGCCGCGCCGGATTTCCTGCCAGACCACATGCACCGTGCCATCCGGCGCGAGCGCCACGTCCGGATGCATGGCGCGGCCATCCACCGCACGGACCTCGATGTCCGGACCGAAACTCACGCCGCCGTCGTGGCTGAGCCGCAGGCGGATCGCCGGACGGCGCGGCAGCTGCCCCGCGCGCTCGTCCTGCCAGACCACCGCCACATCATCGCCACGCACCGCAAGGCGCGGAAAACGTGCGCTGTCGGAATCCGCTAGCGGCTGCGGTGCCAGCCAGCGGCCGTCCTCCTGACGCGCACTGTACTCAAGGCCGGTATCGGTTTCGTCGTGAACTTCGGCGACGACGTGCAAACGGCCGCTGGCGGCATCGAAAGCCGCATCCGCGAAACCGGCGAACTGGCCGCGCGCGCCCAAGGCGTATTCGGCGCCGTCGTCCCTGCCCGCGTCGGGCGGCGGCAAGGCGTCGCCGACCGGCGCCACCGGCCCGGAGGAAACGAAGATCGGCGAGCTGAGCGCGCGCAGCTGCGCCAGCAATTCCTGGAAGATGTTTTCGAGATCGTAGGGCCCCAGCAAGGTGCCGAGCAGCAGGCTCGCCGGTTCCGCCAGACCGACGCTGCGTACTTCGGCGCGATACCAGCTGGGTTCGCTGCCGGCGACGATGTCGATCAGCAGATCCTCACCACCGATCGTGCCGGCCGCCACGACATCCGCCAACGGCGGGGCACTGCGTCCGGGCGACTGATAAACCCGCAGGCGGCTGCCCAGGCCCTGGTCGAGATGCACGCGCAATACGCCCGGCGTGCCCGCCGGGACGAAGACTTCCTCACCGGCCTGCACCTCGAAGATCCCGTCGTCATCGAAGTCCGCTTCGATGTGAACGCGCGGTGAGGCGATGTCGCGCGAGAACACGTCGGTCCGCCCGGCGCGCAGCCCATCGACCAGGGCGCGCTCCCTGAGCACCGGCGTCAGCACTTCGGTCGAGGGCCGCGCTGGCGTGCCGCCGAGCGCCCACAGTTCCTTGAAATGATTGTCGCTGGCGCCGGCGATGCCGAACCGGTAACCGGCGTTCCAGCGATTCTCCGCGTAGTCGATTTCCAGCTCCGCGTTTTCGGCCCGGTTCCAGATTTCCACCAGATCGATTCCTACCGCGTCCGCGCGCGGATCGATGTTGCCATCCTCGTCGATCAGATCGCGATCCGGATGCGCGGTGACCCAGGCCGCGCCCTGGCTGTGCGCGAGCCAGATCGATTCCTGCACCACACGAGTCGCGCTGGCGCCTTCGACATCGGCGTTCTGATCGATGGTGTCGATCGCGCCATGCACTGTGGCATGTGGCCGGCCGTTGGCCTCCTCGCCCGGCAGCAACAGCACGCTTTCCGATTCCCAGTCCGGATCATAGTGCTGGTCGTAGGTGCGATGGTCGGTGATCGGCAGGAAATCCACGGCCAGCGTTTCGGCCAGACCGATGATGTCCGCCAGCGGCATATTGCCCGGTGCCGCATCGTCCAGAGTCTGGCGACCCAGGCTTCCGTCCGAGCTGTGATCGGAATGGGTGTGCAGATCGCCTTCGCGCCAGAGCGCGCCGGAGAGATCCTGCGGTGCCGGATCGAAACGGGCCCGCAGTTCCAGTTCGCCCTCGTCCGGCAACACACAGACGGCGGACTGCGGGTCTGCGCAGGCGCCTTCCCAGCCCGCAAAGGCGTATCCACGCGCGGGCACGGCCAGCAGGCTCGCGCCCGCCGCCGGTTCGAACGCGTACGTGCAGCGATCGAAACAGTCCGTCTTGCGCGGCGAACTCACAATCTGACCCTGACCGATCAGGCTCGCCGTCACCTTCAAGATGGCGGGTTCACCGGGCGGCGTCGGCCCCGGGTCATCGACATCACCGCCACCGCTGCCACTACCACTGCCGCCACAGGCCGCCAGACTCAAAAGAACCAGAACCAGCAGACCGAACCCAGGCTTGCGACGGGCGTCCACCGCCGCACTTTGCTGCCCCCAAAGGCCATTCATACGCGCATCTCCGGCACGTTGATCGTATTCACGAAGGTGGCCGACACCCCGCATCAAGGCGCCCCCACGAAGCCGCCCAGATTACGAAAGCGATGTGATCAGGTGATGACGATGTGGATCGACGAGACCGGTTCAGCGCATGCACCATCATTCGCACGGGGACGCGAAAAATCACAACACGCACCCAACGCGGCGTCGTTCAGCCGGTGATGAGGCGGCCGCTCCTAGAATGGGCCGCGACCGACCGGATTCAGGAGTTTGCCGCATGTACGTCGCCGTCTACCGCTGGACCGTGAAACCGGGATACGAGGAACAGTTTCGCGAAGCCTGGCGCCGTGGCACCCGCGCCATCACGCGCATCTATGGCTCGTTCGGCTCGCGCCTGCATCGCGACGAGCAGGGCCGTTATCTCGGCTATGCCGAATGGCCCGACAAGGCCAGTTGGCAGAAGGCCTTCGACGCGAAGATGGTCTATGACGATCCCGAAGCGCGTGCGATGTTCATCAATTCCCTGGAGCCCGAATCCAAACCGGGCGAACTGATTGCCGCAATGGAAGTGACCGACGATCTGCTGCTGCCCCGCGGCTGAATTGAATGCCGCAAGTACGGATCGCGCCGAGACTATGGGTTCAGGTTCGGCGCCACTGGCGTCGGTTCCGAATACGTAAGCCCGGTCGTCAGCTCATGGCCAATCCCACCGTGCGGAAGCCAATTGCTCCGTCGCCAGATGCGCAGCGTGTGGATGACGCGAACCTGGACGAGTATCGCTCTCGGGAGTTGCTGGCGCATCATCAGCTCCCCCTTTGATCACGCCCGTTTCGGACTCGCCGCCACGCCGTCAGCGCAAATATCCGGCTCTTGTGCAGAAGCATGAGGTAATTATCGAGCCATGGGGGAAGAGCGCGAGGGATGGTTCGGAGGTGGCGGACTACCGGATCTTGAGCTTGAAGTAGTCCTGATCGATCAGCCCACGAGCGCGCTTACGGATCATGCCGATATCGATATTGCCGGCTTCGGCGCTCCCGGCAATGGGATTTGGGGCGAAGTCGGGCGTGTCGCGCTGATATTTGATTCAGAGGTAGGGATTCGTGCCCTCCGAAGACTTGTAGTAGAAGCAAGGCACTGTCCGTGTTCTTGCGCAACTTGTCAGTGGTGCCCCTGCTTTCTCTATGCGACTGTCCGGGGCTGGGGTCCTGTGTGCCTTGGTTTTCTGCCTGCTGCCGCGGGTTTGCCGGGCCGCTGGCGTTGTCGTGTAATGCCCTCGACGTTCCATGCCGGAGCGCGGTGGACCGAATCTCAGAGCAATGGCCGACAAACGCGACAACGTGACCAGTCTGCATGCGGTGCGCCCAGCGACGGACGATCAGTCGCCCGTCGGCTTCGAGGAGTTCGTGCGCTCGCAGTACCGTGCGCTGGTCGGATTCCTGCGCCGCCGCAACAGCGCCGAGGATGCCGAGGAGATCGCACAGGAAAGTATCATCAGTCTGCTGGGCTACCGGGAGAAGGGGCAGGTCAGCGACTGGCAACCGCTGCTGTACCGCATCGCGATCAACCACTCCATAAAACGGGCCAAGCGCGAAGCGCCACATCGGCATGATGGCCATGGAATCGAGGCCGAGCTGATCGCCAGCGATGTGCCGATGCCGGACGAGGAAGCCGAGCGCGCACAGTGCGCCGAACGGCTGCAGGGCGCCATCCTCGCGCTCCCACCCAAATGCCGGCGCGTCTATCTGCTGCGCCACGGCCATGAGCTGAGCCATGCTCAGATTGCCAAATACTGCGGCATATCCACGAAAATGGTCGAAAAGCACCTCGCCACGGCGGTGCTTCACCTGCAGCGACAGGTAGGGTTCCTGCGCGAGGGAGGCTTATAAGAAGCATGGGCCGTAGAACCGATATCAACGAGGGTCAACGCGTTGCCGAAGACGCGGCCGAATGGCTGGTGCGTCTGGATAGCGATGATTGCTCGGCGGACGAATTTGAAGCCTTCGAACGCTGGCGCGGTGCCGATCCCCTGCACGCAGTGGCATACCGTCAGGCCGAGACCCTGTGGCGTGACAGCAAAGCCGTGATCCGTGACAGCCTGGCCCTCAGCGAGGTTGCCCGGCAGGCATTGCAGCGCTCACCGGAGCGTCGCGCGGCACGCCACTGGCGCTGGCCGGCAGTGTCCCTTGCCGTCGCCGCAGCTGCAGCCGTGGTTGCGGTATTGCTGTACTGGTCACAGCCGCCGCAAGCGGCCCCCGTCGGCACACGGTATGCCACGGCCGCCGGCGAGCAGCGCAGCATCGTACTCGCGGACGGGTCCGCGCTGACGCTCGACACGCAAACGATGCTGGTGGAACGCTACAGCCCGAGCCAACGCCGGATCGATCTGGAACAGGGACAGGCACAATTCGAGGTGCAGGGTGACCCCGGGAGGCCCTTCGTCGTGCATGCAGGCAACGGCACGATCACCGCCATCGGTACCCGCTTCCAGGTCCGGCTGGCCGATGCAGGCGCCAGCATTACTTTGCTGAAAGGCGTGGTACACGTTGCGGCCCGGGCAGCGGACGGAAGCGAACGGGTGGATGCCCTGCAGGCAGGCCAGCGCGTGCGGCTCGACGCGGACGGCAGGCTCGGCGACGTGGAACTGGCTGACCTGAAGGCTGCGGAAGGATGGATGGAAGGCAAGCTGTACGTCAGCAACTGGCGCCTGCGTGACTTCGTGGCCGAGCTCAATCGGTACAGCACCATGCAGTTACGCATCGGCGATCCGGCTCTGGAGGACATCCGCATCAGCGGCGTGTTCCAGACTCACAACCGCGACAATCTGCAACGCCTGTTGGCGCAGGGGTGGGACATCCGCTCCCGGCAGGTCGCGCCCGACGAGATCCTGCTCACCCGTCAGTAGTCTGGCCCGTTCCCGAGCTGGCAGCGGGTCTGTGCACCCCTGTTGTAGAGCGGAGCTTGCCCCGCAACCGCATGCTTGCCGCTGCGACTCAAACCGCACAACAATGGCAGCGAAGCAAGCCCGACCCTACCTGCATACTGGACCGACCGAGCCCGGTTCTGTCTGTCGGGACGAGACGGTCGAGTCTGTCGCTTGACCACGAAATCTGCACCTTGCGGTGGTTAATGGCACGGTCGCGCAGATGCAGATTGAGCAGGCTTTGATACGGAACCGTCGCCTCATTGGCCATACTCTTGAAGTGGACCACCGCGTCCTTCGAGGGACGCTGCCACCAAGCGCGCATCGACGATCAGGGCCTGCATGAAGATGCCTCTTGCACCACTGTCCAAAGCCGGGCGTCAGATGCGCTCCCGGCATTCCCAAATCGAACATCGGCAGAGGTAGGGATTCGCCTGCCGGCAAGGATTACAGATAGGTGACAGCAGTGCGTACCAGCACGCACGGCCACGCATTCACCTTCACCAGTACGGGGATTCCATGAACAAGAGCCAGTCGGGTAGGCGGTATCGTTGCGGCGTTGTCGAGAACGTAAGGGGGGCACCCTATTCACGCATCGGTGCGATTGCGCTGACCCTGGGCCTGGCCTTGGGCGGTGTTGCCGCTACTGCGGTTCCCGCGACGGCGCTGGCACAGTCTTCCGTGGCCAAGCACAGCTTCTCCATTCCTGCAGGCAATCTTCGTGACGCGCTCGATGCACTGGCTTCGCAAGGCGGGATCACGGTGTTGTACTCGCCGGACCTCGTGACAGAAAAGACCACGGCGGGATTGTCAGGCCGCTACGCCCCCACCGAAGCATTGCGGCAGTTACTCAAGAACTCGGGGCTACAGGCACAGGAGGCCGGCGACTCGACCTTCACCCTGAGACAAGCGCCAGCAGAACAGCCTCAACCAAAAGCGGTGGAACGCAGTGCGACAGCGACCGCACCTGAAATCCGGCAACTCGCATCAATGACGGTGACGGGAAGCCGCATCCGCGGCGGCAGTTCGCCGTCGCCGGTGGTCACCATCGGAAGCGAGCAGATTCGAGAAGAAGGATTCACCAACCTTGGCGAGGTGATCCGTAGCGTTTCCCAGAACTATGGCGGTGGGCAGAATCCCGGCGTAACCGCAGGCGCATCGGGCGGCGGCTTCTACAATCAGAACACTACCGGTGGTTCGGCGGCGAACCTGCGCGGCCTGGGGCAGGATGCCACCTTGACGCTGCTCAATGGCCGGCGCATGTCGTACGGCGGCTACGACCAGGCGGTTGATATCAGCTCGATCCCGGTCGAGGCCGTGGATCGCATAGAGATCGTGACGGATGGCGCATCTGCCATCTATGGCTCTGATGCCGTCGGGGGCGTCGTCAATGTGATCCTCAAGCGCGACTTCGATGGGGTGGCCGTCGGTGCGCGCTATGGCGAAGCAGCGGATGGTGGTCTGACCACCCGCGAGTACACCGCGACTGCAGGAGCCACATGGTCCACAGGAGGTCTGATCGCCACGGGGAAGAAGGCCTCCAACGACCCGATTTACGCGGACCAGCGCGACTACACGAAGGATATATACGCTCCCACAACCCTCTACCAGGATGGCGGTCTGCGTAGTGGGCTAATCAGTGCGCATCAATCCCTGGGGTCCGCTGAGCTGCATGTGGATGCGCTCCGGACCGAGCGCGATATGCAGACGGAGTATGGGTATTCGACGGTCTACTACAGTTATCCGACCGAGACAAAGACGTCCTTGATCGCCCCCAGCGTCGATTTTTCCTTGCCAAACGATTGGACGATCAATGTCAGTGCAGCCTTTGGAAAGGACAAAACTGATTTTTACGCGCATGGAACGGACAACGAAACAGGTGCGACGACTTTGAATCGCTCGTTCAGCTATAGCAACAAGAGTCGTATGTACGAAGTGGGTGCCGAGGGTCCATTGCTAACGCTGCCCGGTGGCGATGCACGGCTCGCCGTTGGTGCGGGCTACCGACACAACGATTTTCGGTACCTATATATTGGAAGCCCCGCTGCCGATGGTGACGAAGGCAGTCGGTTTGCCTATGCCGAGTTGAACTTGCCGTTGGTGAGTTCGGGCCAGAGTGTGCGGGGCATCAACCGGCTTGGATTGACCGGTGCGCTACGCACCGAGGATTACGACAGTTACGGACGTGTCACGACGCCAAAGATCGGTCTGATCTATTCGCCCAACACCGACTTCACGCTGAAGGCGTCCTGGGGCAAGTCGTTCAAGGTGCCTACGCTCTACCAGGGCTATATCGGTCAGTACAGCTATCTCTATCCCGCCACGAGCCTCGGGGGTGAGGCTGATGCGCCCGACGCCACAGCCCTGTATCTCAATGGAGGGAATCTGAGTCTGACCCCCGAACGGGCCAAGACATGGAGCGCCTCGATCGCGTTTCATCCCGAAGCCTTACCTCGCCTGGAGGCGGAGCTGACCGGGTTCCACATCGACTACACCAACCGAATCGTTCAGCCGATTACCAGCACCAGCGACGTGCTGAGCAACTCGATCTACACGGACTTCGTCGACTTCTACCCCTCTGCCGAGGAGCAGGCTGAGGTGATCGCCAGTACCGAATTCACCAATTACACCGGCTCAGCTTACGATCCCGACAACCTCGTGGCGATCGTTGACAATCGATTCGTCAATGCGTCGCGGCAACGAATAAAAGGCGTCGATCTGTCGAGTTCCTATCGATTCGATCTTGCAAGGAGCGGGCTGGTGGTTCGTGGCTCGGTCAGTTGGTTGGACAGCGAACGGGCCCTGACCTCGACGTCGAACTTCTCGGACTCGGCCGGCATCTTGTTCTACCCGGCCGAGCTCGTCGGCCGCGTGGGTACCGTCTGGTACAAGGGCGGTTTCACTGCCGCTCTTTTTGGAAACTACAAAAGTGGCGTGAAGAACACGACCGACGGCACCGAAGGGGGCTCCTTCACCACCTTCGACACGACGCTGCGCTACGACACGGGCGGGGGCGACAGCATTTTCGCCGATATGGGGTTCGAGTTCTCGGCGCAGAATCTTCTCAACCGGGATCCCCCTTTGTACGCGGCGACATCGCTGAGCAATGCCACCTACGACTCGACGAACTATTCAGCCATCGGTCGATTCGTGAGCCTGTCTGTGTCCAAGCAGTGGTGACGAGCCCGTGCGATTCGCGGCGCGGGCGGATTGAGCTTGCATAGGGATTCATGGACTGGCCAGGCAGTGCCTCCCTGACTCACAGGGCAGGGAGGCACTCGGCGGCATCACCGAGCGCAGTTCGATCTTGCATAAGTCGCCTCGCCTGAATCCAGGCGACGGCGCTAATCAAACCACGAGGAAGTCATGCGCGGAGATACTGCCGTAAAGATGATGCGTGCGTTGGCGTGGACGGGATTGCTGGGACTGTTTCTCCATGTTCCCTATGGCGCCTGCGCAACCGTCCGCCAGTTGGTCGAAGTCGTCGACATCAACAATGTATCCGTTTCGCCGGATGGGCAGCTGGTGGCGTTCCGCACCGAGCAGGCGTCAATCGAACGCAACACCTATGAGACGGTGTGGTATGTGCAGCCCGTCGATGGCACGTCGCCGCCACGGCGCCTCGGCGAAGGCGGCGAGATGCTGCCGGACAGCGGTGGATCGTCGTTGCCGGAACCGGCCATGTGGTCGCCCGATGGGGCGTCCATCTTCTTCCGCGCGGTTCACGATGGAAGAATCGATATCTGGCATGCGGCGGTGGACGGCTCGCGCACCGAGCAGCTTACGCGTGACGTTGCAAACGTTCGTTCCTTCTCGCTGAGTGCCGATGGCTCGGTACTCGAGTACAGCGTGGGCGCCACCCGACAGGCGGTCATCGACGCGGAACTCGCCGAGTACGACGGCGGATTTCACATCGATAGCAGCATCTCGCTCGGAAGCAATCTGTTCCGTTCGGGGTTCCACGACGGCCGCCTGGCGACGCAGCACCTCAAGGACAGCGTGGCGTTCGTACCGCTGCTGGCTGACGCCCCTGACCACTGGAAGTCGGTGGACCTTTCAACCGGCGTCACGACCGAGCTTGCATCGGATCATCATGTTTCTTTCCCGATCAAAGCTTCGGATCTGACGAATGCTAAAGGCACGATCGTGCAGGTCGCGGAGGACCCCGGCAGCGGAAGGATCGCCATTGTCAGCGACCAGAGCGACGACACGGATTCAGGGCAGAACGCCACCTCACTTGCCATGCGCCCCAACAGAAAGTCCCGGCAGACGGTCGAATGCACGGCCGATCTCTGCAAGGGTCAGCGGATCACCGGCATCCAATGGCGGCCCGATAGCGACGAGGTTATTTTCACCGTTTCCGAGCGCGGCGGTGAACTACAGCAGTCCATCTTTCGCTGGAACGTTGTCAGCGGCGATGTGAAGACGGTGATCCGCTCGAGTGGACAGGTCACGGGCGGCGGGCGCTGGTGGCCAGAGCCCTGTGCGGCTTCCGCGTCCGCGCTGCTGTGCGTGGCTTCCGATGCGGGCGTGCCACCGAGGCTGGAGCGTATCGATCTCGCATCCGGGGACCGCAGAATCCTGTTCGCCCCCAATCAGGCGCTGGCTCAGGACATGGAGGCGTCGGTAACGGTCCGCTACATCAGCTTGGCCGATGCCCAGGGCCAGCGCTTCACCGGACAGTTTTATCCTTCAACCTCAAAAGGCGACAGGCCGCCGCCGCTGTTCGTCGTCTACTACCGCTGCACCGGCTTCCTGCGTGGCAGCGTGGGAGATGAGTGGCCGCTTGCCACCTTCGCCAGGAATGGTATTGCCGCGCTGTGCATCAACGCCGCCCCCTTTGAAGACGATGCTGCTGTTCGCTATCAGGCGGGGCTCTCAGCGGTCGAGGCGGCGGTGAAACTGCTTGCGGGACAGGGTGAGATCGACGCGGCCCGTGTCGGTATGGGCGGATTGAGCTTCGGTGCCGAAACCACCATGTGGGTGGCGATGTACTCGGACCTGCTCCAGGCCATCTCGGTAAGTTCGCCGGTGTTCAGCCCGATGGCCAGCTTGATGATGAGCCTGGGCGAGGAGGCGCACTTCTCGCGCATTCGGCGCTATTGGCAACTCGGCACACCGGAAGAGACGCCCGAACGTTGGCGGCAGCTCTCGCCCACCTACGAGATCGAACGGATGCGGGTGCCCGCCCTTATGCAGATGCCCGAGCAGGAATACAGATATTCGCTGGAATATACGATCCCTCTGATCCGCAGGCACTGGGCCGATCTCTACGTGTTTCCCGACGAGCCTCACCAGAAGTTCCAACCCCGGCACAAGCTGGCGGTCTACCAGCGAAATCTGGACTGGTTCCGCTTCTGGCTGCAGGACTATGAAGACCCCGATCCGGCCAAACATGAGCAGTACCAGTCCTGGCTTGCAATCAAGGCTGCCGTAGCCGAGCGGTCTCCTTGAATCCGCAGAGTCGGAGATTGGCATTACTTGAATTTTCCGCACTGAAACATTGCTGAGGCCACTTTTCGTGGCCGGAGTGACGGTTCTGCAGTCGCTCGGTATCGAAACACGGGTGATACCGGTGCGCTCGCCGATGTTCCTGGCAGGTTTATTTCGCCGCCCTTGTCAACGCCATTGGAGAAACTGAAGGTGTCCGATCACATATCACAGCAGACGGGCTTTCGGACGACGCGACGCAACATCCTGCTCGGCTTTGCGACTTCGGCGTCTGCCGGCATGGCGTGGCGGGCCTTTGGCTCCGGTCCCGAAGCCTTGGACGACACCCAGCAATCGGGGGATGTTGCGGCCCCGACCGAAAAGGGTGCCGACGGACTCCGGCCGTTCGCCTGGACCGACGCGCTGATGCGCTCGGAGATCAACGCGGCGGATGTCTCGGTCAAGGGGGACGTGGCCCTGGTGATCATCCGGCCGCTTGGCGCCAAGGGCGTGCACTTCAGCAATACTCGGCCAGCGGTTACAAGCCGTGGTGAGCTCTGGCTCGGCAATGCGGATCTATCCTCATGCAGGAAGCTCGAGCTCGGTGACCGTTGGGTGTGGTCTCCCCTGTTTTCCCCCAGCGGAGAGCAGCTTGCCGCGTTGACGACGGCCGGCGACGGTCGGGTCGCGTTGGCGGTCTGGAACCTGGTGAGCGGACAGGTCCGGCTCCACGATGCGATCCACGTCGATATCTTTGCGAGATTCAGGACGGTTGCGCGAATGGAGCACACGTCCGGCTTCGGGCAACGACCCCTGGCCTTTGTCTGGTCCGGCGAGGACCGCATTTTGTTCATCGCTGCCAGCCCGGACCCCTCGCCGTTCGACGAACTCGCCGGATTCACGTCTGCACGAACCCATGCGTCCCTGCGCAGCAAGACATTCGGCGGCGAAGCCTCGATCCGCACCTGGTCGCCGCAGGGCCCCACCTGCTTCGTCGGTCGGCAACTGATGTCGCTGGAAACGGCGACGGGAGAGACATCGGCGCTGTATGCCGGCGACATCCGCGGCGTTTCCTTGTCCGGCGACGCGCGGTGGGCCGCCATCCTGCGCGCGGACCGGCATGTGGCGATCGCGCCGGACGCACGGCAGAGCGCCCCGCTGTGGTTCACCGACGCGGGCGACGATCCGATGGTGTCGTGCTCGCTGGCCTGCGTCCGCCTGCACGATGGGGCTGCCTTCGACGTGCCTGGGATCGACGCCGTCGGTAACGTGGCGCCGAGCCGCTTGCCGGTGTGGTCGTCGGATTCCCGTCGTTTTGCGGTTGCCAAGCGATCGAGCTATTCGTCCGAGGCGGCGAGCGGTGACGATGCCTGCTGGGAAGTGGATGTCGTCACCCGATCGGTCCGCAGCTGGCCGGCGGTGTCGGTCGCCGATGCGGAATTCATCGCGGCGCTGGTGGCGGCGAACGAGGCGGCGGATGCGAACGCAGGGGTGCAGGGCCGGCAGCCGCTGGCGGATCCGCCCATGGGGAGCGGCGGGGGACAGGTCATGGCGCGCTCCTGGGCGCTCGCGCCCGGGCTTGTCGCCAAGTGGGTCGGCGAGACGCTGAGCCTGGTGCATGGCGTCGACGAGCGCGTGCTGACCGATGAATGCAGTTCGGTCGCCTCACCGGTGGCGACGAGCGATGGCGGCCAGCTGCTCCTCGTCTCGCGCAAGGACGGCCGCTTCGAGGCGATCAACGTCCGCGACGGGCAGCATCGGGGGCACTTGCTCGACATGCCGGCGAATGCCAGCTTGCTGTGTGCGGGCCGCGACGGACGCGTACTGTGCAAGCGCGATGCGGACGATGGCAGCAGGCTTTACCTGGCGCTGCCGGGCGCACCAGCCGTGGCATCGCCGTTCGTCCTCAACCGGCATCTTGCCGAGGTCCGTCGGCCGCGTGCGCGCGAGGTCGTGCGGACGACGGCGGATGGCAAGCGCCTGACCGGTATCCTGATGACGCCCACCAACACTTCAGCCGGCACCCAGTCGCCGGTGATCCTGTGGGCCTATCCCAATTCGGTGCCGCGTCTCGACGGATGGATGAGCCGGATCAATGATGGCGCGGCCGTGAGCTATCCATTCCAGCATTTGCTGGCACAGGGATTCGCGGTGTTCCAGGCGCCCCTGCCGATGTCGGACCGGCCGGACGATGCGGACCCACTCGACTATGTTTCGGACCTGATCGTCCCGTGGCTGGATGTGCTGGACCAGCAGCCAGAAGTGCAGGCCGGACAATACGGCTTCTGGGGGCATTCCGATGCCGGCTACGCGGCGCTGGCGCTGTTGGCGACGACCGATCGTTTCAAGGCGATTGCCGCGGCATCGACCTTCCCCGATCTTGCGGCCACGGTGTACTCGGCGCGTCTACCCTTCGAGACAGCGGACTGCGCGGCGCACCTGATCCAAACGAACCGTTGGTACTACGAGGCGGAAACCCAGCATTACCGGGTGGGCGGAAGCCTATGGCGGAATGCCGATGGCTTCGTCCGCAACAGCGCGCTTTTTCACTTGGAACGGGCGGTCACGCCGACGCTGTTGATGGTCGGCGAGTTCGACGCCGCGCCCCGGTCGATGGAAGAGGTCTATTCGGCGCTGCACGGCAAAGGCGTGCCGGTGGAGCTGGCCTATTACTGGGGCGAGGGTCACGTGATCTCGAGCCCGGGCAATCTCCACGATCTCTGGACCCGTAGCGAACAATTCTTCAGGCGCTATCTACCGTTGGCCTGAACGAACACACATCGGGCATCGCCGGCTTGGGTCGAAGTCCTGCGTGCCGACAGTCAATGACGAGGGTTTGTATGAGCTATTCATTTCGTAGCCTCGCCCCCCTGGGGCTGGCGGCCTCATTGATGCTGGTTGCCAGTGTAGCCGCCGCCGCAAGCCTCCGAGCCGAGGCGGCGGACCTGCCGCTTCAGCCCGAACGCACGGTGGCGTTCACGACCACCGAAGGCACCTGGATGTCGCTGGACGTATCACCGGACGGGCGCACGATCGTCTTCGACCTGCTGGGTGATCTGTACACGCTGCCCATTGCCGGCGGGCGCGCCACGCGCCTCACCCAGGGCCCGGCCTACGATGCGCAGCCGCGCTATTCACCCGATGGCCGCGAGATCGTGTTCGTCAGCGATCGGGCCGGTTCGGAGGATGTCTGGCTGATCGACGCCGACGGAAGCACACCGCATCCGATCACCCATGATCCGTACAGCCGCTTCATTTCTCCCAGCTTCACCCCGGACGGCCAGTCGATTCTGGTGTCGAGGTCCGCGCCGCAGACCTACGGGCCCTCGATAGAACTCTGGCTCTACCACCGCGCCGGGGGAACGGGCGTCACCGTCGTACCGACCGAGTCCGCCCCCGGCACGCCGCGCGACGACTGGAACAACGCCGTGGGCGCCGTCGCGTCCCCGGACGGACGCTACTTCTACTACGCCTACGCGCGTGGCAACCGGATCAACTTCTCGTCCGCCGAGGGCACGCTCCGATCCATGCCCTACTGGCAGGTGCGGCGCCGCGATCGTAGGAGCGGCGAGGAGACGACCCTCACCTCGGCCCGGGGCAGCGCGATGCGGCCGCTGCTGTCGCCGGACGGACGCTGGCTGGCCTACGGCACCCGTCACCACGCGGCCACCGACTTGTGGCTGCGCGAACTGCGCAGCGGAGACGAGCGCCAGTTGGCCGCAGGCGTGCAGCGCGACGACCAGGAATCCTTTTCACCCACGCTGGACCTGTTGCCCGGCTACGCATTCACCCCGGACGGCCAGTCGGTGGTGGCGGCCTATGGCGGCAAGATCCACCGTATCTCCGTGGCGGATGGGACGGCGGGGGTGATCCCGATGGAAGTGCCGGTGTCGCAGGCGCTGGGGCCGGACATCACGGTGCAGGGGCGGGTACCCGACGGTCCCGTCACAGCCCGCATCGTCCAGCGCCCGACGCGCTCTCCGGATGGGAAGACACTCGCCTTCACGGCCTTTGGCCAGCTGTACCTGAAATCGTGGCCGGACGGTGTTCCCAGGCAGCTGACCCGTGGCCCGACCGGCGGTTACCAGGCGGCTTGGTCGCCGGATGGCAGGTGGCTGGCATACGTCACCTGGTCGAGCACTCAGGGCGGCGCGCTGTGGAAGCGTCGAGCCGACGGCTCTGGTACGCCGGTCCGGCTGACCGGGGACGACGCTTACTATCGCGATCCGGCGTGGTCTCCGGACGGCCACCGCCTGGTGGCGCTGCGGATGTCCAGGCACGACTTCCTGATGCGGCATGTCGACCTGGATATGAGCGGGGTCGGTGGTGACCCTGCTCATGGCGGGGTGGATACGTCGTTCGACGAGGCCGCTTCGTCCGACCCGGACCTGGTCTGGGTCGACGGCAATGGCGGCGGGATGCAGATCCTGGCACAGGCGGACGGCCTGACGCGCCCGCACTTCGGCCCGGACCCGAGCCGCATCTTCTTCTCCGGAGGCCGTGGCAATACCCTGGTCTCGATGCGCCTGGACGGTAGCGACCGCCGCACCCACCTGCGCATCAGCGGCAAGGCGGTCGGGAACGAATACGGCCGCGACCAGAACTCCGCGACTCTGCTCAGTCCCGACGGCCGCCATGTGCTGGCCCGCTACCGGAGTCGTGCCTACCTATTGCCGATGTCGTGGACGGGCCTGAATACGCCGCTGACGGTGGACCTGGATGCGCCATCGCTGCCGCGGCGGCCGCTGGACCGGCTGGGCGCGGACGACATTGCCTGGACACCCAGCGGCGGCGAAGCAAGCTGGGTGCTGGGCAATGCCCTGTTCCGCGTGCCGGTGGAAGACGGGAGTTTCCAGCTTGCAGAGGCTGGATCGAGCGGACTTGAACCGGCCGAGCCATTCAGGATCGAAGTCAGGCGCCCGCGCGCGCATCCCAGCGGGCGCATCGTCCTCAGTGGCGCCCGTGTGGTGTCGATGAAGGGGGATGAGGTCATCGAGGACGCCGATCTGCTGATCGTCGACAACCGGATCGAGGCGCTGGCGACACGCGGGACCCTCGCCATCCCGCCAGCGGCCGAGCGCATCGACGTCTCCGGGATGACCATTGTCCCCGGTTTCATCGATCTGCATCCCCATATGCTGCAGTTGCGGCGCGGCGTGCTGGATACCGAGGCCTGGCCGCTGATGAACTACCTGGCCTATGGCGTCACTACGGGCCGCGATCCGCAAACCGATACGGTGGATGCCTTCGTCTACGAGGATCTGGTCGAGACCGGCGACATTTCCGGCCCCCGTTCCTTTTCGACGGGCCCCGGCATCTTCAGTACGACCGACTTTGCCAATTTGGCCGACGCGCTGGACGTGGCGACGCGCTACAGCCAGTTCTACCGGGTCGGGACGATCAAGTCGTACCTGGTGGGGAACCGTCGACAGCAGCAATGGATGGTCGAGGCCGCAAGGCAGACCGGGCTGATGGCCACGACCGAGGGTGGCAGCGATTTCCGGATCGACATCGCCCAATTGCTGGACGGATTCAGCGGCAACGAGCACATCCTGCCCTATGCGCCCCTCTACGACGATGTGGTGCAGCTGTTCGCACGCTCCGGCATCGTCTACACGCCCGTCGTCCTGATGACCTACGGCGCCCCGTTCATGCAGGGCTTCGCGCCGTACTACCAGCAGTCAACGCTGTACGGCGACGAGAAGCTCCGTCGTTTCTATCCGCCAAGGACGTTGGAGAGCAGGAAGTACACAAGTTACTGGAGCCCGCCGGAAGAGAGCTACACGCAACCCCTGGCCGAGTCGGCGGTGGCCATCGCCAGGGCCGGGGGCAACGTGTGCGTCGGCAGTCATGGCGATTTCACGGGGCTGGGCTTCCACTGGAACCTGTGGGCTTTGGCCGACGGCGGTCTGACCCCGCACCAAGCACTGCAGGCCGCCACGATCTGCGGGGCGCAGGCCTTGGGTTACGCGCGTGACCTTGGCAGCCTCGAGCCGGGTAAGTTGGCCGACCTGGTGGTGCTGGATCAGAACCCGCTGGAGGACATCCGTCACACCGCGTCGATCCGCTACGTCATGAAGGACGGCCAGCTCTACGACGGAAGAACGCTCGATCAGGTCTGGCCCAGGCCCAGGAAAGCCCGGCCCTTGTGGTGGCATGGCGAAGGAAGAGAGAAGCAATGAATGACTTCACCATGACTCGAGGATAGCGCGATGCTTTCGCTCATCAAGACAACTCTTCTGCCCGGAATCGTATGGCTGGGCTTTGCCGGTTCCTTGCATGCAGGAACGATCTCGCCCAGGCAGTTGTTGGAAGTCGTCGATTTCGGAAGTCCAAGCGTGTCGCCGGATGGAGGCAGGGTCACTTACCGCACCGAGCAGGCCTCCGTCGAACGGAATACCTACGATACCGTTTGGTACGTTCAGGACATGGAAGAAGGGTCGTCGCCGGTCCGGGTGGCGGATGGGGGTGTGCCGCTGCGGGATTCGGCGGGGGGTTCGGTGCCCACCGCTGCGGTCTGGTCGCCGGACGGACGATGGATCTACTACCGGGCACTGGTGAACGGACGCATCGATGTCTGGCGTGCGGCCACGGACGGTTCTGGAGCCGAACCCATGACGCTCGACCCGGCCGACGTCCGTGATTTTGCGCTGGATGACGATGGCCGGACGCTGAAGTACAGCGTCAGCGCCACACGCGACGAAGTCATCAAGGCGGAGCAGACTGAATATGATCGCGGCATCCGCATCGACGAATCCGTGCCCATCGGCCAGAATCTCTTTCGTTCCGGCAAGCTCGAAGGGCGCCTGGCGACGCAGCGCTTCGGGAAAGTGTGGTTCGATCGCGCTTCCTTGCTTGCTGACAGGCCTGAGCGGTGGAAGGCGATCGACTTGGCAACGGCGCAACGGCGGGACATTCCGTCTTCCGAGGCACCGCCATCGCCGCCGAATCCTTCCGATCTGCTTGCGGATGCCTGGAAGCTTGCCTCCGAGTCGAGCAGCGGCCGAATCGCACTCCTGGTCCGCGTCGGCGATGGTGAAGGGCTCTTGCACAAGCCCGATGTGGAACTGGTCGTGCTGTCCGGTCCCGAAGACAAGAAGCCAGTCCGCTGCCGATCCGAACTGTGCACGAAGAAGGCGATCACCGGCATCAGTTGGCGACCGGACAGCGACCAGGTGCTGTTCACCGTGACCGATCCTCATGAGGGATTGGCGCAATCGATCTTCCTCTGGAACGTAGGAAACGGCGTGGTCCAGCCCGTCGTGCGTGCGGCCGGGCTGCTCTCCGGAGGGCGGGATCGGTCCAGTGCCTGTGGCGTGTCGTCCGATGCCTTGGCGTGCATCGCCGCCGAGGCGGACCGGCCGCCTCGACTGGAGCGGGTCGACCTGGATGCCGGTCGCCGGCAGCTGTTGTTCGATCCGAATGTGGCTTTGGCGCGGAATACGACGAAATCGGCGCCGGCCCGATTGCTCCGCTGGACAGACGCGCACGGCCAGACGTTTACGGGATGGTTCTTCCCATCGAAAAGCAGAGGCGATGCGCCTGCGCCATTGTTCGTGAGCTACTACAGCTGTACCGGCTTCCTGCGCGGCGGCGTGGGAGACGAATGGCCGCTGGCCTCACTGGCTGAGAACGGAATATCCGCGCTCTGCATCAACTATGCGCCCTATCGTGTCGATGCAGCCGAGCGCTATGGCCTGGGTCTTTCGGCGGTCGAAAGCGCAGTCTCGCTGCTGGCGTCCAGCGACGAGATCGACCGCACTCGGGTCGGCATGGGTGGCCTCAGTTTCGGTACCGAGGTGACTCTGTGGACGCTGATGAAATCCGATCTGTTGGCCGCAGCGTCGGTCACGTCGCCGGGGATGTCGTCGATGTATTACCTGTTCGGTAGTTTGAAAGGTGATGCTTTCTTCAGCGGCTTGAAGGAATTCTGGCAACTCGGAGCCCCGGAGGAAACCCCGGAGCGTTGGCAAGTGTTCTCGCCTGTTCTCAACCTGGACAAGATCAAGGCACCGATCCTGATGCAGATGCCGGAGCAGGAGTACATGCATGCACTGGATTACACGATTCCTTTGATCCGCGAACACCGGGCAGATTTGTATGTGTTCCCTCACGAGCCTCATCAGAAGTTTCAGCCCAAACACAAGCTGGCCGCCTACGAGCGCAACCTCGATTGGTTTCGCTTCTGGCTGCAGGACTACGAGGATTCAGACCCGGCCAAGCGCGAGCAGTACACGCACTGGCGCGAGATGAAAGACGTTGCAGGTGATCGGTCTGCTGCTATCAACGATCATGTGAAGTGAGGCTGACTGACCGAAGAATCCAGCCTTTTGAGCAAGCTGATTTTTCAGCGAAGCGCTCGTTGAGGGCAAGAAGTACAAAGGACTATGGCTCCTTTCGATTCTTGCCTCTATGGCTCGGCCGGGCCGCGTAGCGGATTGGCGCGAAGGTATCGCCAACCGCGAAATTCTTCCCGGTCGTCTCCATGAAAGCGGGGTAGGGCCCGACTCCCCTCTCCGACACGGCTGTCAAGGAAATGTCATGCCGTGCATCCACCGCAACGCGGATTGCGCACGCTGCGATTTTCGCCGGGCCATCCTCCACCTAGGCTTCCGCGCCGTGAACTCACGGTTTGAATCCATAGGGAGGGCGGCACATGGTTCGGGGGCGCAAGCGGGGACTGGCACACGGCACGATCCTGTTGGGAGCCTGCCTTGCGGCACTGGGTCCGACATCCGCACAGGCGGACACGGACGACACCCGTCTGGAAAACGTGGTGGTCACGGCACAACGGCGTGACCAGTCCGTGGAAGACGTGGGCCTGAGCATCAGCGTACTCGATCAAGAACTGCTGGATGCGCTGCACATCGACACCTTCGACCGGCTCGCCGATTTCACGCCGGGCCTGCAGGTCAGCCCCGGCATCGGCAGCGGCAATCCGGTGTTCACGATCCGCGGCATCGGCTCGACGATCATCTGGAGCAACAACAATCCCTCCGTCGCGGTTCACGTCGACGAGATCTACCACGCCTCCAGCGCCTACATGAGTTTTCCGCTGTTCGACATCGAACGCATCGAGGTCCTGAAAGGCCCGCAAGGCACGCTCTACGGCCGCAACAGCACGGCCGGCGCGGTCAACATCGTGACCGCGACTCCCAGCGCCGAAACCGGATTTCAGGCCAATGCCGAATACGGCAGCGACGATGCCTTCGAGTACCGCCAGTCCATCACCGGCGCGCTGTCCTCGCAGCTCAATGGACGGCTGGCGATCTACACGCGGCAGGGCGGCGGTCATCAGGACAGCCGCGGGCCGAACGGCATCAGTGAAGGCTATTCGCCGGACCCCGGCACGGTCCCGGCGATTCCGCCGCTGGACCGGGACCCACACTATGGCGATCTCGATCAGCTGGCCTTTCGTGCCTCGCTGGCCTGGGCGCCGACGGCCTGGCTGGACGCGGACCTCAGCGTGCATGGCGCGCGCGATCAGTCGGAGGTGCCGATCGACAAACTGCGCAACATGGACGCCCTGGGCTTCGTGCCGCCGTCGGACGATCCATACACGGTCTACGGCAATCGCGAGAACGATTCCCTGTCGAACCAGCAGGGCGGCGTGCTGCGCGTCAATGCGCAATTGAACGAGCTGCGCTTCAGTTCGGTGACCGGCTACGAGGCGATCGACCGCTACTTCGTGCAGGAGGACGGTTCGCCCTACCGCATCACCGATGGTGATTTCTACGAGGATCTGTCCTCGGTCACCCAGGAGCTGCGTCTGGCCTCGGCCGGCGACGGCGCGCACTTCTGGGTGTTGGGCGCCTTCGCCTCGCGCGATCGCATCGATTTCGACAAGGACATCAACATCGTCGACGTGCTCAAGACCGTGATCGATACGGGATTCGTCGAGGATGACGAGTCCTGGGCGCTGTTCGCCCACGATGAATGGAGTTTCGCGCCGCGCTGGAAGCTGACCACCGGCCTGCGCTACACCGACGAGACCAAGCGCTATCGCGGCGGCACGCGCGACCGCGACCCCTGGGGCGTGTCCAGCGCGGCGGCGATCCTACCGCAGACGATCGACGTGGACCGCGAGTACAGCGATTCTCACACCACCGGCCGGCTGGCGCTGGACTATGCCCCGCGCGCGGGATTGCTGCTGTATGCCAGTGCCAGTCTCGGCTTCAAGAGCGGCGGCTTCGACGGTTCGCTGATCACCTCCGAAAGCGCGACCTTGCCGTACGATGCCGAAAAGCTCCGCGCCTACGAAACCGGCCTCAAGCGCACGCTGCTGGACCGCCGCCTGTTTCTGGCCCTCAGCGCCTTCTACTACGACTACAGCGACAAGCAGGTGCAGGCCACGATCGACATCGGCGGCGGCGTCACCGAGGCCATCATCCAGAACGCTGCGGCCTCGGAAGCCTACGGCGCCGAACTGGAGCTGCGCTGGACACCCAGCGCCGCACTGGAGATCACCCTCGGCAGCAGCCTGCTGTCCACCGAGATCACCGACTGGGACAGCGCCAGCCCCGAGGAAGCGGCAGCGCGCATCGGCAACGAACTGCCGAACGCGCCGGAATGGACCGCTAACGCGGCCGTGGATTACCGCGTACCCGTGGGTCCCAGCCTGATCGGATTCGCCAACGTCAACGTCTCGCATACGGATGGCTCGTTCCGCGAGGTCGCCAACAATCCCGACCTCGCCGCAGAAGACGTCACGCTGTTCGGCGCACGCATCGGCATGGCGCCGATCAGCGAGCGATGGAGCCTCTACCTGTGGGGCCGCAACCTCACGGACGAGGACTACCGGACCTACAGCCGCCGTCCGCTGGGCGCGATGATCACCGACCAGTACGGCCTGCCGCGCATGCTCGGGCTCGGCGCGAGTCTGCGCTATGGCCGCTAGGTGCAGACGGCTGGCACTGTCGATCTTGGTACTCGCCTGCGCCGCCGCACAGGCCGGACCGATGCCGCTGGATTCGGAGCACGCGCCCGCCGTGATCGAAGCGCAGCGAGCGGACCCCGCCGGACTGCGCTTCGTGGTGCTCGGCGACCGCACCGGCGGCCATCGCGCCGGCGTCTTCGCACAAGCCATCGAACGCACGCGTCTGCTGCACCCGGACCTGGTGATCAATGTCGGCGATCTCGTCGAGGGCTATACCGACGATCCGCAACGCATCGCGCAACAATGGCGCGAAGTGCTCGCGGACGCCCGCACGCTGGACGCGCCGCTGGTGCTGGTGCCGGGCAACCACGACCTGTCCAATCCGCAGATGCTGGCGTGGTGGCGCGACCATCTCGGCGCCAGCTACAGCGCCTTTCGCCAGGACGATGTGCTGTTCCTGATTGTGGACACCGAGGATCCACCGCCATCCGCGCCGCAGTCGGAAATCGACGAACTGCTGGCGATGAACCAGCGAGCCAACGAACTGCGCGCCAGCGACCCGGAACAGGCGGCCAGCTTGCACAAGCGCTTCGCGCAGCGTGCCGGCCCGCTGATGAAGACCGCGATCTCGGCGACACAACTGAACTATTTCGAGCAGGTGCTGGCCGACAACCACGACGTGCGCTGGACCTTCGTGATGCTGCACAAGCCGGCGTGGCGCGGCGCCTATGCCGACGAGCGCTTCGCGCAACTGGAATCCCGGCTGGCCGATCGTCCCTACACCGTGATCGCCGGGCATACCCACGTCTACGCCCACGAAGTGCGCCAGGGACGCGACTATTTCACGCTCGGCACGGCCGGTGGTGAACTGCACCAACCGGATTCTCCGCGCAGCATGGATCATCTGCTGATGGTGACGATGGGCAGACAAGGACCGGACTACGCCAATTTGTTGCTCAGCGGATTCGTACCGCTGGAGGGCTACGCAGACACGTCCAGCCCGGGACTGTTGCTGCGGCCAGGACCCTCAGACTGAGGCCAGTGATGTCGCCCCTAAGGCGGATTCGAAGGCGAGCCGGGATCGGGCCGCCGCCGCATGCAACCAGTCGCAGATGCGGCGCACATCGGCGCGCCGCTGCACCGCTTCACTGGCGTAGACCAGTGCATAGGCGTAGCCGCTGGGGCGCGATTCCGGCAGGCAGAAGCGCAGCCGATCGTCACGCAGATAGCGATCCACGTGCAGCTGCATGCCCAAACCCAGACCGAGGCCCGCCGCAGTGGCCTCGTAGCTCATCGCGATGGTGTCGTAGAGCTGCGGCGATGTGGCAGCCGGTTCGGGCAACCAGCGCGACCACACCGAAGGCGGATCGCTGGGCGCCAGCAAGGTGTGACCGGCAATCTCGCTTGCTGTCGTCGGTGGCGGTCCATCCACCATCACCGGTGCCGAGATCACGGCGGTATCCAGCGACAGCAGGGTTTCGGCCGGCAGGCCATGCAATTCCCGGGGGACCGCGAACACGCCGACTTCACAGGCGCCGGTATAGACCGGCCCAAGTTCACGGCCGATCGTCAGTGCCAGATTCACTTCACGGCATTCCGCATTGAGGATCGGTAGCTGCGGCATCAGCCAGTTCATCGCCAGGGACTGCGAAACCTGCAAACGCAGCGGACCGCCCTCCGTGCATTCGCGCAGCTCCAGCGAGGCGCGCCGGATCAGGTCCAGCGCGGGGGCGATGCGCTGACTGTAGGCACTCCCGGCCGCCGTCAGCCGTGGGCGCGCACCGGTACGGTCGTACAGCCGGACTCCCAGATAGCGCTCCAGCGTCGCGATGCGCCGCGACAAGGCCGAAGGGCTCAGCGCCAGCACATCGGCCGCGACCCGAAAGCTGGGCGCATGCACGGCCGTGACGAAGGCCTGTATCGCCTGCAAGGGCGGCGTCTTTTGGTTCATGGCATCCAGTCCTGCTCCGGTCTGCCACGACTGTAAAGCCGCAATTTGACGATCCCGCGTCGGCCGGCGCGGCCTCAGCCGGAATCGTCGGCGGCGGTCGGTTCGAGCTGAGTCATCAAAGGCTCCCAGCCGCCACCGAGCGCGCGGTAAAGCTGCAACTGCGCTTCGAGCAGCGACAGGCGCGCGCCGAGCAGCGCATCGCGACTGTCGAGCAGCTCGCGCCGCGCTTGCAGCACATCCGGCCGGGCACCGTCGCCCACCTGATAACGGCGCAGGGCGATTGCAAGCACCTCGTCACGGCGGCCGACCGCCGCTCGCAGGCGGGCCACCCGCCGCGCACCGCTGTGCTGCGCCGACAATGCCTCCTCGACCTCCTGTATCGCCTGCAGGACGCGGCTCTCGAAGCGGAGCATCGCCTGCCGCGCATTGCTGTCGGCCAGCTCAATCGTGGCGCGACGGGCGCCGAAGTCGATCAGCGGCAGGCTCATCGAAGCCGACAACTGCGCCATATCGGTCAGACCGAGCTTGTCGCCGTCGAGGTACAGCCCACTGCGCGCCAGCACACCGCTGATGTTGAGACTGGGCCAGAGTTCGCGACGCGCAGCGCTACTTTGCGCGGTGGCCGCCCGCACCTGCGCCTGCAGGGCCATCAGGTCCGGACGCCGCATCAGCAGGTCCACCGGTTGCCCGGGCGCCACGGCCGGCGGCAGCTGCGGCAGCGCAGCGATGACCGGCAGTTCACCCTCGAGTGAGCCGGGCAGCTCGCCGCAGAGTCGCTCCAGGCTCAGACGCAGGCGCGTGCGGTTGTGCCGCAACTCCGCGAGCTGTGCGTCGGTGTTGTCGAGTTCCGCCCGTGACGAGATCAGGTCCTCGCGACCCACGTCACCGCTTTCGAACAAGCGCGCGGCGATGTCGGCGAACTGGCGGGCGATGTCGCGCCCCTGCCGCAGATTGTCCATGCGCAGATCGGTCGCACGCAGCTCGAAATAGGTCTGGGCAACGCTGGCGGCGATCGACAGGCGCGTGGCGTGCACCTCGGCCAGGCTGGCGAGCTGCTGTTGTTGCGCGGCCTGCAGCCGCAGGCGGGTGGAGCCGAACAGATCCACTTCCCACGAGGTCTGCACTGCAAGCTGCCACTGGTCGACGCGGAACTCGTCGTAGCCCTGTTGCGCAAGCTGCTCGTTGTCCGGGTCGATCCAGTAACGGTCGGCAGAGGCTGCGGCGCCGATCTGCGGTAGCAGCGCCGACTGCGCGCGCAGCGCCTGTGCCCGCGCGGACTGCACCGACGCCAGGGCGATGCGCACGTCGTAGTTGTGCGCCACGGCGCGTTCCACCAGCTCCGCCAGCAGCGGATCATCGAAGCGATGCCACCAGTGCTGCAACTCGGGCGAAACGGTGGTGTGGGGCGCCGCCGCTTCGTCGTACTGGGCCGGCATCGCCAGACTGCGATCGAGTTCCAACGGCGCCACGCAGGCATTCAGACACAGCGACACCAGCAAACCGGCGCCCAGGGGCCATGCTTGCGGACGGCTCAGCATTCCTTGGCGCTCACGCGATAGAACAGGGCGTACAACAGCGGCACGGCGATCATCGTCAACAGGGTGGCGAACGCCAGGCCGCCCATGATGGTGATCGCCATATCCTTGAAGAACGGATCCCACAACAGGGGAATCATCCCGAGAATGGTGGTGCCGGACGCCAGCGCCACCGGCCGCAGACGCGACTGCGCACCATTGACGACGGCGATGTAGCGCGGCGTACCGTTCTCGATCTGCAGTTCGATTTCCTCGACGAGGACGATGGCGTTCTTGATCAGCATTCCGAACAGGCTGAGAAAGCCGAGCAGGGCCATGAAGCCGAAGGAACCGCCAAAAATCAGCAAGGACAGGGTGACCCCGCAGATCGACATCGGCACCACCAGCAACACCACCAGACCGGGCTTGGTGCGCCCGAACATCAGCAGCACGATCAGGATCATCGCCAGAAAGCTGAGCGGCATCTGCTTGCCGAGGCTGCTCTGCGCGTCGGTGGAGTCTTCATACTGGCCGCCCCATTCACCGCTGTAACCGTACGGCAGCTGCAAGGCTTCGACCCTGGGCCGAAGGTTCTGGAACACGTCCGTGGCATTGGCGCCAACCACCGCGTCGGCGGACACGGTGACGGTACGCAGCCGGTTGCGTCGGTAGATCTTCTCCGGCTCGGTCACCACTTCGAAGCGGTCAACGACTTCGCCCAAGGGAATGTATTGCTGGTGCGTGCGGCTGTAGACCCGCAATTGCCGGAGCGGTTCGACACCGCGCTGCGCAGACTCGGACCGCACCATGATCGGCAGCAGCTCGTCGTCCTCGCGGTAGACGCCGGCCTCCACGCCATCGCCGGCGTAGGCCAGCAGCTGCGCGATTTGCGGTCGGGTCACGCCAGCGGCGCGCGCGCGGCTGTCATTGACCACGGCGCGAACGCCGGTCACCGGCTGGCCCCAGTCGTCGTCGATTGCGGTCAGCGAAGTATCGGAGGAATAGAGCTCCCGCACTTGTTGCGACAGGCTACGCAGTGTGCCCGGATCGCGCCCGCTGATGCGGTATTCGATGTCCGAGCCGCCGCCCGGACCGAAGTTGGGACGGATCACCTGCACGTCCGCCTGTGGAAAGCGCTCGACCATCGCCGCCTCCAGCTGCGGCCGCTGAGGATCGATCTGCTCGATGTCCTTGACGCGAATGATGAACTGCACATAGCCCGGGTCCGGCTGTTGCGGTTCGTAAACCAGCATGAAGCGGCTGGCGCCGCCGCCGACATAGGTGGCGACTTCGCTGACGTAGTCCTGATCGAGCAGCCAGCGCTCGGCCTCGGCGGCGTGCTCGCTGGTGGCGTGGATGTCAGTGCCCTGCGGAAAATGCAGATCCAGGTAGAACAAAGGGGTGGACGAAGGCGGAAAGAAGCTCTGGCTGACGTAGCGGAAGCCAACTGCGCAGGCCACGGTCAGACCCACCATGATCACGACACCGATCGTACGATGTCGCAGGGCCAGATCCAGACCCTTGCGATAACGCTGGTACAGACGCTTGCCGTACGGGTCGCGGTCGTTTTCCTCGTAGCGCTTGAACAGATAGCTGCCGAACAGCGGCGTCAGCGCCACCGCCAGCAGCCAGCTCAGCAGCAAGGAGATCGCAGCCACCGCGAACAGCGAGAAGCAGAACTCCCCGACCGAATCCGGCGACAACCCGATTCCGGAAAAAGCGAGGATGCCGACCACCGTGGCGCCGAGCAGCGCCCACTTGGTCTGGTCGAGAATCTGGCCGGCTGCGCGCGTCGGCGTCATGCCCTGCTCGACCCTCAGCTGCATGCCCTCGCCGATGACGATGGCATTGTCGGCGAGCATGCCCATGACGATGATCAGCGCACCCAAGGAGATGCGCTGCAGCGTCAATCCGAACATCCACATCAACGCCACCGTGCCGGACACCGTCAGCGCCAGCACGATGCCCAGCACCGCACCGGTCCGCCAGCCCAGACTCAGGCACAGCACCACCAGCACGATCGCGATCGACGACACCACGTTGACGACGAAGCCGGACACCGCCTCGTCGACGATGTGATGCTGCTGATACAGCGGATGCAGCTCGATACCGCGTGGGCGCTCCGGTTCCAGCTGGCGTAGCCGCTGCTCGACGCGTTCGCCGATTTCGACGATGTTCTCGCTGGACAGGCCGGCCACGCCGAAGCTCAGCGCCGGCTCGCCGTTGTAGCGGATCAGCTTGGACGGCTGCTCGGCATAGCCACGCCGGACGGTGGCGATGTCGCCCAGGGTCAGCGGACTGTCGCCGCGGCCGATCGGCACCGCCGCCACCGCCTCCACCGAGCTGTAGCCCTTGTCCGCGGTCACGCGGATGCGCAAATCCTGACTGCGTTCGGCGCCGGCCGGCTGCACCGCGTTCTGCACGGACAAGGCATCGTAGATTTCCGAGGCCTGGAGATTGTTGGCCACCAGCACTGCCTGATCGATGACCACGACGATCTCTTCCTGCTGATTGCCCTGGATTTCGACATTGGCGACGCCACTCACGGCCAGGACATCGCGCCGCAGATCCTTGAGGTAGTCATAGAGTTCGGCCGGCGTATAGCCTTGGCCGGTCACCGCCCAGTACAGACCGTAGACATCACCGAAATCATCGTTGACGCGAATCGGCCCGGCATTCGGCGGCAGCGCATCTTGCGCGGGCTTGAGCTTGTCGCGCAGCTCGGTCCACACCGCGGGCAGTTCGCTGCCATCCACACTCGACAGGATTTCCACGCGCACTTCGGAATAGCCGGGCAGCGAGCGGGACTCCAGGTGGTCGATCTGCTCCATGCGCTGGATCGCACTTTCCACTTTCTCGGTGACCTCGCGCTCCACCTCCAGCGCCGAGGCACCGGGGTAGACCGTCGTGACGATGGCCACCTTGATCGTGAACGAAGGGTCTTCCAGACGCCCGATCTCGAAATAGGCCATCGCACCGCCGATACCGCACAGCAGCACCAGCAGCCAGCCGTAAAGCGGCTGTTCGATCAGCCTGCGCGCCAGGTTCATCCGGTCAATCCCTGATCCATTCGCGGACTGCCTGCCCCTCCCGCAGGTAACGCACGCCGCTTTTCACGATCGCATCACCGGCGACAAGCTCGCCACTGACGATCGCATCCTCCGCCAGCAGCGCGACCACGCCGACCTCGATGCGATGAACCTGACCGGTGTCGGCGTCGTAGCGCCATACGGCGTGGCCGCCGGCGTCATCCTTGAGCAGCGCGCCGACCGGCACGCGGAAACGCGCTTCGGCCTGCGCCGCCGGCACCCGCAGATGCACACGCGCCGCCATGCCCGGATAGAGCGACACGTCCGGCGGGCGCGCAGCACTCATCACCAGCCGATAGACGCCTTCGTCACGGCCGGCGCTGCTCTGATGCTCGCGATAGCGCAATTCGAGTTCGACACCGCTGTCCGGCACCAGCCTCGCGCGGGCGCTCAGGCGCTGGTCCAGCGGCAGACGCTGCGCCAGCGTGGACGGCAGGCCGACGCTGATGTCCACGCGACGGTCATCCTGCAGATAGAAGGCCGGCTCGCCGGCCTGCACGACTTGTTGCTCCTGCACCTCACGTTGCGCGATCCGGCCGCGGAACGGGGCGTTCAGTGTGGTCTTGCGCAGTTCGCGCCGTGCTTGTGCCAGCTGCACGCGCGCCATTTCCGTCCGTGAAGCCAGCTCGTCGTACTGGGCCTGGGAAATGATGCCGTCGGCCAGCAACAGCGCCTTGCGCTCCAGATCGGGTTCCAGCTGCATCAGCTGCGCCTGCGCGCGCTCCACCTGCAGGCGGTAGGGCTCCGCGTCCAGGCGCGCAATCACGGCGCCGGCGGAAACCTCGGCGCCATCGAGCACCGGGATACTGAGCACACGGCCGCCCACCTCGAAAGCCAGTGGCGCCACCGTGGTCTGCTCGACACGCCCCAATAACTCCCGAATCTGCTCCGGTCCACTCGCTTCCACGCGCGCCAATGGCACCGGACGTGGCGGTGCGGTGAGCTTCGCCTCTTCGCCACAGGCTGTCAGCCCGAGCGCACACAGGATGCAAAGCCAGACGACGCCGGACATGCCCGACGCTGATCCTTGGCCATGCGGTACATGCCGGCCCATAAAGCCCCTTATCGGTTCTTGTCGGTGTTCGAACATCTGGCGTCTTGCGCCAGCACAGCTGCCCTGCACCAGCCTGCCTTCCGCCGCCTTTACCGGAACTGAGCGATTCCCGATCAGGATTCGGGCGCGACTGCGTGGGCACCCGAACCGGGGCGCCAGCGCCTCGGATGCATCGCGCCTGAATGGCGGCTCGACCGCACATGCCTGGCGTAAGCGGTCCACACCGCCGCGCGCGGGATGCCTGACAATAGGCGTTCAAGTTCTGGCGATCCCCTCGACCCTCATGTTCAAGCGACTGCTCGCCCTTTTGCTGCTACTGAGTCTGGCGCTGCTAGCTGGCGCCGTCCTGCATACGCTGACGCTGTCGTACGAAAGGCCCGAGGCAAGGCCGCCGGACCCGCTCAGCTTCGATACGAGTATGGCGATCGAGCGCTTTGCCGGGGCGATCCGGATACCGACGGTGTCGCAGCCCGAGCAAGCGCCGGATCTCGCGGCGCTCAAGGTTTTTCACGATTATCTGGAGCAGCAGTTTCCGGCCGTGTCGGCGCAGCTGCGGCGGGAAGCGGTGGGCCAAGGCGCGCTGCTCTACACCTGGGCCGGGCACGATCCCAGCCTGCCCGCGGCGGTGTTGATGGGGCACATGGACGTGGTGCCGGCCGGCGACGAGGCCGCCTGGACCCAGCCGCCGTTTTCCGGTGCGGTGCAGGACGGCGCCATCTGGGGACGCGGCACCCTGGACGACAAGATCAACGTGCTGGGCATCCTCGAAGCCGCCCAAGCCTTGCTGGCCGAAGGCTACAAACCGCAACGCACGCTGCTCTTCGCCTTCGGCGGCGACGAGGAAAATGGCGGCGAATACGGCGCCAAGGCGATCGCCGCCCTGCTGGCGCAGCGCCGCGTCGAGCCGCTGCTGGTGCTCGATGAAGGCGGCACCCTGAGCCAGGGCTTGGTCCCGGGCGTGGCCGGCAGCGTGGCCTTGATCGGTACCGCTGAAAAAGGCTATGCCTCGGCTCGGCTGACGGCGCATTCCGCTGGTGGCCATGCTTCGATGCCACCGCCGGAGATGGCGATCGGCATTCTTTCGAAAGCCTTGACCGCCCTGCAGGAACATCCGATGCCGGCCCGGCTGACGCCGGTGTCGAAGCAGATGTTCGATGCGATCGCGCCCGCGATGTCATTCCCGGCACGGGTGGTGGTGACGAACCGCTGGCTCAGCACACCCTTGCTGATCGCGATGCTGGAGGACGCACCGTCGAGCGCGGCGATGGTGCGCACCACCACGGCACTGACGATGTTCGACGCCGGCATCAAGGACAACGTGCTGCCGGACACCGCCAGCGCCGTGGTCAACTTCCGCCTGCTGCCCGGCGACAGCGCCGAGGCCCTGATGACGCACATTCACGACACCATCGACGACGAGCGCATCGCGGTGCAGTGGCTGCAGACGCCGAACGAGGCCAGCCCGATCTCGCCGAAACAGGGACCGGCCTGGGAGATTCTTAGCCGCAGCATCGCGCAGAGTGTGCCGGACGCGGTGATCAGCCCTTACCTGATGATGGGCGCCAGCGACGCCACGCATTTCACCGGGCTGACGCCGGCGGTCTACCGCTATTCGCCGATCGCGCTCACGCCGCATAGCCTGGACCGGATTCATGGCGTCGACGAGCGCATCGCGGTCGACAACTATCTGGACGCGGTGCGCTTCTACGCGCAGTTCATGCGCAACGCCGGCGGATAGGCCGGCGCCGCTCAGGCGGCCTTGCGCTCCGGCGGCGCCATGAATTCGGGGCCGACCGGGTCGGCCACATGGCGCATGACGATGGCGTCGATCTCGCGCATCTCGTCCGGCTCCAGCCGCCAGTTGAAGACCTCGCACACCGCTTCGAGCTGATCGGGGCGACGCGCGCCCCACAGCGCGATCGTCGGACCTCGATCCAGCACCCAGCGCACGGCCAACGCCAATACGCTCTTGCCGTGCTTATGGCGCGCCCAGGCATCCAGGGCACGTACCGCGTCCACGTAGTGCGCGCGGCGCGGCGACTTGAACTTGGGATCGTTGCGACGCAGATCATCGCCTTCGAATACCGTGTCGACGCCGATACGCCCGCTCAGCAGTCCGCGGCACAGCGAACCATAGGCCAGCACCGCAAGACCGTGACTGTCGGCATACGGCAGCACGTCGTCGTCGATATCGCGTTCGAACAGGTTGTACGGCGGCTGCACGCTCGCCAGCGGCGCCGCCTTGCGGAAGCAGTCCATCTGATGCGTCGAGAAATTGCTGACGCCGATCGACAGAATCTTGCCTTCATGACGTAATTTTTCGAGCTCCGCTGCCGTCTCTTCCAGCGGCACGCCGCCGTCGGGCCAGTGCACCTGGTACAGGTCGATATGGTCGGTTTGCAGGCGGCGCAGCGAATCCTCGACTTCCTGGCGGATGCGCACCGGGCTGGCGTCGCGCGTGACCTTGCCGTCATCCCAGCGCAGGCCGAGCTTGGTGGCGATCATCGCCTTGTCACGACGTGCGCCGTGCAGCGCCTTGCCGATGATTTCCTCGGAACGGCCAAATCCGTAGACCGGCGCCGTATCGATGAGGTTGATGCCGCGATCGATCGCCGACTGGATCGTCGCGATCGACGCCGGTTCGTCGGTGCCGCCCCACATCGAACCGCCGATGGCCCAGGTGCCCAGCGCAACGCGCGAAACGGGACGGGGAATCCCGGCGATCTTGATGGTTTCTGCGGTCATCGGCGTTCTCCTCGCGCGATTCGGGCCGGGCATCCGCGCGTCGGTGATAGCGCGTGGAACGGCCTCGGCAGGCCAGATGAGCTTTGATGCTCTCGGGGTGCACTGTAACCGACACCGAATCCCGTCTGCGGTTCAGTCCTCGACAGCGGCACACACCGACAGCTCGCGCAGCTTGCCGTCCGCGCCGAGATAGTAGAAGCGGCCGCCGAAACCGGGCGTGACGATATTTCCCGGCGCCGGCCGGTGCGTCAACGCGGGCGAGGCGGCGATCTCTGCGCCGGTCTGCGCGTCCAGCCACAACACGCGGTCGGAGGCCGCCGTTCCGATCGGATCGCCGCTCAGCGGTCCCAGCGACAGCATGTCCGGCACCACGATTTCGCGCGATTCCGGCGGGCCGGTCAGCGCCGAGAAGGCCACGCTGACGGCGGCGCGCGTCCAGGCCATCGAGAAACCTTTGTCCGCGTCGAAACGCACGCCGCCCATGCGCCAGGCCAAGGTGTCGATCGCCACGATCAAGTGATTCTCGGGATCGATCGAGGGCATCGACAGGACGAAGCTGGGGCCGATGTCGATGTCATCGCCCCATTCGAAGGGCTCGATGCGGTAGCTGCGCGAGGCGTCGCGCAGGTCGATCGCCACCAGCGAGCCGGCGCGCGTGTAGCCGTTGACGTGCAGGATCGCGAAGCCGTCGAGGAACGAAGCGGCGGCGGCCGGCCCCTGCCCGTCTTCGACGTACGGCACCGGTCCCCACGAGCTGTCCGGTTCCAGCTTGTCGCCGTCATAGACATAGCGGAACAGATTCTTGGACCCCGGAACATAGACGTATTCCGTGCCGTCGTGGCGCTCGGTGCTGACGCGGCCGGTGATCGGCTCCGGCAACTCGATCTGTGCGACCACCTCCAGTTCGCCGGGATCGAGCACCACCAGGGTCGAGGGCAAGTGGTTGTTCTTCAGATGACACAGCAGGCCGCCGAAGGTCTGCAAGGGCATTACCGCCTGCAGCAGGCGGCTGCTGCGTTCAGCCAGTTTTTCGCGAAGCTGCAGCGTGGAACACTCGCCGCCCAGCTCCATGTTCTTGGTCACGAGCCGGCCATCGGAGAGCACGTCCATGCCGTTGTAGACCGCGCCGTACTCACCTTCCGGCAGGCTTTGTCGCGCCAGAATTTCTCCGCTTTCGGCGTTGAGCTTGTAGAAGCGATTGCCGAACACCGCGTACAGGGCGCCGTTGCCGTGCACGGTGACGACGCCGGGCCAGCTCCATTGCGCCGCCGGCTTGGGGTCGGGCAGCCAGGTGCGCCAGAGCTGCTTGAGGCTGTCGGCGTCGACGCGCGCGACGAATCCGCCCTGGGTCGCAGTTTCCGGCGTGAAACCGTACACGTACAGCTGATTGCGCTCGCGCGTTTGCAGGATGTAGGGCATCGAGTAGTCGTCGGGTGCGACGCGCTGCGCGATCTCCGGCTCGACACCATCACCGGCCAGCTCGGCGACCGTGCAGGTCGCGTTGAAGCGATGCGTGCGCTGCGCGTCATGGTGCTCGAACGGAGCGACACTGCGATACAGGGCGCCCTCGCCCGGTCCGACTTTCAAGGCCGCCGAACGCGGGCAAGGGTCCTGTGCCGACGGCGGGGCAGCCGGCGTTTCATGCTGGCGACAAGCACCCAGCATCGGGCTCGCGGCGAACGCGATCAATGCCGCGACGCGCACGCGAAACCTCATGGTGAGGCCGCCCCCGCAGCCGACCCAGCGGCCGAATAGGCTTCGACCCAGGCCGGGGCCGCCATACCGGCGTGCGCGGGCAAGGGCGCCCAGCCTTGTGCCGTGGCGAGACGCCCCAGCGCCGCAATGCGGGCGCCGGCTTGCGACGCCTCCAGCGCCGATACCAGCCCGGACACGATCTGCGCGCGCGCATCCTCGTCAAGTTGTGCCGCGTCATCGACACCGGCTTTCGCGGCGAAGTGTTCGAGCAGACGCAAGGTGACGCGCAAGGCCGCCTCGGTGGTCCGGTCGGCAGCCGCCAATTCGGCCTGCACCTCGCCGGTCTCCAGGGTGTGCCGCAAAGCGTGATGCGGCTGGTCGCACTGCTCGCGATCGAATTCGAACACGAACTCGGGATCGACCCTTACTTTCGTGGTATCGAGTTGTTCACGCGCCTCCGCGATCGAATCGGTGTTCATCGAAAGCTGGTAGAGCGTATACGGCAGTGGATTGAGCCTGAGCTCGCCGGCGTCGGCGGCGCGCGGTCCGATCCGTTCCGAAACGTCCAGGCAGATATGGTGCGAAATGCGATCCTGTACGGCGTGCGCATAGATCCCCAGGCGCACCAGTGCAGCAGAATCCCCGAACTGCGAAGCGAGCTTCGAGGCCGGTTGCGGCTCGCCATCATTCGTGTCCGGCGCCAGCGCCTGCTGCCCCATCGGCGCCGCCCAGTCCACGGAGCCGACCACCCCGAGTTCGCTGATCGACGGCATGCGGCCGACCAGCAGATTGTCGGGTCGCGTTTTGGATTGGTAGCAAGCCTCTCCGGTGGCGTAGTCGCCATTCGCCGATGCTTGCGTAAGCCCGCCCACGCACAGCGGACCGCGACCTTCGGCCCAGTGCCGCAGATGGGCAAGAAACGGCTCCTGCTGCGGATCATCCAGCGGCGGTGCGAGACCGTTGATCAGGCCGTGCCCGGCCGGCGGTGGCATGAAATGAAAGAACACGCCGCCGCCGGCGAAGTCGTTGCGATTGGTGCCGATGATCGAGCGCGTGGACAGTTCGCAGAGCCGCGGCGCCTTCGCCGATTCGCAAGCGCCCGGTCGCACCAGCAGTTCGCCGCCCTCGCCGCGCAGCCACAGCCGACCGGTGTCCACCGCCTGGTCGTATCCGGCGATTGTCAGCGCCGCGCGCGGACCGAAGCCGGCGGCCTGCGCGAGATAGTAGGTCGCGTCGAAATGCACGGTGCTGCGCGCACCCAGGCCGCGCTCGCCGGTCTGCGAACGGGCCGTGGTGAACATGGCCACCGACTCGCAAGCGGCGCCCGATTCATCGGTTTCGCACGGCCGGCTGGAACAGTTCTGCCAGCCACCCTCCTCGGTCGGACACACGTCTTCGGCGAAGGCGAAGCTGGTGTCGGCGTGGACAAGCGCGAGGAACAAGGCCAAATGAACGAGTGTGGACACGGAGCGCCTTCTTTGTGCTGGCTTGGGTTCCACTCCGTAGTCCTTGCTGAACGAGAGGGCATTGCTGTCGCAAGCAACGAGCCGGTTTGACGCCGGCTCAGCGACGCACCGTCAATTCGAAGACGCCACCGCTGGCGCCCGCGTAGTAGAAGCGGCCATTGAAGCCCGGCGTCACGATGTTGCCGGGAGCGGGCAGGATGTCCAGTCCTTCGGAACTGGCCAGCTTCTCGCCACTGAACAGGTCGATCCACAACACGCGGTCCTGCGCCAGTCCGCTCAAGGCATCGCCGCTGACCGGACCCAGCTGCAATTGATCCGGCACGACCACCTGCCGCTGACCGGGCGGACCGCTCAGCGCCGGGTAGGCGATGCTGATCGTCGGGCGCCGCCAGCGCGTATCGAAGCCGGTTTCGGGATCGAAGGCCACGGCGGCCAGCTGCAGGGCCAGGGTGTCCAGCGCCACGACGAGATTGTTGTCGTCGTCGACCGCGGGCTGGCTCAGAACGAAGCTGGGCCCAAGCGGCACACCGTCGATCAACTCGAAGGGCTCGCTGCGAAACTGTTTCGAGGCGTCGCGAATATTGATCGCCACCAGCGAGCCGGCTCGCAGGTAGCCGCTGTTCTGCAGGATCACGAAATCGTCGAGAAAGCTCGCGGCGGCGGCCGGCCCCTGCCCGGGCTCGACGTAGACCACGGGACCCCAGCCGAGATCGGGCAGTGCTTCGGTTCCGGTGTAGCGATAGCGGTACAGCGAACTGCTGCCGGGCACGTAGATATAGGTCTGCCCATCATGCTCACGTACCGTGACGCGGCCCGCCACTGGCTCCGGCAATTCGAAGGATGCGACCACATCGAGCCGCTGCGGGTCGAGAATCACCAGCGTCGACGGCAATTGGTTCAGCAGCAGATGACAGGCCAGGCCGCCGAAGGTCTGGACGACGACGGCGCGCCTCAGTAGCTGGTTGGCGAGGCTGTAGGGAATCAGCGTGTTGATGAGATTCAGCGGACAGAACGGCGATTCCATGTTTTTCGTTACGAGGCGCCCATCCGGCAGCACGTCGAAACCGTTGTAAACCGCACCCCATTCGTTTTCCGGCAGGGCGCGCTCGGCGAGGATGCGACCGTCCACCGGGTCCAGCTTGTAGAAACGATTGCCGTAGACCGCATAGAGATAACCGTTGCCGTGCGCGGTGACCATGCCGGGCCAGCTCCATTGCGAGGCCGGCTCCTCGTCGTAGAGCGGTGTGCGCCAGCGCTCCTCCAAAGTGTCGGCGTCCAGCATCGCGACATAGCCGCCGAATGGTGCTCCGGCTTTTTCGCCGAATCCGTGGATCAGCAATTCGTCGCGCTCACGCGTCTGCGCGTTGAACGGTTCGAAGTAGTCGCCGGGTGCGCGTCTCGCCTCGATCACGGGGCGTTCCCCCGCGCCGAGTTCCTGCAGCGAGCAGCTGTACTTGAACAGGTGGCTGCGCTCGATGTCGTGATGTTCGAACGGTGCCACGCTGCGGTACAAGGGGCCCTCGCTGGCGCCGACCTGCATTGAGGCCGAGCGTTCACAGGGATCGTCGACGGCAGCGGCATCGGAGGCGCCTGTTCCCGTGCCGCAGCCCACACACATGGGCAACAGCACCGTTGCCCATGTCAGCCGCCAGCTCATTCGCCACAACCCAGCGACTCGAAGCTTTCGATGTTGCTGTACTCGATGCTCGGCAGGTACTCGCCCATGACCGCCGATTCCTCGCCGGGCGCATCCACGTTCTGGATCGAACCGCTGAAGTCCGGACTCGCAAGCAGATTGCGCAACAGCAGCAGGCCGTCCTCGGGATGGTTCAAACCATCGCCGAGCGGCGACCATTCGAGCCATCCGTAGCCGCATTCCTCGCGCGCGTTGTCGGGGCGGTCGGCCGCGCTGCTGGTGACGATAACGTACTCGCGCGCCGCGTTGTGCGGCAGGATTTCGTCGTACAGGCAGCCTTGGGCCTGTACCCGCTGGGAGTAGGTCTCGTAGTTGCACAGCGACCAGTAGCGCAGTTCGCTGGACTGGGCGATGTCGTCGCCCCACAGCGTGGTCCGCGTCTGCGGAAGCCGGCCGCGGATCACCGCGATCTGGCCGAACTCGCGACTCAGGTAGCTGTAGACATAGTTGTTGTCGATGTTGTTGTAGATGCCACCGGTCGCCGCCGGCTGCCCGCCGCACAGCTTGAAGTAGAGACAGGCATACAAGGCTTCAGGGTTGAAATACTTGTGCCAGACGGCCGGATTCTCGGCAGGAAAGCCCTGCGCGCGCAGCGGCTGCTCACGCAGCAAGCTGTATTCGGCGGCAGAAGGCACGGTGGTGGACTTGGGCAGGACTTCGCTGTCGGCGGCCAGCGTGGCGCAGGCCTGTGTGCCGGTCTCGCGGCGGCCATCGGCCATTTCCACTTCCACCTCGGGCAGCGCAACGCCGCCGGTGACTCCGCTCCCGGCATCGGGGACGTAGAGACGATAGAAGATCTCGATGTGCCCGTTGCGCGGCCGACTTGCGTACAGCGTATTGGCGAGGCGCGCCGAGCTGTCTTCAGGTGGTTCCTCGGGCACCACCACGATACTGAACGCGCGGTCCTGCGAATCACGCTCGGCACCGGCCTGGAAGGGATTGAGCGAACCGGTGTCGGCTTCGGTCTGTGCATCGTTCAAGGCATCGGTCGCGTCACCATCAGCGTTGTAGGCATTGAATGACTGGTAGCGGCCTTGCGCAAACTCGCCGCGAATATGCAGGCGGGCGCCCTCGGGCAGGGTGAAGCTGGAGGTCCAGTACACCGCGCCGGTATCAAGCAAGGCGAAGTTCGTCTCGTCGGACTGCTGAATGTACGGGCCGGCCCAGAAGCAGCTGGATTGGGAAAAGTCGGGCGGCGCGTCGTCGCTGTCCGTTGCGTCACCACTGCCGCCACAGGCCACCAGCGCGGCGGCGAGCAACAGGCTGGTCAGAAAGCCGCTTCGCGGGCATCCGTGCATGACTGGCTCCAAGGAAAGTTGAGTTCACAAATCGCTGCGCCGCGGTCCATCTCAGCGATCAGCGATCCGACACGACGAAACGCCTTGCGGGCGCGAGCCTGTGCGGCTCAGCCAGGCCGGACTGGCCGTGCGGCGGCGCGGCGCGCTGTGGGGAAGCGGGCGGGGAAGGCGGGCCAATGCCCGCTCAAGTCAGGTATTCGACGGCACGCCCGCGGACGGACGCTCCCGATGAATTCTTCGCTCATGTTGTCGAACCTCGTTTTCGGGTTCGCCGGTCGGCGCCTTCTCCCGGGACTGCCTCGCAGTCCGCGCACCTGTCCGATCCGGCTTCTTGATTTGAAGTTATTATACTTTACAGTCAGTTTCAATGACTTTATTGTAAAAATGGAAAATGCCTTTGACAGGCTCATTTTCTGGCCATGATCATGTTCTTCATTCCGGAAGACAGGGTGACATCAGCTCCGGATGAGCCAGATCATCGGGCTTTTACTGTTTCTTGAAACTAATTTTTTAGTGCTTTCCATATAACCCCGAAGAGGCGCACATGACCCTGGACACGCCGCTGGAGCCTCCGACCACCTTCGACCCGCTCAGTGCTCGGCTGCGGTGCTGCCCGCATGCCCACTACGCACAGCTCAACGAGCATCCCGTCACACCCGTCATCGATCAGCCGAACTTCTGGATCGTGAGCGGCCACGACACCGTTTCGGAAGTGCTGATGGACCCCTACGTCTACGACGGGAAGCCGTTTCCGGAGCACGAGGTGGGCGTGATGTCCGCCATGCCGCCGGAACAGCACAAGCGTCTGCGCGGCGCGATCCAGGTGCTGTTCACCAACAAGGCCCTGGAGCGACTGCGCCCCTATATCGAACGGCGTGTGGAGGACCGGACGCAGGCGCTGCTGCGCGCCGGATCGGGAGACCTGATGGCCTTGTGGGCCAATCCGATTCCGCTGTCGGTGATCGCCCGCATGTTCGGCTTTCCCGATGGCCCGGCGGACCTGCTGCGACTGCACCGCTACGGCGATGCGGCGATCCGCCTGGTGATTCCGTACGGCGGGCCCGGCCTGCCGCCGCCGCGCGGCTTCGCTGCCGCACGCCGACAGATTCTCGGCCTGGCGCGTGCGATGCCGCCCTTCCTCAAGCTGCTGTCGCGACTATCGGCCAGGGAACGCAAGGCCATGCTGGATTTTCCGAATCCCTTGGCGCATACCCCGGGCACGCCCTATCTCGGCTTCGCGCACCATCCGGAGTTGATTCACCTGATCGCCGAATTCCAGCTGGAGGTTCTGGATATCTTTCGTGCGCACATGGCCCGGCCCGGCGAGGACGTGGTCGACCTGCTGGTCGGGGCCATCGAACGCGAAGAGCTGAGCCTCAACGAGGCCATGCAGGGCGCGCTGCAGATCCTGGTGGCCGGCTATGAAACCACGGCGAACACGCTGGCCAGCGCGGTGCACCGGTTCGCGACCGAACCGGCCTGGTTGCAACGGCTCAGGCAGGACCCGGAACTGATCGAGCGCTTCGTCGAGGAACTGCTGCGACAGGACGCGCCGCTGCAACGCACCCTGCGCCGCACCACCCGAGCGGTGCGCCTGGCGGGCGTGGACCTGCCGGCCAATGCACAGCTGATCGTGATGCTCGGCGCCGCCAACCTCGACGCGCGACGGTTCGACTGTCCGCAGCGCTTCGATCCCGACCGCGACAATGTGCGCCGGCACCTCAGCTTCGGCCGCGGCATCCACATGTGCATCGGCGCGCAGCTGGCCCGCCTCGAAGCGCGGCTCGCGCTGGGCGCGCTGGTACCGCGCATTCGCGCGGTCGAGCTGATCGAACATGATCCGCCAGTACGCGTCACCGACAAGGATGTTGGCATGTGGGGCTTCAGTCACTTGCCGGTACGGCTGCGCGCCGCGTGAACCTGCGCGCGGCGCCGCCGCAGCGGATCGTGTTGTATGACGCTCCCGGCTCGCCCTGCTGCCGGCGCGTGCGCATCACGCTGCACGAGAAGCGTGTTGCTTTCGAGCGACGCATCGTCGACCTGTCGCGTCTCGAACAGAAGTCGCCCTGGTTCCTGGCCATGAATCCGCACGGCCAGGTTCCGACGCTGCTGGTCGACGGCAAACCGCTGTACGAAAGCCATGTGATCACTGCCTGGCTGGACGAGCTCTATCCGCAACCGGCGCTGTACGGCGACGACGCGGAGGAATACTCGGAAATCCTGCGCTGGCAGTATTTCGAACTGTCGATGTCGCGCTACTACGGCCTGCTGCAGTACCAGCGCCTGCTCGGCCCGCTGCTGCGGCTGCGCGAAGATCGTGGCGCGGCGATGGCCTCGGCGCGCCGCCACACCGGCCGTGCGGCCGACCTTGACTGGGAATCGCGTGTCTACGACGGACGCGTGCTCAGCGACGCCGATGAGGCCCAGGCCGTATCCGCACTCGACGAGCACCTGAACCGACTGGACGCCGGTCTGGCGGGCCGGAACTATCTGGTCGGCGAGCGGCTCACGCAGGCGGATATCGCGGTGTACCCGCGCGTGGTGATGTTTCCCTACCTGCGCCTGCCGCTGGCCCGCAGGCGGCGACCGAACCTGTCCCGCTGGATGCATCGGTGTGCCCGGCACGAATCCTTCGAACTCAGCCGTACCGCGACCGACCGCCTGCTGTCGCAGCCGCTGATTCCCGCCTTGCTGGCCGTCTCGGGCGATCCCGGACGTGTGGGAAGCGTGCTACGTCGCGTCATACGCCCTGCGCTGCGGCTCGATCCGGTACGGGTCGAGAAACAACTGCTGAAGCTGGAACGCCCGCCCCACCCGATCCGCGCCTTGCCCGCCACCGCAGCGGCGCCGGCCGATCACCAAGCGCCGCGCATCAAACGCGGCGCGCTGGTCCTGTACGGCGCCACCGACTCGGTGGAGTCCACGATCGTGGCCAGGCTGCTCGAGCTCAAGGGCCTGAGTTTTCGAGCGGCAGCGGTCGCCTGCGAATGGGCGGCCGAATTCCGGCCCGGCTTCCGCAGGCTCAATCCGAACGGTGACGTGCCGGTGTTGCGGCTCGGCCGCCACGTGGCGGCCGGCTGGCCCGGCATCGTCGAATTCGTGCAGCGCCACTGGCCGGACGCGTGGATGCCGCAGGATCCGTGGGAGCGTGCACAAGCAAGGATCTGGCTAATCGGCGATCTGGCGATGGCCTACAAGTTCAAGCGCCCGGTGCTTTGGCAGGATGTGATCGCGCCGCGCCTACTGGCGACTGCCGCCTGGCCACAGATCGAGCCGAAACTGCGCCGCAACGGCGCCGACGACGGAACGGTCGACTGGATTCGCCGCGCCTGCGAAGCCCGCCTGGTCGATCAGGCGCAGCGCGCGGCGCATGCTGAACTTCAGCGTCGACGGCGTGACGCAGTGGCGCGACGCCTGCGGGAGTCGCGCTGGCTCGCTGGCACCACCATCAGCCTTGCAGACCTTGCCGAGTTCCTGCGTGAACGGGAGGCCGTGGCTCACGGCTGGCTCGACGAAGGCGCCGACCATAGCGTGCGCGAGTGGCGAACGCGCGTGAACGCCCGCTTGGGAGCCTCTGTATAAGCGCAGCGCGCCGCCACACCGTTCGAGCTATCGCCGCGCGCGCCGCTTGAGCGCTGACGGATCGAAGTAGCTGTCCTTGAACTCGATTTCGAAGTCCGGCAGCTTTTCCTCCATCGACAGGGCCGAGACGAAGTAGCGTTTGCTCTGCAGGTCGTAGATCACCTCGGGCGCGCCGTTGGTGGTGGGAATGAACGGTGCGGTCAGCTGATGCGCCTCCTGCACCTTCCACAATTGGTCGCGGTTGTCGTAGCAGTCCACGATCGCGATCGACCAGGCGTCTTCGTCCACATAGAAGCGCCGCTTCTTGAACTGATGGCGGGTGCCGGACTTGAGTTCTGCGTCCACGATCCAGACCCGGTGCAGCTCGTAGCGCGCATAGTCCTGGTTCAGGTGCAGCGGCGTCAGCAGATCCTTGTACTTGTTGCGCGGGCTGTTGAGCAGATAGGCGTTGTACGGGATCAGGATCTCCTTGCGGCCGACCAGGTTCCAGGTATAGCGGTCCATCGAACCGTTGAAGACATCGACTTGGTCGGTGAACTGCTCGCCGTCGGTCCCCGGCGCCGGATTGTCGTAGCCCACGTCCGGCGCGCGGATCACGCGGCCCAGGCCCGGCGTGAAGATCCAGGCGAGGCGCCCGCCCTCGGAAATGTCGGCAACTTCATGCACCAGCGTGATCTGCCCGGCCAGCCGCGCCGGCGATTCGACGGTGGACAGATAGAAGGCGAACAGGCCCTTGGTATCGGGCTCGTCCGGATTGGCGTACTTGAACTTCACGTCCTCGACGATCTTGGTCAGCAGTACATCGCCGTCGGGCCGCACGATCGCCTGGTTGTTGTAGCGCCGCGCCGCAGTGCCGCGATAGCGCAGCTTGTGGTTCCACATCACCTCCGCCCCCGATTTCGGAATCGGAAACGGGAACCCGAGCTTGGCGCCCTTGAGCAGGTCGCTGCCTTCCAGCGAGGCGCGCTGCGCGTTAGCGACCGTCGCGTCCTCGATGAAGTCTGGCCAGAAGGCGCTGCGTGCAGTCGGATACACGATCATCTTGTAGTCCGGGTAACGCTCCAGCAAGGCCTTGTGACCCTCGCTGAGCTGGTCCGCGTACTGCGCCATGTTGGCCTTGGTCACGGTGTACAGCGGCTCGGCGAATTCCGAGTACTGGCGATTGAAGGAATCCTCCAGTTCCTTGGGCCGGTTCTGGCGAATGTCCTCCAGCTGCTCCAGGGTGTAGTTGCGCTGTTCCTCGGAATAGAAGGCCGGCCCGCGCCATTCGGGCACGGTGCCGTCCTCGTTGCCGGCGGCAATGGCGCCCACCTTGGTCAGATCCTTGCCGAGCCGGGCTGCCTCTTCGGCGGACACGCCGGCTAGGGCCGGCCACGTCGAGAACAGTCCGCTCGCGGTGAGGCAAACGATCGCGGTCATATGAGCTGGGGTCGGCATGGAAGATCCTCGTTCAGAATTCTGCGATCACGGCGACACCGGCACTGTCGCGGTCGATCTGGATGTTGCGGTTGCCACCGCCGAAATAGCCCTGGTAGTTGAGCTGGAAGCGCAGACCGCGCGTGACTTCGAAATCGATCTGGGTCAGCACGCTCATGCGTCCCTCGACGAAGTTCTGCATCGGGAACGGTGAGGTGCCGCCGACATCGTGCTGAAACAACACGGTGGGATTGACGCCGATGTTGCCGATCAGGTTCGAGTAGTTGGCGCGCAGCAACAGGCGATAGCCCCAGGACGTCGCCGTGGCGAAGCGGTCGGTCTGCTGCGTCGGATTGAAGCTGTTGGGGTTCGGAACGCCGCCGTTGCCGGTGCCGTCGGCACCGGGACTGGCGTGCGTGTTGTCGGCACCGCCATCGAGCTGCAGTTCCGACAATTCGGGCAAACCGATCACGTGGGTGATGCCCACCTCGCCCAGCAGCAACAGTTGGTCCGCGCCAATCCAGCGGCTTTCCAGCGAGCGCAGACCATTGATGGCCAGCTGCAAGACCTTGAATTGTTCGTAGCCGTGAACGGTCTGGCGCGGCTGGATGTCCTCACCTCGGTATCCCGACAGGAAGTCGGGCACCGCGGTGCGCGATCCGGGTATGGTCAAGGTCGGCAGGGCGTCATTGGACAGCAGGTTGATCAGGTCGACGAGCTCGCCACTGACTGGACCGACCACGGGATAGTCGTCCAGCAGCTGCTCCAGGGTTTCCACGCCGATCAGAAGGTCCTGGCGCGGAAACGCCGGCTGCAGGCCGGCAAAGACCACATCGACGATCTGCACCTGCAAAGGCAGATTGTGGTGATAGGCCAGCTCGCCGCCGACCGCCCATTTGCCGATGTTGGTGCTCACGCTCAGGCCGCCGAGCTGCAGCTTTTCCGGGTAGTCCAGAAAGATGTCCAGAGTATCGATCGGGATCGGCTCCAGGCCTTCGCCGGGTATCAGCGTGTCCAGAGTGCCGGAGAAGCCGCGGCAGTCTGCCAGCGCCGCCAGGGCATTGTCGGAATCGCGTGCGCAGGATTCCTCGGCGGCGATCACGGAGGCATATGGAAGACGCGAGTGATACCGCAGGTAGTAGAAGCTGAACTCCGTGCCGCTCAGCAGGTTTTCGGCGAAGTAGTTGAGACGCAGGCCGAACTCGTTGCCGTCGTCGGGGTAGCCGTACTTCTCGTCGAGTACATCGACCGTGGCCGAGGTGTCGGTGGCCAGCGAGGCCGGAAACGGGAAACGGAATTCACCGTTCGGATCTTCCGAAAACTGGCCGAGCCCGGACACCGCATAGTCGCCGCCACCGGCGACGTCGCTGGTCGACATGAACGAGCCGGGCGTATCGATGCGCACCGGGTCCCAATCGAACATCCAGATCAGGTCCGCCGACCAGTTGCCGAACAACGGGCCGGACAGCAGCACCATCGGCAGCGGCGCCTGGATCTCGGACAACTCGGCGCCGGGCATGCGTGCGACCCGCGCATCCAGCGGATTGATCATGTTGAGCGTGTTGAACAGCAGGGTATTGGCCTCGCCCCAGCGCACCGTCTGGGCGCCGATCGAGACCAACCACTCGTCATCGAACACCGGCACGTAACCGGACAGCACCCATTCGCGCAGTTCCGCGCCGAGCGCGTACTCGTCTTCGTAATCCTGCGGTCGGGGCGAGGTCGGCGACTGGTAGATCGTATTGGGATGACGCTCGTCGAAATCGACGTTGGCCCAGTCATAGTAGGCCAGCGCGCTGGTCTTGAACTGCCAGTCGCCCCAACTCGCGGTCAGCGTCGGCACGAAGCGCGTCGTCGCATAAGTGACGTCGCCCTTGTCGTAGTTGAGGTTGCCGTCGTCGCCATTGAGGATGAAGTAACCGCCCTCGGCGTCGACGAGGCGCTGGTTGGGCTCGGGATCGCCGGTGAACGAGATGCAGGCATCCGGAGCGCACAGGTTCTGCTGGCCTTCGATATTGGTCTTGACGATGAAACGGGTATCCGGGTCCTGCAGACGCCAGGCCGCCCCGGTGGATGCCTTGAACTGCGCGTTGAACGATATCGGGCCAAGTTCGTAATCGAGGGCCATGGCCGGCGTCGCCGCGATGCCGGCGGCGATCCCGATCAAACCCAGTACGCGACGCCGACGACGCAAGCACCATCGAAGCAGTAACGCGAACATGAAAGCTCCTCCCTGCCAGACACCTCCGCCGGTGCCGGAGTCCGCGGTCGTCGCGAACGCCGGCTCACCCGCGTTCTTTTCCCAGGTCCGAAAATCCAGCCCGTCGTGCAAGGGCAAGGGCAGCCAGCCTTCCGATTCCGCCAAGGGACCGAAGGCAGCCACCCGCGCAGCGGCTTCGCGCGTTTCCAGAACGGGCAGCATCGCATCGGCGATACGTGCGCGTTCGACGTCGTCGAGGCTCCGCGCATTCGGCATTCCATAGAACCGGGCAAACGCCTCAAGCGCACGCAATGTCTCGATGAGCGCCGGGCGGGTGTTCTGCTGCTCCGGCGGAAGCGTCGCCTGCGCGTACCCGGTCTCGTAGGCGTGGCGCGATGCATGCGCGGGCTGATCGCACTCGGCCTGATCGAACACGAACATGAATTCCGGATCCGCCAGCACCGCGGCGCTGGCGAACTGTTCGAGCGCCTTTGAAAGATCGGCAATATTGATCAGCAACTCGTAAACGACGAACGGAATCGGGTTGAGCAGTACCGGACCCGCATCGGCCGGCCGCGGACCGATCAGCTGCGAGGCATCAACGCAAAGCCGGTGTGATATCCGGTCCTGAAGGACGTGCAGGTAGATGCCAAGCCGCACCAGCGGCGCCGTCGCGACGCCGAACTGGGCATCCAGGGCCGATGCCGGCTGCTGTTCACCGGTGACGGAATCTTCGGCGATCCGCTGTTCCTCGATCTCGCCGGTCCAGTCGACATTGCCGATGAACCCGAGTTCGCTCACGAAGGGAATACGGCCGACGAACAGATTGTCGGGTCGTGTGGCGGATCGGTAGCAGGTCTGCGCGAGCACGTCCGTAAAGCCACCAACGCAGAGTGGGCCCTGCCCCCATGCCCAGCGATGGACATGGTTCAGAAACGGCTCAAGTTCGGAATCGTCGACGGCCGGCGCGCGGCCATCCACCTCGACGCCTGCCGGCGGTGCCATGAAGTGAAAGAACACGCCGCCGCCGGCAAAGTCGTTGCGGTCCAGGCCGCCGAGGGACGCCGAGTGCAGCATGCATTCAGGGGGCCCTTCGGGGCTGTTGCAGGCGGCGGGATCGACCGGCAGCGCACCGTCCTCTCCCCGCATCGTGAAACTTGAGGTATCCAGTGCCTGGTCGTACTGCGCCACGACCAGCGCATCCAGCGGAGAAAACCCCGCTGCCTGCGCGAGGTAGTAAGTGGCGTCGAAATGCACGGTGCTGCGCGATCCACCCGATCCGGCAATGGCGCGCGCCTGCGAGGCGAAGGTGGTGACGAAGGCCAGGGACTCACAGACCAAGTTCGGGTCGTGCGGATCGCACATCGCCCGCGTGCAGGTCTGCCAACCATCGGCGCCACCGGGGCAGACGTCTTCTGCGAACGCGAACACTGCGCTTGCGGGCAACAGCAAAAGACTCGCGACCGCGCCGGTGCAGCAGCTCGGGGCGATCATGCGCATCGAGGCCAAAGGCATCGGCGCTCTCCTCCTTATAATATTATTCTTTGGAGTTTAATTAATGCTGCCGGGCTGTCAATGCCGGTCTTGTCGCGTCAAATGTAAGAAATGTTAAAGACCCGGGGGATTACCCAATATGATTTCGGCCCATGAACCCACCGACAAGCCCGGCCTTGCGCTGGGTTCTGACTTTTGAGTCAAGTGTGCTTGGCGATGCGCCATGATCAGGCGCCCGCCGCAGACGAGCCTATGCGACCTCGTTCACTGCGTCTGCGCGTCGCAGCCCAGCAGGGCGAACTCGCTGCTGTTCATGTACCGGGGTTCCGGAAGATAGGCCTGCATATGTTTGCGCGCATCGCCGGGGGTCTGGGTGGCTTGGACGGCATGCTCGAAGTCCGGCGACGGCAGCATGTTGCGCAGCAACACCAGCATGTCGTCCGGGTGCCCCGCACCGTCGCCGGCAGCAGGCCATTCCAGCCACGCGATTCCGCACTCGGGGCGGGCGTTGTCGGGGCGGTCTTCCGCGCGGGAGGCGACAATGATGTAGCTGCCGGTCTGATCCAGAGGCACCTGCTCGTCGTAGAGGCAGTCGGTCACCTTCTGAGTGAAGGTTTCATTGGTGCACAGGGACCAGTAACGCAGCTGCGCCGGCATCATCAACGGCGCGCCATCCCGGGTTCGGGGCGTGTCCGGCATGCGTCCTTCCAGCACCAGCAACGGCCCGAATCGCCGATTTGCCATCAGCGTCAGATAACCGTTCTGCGGATTGCTGAAGACCCCGCCGCTGCGCTCGGGTTGCCCCCCGCACCAGCCCAGATAGGTGCAGCGCTGGAAGTAGAAGGCGTTGTAGAACGCGCGCCATTCCGGCCGCGATTGCGCAGGAAAGGTCTCGGCCCGCCACGGCTGTTCGCGCGCCATGGTATAGACCCAGCGTCGGCCGGACGAGCTCACCAGCAAGTGCCGATCCACCTGCAGCGCATCGCAGGCCGGCTGTCCATGCAGCACCGAGCCGTCCGCCTGAACCAGCTCCACGTCCGGCAGCCCGGTTCCACCGGTCGCGTCGAGGCCCTGATCCGGCACATAGACCCGGTAGAACAGCGAAACCTGGCCGTCGAAACGCGGGTCGGCATAGATCGTGTTCTCCGCGCGCGCGCCGTCGGGGGGTGATTGGGGCAGCACATCGAGCCCGTAGGCGCGTGACTCCACGTCGCGGCGCACGCCGGGACGGAACGGGTTGAGATGGTCAGTCTCCGGGGAGATCTGCGTATCGTAGATCGAGTCGGTGGGCGATTTGAGACTGTTGTAGCTCACGAACGACATGTAGCGCGCATGTGGATAGCGGCCTCGCAGCCGCAGCCTCGCGCCATCGGGCACGGTGAACCGGGCGGACCAATAGGTGGCTCCGCTGTCGGGGAACGCGGTATTGGTCTGCTCGCGTTCGAGCGTATAGGGCCCCACCCAGAAGCAACCCTCGACCGCCTCTGCGGGATCGATCGGTGTTTCCGGCGCGCCGCAGGCACCGAGCATCAGCGATCCGACGATCATCACGAGGACGAGCAGACGGGCTTCTACCAGCATCGAAACGCTCCAGCGAATGGACGGCACAAAGTGACTAGCGGCGGCTGAATTCATGCACCGAACCTGCCAGCACGAAAACCCGCTTTGCCGAAGGGACCCGAACCATTGCCGTGCCTCATCAGGCCGCGCCCGTCTCCATGTTCAGATCGACTGCAAAGGCATAACGGCCAAGGCTCGCCCGCAGCGCTTCCGCAGTCGCAGCGGGCGCGCGCGCGTGCACCTCGGCGACGATACCGCGACGGCCGTCCTGCCGCACCTGCAGCGATTGGACCTGCAAGCCGGCGACGCCGGCCAGCTCTTCACGGACCAGACTCTCGACTTCGCGCAGCTTCAGCGCCGGCTTGTAGATCTTGCCGACCGGCGTCAGCGGCATCGGGTCGATGATATGGATCGCCTTGGGGCGCGCGGCGCGTTCGCCGATCTCGCGCTCGGTGTAGGCCAGCAGGGCCTGTTCGTCGACCGAGGCACCGGGCTTGAGCTGCACATAGGCCACCGGCAGCTCGCCGGCGTGTGCGTCGGGGCGGCCCACCGCGGCGGCGAGCGCGACCTGCGGATGCCGGTGCAGCGGCTCCTCGATCGAGGCCGGATCGATGTTGTGCCCGCCGCGGATGATCAGCTCCTTCTTGCGGCCGGTCAGCCAGAAGTAACCGTCCGCGTCCTGGCGGCCGAGATCGCCGGTATTGAGCCAGCGCCGCTCGTCTCCGCAGTCGATCCAGAGCTGCGCGTTCTGGGCCGGATCGAGGTAGCCGGCGAAGACATTGGGGCCGGCGATCGCGATCGCGCCCGGTTCGTCGACCTCGGCCTCGCGCTGATAACGGCCCGAGTCGTCGAGGATCAGCACCTTCATGTCCTGATGGGGAATCCGCAGGCCGATCGAGCCGATGCGTCGTTCACCCTCGGGCGGATTGACCGAACTGACGCAAGTGCCTTCGGTCAAACCATAGCCTTCGAGGATGCGGATGCCGGTGGTCTGCTCGAAGCGCCGGAACACTTCCAGCGGCATCGGCGCGGCACCGCACAGGCCGAACTCCAGACTCGATACGTCGGCCTTGCCCAGCGGTACCTGCAGCAGCCCGGCATACAGCGTGGGCACGCCGCTGAAGAAGTTGACGCGATAGTGCTGCACGATCTTCCAGAAGTTCTCGATCACGCCCTCGCCGCGATAACCCTGGGGCGAACCGAGCACAACGTGCGCCCCTTTCAGAAACGGCAGCAGGCCGGTCACCAGGGTCGCGTTGACGTGGAACAGCGGCAGGCCGCAGTAGACGACCTTGCCGAGTCCGACACCATCGTCCACGACGCTGCCGGTGGCCCAGGTATCCGCGATCTCGTTGCGGTGGGTCCGGGTCGCGATCTTGGGGCTGCCGGTGGTGCCGCCAGTGCAGAAATACGAGGCGATCTCGTCGCCACGAATGCGACGCTCGGAATTCAGCCGACTCCCGGATTCGCGTGCCAGCTCGGTGTGAAAGTCGTGGACTTCGGCGGCTCCTACGGCCCGCGGCGGCTTTTCCCGCAAACGCAGCGCCTTGAGCGCGAGCTTGCGCTTGAAGTCCAGATGTTCGGCCAAGTCCACCCGCAGAATGTGCCGAAGCGAGCGAACCCGCGGCAGGAATGGCAGGAGCTTGTCCCACAGGTCCGCGCCCGGCACCGGCAGCGGCGCGATGGTGACCAGCACCTTGGCCTGGGCCGCATCGAGCAGCTCGGCAACCTGCGCCGGTTCCAGCAGCGGATTGACAGCGAAGGCGATGCCGGCGGCCTCCCCGCCCCACAGGACGAAGTGCGTTTCCGGAAGGTTCGGCAGCAGGTAGGCAACGACGTCGCCGCGTCCCACGCCAAGTCGGCCGAACAGATTGGCGCAACGCGTCACCTGCTCGAACAGCTCGCGATAGCTGTAGCTGCGGGCACGCTCGTACTGCTTGCCTTCGAGAAAGAAACTCAGGGCCGGCTTGCCGCCGAAGGCTTTGGCGCTGTTGCGCAGCAGTTCGTAGGTCGAAGCCGGCAAGGGCTGGTCGGCGAGGCTTCGGGCTTCGGTGGTGCGCACGTCGTCGAGACTGCGGATGGTCATGGGCAACGGTCCCTGTGGAGAGGATTTTCGAATTTCAAAGCTCAGGCGAGCAAAGCACCGAGCGTGCCGACGACGGCTCCGACGACCACCCCGGATGCGATGAGCAGGGGCTCGTCCTCGCGCACGGCCGATCGCATCAGGTCTCCGTAGGCGTCCGCCGGCAACTCGCGCAGGCTGTCGTGCAACAGGGCCGCGATGCTGGCTCGGGTTTCTTCGGGCAAGCTGATTCCGGCGACCACGGGCGGCCCGTGCCGGGTGATCGCACGCGCTGTGGCGTCGACCAGGGCGTCCACCGACTCGGCGCCGAGCGCCATGCCGATCATCATCGAAGCGCCATTGCTGGCCCGCTCCAGCTCCTCACGCACGGCATCGCGGCTAAGCCGATAGAAGGCGTCGTCGAAAGCGGCGAGATGCTGAATCAGAGTGCCGAGCTGCATCAGGCGGTCGAGCAGCATGAAGGCCAGCTGGCGCGCCGTCTCCTGCTGGTGCCGATAGACGATGCCCTGAATGGCCCAGCCTCCGATCCGGAACGGATGCTTGGGCTCGAATACCGCGTTGACCGCAACCCAGTTGGTCAGCCCGCCAATGAGGCCACCGCCGATACCACCAAGCCAGGGCGACGGCCCCAGCGACCACAGTGCCGCGAACAGACCGCCAGCGAGGCCGCCCACAGCGACGCCGCTCCATTCGATGAAGCGGAATTCGCGACGCCCGGTCTGCCACACGATGTCGCGGAGGATCTCCGGCTCGTCGCGCAGCCAATCGGCCACCAACTGGGGAAAGTCGACATAGTGCTCGGGGTCGCCTTGCAACTGGCGAAAGGTCTGGGCGATCACCCGCGGCAGCAGCGGCCGCATGCGCTGCATCCAGTGCGCGCGCACGGCCGGACGCAGCTTCGCCCAGAACTCGGGATTGACCGCGGAGAGCGTTTCGGCCAGCAACTCGTCGCCGCGCTCGCCGATGGCGGCCTCCACCTGCCGGGCCACCTCATCGACGTCGACCGGTGCCAGGATGGTTCGCAGATCGACGATATCGCCGAGCACACGCTGGCCGAAGGCATAGGCGATGCGGTGCGATTTGCGCGGCAGGAAACCCTGAAATCGAAACGGCCCCAGGCGCTTCTCGCGTGCCGGGTTCAGCGTCAGGAACACCGCAAGCCAGTTGGTCGCGCCGCCGACAAGTGCGCTGATCAGCGGAATCCAGAACCAGGCCGTCATCCGAGCAAGGGGTCGCTTCCCAGCTGCAGTCCGCTCCAGGCCTTGCGCCACTCGGCCTGGATGTCGGGCTCGGCCGCCGCGAGGATTGGCGCCAGGCGCTGGCGCTGCGCGTCTTCAATCGCCGCCACCAGCTCGCACAACACCACCATGCGTCCGCTTTGGGCGGCGCTGCTCAGCAGTTCGCCTATGCGCTGGTCCGAGAAGTTGGAGACCACACGGCTCAGGCGTGACTTGTCCTCCACGTAGCCCGTGGTTTCCAGCAGCGCCTCCGGATCCTTGATCTCGCGGGCGAGGTCTGCGATGACATCGACCGGGAGAAAGTCGACAACCGTGCCCATCACGGCGTACTCGCCGCGCGCCAGGAGCTCGCGGGTCACGTCGCGCCGCAGCTCGGCCGGCAGCGCCGCGAGCAGATCGGAGGACGCCTCCGGCACCATGTGCACCGAAACGTCTGCCTGAAACTCGGTACTCATCTGCCGCGAGACATTGACTGCGCGCTCAACAGACATGTACGGCGTGAGCTGGGCGACGATCTCCGGGCCGAGCACATCCTGCGCGATACGCGCAGCAATCGGTCCCGGCATCAGACCGGAGGCACGCGACAGGCGCTCGAAACTCTTGCGGTGACGTTCCATGCCGGCTGCGGTGATGCGCTTGCGCAGGCGCGTCAGCTCGGCCGCTTCGCAGTCCTGCAGGAACGACAGCTCCGCAGGCGTCACCCTCAACAGCGCCGCGATGCGATTGGCCTCGACCTGTTGCAGGCTCACAGACCCAGAACCTTCTTGATCGGTCCGCGCAGCAGACGCGGCACGATGCCCAGCGACCGCTCGACCGCATCGGCCAGTTCGCGTTCCTGCGATGCCAGCCGGGCTTCGATCAGGCGCTGTAATTTGCGCGCGTCGTCCGGCGCCAAGGCCAGGCCTGCCAGTTCAATATTCGAGCTTGCGCTCACGGACATTCTCCATCGTTGTTCCTGGTCCGGGTCGATGATAGGCGAGCATCGCGACACCCGCGCGGTTCAGGCCAGATCGTCCAGCAAGTCCGCCGGATCGAATTCCTCGCCGAGCGGACCGCTCGTGGTGCGCGGCCGTTCGGTGACCGGCAGTACGTAGCGCAGCGTCACCGGATTGCCGTCCGGATCGCGATAGACGAGGCTGGTGGCCACGCCGTTGCGCACCGCACGCTCGACGCGGATCGCACGCGCGGCGAGCGACTTCCAGACGGCAGCCAGAGCCGCGAGGCTGGAGTACTCGAAGGCCAGACCGGCAACACCGGCGACCTCGCGCGGCCGTTCGTCCCATTGCGTATCCAGCAACAGCAGACGCCAGCCGTCGGCACTGCGCAGCCAGCACTGGAGCTCATCGCGGAATTCGACTTCCGCGCCGGTCAGTGCGCGATACCAGACCAGCATCGCCGCATGTCGGCGACAGTGCAGTTCGAGCGTGCTCAGCAAGGGCCCCGGGCTCATGTGCCAGTCCTCGTTCCGGAGGGGCTTGGGACGGTCGTCATCGAAGTTCTCGGTTGAATGCCAGGGACAGGTGCTCGAATACCTCGCGCAGGCGCTGCGCGGGATCGGCCGGCAGGGAGCGACTACGCCATGCGACGTGACCATCCGGCCGGATCAGGACCGCACCGCTGGAATCGACGCCGCGCCGTTCGAACCACAGGTTGTCCTCCGGCGTGGCGTCCGCGCCTTCACCGTCGCCGACGCAGAGCAGGGTCACCGGATAAGACAAGGCATCCCGTGCCTGGCGCAGCGCCTCTTCCCAGTCATCACGCCAGGCGGGATCGACCAGCAGACACAGGTGGTCCGTGCCGATCAGGTCGAGACTCGACAACAAGCATCCGTCACGCTGCAGCCAGGCATGGGGCAGGCGGCAACCCGGCACGGTGGACGGCCGGTAGACCAGGTCCGAGGGGCACAGCTCGTCGGTGGCATGCGCACAGTCCAGACTCAGCGACCCGCCGTAGCGATAGCCCAGGTCAACACCGTGCGCCCCGCCGAAGTGCGCGCGCTGCGCAGCCGCTGCGCGGCGCAACTTGCTCCGCAGACGCTGGCCGCGCGCACTGTTGTCGTCGAGCATGCGCAGACGCCGCATGCCGAGCGCGCTGAGGCGCTCGACCAGGCCGAGCTGCCACTTCAGCGGCATGGCCTTGAACGGTCGCGACTCCATCATGCGATGCGCCTTTTCGAGGTCTTCCTTGGGCAGGCCGATCAGACGGTTGATCGAGTCCATCTCCTCCTGGTTTTCGACGCTGCGGCTACAGTTCTTCTCCGCGACCGGTCGGCGTTCAGTCTGGTAGCTGTCGAGCAGCGCGTCACCGGCATGGCCGTCCTTGACGGCCTTGAGTTTCCAGACGAGGTTGTGGACGTCCTGAACACCGGTGTTGATGCCGTAACCACCCGTCGGCGGAAAACGATGCGCGGAATCGCCCGCCAGGAACACCGGCCCCTCCCGAAAACGCTCGGCGAGCTGCGCCGTCATCGCCCAATGGCCGATGGCATTGACGCGCACATCCACCGCGCGAGTGCCCAGCGCTTCGGCGATCAATGTGCGCCAGTGGGCCTCGGTGAACTGCTCGGGTTGCTGCGGCGGATGCAGCATCGACATCAGAATCCAGTCGTCATCGAGATGTCGAATCAGCGGGCCGACCATGCGATCGTTGTAGATCCAGTAGATCACCGCCGGCCGGCCGCGAATCAGGCGATCCAGATTGGCCGTGAAATGGATGCTGGCGATGCGTGCCAGGGTCGGCCCCGGCATGGCGATGCCCAGTTGTTTGCGTATCCCGCTGCGTGCGCCGTCGGCCGCGATGCACCAGCGCGCGCGCACCGTCTTGCCGCGCGGGCCCTCGACCCCAAGTTCCACGCCACCGGCGGTGATGCTGATGTCACCGGCGGCGTGTCCCGGCATAAATTCCACGCGATCGGCCTGGGCCGCGCGCGACCACAGCTTCTGTTCGAGGCGGTGCTGCGGATAGTGCGCATGCCGCGCCGGGCTGTAGCGGATCTGTTCGGCGAGTTCGACATGATCGTGCGTCACCGTATTGACGCGCCCCAGTTCGGGGCCGGCCAGACTCTTGCACCAGATGACGTAGCGCAGGTCTTCGATCGGTGCACTGTCGCTGCGGATGTCGCGTGCCAGCGAGGGATCGATCTGGCGCCAGATTTCCAGCGAACGCGGATTCAGCACATGTCCCGCCGGGTGCCCGATCGGCGCCGCCCGCTGCTCCACCAGCAGGGTCTTCATGCCTTGCTGATTCAACAGCAGAGCGGCGCTCAGACCCACCGGCCCCGCGCCGACCACCACCACGTCATAGTCGTTCGCCGCGACATTCATGCTCGGCACAGGGCCTCGTCCAGGATCAGCAGAGCTTTGCCGTGCGCCGGGCCGCGCTCGGCGCGCCGGTGCGCCTCCGATACCTGATCGAGCCCGAAACGCTCTCCGAGCTGCGGCTGCCACCAGGCCTTGTCGATCCACTCATCAAGTTCGCGCAGGCGATCGCCGGATGGCTGGAAGTAGGTCCAGCGATGCTGCTTGCCGGCCAGTTTCCAGCGCAGTCGCGCGGCACCGCCCCAGGCGCCGGCGGCGGCCAGGCCCAGCGGCGCGCCGAGCTTGTCGGCCAGCGTCAGCGTCGGCGAGATCAGGCTGACGTAGCAGCCACCGCGACGCAGCACGGACAGGTGCGGCGCTTCCTCCAGCGCTTCGTCCAGCGGTGCGACGGTGTTGACCACGAGATCGAGCCGGTCCAGCACTTCGCTGAATTCCTCACGCCGATAGTCGATCACACGGTCGGCGCCCAAGCCGCGGACATAGTCGACATTGCCGGCGCTGCAGGTGCTGGCGACCCAGGCGCCCCAGGCATGCAGGCACTGCACCAGCAGGCTGCCGATACCGCCGGAACCGCCGTGCACCAGCACGCGCATGCCCGTCGCGCGGCCCGGCTCGATGCCGGCTGCGCGCAACACCTGATAGGCGGTCAGGCCCGCGTACGGAATTGCCGCGGCCTGGTCCAGAGCCCGGCTCGCGGACACCGGCGCGCTCCAGGCGGCGGGCACCGCGACATATTCCGCGTAAAAGCCGGACCGAAATGGCATCACCGCCGCCATGACGCGCTGTCCCGCTCGCAGGCCGCGTACGCCGGCACCCACCGATTCCACCACGCCCGCGCCATCGAGGCCCAGAATTCGCGGCCCGCGCCTGCGCAGCCATTTGAACAGGCGTTCGCCGTAGTTGTGGCGCATCATCGTATCCAGCGGATTGATCGAAGCGGCCGCCACGCGCAACAGGATTTCGCCGCGCCTGATTGGGGGCCGCGCGACCTCACGCAGCTCGAACTCGCCACGCACCGGGTCCAGCACCGCAGCCTTCATCACGAGGCGCGGACCACGCGGTTGCGCAGGATGCCGATTCCGTCGATCTCGATTTCCACGAGATCGCCCGGTGCCAGGAAGCGCAGCGATTCGATGCCGCAGCCGTCCGGGGCGGCGCCGGTGCCGAAGAATTCACCCGGCACGACTCGTTCTTCATCCGAGGCCACGGCGATCATCTTGGAGATCGGATGGCTCATCAGCGAGGTCGAGGATTCGCCGCGCAGCTCGCCATTGACCCGCACCTGCATGCGCAGATCGTAGGGGTCCGGGATTTCATCAGCGGTAACGATCCACGGCCCCATCGCGTTGCCGGTGTCGAAGTCCTTGCCCTTGATCGGCCCGACGCCGCGCGGAATCTCGCGCATCATCACATCGCGCGCCGAGAAATCGTTGAAGCAGGTGTAGCCGAACACGTAGGCCATCGCGTCGTTCTCGTCGATGTTCTTGCCGGCCTTGCCGAGCACCACGCCGAGTTCCAGCTCGTAGTCCATCATCTCGGTCCAGCGCGGCCAGATCACGTCCTCGTCGTGACCGATCACCGAGAGGTTGTTGCCTTTGTAGTACAGCGGCTTGGCGTAGAAGCTCTTGGGCAGGCGCACCAGATTCATGCGCTTGGCGAGTGCGCCCACGGTTTTGCCGGCGCGCAGGGTGATCGCCGATTCGAAAGCCTGCTTGACGTGGCGATCGTAGACCGAGAAGCACAGCATGCGAGGCGGCGTCAGCGGCGCGACGAGCCGCAATCCATCCAAGGGCAACACAACGCCGTCCGCCGCGCTGTCTTCAGCTTGGGCCAGCGTCTGGCGTGCCTGCTCCAGACCGGCCTCGCCCGCCTGGATCAATGTGAGCATGCTGGCGAACGGGGCCGATTTTCGACCTGCCGCGGCGGCGAGGTCGATGATCTTGCTGCCGTCACCGTTGAGCGTACCGAGACGCACCTCAGCGTCACGCTGAAAACTCGCGAGCTTCATTCGAGACTCCTTTAAAGAGTGCGCCAGTTGATGGCGCGATAGCCACCGACCGGCTTCTTGCCCTTGGGCGTACCGGAGCCGCGCTTGCGCAGCTCCGCCACCGGCACGCCGGCCTCGAGCTTGGCCAGCAGAACCGCGGGATCGAAGTTCACGCCGATCGGGTTCTTGTCGAACTCCATGCTTAGCGCGAAATCCTGAAGCTGCTCGCGCGTGTCGAAATTGTCGCTCTGGAATTCCAGGCGGTTGCCGTCCGGGTCCTCGTAGTAGATCGATGTGGTGGGGCCGTGGTTGATGCACCACACCGGCTCGATGCCCTGCTCCGACAGGCTTCGCCATTTTTCGAGCAGCTCCGGTAGCGAGCCGAAGTTGTAGGCGATGTGGTCGAGCCCGTAGAACTTCCGGTAGCGTCGCGCGATCGCGATCATCGGCCGCGCCGCGCGTGGCAGACTGATGATCGCCAACCGGTGATGCTCGCCGTCATAGGTCATGAAGCTGAGCTGCTTGTTCTCGAACACCAGTTCCATGCCGAGCGCAGCCCGATACCAGGGCACCAGCTTGTGCCGCTGCGCGGACTTGAGCACGTAGTGCGCGAGATACTTCGGCGCGCCGGGATTGTCGACCCGGCCCAGCCGTTCGAGATCGATCGCGCGTATCGTTTCCTTGCCCATGAAATCGACTCCTCAGGTCACCCGGCGCGAAACCGCGCGCATCGCCATGCGCAGCTTGTCCGGGGTGGGCATGCGTTTGACATTGGCCGAAACGATGCCCTGGGTGAATGCGGTGCGGCGCGAGTAGTCGATACGCACATCGACCAGCACCGGCCGCCGCGACGCCGCCAGGCGTCGGGCTTCGATCAGCACCGGCTCGATGTCACGATCACTGTCCATCGCCAGGAATTCACAGCCGGTGGCGCGTGCCGCCGCGGCCAGGTCCAGCGGATTGAGCACAGTGCAGGTCTTGCGCTTGTAAGGCAGTGTCTGCGCCTGCGCGATCTGCGCCAGCTCGCCGTCGCTGAACACCAGCACGATCACGCCCAACTGCTGCGCTGCGGCCGTCAGCAACTCGTTTCCCGTCATCAGGAAAGCACCGTCGCCGACCACCGCCAGCACCTCTCGCGCCGGGTTGGCGAGCTTGGCGCCGATCGCGGCCGGCACCGCGTAACCCATGCAGTTGAAATCCGTGGGCGAGATGAAGTGCCGCCCCTGTGGCATCGGCAGCAGCTCGGCGGTCAGGAAGGTGTGGTTGCCGTCGTCGGCAACCACCACCGCGTCCTTGGCCCAGAAGGCGTCGACACTGTGGAACAGACGCGCCGGATTGACGCGCTGCGCGTCGCCGCTTTTGCGCCAGTCGTGCAGATAGGCGGCCTTGTCGCGCGAAATCCGGCTGCGCATCGGTAACGCGGAGCGGGCGATGCCGCGCGCGCCCAGTGCGTCCAACAGAGCCTGAACCGCCATGCGCGCATCGGCCTGAATCGCCACGCGGGCCGGATAGTTGCGCGAGAACACCTCGGCGTCGAGATCGATGTGGATCAGGCTTTCAGGCACCTCGACGCTGTAGCTGCCGGTACCGATCTCACCGAAGCGGGTGCCGACCGCGATCAGGCAGTCACAGTTCTTGAACGCCTGACGCGCCGCCGGCGCCGCCGCCAGACCAAAGCTCATACCCGCGTGCAGTGGGTGGTCGCTGGGAAAGCTGCTGAGCCCCTGCAGCGTCGTGGCCACCGGAGTGCCGAGGCGGTCGGCCAGCGCCATCAACTGCTGACGCGCGCCGCGCGCGCCCCAGCCCACGAACAGGCCCGGCCGCCGCGCCGACGCAATCAGCTTGCAGGCTTCGGCGATCAATTCGGGCGCCGCCGCCATCGGCGCCGGCAGGCCGGGCCATTCGAGCAGCCCGCCAGCCTCGCCGCTCATCATCAGCACGTCGACCGGCAGTTCCACATAAACCGGGCCGGGGCATCCGCTCATCGCCTCGGTATACGCGCGATAGATCGTGGTCACGATCTCATGCTGCGATTCGACCCGCCAACGCGCCTTGGTGAAGGCGGCGACCAATGCCTGCTGATCGATATCGTGCAACTGATAGCCGCGCCCGCTGGCGCGGTGTATGCCGCCGGACAGCACCAGCATCGGCACACCGTCGAGATAGGCCTCGGCGATGCCGCTGGCCGCGTGCGTCAGGCCCGCGCCGGGCACCACCAACAGCGTGCCGATACGATCCGTCGTGCGGCTGACCGCGTCCGCCATGAACGCGGCACCGCCTTCGTGCGTGACCAGTACCGGCACGATCGACGAGGACGATGCGAGTTCGTCGAACAACTCGGTCGTATGCACGCCCGGAATTCCGAAGACGTGTTGGACGCCGATCTGCTCCAGCGCGAATCGCGCCAGCCAGGCACCGGTGCGCTTCATGTCTGCCCCTGATTTGACTTCAGGGTATAATTTATTGGTCCCTCTGGATTGTCAACCGCTGCACGCGGCCGGTCGGTTCAGGTCGTTTTCACGCGCAGGCCATTGAGCAGCACATCGACGACCATTTCGGCATGTTCGCTCGCCGATTCCTCGCTCAGGGCATCGAACTCGTACATCTCCGATATCAGGCCGGAAAACGCGAAGAAGCCATTGATCGCACCGCTGACCATGGACAGAAAATGTGCCGGGTTCATTTCGCGCAAACTGCCCTGAGAAGCCGCCGCCTGCAGGAACGACTCCGCAGTCAGGTACATCGGCTTGAGATAGGTTTCCGAAAGCCAGGCGGCCCGGTCGGTGCCACGGGCGACCTCCTGAATCACGATGTTGGTGGCCGCGTAGTTGCGCGCGCAGAAGTAGGTATATCTGCGGATCACCACGGACAGCGCGGCCACCGGGTCGAGGTCCTTCAATTCGAAATTGAGGTTGCGGAATTCGCGCGCCAGCTTCTCCATGGCGTGACCGACCGCCGCCTGCCAGAGCTTTTCCTTGGTCTCGAAGTGATAGTGCACCAAGGGCTTGGCGACACCCGCACGCTCGGCGATATCGGCAATGTTGGTGCCTTCGAATCCGTGATGCCCAAACTCCTGCAAGGCCAGATCGAGGATGATCTCGGTGATCGGCGCCGCCTGGTCGCGCAGGCGCGGCCTTCCAGGGCGACGCCCCTGGGGCTTCTTGTTGTGTGGTCCCACTTTCGACATCAGAGATTTACCCGATTGTTGCAGGCATGCGCCCATGTTTCGGCCGGGCCCCGGGGGACCGCCATGAATAATTTTACTTTGCGGACAATTATTGGCTCTTGCCCATAAAATTGCACCTGGTCGAGCACTGCCTGCATTCAAGCCGGACGCAGCTCACCACCGTCCGCGAAACGATTGTCAACACACTGACCCGAAAACCGGATACAGTGATTCGAGATCAGGCGACTTAAATCATGATCCCGTCAATCCTCAAACTGGACACGGGCGGACTGCCGGTAGCCTGGATCACCTGGAAAACGGCGGTCACGCTCTACGCTCGACACCGCGTCTGTTGGGAGACGGGGCAGGAGCGTTTTGTCATTCGCGGCGGCCTCAACTCCGCGACGGGCGAGCGTTCGCAATTCGAAATCGGCTCCATCATCGCCGTCGCCGACCGTTCCAAGCGCTTCACACACGGCGTGCCCCTGCTGACCAATCGCACGCTGTTCCAGCGCGACCGCAACCTGTGCCTGTATTGCGGCAAGCAGTATTCCACCTCGCAACTCACGCGCGATCATATCCATCCCGTGTCGCGCGGCGGACTCACCGTCTGGGAAAACTGCGTCACCGCCTGCCGCCACTGCAACCAGCGCAAGGACGACCGCACCCCCGAGGAAGCCAACATGAAACTGTTGGCGGTGCCGTACATCCCGAACCTCGCCGAATACCTGATCCTGTCGAACCGCCGCATCCTGGCCGATCAGATGGACTTCCTGCAGGCGTTTTCGCGCAAAATGGAAGCCGCTGTCGCCTGATCCGCCCATCGCGGCATTTCGGGCGACATCCCATTGCAGCAGCCGAGCACATCCATGCGATTCGCATTGTTGATCGTCGAGCCCCGCGGCCAGCGGGAAGCTCGCAGCCAGGACGAAGGCGAGGCCGCCTACGCGAGCATGCAGCGCTTCGCCGAGTCACTGAAGGCGCAGGGCCTGCTGATCGCCAGCGAATCCCTGAAATCCGATCACGATGGTCTGCGACTGTCCGTGCGTGACGGTCAGCGCCGCGTGGTCGATGGCCCGTTCTCCGAAACCAAGGAGATGATCGGGGGCTTCTTCCTGCTCGATTGCGGCAGCCGCGAGGAAGCCTTGCGTATCGCCGAACAGTGCCCGGCAGCGGCCTGGGCCAGCGTGGAAGTGCGCGAGCTGGGGCCGTGCTTCACGTGAGCGCCGCGCCGATTCGCATCCGGCCCTACGAGGCACGGGACGCGACCGCAGTGACGGACATCTTCTACGATGCGATCCATACCGTCGCCACGCAGTACTACAGTCCGGCCCAGGTGCAGGCCTGGGCGCCGCTGCCGAAGGACTATGCGATGTGGCGCGAACGCCTGCGCCTCAAACCACCGCTGGTAGCGCTGATCGATGCCCGGATTGTCGGCTTCACCACCCTGGAAGCGGACGGCCATATCGACTGGACCTATACGCATCCGGACCATCAGCGCCGCGGCGTCTCCTCGGCGCTATATGCCGAGCTGCAGTCGCGCGCGCGGCAGCAGGGAATCATCCGCCTGTACGTCGAGGCTTCGTATCTGGCACGGCCATTTTTCGCCAAGCAGGGGTTTGCGACGCTCCGTCGCAACGAGGTGCCGCGCAACGGCGAAACGCTGACGAACTGGTCGATGGAAAAGCGTCTGGTGGACGGGGGTCTGCTGGCGGACGGATCGCCTCAGGCGTCCGGCGCGACCTCCACCGCGAGACCCTGAAGGGCTTCGCTCAGCTCGATCTGGCAGGACAGGCGCGAGCCCGGACGCAGCTCCACGACCTCGGCCAGGGCTTCGAGCATCAGCGTTTCGTCCTCACTGCGCGGTGGCAGGCGGTCGATCCACTCGTTCGCCACATAGACGTGGCAGGTTCCGCAGGAACACATGCCGCCGCAGGTGCCGTCGACGCCGGTGCCGGCATCTCGCAGCAGCTCCATCAAAGGGCGACCCTCACCTCCCTGCAGCGTTTCTTCCTGGCCATCGCGTCCGGTCACCCGCACATCAGGCATGCACAAACTCCATCATTCGTCGGCGCATCATCGGCGAGTTCCTTGGATGTTCAGATCGTCTCAAGCTGTTCCTGCCCGGAATAGAACTGCTTGAACCATTCGCGGTAGCGCAGGATCGGGCCATCGCCATCGCACAGCAGCGGATTGGGCCGGTATTTCTTGTTGTTCCAGACGATGAAATCCACGCTCTCGAAACCGGCGCTGTCCTCGCCGTCGGCCTGCCCGATCATGTGATCCACGATCTTCTTCGCCATCACCAGTTCCTTGGAGCCTTCCGGATACTCGGCATGGGTGAAGCTCATGTTCATCTGGCTGCGTTCGGCGGTGATCGGCTGGGTGTAGGAGATCATCGTCGCGGTAATGCCTTCCTGCGTGAAGTGGAAGACATTGAGCCCGGGGCCGTAGCCCTTGCCGACGATGTAGCCGCCGGCCATGTCGATGTGAATGATGTGGTCCTCGAAGTTGACCTCGGCCGGCGGAATGCCCGGTGCGCCGTGCAGGAACTTGAGGTGGGCGAAGTCCACGCCGTTCTCGGCGATTTCCTGAATCGCAGTATTGACCGGCCAGGTGCCGCGACGCGGCTCGACGAAGCCCGGCGTCTCCAGCTGCGGAATCGCCGGCAGGTCCCAGGACGGTTCTTCACAAGCCGGGTGATACCAGGCCCAGATCAGGCCGTAACGCTCCTGCGCCGGCAAGGTCCGCAGTATCGCCTGCTTTTTCACGATCGGTGGCGTGAGCTTGCCGTACGGGATGTGCTTGCACCAGCCGGCGGTGTCGTACTCCCAGTGATGGAACGGGCAGCGGATATGTTCGCCGACGACGGCGCCGCCATGGCCGATATGCGCGCCGAGATGCGGACAGTACGGATCGGTGAGCCCGACCTTGCCCGATTCGGTGCGGAACAGCACCCATTCCTGGTCGAACAGTTCGACGTTGCGCAGCTCGCCGGCTTTGAGACTTTCGGAATAGTCCACGAAGAACCATCCGGTCGGAATCGGGAACGGGCAGCGTTCCAGACTCTGGGATTCGAGCAGCATCTTGAGATTGATCGTGGCCACGAGCTTCGTCCTCCTTCGGCTGGCCGTCGATGCGCAGTCCTGCCCGTGTGTTTTCAGGCACGGACGCATCGCGGGAATTGCCATCCTGAAGGCATTTGCGCGCCGATTCCTCGTTTGGATGCGCCTTGCTTTTGACGGCGCTTTGAGGCAGGCCGCGGCGCCCGACTGTGCGGTCGCGCCGACGATCGCGCAATGCTGGCAGAATCGGAGCCAATCAGGACTTCCACACACGCCAGGGAGGGTGGCGAACGATGAAAGCCAAGCAAAGGACCTTGCTCGTGACGGTTGCCGTCATCGCGGTGGCGATGTTGCTGTTTCCGCCGTTTCACATCGTGCACGGCGGCGGCCGCGTGCTCAGCGCCGGCTATTCGTTCATCGGCGTGACGCCGGATCTCGGCGCCACGGTCAACAGCCCCCTGCTGGCGATCCAGCTGGGCGTGCTGGCCGCGGTCGCCGCGCTTCTGTGGTTCGTGATCGGCGCACCGGATTCAGACGAGTAGACCGGACGCGTTCAGTTGCGCGCCTCGGCGTGACGTGCCAGCACGTCGGCCACCACCATGGTCACGCGCTTGCCCATCGGAATGTGCAGGAATTCGTTGGGGCCATGTGCATTGGAATGCGGCCCCAGCACGCCGGTGATCAGGAACTGCGCCTGCGGGAATTTCTCGCCGAGCATGCCCATGAACGGAATGCTGCCGCCCTCGCCCATGTAGGTCGGCGGCTTGCCGAAGTACGATTCCGAGGCCTGCGCCACGGCCGTTTCCAGCCACGGTGACAAGGCCGGTGCGTTCCAGCCACTGGCGGATTTCTCCACGTCCAGACTGATCTGCGCGCCGTAAGGCGGATCGGATTCGATCAAGGTCTTGAGCGCCTCGGTCGCCTGCTTGCCGTCCAGCGTCGGCGGCAGACGCAGGCTGATCTTCACGGCGCTGTGCGGGCGCAGCACATTGCCGGCCGAGCCCAGCGGCGGCAGGCCGTCGATGCCGGTGATCGCCAGTTGCGGACGCCAGGTGCGGTTGAGCACGAGCTCCGTCAGGTCAGTGTCCACCGGCTGCATGCCGTCCACGAACGGAAACTTGGCGTAGATATCCTCGCCCAAGGTGTCCGCGGCCAGACGCGCCTGCTCCACGCGCTGCGGCGGAATCTCCACATGGAAGTCCTGCGGCTTGATGCGGCCGCTGGTCTCGTCCTCCAGGCGCGACAGCAGTGAGCGCAGGATGCGGAAGCTCGATGCCACCACGCCCGAGGCATCGCCGCTGTGCACGCCTTCCTCCAGCACCTGTACGCGCAGATTGCCGCCGGCCATGCCGCGCAAACTGGTGGTGAGCCACAGCTGTTCGTAGTTGCCGCAACCGGAGTCCAGACAGATCACCAGCGAGGGTGAGCCGATGCGCGCGGCGAGATGGTCCACGTAGTACGGCAGGTCGTAACTGCCGGATTCCTCGCAGGCCTCGATCATGACCACGCAGCGCACATGCGGCACGCCCTGGTCGTGCAGTGCCAGCAGCCCGGCCAGCGAACCGAAGATCGCATAGCCATCGTCGGCACCGCCGCGTCCATAGAGCCGGTCGCCCTTGCGCACCGGCTTCCAGGGACCGAGATCCTCGGCCCAACCGGTCATTTCGGGCTGCTTGTCGAGATGGCCGTAGAGCAGCACGCAATCATCCGGATTGGCGTCACCACAGGCTGGAACGTCGATGAAGATCAGCGGCGTGCGCCCTTCAAGCCGCACCACTTCCAGCGTGGCATCGCCCAGCGACGGTAGCTTGGCGCGCGCCCAGGTTTCCATCAGCGCCACCGCCTCGTCCATATAACCGTGCTCGGCCCATTGCGGATCGAACAGCGGCGACTTGTTGGGAATGCGGATGTAATCGGTGATTTGGGGGACGATTTCGTCCTCCCAGATGGCGTCGACGAAACGGGCGAGACGCTGCGAATCCATGTTGGCTCCGGCGATAAATTTGGAGCGCCAGTGTAGGCGCGCACCTGGGTTCGACCAACCCTGCGTACGCTCGAAGCTAAGTCAGCTTCAGCAACTCCGCCTCGAACCCGGCCTTGCGTCGCCTCAGACGCGCCACGCTGACCGGCAGCTTGAAACGGCGCGGCCCGGCGCTGCCAGGGTTGAGGTAGAGCACGCCGTTTCGCGTTTCGATCGACGGTTTGTGCGAATGCCCGCTGATGACGACCGCGACACCTTCGGCCACGGGGTCGATCGACAGGGCCTTGAGATCGTGCAGCAGGTGGATGCGATGCTCGCCGACTGGCAGGGTCTCGATATCCGGCAGGTTTTCGGCCCAGTCGCCGACATCGTTGTTGCCACGCACGGCGACCGTCGGTGCGAGCACGGTCAGTTCCCGAAGTATCTCGGGCTTGCCGATATCGCCCGCATGAAGAATCAGCTCGCTACCGCGCAGGGCTTCGACGGCCTCCGGTCGCAGCAGACCATGCGTATCGGAAATCACGCCGATGATCATGGGACGAGCAGCATACGCAGCAGATAGGCGATCAGCCCCACTGTGAGCACGCCGGCGGCCCACAGGCCGGCGAACCACAACAGGCGTCGCCACAAGGGCGTTTGATCACTGGACATCGGCTCAGTGATAACCGGCGTCCGGATCGACCTTGCCGCGGAACACCCAGTACGAATAGGCGGTGTAGGCGATGATGATCGGCAGCAGCACGGCGGCACCGACCAGCATGAACAGCTGGCTGCTGTGCGGCGCGGCGGCGTCCCAGATGGTGATGCGATTGGGCACCATGTACGGAAAGATGCTGACCATGAGGCCGGCGAAGGTCAGCCCGAACAGCGACAGCGCGATCAGGAACGGGGCGTAGTCGCGGCGCTTGCGCAGCGCCCAGAACAAGGCGAATGCAGCAATCGCGGTCAGCAAGGGAATCTGCGAGGTCAGCAGGATCGCCGGGAAATCGAACCAGCGGTGGTAGTAGCTCTCCTCGAGAAACACGGTGGCCAGACTCACCGCGAAGATGCACAGCAGCATGCCGATGCCATACCAGCGCGCCAGGCGGAACGCCTTGTCCTGCAGGCTGCCGCGCGTCTTCATGATCAACCAGCAGGCACCGAGCAGCGAATAGCCCACGACCACGGAAATGCCGGTCAACAATGAGAACGGCGTCAGCCAGTCCCACCAGCCGCCCGAGTACTCGCGCCCGTCGATATCCACACCCTGCAGGATCGCGCCGAGGGTGATGCCCTGGGCCAGTGCAGCAACGAAGGAGCCACCGGTGAATGCGGCTTCCCAGAACACGCGCAGGCGCTCCGTACGCCAGCGGTATTCGAAGGCCACGCCGCGAAAGATCAGGCCCAGCAGCATTGCCGTCACCGGGGCGTACACCGCAGGCATCAAGATCGCATAGGCCAGCGGAAAGGCAGCAAACAAGGCGCCGCCGCCGAGGATCAGCCAGGTTTCGTTGCCATCCCAGACCGGCGCGACTGAGTTCATCATCACGTCGCGGTCCTGGCGTTTGCGGAAGAACGGAAACAGGATCGCGAGGCCAAGGTCGAAGCCGTCGAGGATCACATAGGCGAGGATGGCGATACCGATCAGGCCGATCCAGACGATGGTCAGGTCCATGGGCGTGTCCTAGCGGCTGAGGTTCGAAGGGCCTTCGGCGGGCCCCGGCATCAGGCCGGCCGCCCGCTTGGGCACGGTCGGACTCGGTTCGGGTTCGTCGGTCTGCGGCGGGTGCCCCATCAGTCGCAGCATGTAGAACGTACCGGCCGCGAATACCGCGAAATAGATCAGCACGAAGGCGATCAGCGAGGCCGCCAACGCCGGCGCGGCGATCGGCGAGGCCGAGTCGGCCGTCAGCAGATGGCCGTAGACCGTATACGGCTGGCGGCCGACCTCGGTGGTGATCCAGCCGGCGACCACGGCGATGAAGCCGGCCGGCCCCATCAGCAGCGAGGCGCGAAACAGCCAGGGTTGCGCATAGAGCTTGCCGCGCAGGCGTGACAGCAGCGCCCAGGCGCCGAGCCCCACCATCAGGAAGCCCAGGCCCACCATCACCCGGAATGACCAGAACACCACGGGCACCGGCGGCCACAGCTCGCGCGGAACAGTGTCCAGGCCATCCATCGGCGCATTCGGATCGTGCTTGAGGATCAGCGATCCAAGGTGCGGAATGCCCAGCGCGTACTTGAGCTCGCCGGCCTTCTGGTCCGGCAGACCGAACAGATACAGCGGGGCGCCGTCCGCGTGACTCTCGTAGTGCCCTTCCATCGCCATGATCTTGACCGGCTGATGTTCCAGCGTATTGAGACCGTGCGCGTCACCCGCCAGCACCTGGATCGGACCGACGATCACCAGCATCCACATCGCCATCGAGAACATCGTCCGTGCGCCGGCGTTGGCGCGATCGCGCAACAGATGCCAGGCCCCGACCGCGCCGACCACCAGCGCCGTGGTCAGGTAGGCCGCGATCAGCATGTGTACGAGCCGGTACGGGAACGAGGGCGTGAAGATGATCGCCAGCCAGCTCTCCGGCACGAACTGGCCGACCTCGTTGATCGAAAAGCCCTGCGGCGTCTGCATCCAGGAATTGACCGCGAGTATCCAGAACGCGGAGAAGAAGGTGCCGATGGCGACCGCGAGGGTCGCCACGTAGTGCAGGCGCGGGCCGACCTTGTTCATGCCGAACAGCATCACGCCGAGGAAGCCGGCTTCGAGGAAAAATGCGGACAGCACTTCGTAGGCCATCAGCGGACCGACCACCGGCCCGGCCTTGTCCGAGAACACCGACCAGTTGGTGCCGAACTGGTAGGACATCACCAGGCCCGAGACCACGCCCATGCCGAAAGCGATCGCGAAGATCTTCACCCAGTACTTGAACAGGTCCATGTAAACCTGGCGCTTCGTCAGCAGCCACAGGCCCTCCAGCACGGCGAGATAACTCGCGACACCGATCGAAAACGCCGGAAAGATGATGTGAAACGCGACCGTGAACGCGAACTGGAAGCGCGCGAGCAGCAGGGCATCCGGGAAGAACGAACTCACCTTCGCACCTCATGTCGGTAGCTGGAGTGCGGCGCCCGCTGGAGCGCCGATACATGCGGATGCGTATTGTGCCCGCCGCGCGGACTCAGGTCACCGGATGCTTGTCGTCGAACCGGTTCGACTCCGGGGTTCACGGTGTCCCGAACACGCGCCGCAGCTTGAGTCTCGGCTGATCCGGACCGAAGTATCTCGCATCGCGATCGACGAGCTTGAAGCCAAGCCGCTGGTACAGCGACAGGGCTTGGCTGTTGTCCGGGCTCACCGTCAGCCACACCGTTTCGTAACCTCGCCGACCGAAGCTGTCGATCAGCCTGCCGACCAGCTTGCGGCCCAGGCCCAGACCCCGGTGTCCGGATTCGACTGTCGCCGACAGTATCCAGCCCGAAGCCTGCCGCGCCGATGGCGACCCCAGCGCGTAACCCACGACGCTGCCGGCGAGGCAGACGACGAGAAAATGCGGCCCCCACAGATCGATCGCCTGACGGAAGAAAAACGCGGGGTAGGTTTCGGCGCCGAACGTGCGCTGTTCGAGTTCGGCGATCGATGCGAGGTCCGAGACGGTGGCCGGCCGGACTTCGGCCGGCGCTTCAGTACGCGGCATACCGGGACGCTTCGGGGGTCGACCAGCGCACCGATTCACGGACCGTCGAGGCCGCGGAATGAGAAGTCATGACGACGCTCGCACAGGAAACTGTGCGGCCATGATCCCGATTGTGCACCCCTCGGCGCAAGTGCCTATGGTGCCGCCCGGTCTCCGGCGCAAGTCGGCGCACCGTCGCGCAGCTCGACCATTCGGTCCGGAAAATTGCTGAATGCGCCGTCGACGCACAGCTCGATCATGCGCTGCAGATCTTCTTCCGAGTTGACGGTGTACGGGTGTACGTCCAAGCCCAGGGCATGCGCATCATCGATGAAATCCGCATCCACGTCGCCGAGACTCGGGCCGATGCCGACGGCAATCTGCGACGCGGCCGACAGCATCAGGCGAGCCGTGCCTGCGTTCGCCAACTGGATCAAGGGCAGGCCGGGTTCGAGCGCGTGCATGCGCGTCAGGGAACGCCGGTGAAACGACTGGATCAGCACCTGGCGGCGCTGCATCGCCGGTTCGAGCAGCTCGTAGTCGCGCAGCAGACCGAGCAGAGCCTGTTCGATACCGTCGTCGAACGGATTCGTTTCCTTGGTTTCGATGTAGTAGTTGACGCTGCGTCCATAGCGTTCGAATACTTCCGCGAGCGCGGGAATTTGCAAGCCCACGAAGGCTTCGTCGGCACGATCGGGATAGGCCTCGTTGAACCAGCTGCCAAAATCGCAGCTCTTGAGCTGCGCCAGGGTCTTGTTGCCGACCTGCCCGGAACAGCTGCCGGCCTCGCCGCGGGCGGTGCGCGCCAGACTGGCGTCATGCAGCACCACGAGCACGCCGTCGGCCGTCATCTGCACATCCTGCTCAATGTAGTCGGCGCCCATGTCGATGGCCAGATCATAGGCCGCGATGGTGTGTTCCGGTGCATAGGCAGAGGCGCCGCGATGCGCGATGACCAGCGGCACGCTGTCCGTGGCCGGCGGCGATTGCGAAGCGGAATCATTGCCGCACGCCACCAGGCCAAGCAGACATAGGCAGGCGGAAAATCTTCGCGGAACAGTCATTCGATCGGTCGCAAGAAGCACGGCCGCGCACGCTAGCACGCGATGGCTCCCGTTTTGTGAAGAGCGTTTCAGGGCAGCGTGGCGTCATCCGGATGTAAAGCCACAAGCGCACAGTCCCACGAGTCTGACCTCGTCCCCTTGGCCCGGCGCAGTCATTGGCGCCGGGCTCCTTCTTGGCTTGGATGGAACCTTCGCCATCCACCCATGGATACCGGATCAGGCCCGCGGCCACGTGGACACGCTCCGCTCATGGCAAGCTTTGCGTCTGTCAACGCATGACTGCCCACATGGTCTCGATTCTGCACCTCGCTATCGCCGTGAGCGCATCGCTCGCGATCCTTGTCGACTGGCGCGGACATCGTCCGGCGTTTCTGGCGCTCAAGCCGCTGACCACATTGCTGGTCGTGGCCCTGGCCGCCGCAAATACCACGGGCATGGAGAACCTGGTCCTGCTGGCGGCGCTGCTGCTGTGCCTGCTTGGCGACATCGCGATCATGCAGGAGACGCAGCGCGGCTTCCTGGGCGGACTGCTGAGCTTTCTGCTGGCGCACCTGATCCTGATCGCGCTATTCCTTCACCGCGCGGACGCAATGCCGCTGCTGGCCCTGCATTACGCAGTGCCGCTGGCCGTCTGCGCATTCGCGGCGATCGGCGCCGCACTGGTGCCGGCGCTGCGACAGATCGACCGGCCGGCGGCGCTGGTCTACACCGCCGTATTGCTGACGATGTCGTTCGCGGCATTTCGGTTCTCGACGCTGGCCGGGTTCGGCGCGGCGATGTTCGTGCTCTCTGACGCAGTGCTCGCCTACAAGACCTTCCGGCATGATTCACGCATCGCGCAGGCCATCGTGCTGACGACGTACTGGCTGGCCATCACCCTGATCGTTGATGCATTCCCAGTCTCCGTGATCTGAAACCATGTCCTCGAAACGTCTGCCACGTTCACTGGCCGCGGCACTGCTCGGCCTGCAGGCTGCGTGCTCCGCCCAACCGACGCACGGTCCGGAATGCCGGCTGCAGAACCCGGCGCTGGACGAACTCAGCGGTCTCGTGGCCGCCGGCAATGGCGACTATTACTGGGGCCTCAACGATAGCGGCGGACAGCCCTGGCTGTTTCGGGTGGGTCCCTGCGGCGAGGACCTCGGACACGTCAAGATCGAAGGCGTGCGCAACCATGACTGGGAAGACATCGCTTTTTTCGACGATCACGGAACGCCGAGCCTGCTGATCGCCGACACCGGCGACAATCTGGCGCGCCGCAAGCGCGTACAGTTGTATGCCGTGGCGGAGCCCGACGTGGAGACTCGATCCACGACCATTGCCTGGCAGCAGGATTTCACTTATCCGGACGGACCGCGCGACACCGAATCACTCGCCGTGGACCCGCAAAACGGCGACATCCTGGTGCTGTCCAAGCGCGAGGATCCGCAACATCTGTTTCGCGTGCCGCGCGGAGACGGGGTGGTGGTCGCGGAGGATCTTGGTCCCATCGCAACGATACAGACCAAGCTCACGCTCAACTGGCTGCGCGGCATGGTCTACCAGCTCTATGGCTCCCTGCCCACGGCGCTGGACATCTCCCGCGATGGCCGCCGTATCGCGGTGCTGACATTGACCGAACTGTTCGTCTGGACGCGCCAGGGCGACGAGGACTGGGCAGGGCTGATGAATCGCGAGCCGCATCACTACGTGGTGCCCGCGTCGCTGGAACAGGCCGAGTCGATGGCGTTCACGGCCGACGGCGATACGATCGTGATCTCGTCCGAAAAGGCCGGTGCTCCGATGATCCGTATCGAGGTCTCCGACGCGGTGCCCTGAGGACCAGGGACGGACTGCTATGATTTTGGGGTTATCGACCTATTTCAATGGGATTTACATGAAACGACTGACTTTCGGCGCGCTGTGCGCGCTCAGTCTCGTGGCCTGCGGCGGCCAGAACCACGACGCCGCACCCGCCAACGAACCCGCCGCAGCCCCGCCCCAGGCGTTGTCCTCCGGCATCGACACCGCCAATTTCGACCAGAGCGTCCGACCACAGGACGACCTGTTCCGCTACGTCAACGGACACTGGCTGGACACGACCGAGATTCCGGCCGACAAATCCAACTACGGCGCCTTCTCGGCGCTGGCGGACCAGGCCGAGAAGGACCTGCGTGCCATCATCGAGGAATCGGCCGACAAGGCCGACAAGACCGACGGCAGCAATGAGCAGAAAGTGGGCGATCTCTACGACTCGTTCATGGACGAAGCCGCACTCGAAGCCAAGGGCGCCGAACCGCTCAAGGACGAACTGGCCGCGATCGATTCGATCGACGACAAGGCCCAGTTGCCGGCGGCGTTCGCGCAACTGTCCAAGCTCGGCGTGCGCACGCCGATGGGTTTCTACATCAACCAGGATGCCAAGGATTCCACGCAGTACATCGCCTGGTTCGCGCAGACCGGTCTGGGCCTGCCGGACCGCGATTACTATCTGTCCGACG
>Ga0115011_10000025_pt1 | contig 161880 bp, 144 predicted proteins | sample TroAtlMetagenome_2_FD_88705 | JGI IMG/M metagenome (GOLD analysis project Ga0115011, IMG submission 88705) | Marine eukaryotic phytoplankton communities from Atlantic Ocean - Tropical Atlantic ANT8 Metagenome | ecosystem: Environmental > Aquatic > Marine > Oceanic | place: Tropical Atlantic... | reverse complement strand
GCGTTTTGGCCCTTTCGCGCGTGAGGTGATCACGCGGGCTTGAGTGCTCCTTGGACTTGGGTATAGCCGTGGCTCCGTTCGTCGAATGCCGTAGGGAGACAGTCACTACCGCAGGGTCGAGACGCGTGCAAGCCCATTCGCGCGCTCCGCGCGCGCCCTCTCCCCAACCCCTCTCCCGCACGCGGGCGAGGGGCTTATCGATTCCCTCTCCCGCGTGCGGGAGAGGGTGGCCCGCAGGGCCGGGAGAGGGCGTACCCAAGCGAACCCGCATCAGTTGCTCCAAGCCCCGATTGCCGCATGCAACTCCGGCACCGCATCGGCGGTATCGCGCATCGTGCGTGTGACCAGGCTGGCCGCGGCCAGCAGCGATTGGGTCATGCTCTCGTCCATCGCCGGGTCTGCGGCAATCTGCGGATTGGCGTCGAGAAAGCCGGTGTGCACGTCGCCGGACACGAAGGCCGGGTGGGCGATCAGTCTTCGCAGGAACGCGGTATTGGTCTTGCACCCGAGCAGCACGGTCTCGGCGAGGGCACGGTCCGCGCGGGCGATGGCCTCGGATCGGTCGGCGCCGGTGATGATCAGCTTGGCGATCATGGGGTCGAAGCTGGCGGTGACCTCGCCACCTTCGAGCACACCGGCATCCATGCGCACGCCCTCGCCTTCGCCCGGTTTCCATTTGAGTATCGGTCCGGTGGTCGGCGTATAGCCCCGGCCGGGATCTTCGGCATAGATGCGGAATTCGATGGCATGACCGCTGGCCTGAATGTCGGCCTGGGCATACGGCAGCGGCTGACCGGCGGCGACGCAAAGCTGCTCCAGCACCAGATCGAGACCGGTAATCTGCTCGGTGACGGGATGCTCGACCTGCAGGCGGGTATTGGTTTCCAGGTAATAGAACTCGCCGTCCTGGCCAAAGATGAATTCGACGGTGCCGGCATTGCGGTAGCCGCAGGAGCGGGCGATGCCGGCGGCGGTTTCGCAGATGTCCTCGCGCTTGCCGGGCGTCAATGCGGGCGATGGCGTTTCTTCCACGATCTTCTGGAAACGACGCTGCACCGAGCATTCGCGCTCGAAGCAGTGCACGACCTTGCCCCGACCGTCGCCGAGCACCTGGACTTCGATGTGGCGCGGGTTCTCGATGTAGCGTTCGGCGTAGAGCCGGCCGTCGCCGAAATAGCGTTGGCCTTCGCTGCGCGCGCGATCGATTTCGGTTTCCAGCAGGGAAAGATCACGCACGATGCGCATGCCCTTGCCGCCGCCACCGGCGGACGGCTTGATCAGCAGCGGCGCGCCGACGGCGCGGGCGCGTTCGACGAAGCTGGCGGGGTCGTCGTCCTCGATGGCGCTGGGGGCGACCGGGAAACCGGCCTTCTCGACGAAGTTTCTGGCACGCACCTTGTCACCCATCAAATCGATCTGCTCGGGCGTGGGGCCGACAAAGGCGAGGCCGGCGGCCTCCACGGCGCGGGCGAAGCCGCTGTTTTCGGAGAGGAACCCATAGCCGGGGTGGATCGCGCCAGCGCCGGCCGCCTTGGCCTTGTCGAGAATCTGTGCGCCGTCCAGATAGGCGGCGACCGGCGTGCTGCCGGTGATCTCGATCGCTTGGTCGGCCATCCGGACCGCCGGGGTGTGGCGATCCGCCGCGTGATGCACGATCAGCCCGCGCAGGCCCAGCGCTTGTACGGTGCGCAACACACGTACCGCGATCTCGCCGCGGTTGGCGACCAGTACCGAATCGAACGGCCAGCTCGAAACCTGTTTGCGCGCCGCCTGCAGACGCGGCGTCAACGCACCGCTCGATGCTTTCATATCGACTGTCTCGATCATGGAATAAGAATCTCGGGCGGTCGGATCAGCCCTTCGCACAGCAGATCTCCGATCCGTTGTGCCAGTCGGTCAATATCGAGCCGGCCACGACCATTGAAATAGCTCCAGGCGTGATGCTCGATGCCGCCGTACACCAGATCGCGCAGCAGCTCGGCCGGCATGTCGTGACGAAACTCTCCGGTCGCGACCCCCTGCTCCACCACGTCCATCAGAAAACGTGTGTAGCGTCGATTCAGCGCATGCAGGTTTGATTCGCGGTAGCCCGCGTCGGCCCGCGCTTCGCGAAACATCAGCCGACACAGTTGCGGGTAGTCCCGAATCGAACGCAGATGCCGCCAGATCAGCTGGTGCAGGCGCGCACGTGCGCTGCTGAGGCTGACGAGATCCTGTGCGCAGTCACCGAACATTTCCTCATACCAGTGTTCGAGCACGCGCAGCAGCAGTTCGCGCTTGGTTGAAAAATACTTGTAGAGCGTGCCTTCGACCACGCCGATTCTGGCGGCGATCTCGCTCATCAACGTCGACTCGTAGCCCTTCTCGCAGAACAGCTCACGCGCCGCTTGCAGTATCTCGTCGATACGCTGCGCACGACTCAAGCGGGGTGCGTGCACGCGGGCCGGAGCCAGCCTCATGCGGAATTTCTCAACAAGCCGGCTTCGCGCCAGTCGCGCGGCACCTGCAGCGGAAAGCCCATGAGAATCTGCGCCAGCATCTTGCCCTGAGCGTCATGCCGCAGCGACGCCATGCCGCCGCCGCCCAGAGCCTGGGACAACAGGAAATTGAGGCCGCCGAGCCCCGGCCATTCGTAGCGCCGGACGTCGCCCTCGACCAGATGCGCCAGATACTCGCGGACTGCGTCCGCACTGAGTTGATGGCGCAACAGCGGCAGGAATTCCGCGCGCCGCGCAATCACGCCGATGTTGGCGGAGTCCCCCTTGTCGCCGCTGCGGCCATACGCCAGGGCGATCAACGGAACCGTTATGGTCAGCCTCGCCGGCGACAACGGTTCCGCGGACGCGGGCGACACCGCCGGTGTGGCCGTGGCCTCAGCATGCACGGCTTCGGAAAAAGCCTGTCCATCAACCTCGATCCTCACCGCGGCTTTCGGCACCAGGCAGGAGAACAGCCGGACCAGAGGTGTCACGGTGGGCCGCCCGCCGGCGAAGCCGGTGATGCCCTGCGCCATCGAGGTGGCGGATGGCAGGAATTCTCGCGAGTACAGTTGCAGGGCGTGCCTGTCGTCGTGGTGCACCGCCAGCTTGAGGATCACTTCGCGCGTGCCGCGTGCCCGCGCATGCGGGCCCCAATTGGCTTCGGCGCCGAGCACTTCCACGCTGCTGCGACGGTAGTCCGCGAATCCCTGTTCGGCGAGCATGCGCCGGGTGCGGCGCAGGATCGCGGCGGCCACGGCTTCGGCCTTGTCCACCGCGGCGACACCGCCGATCATCATCGTTCCGGTACTGCGAAAGCCGTCCTGCCAGGTCGCCGACACCTTGTAGTGATCGCCCGGTGCAATACCCCGTGCGCCGCTGACGGCGACACGATTTTCGCCCGCCGCTTCGACCCGAAGATCGCGAAAGTCGCAACACACGTCCGGCAGCAGATAGGCTCCCGGATCGCCAATTTCATAAACGATCTGCTCACAGACACTTTCGACGCTGACCCGGCCACCGCTGCGTGGCGGTTTGGTCACCACGAAGCGACCATCCGCACTGCATTCGGCGATCGGGAAACCCATGCGATCCCAATCCTCCTGCACGGTTTCCCAGTCGGTCAGGATGCCGCCGGTGGCCTGGGCCCCGCACTCGATCACATGCCCGGCCAGGCTGCCGGCGGCGAGCCTGTCGTAGTCGTCGGCGCGCCATCCGAACTCGTGGATCAGCGGCCCCAAGGCCAGCGCCGAATCGACGCAACGACCGGTCAGCACGATGTCGGCACCGTCAGCCAGTGCCTTGGCGATCGGAAACGCGCCCAGATAGGCGTTCATGCTCCACAGCGTGTCCGGCATCGGCCCGCCGCTGAACATCTCGCGCAGCTCGCGGAATTCCGCGACGCGATCGAGCAGATCGTCGCCGGTGATGATGGCGACCTTCAGTTCGATACCGGCTTCACGCAAACGTGCATCGATCGCCGCCTTGCAGGCGGCCGGATTGACGCCACCTGCATTGCTGACCACACGGATCCCCTGCTCGCGCAGTTGTGGTGCCAGTTTCGTCACCACGTCCGGGAAGTCCGTGGCATAGCCCAGGGACGCATCCTTGGCGCGCGCCTTGGCCAGCAGCGACATTGTGATCTCGGCCAGGTAGTCGAGTATCAGATAGTCGATCGCAGCGGATTCGACGAGCTGCCGCGGGCCCTCGGCGCTATCGCCCCAAAAGCCGGCCCCACAGCCGATGCGGACGGAATCACGCATGGGCGTGCTTCCGTCGTGAGGGGTGAGGCGTGAGGGATGACGCGTCAAACGCTTCCAAGAACCGCATCTCAGTGTCCCGTGAAATTCGGCTTGCGCTTGTCCTGGAACGCCGCCATGCCCTCGGCCGCGTCTTCGGTGGACGACATCACCGGCACCATGAGCTGCGCGTATTCGAGTGCATCACGCAGGCTCATGTCGCGCATCGCGTGAAACGCCTGCTTGCCGAGACGCACGGCCGTCGGTGACTTGTCGACGATGCGCGACAGCAGCCAGTCGAGCTTGTCATCGAGTTCGGGGCGCGGCACCACATAGTTGACGACACCCCAGTCCAGCGCGTCCCGCGCGCTGAACTGTTCGCCGGTGATGCACATCTCCTGCAGCTTGCGCGGCGGCAACAGACGCAACATGTACGGCAGGATCATCATCGGCGTGACGCCGATCTTCGCTTCGGTGGTGCCGATGCGGATATCGTCGGCGGCGATCGCGAAATCGCAGGCGCACAGAATCCCGAAGCCACCGGCCATGACGTGGCCGTTGACGCGCGCGATCACCGGCAGCGTGCAGTCCTGCAGGCGCTTGAACAGATCGACGATGTAGTGTCTGGGCCGCGAGAAATCCACCGCGAACGCGCCGCCCTTGACACCCTTGGCGAGATCGGCGCCCGCGCAGAACGCCTTGTCCCCGGCGCCCGTCAGCACGATCGCGCGACAGTCACGGTCCGCGGACGCTTCGGCAATGGCGCGATCGATGATGCGCACCACTTCTTCGTTGAGCGCATTGCGCCGGGCTTCGCGATCGATGGTGATCCATTGCACGGCGCCGCGGCGCTCGAGCTTGACGGAGTCGGACATGCCTTGCTCTTGCGTGACGATTGAGTGCGACCAGTCTGGCGAGCCACTGGTGAGTCAACCTCACCCGTTTGTGTGAGTCATCGCCGCCCGCGGCCTCCCGCAAACAGGGGAATCCGCAGCAGCGCTGCGGTGCTAGCGTCGCCCGCAGCTCACAGGGGACAGTCCATGAACAGGCAGGCACGCGAACAGGCGCTCGACGCGCTACTCGACAAGCAGGCGATTCACGAGTTGATCAACGCCTATTGCAACGCGGCGGACCGGCACGACCACGAGAAGATGCGCGCCCTGTACCACGAGGATGCGATCGACGATCACGGCATCTATTCGCGCGGACCGGCGATGGATTTCATCGACAAGCTGCCGCAGATCCAGACCACGATGGAAATCCTGCATCACAACGTCACCACCGTGAATCTGGCGCTGGACGGCGACTACGCCGAAGGCGAGGTCTATATCCTCGCCTTCCACAAGGTGAAGGACGGCAGCCGCAGCTTTGACATGCTGATCGGCGGACGCTACTTCGACAAGTACGAAAAGCGCGGCGGAATCTGGAAATTCAGCCATCGCTCGATCGTTGCGGATTGGGCCTATCCTGCCGAGCCTTCGGCAGTGAATCTCGCGCACCCGATGCTCGATGGCGCCTACATCGGTTGCCCCGGTGCAGCGGATCCGTCCTACGGCTTCTTCAGCTTGTTGCAACGCGGGCGTCGCTGATACCGTGCCGCTCCATGTCCAAGCCGCTGACGATTGCATATGCGGACCCGGATCAGTTGCTCACCTGGTCAGCGGACGTGCGTTCCAGGCGCCGGTTCTCAGCCTTGGGCGAACACATCGGCCTGCTGGTCGACGCGCAGGCGTTCGGGGATGCGCGGTTGGCGCCGCAACTGGCTGCCTGGCTGCGTGAGCTGCCCTGTCCCAGCATCGCCATCGCCTCCGATGCCAATGCCCTGAGCGCAGCCTGCGACACCCGACTTGGCGACCCCAGCCTGGCCGCACCTCTGATTGCGACCATTGAACAGGCACCGGTCGCCGCCAGCGTGCTGGTGCAGTTGCTGCGCGTGATTGAGCACGCCACGATCGACGCCGCACTCACCACCGAATCCCTGGCCTACGCGAGCCTGCAAGCCGGCCCAGAATTCCTCGCCTGGCAGCGCAGCCACGAGCCCGAAGCGACGCCGGCCGACCCCGGACCGCCGGTGCTGATCGAGCGCGAGGACGATGCTCTGCGCCTGCGGCTGAACCGGCCGTCACGACGCAATGCCATGACAGTGGAAATGCGCGAGGCGCTGTGCGAAGCCCTGGAACTGGTGCTGATGGATTCCGGCATCCGGCACCTTGTCATCGCCGCAGCTGGAAAGTGTTTTTCGACGGGCGGCGATCCCGACGAGTTCGGCACGGCCCCGGACCCGGCCAGCGCGCACCTGATCCGTTCGCTCAGCCTGCCCGGCCGTCTGCTGGCGGCCTGTTCCGCCCGAACCCGCGTGGAGATTCACGGCGCCTGTATCGGATCGGGCATCGAGTTTCCGGCGTTCGCGGCGCAGATTCGCGCACGACCGGGCAGCTACTTCCAGTTGCCGGAACTGCGTTACGGCCTGATCCCGGGCGCGGGAGGCTGTGTCAGCATCAGCCGCCGAATCGGTCGCCAACGCACCGCCTGGATGGCGCTGTCCGGCCAGCGGGTCAAGGTGCATCAAGCGCTCGAATGGGGGCTGGTCGACGCGCTGTGGTTCGACTGATCGGGAGTCCGGCTGCCGGCGCAGCGCACGACGTCAGTCCACCCATACGGACGAGGCTCGGCCGGCGACCCGGTCCTAGGCTTGGCGAGTCACACTCACCACCCCGGATCGACATGCCCGACGATCGTTCACCCAGCACCGCCTCCACCAGCGTCCTGCAGGCCTTTTCCGGTCTTTCGACCGACGAAATGGAAATCCTCACCCAGGCCGACCGCTTCGCGCAGAGCGAACTGTATCCGCTGGCACAGAAGATGGACGATGAGGAATGGTGGCCCAGCGACATCTTCCCGACAATCGGGGAGACCGGATATTTCGGCATCACCGTGCCTGAAACCTACGGCGGCGCCGGCCTCGACCTGATGACCAGCGGCCTTGTGCTGCAGGCGTTCTCGCGTTGGAACCACGCACTGGGGCTGAGCTGGGTGGCACACGAAAACCTGTGCCTGCACAACATCCTGCGCAACGCCAACGAGGATCAGAAGCGCAAGTATCTGCCGGGCTTGTGCAAGGGCACACTGATCGGCGCCCTGGGGCTGACCGAACCCGGCGCCGGCTCCGACGCCTTGGGTTCGATGCGCACCACCGCGCGCCGCGACGGCGCCGACTACGTGCTCAATGGCAGCAAGCTGTACATCACCAATGGTCCGGTCGCTGACGTGCTGCTGGTCTACGCCAAAACGGACCGGGACAAGGGCGCCCAGGGCATCTCGGCGTTCATCGTCGAGAAGGACACGCCGGGATTCCGGGTGGCGCAGAAGCTGGTGAAGATGGGCTTTCGCGGCAGCCAGACGGCCGAGCTGGTGTTCGAGGACTGCCGGGTGCCGGCGCAGAACCTGGTGGGCGAGGAGAATCGAGGCGTACGCGTGGTCATGAGCGGCCTGGATCTGGAGCGCTCGATGATTTCACCGATCTGCCTCGGTATCGCCGAGCGCGCATTGAGCCTGTCGCTGGACTACGCGCGCCAGCGCAAACAGTTCGGCCGGCCGATTTCGGACTTCCAGATGATCCAGTCCAAGCTCGCGGACATGTACGTCTGGGTCGAATCGATGCGGCTGTTCACCTACCAGACGCTGCGCGCCGCCAACACCATAGGTCACGACGAAGGCGGGCGCGGCGATATCCACATGATCACCGCGGCCGGCGTGATGTATGTCGCCGAGACACTGAACAAGGTGCTCAACGAAGCGGTACAGGTGCATGGCGGCACAGGCTATATCTGGGAATCCGAGATCAACCGCCTGTATCGCGCGATCAAGCTGCTCGAAATCGGGGCCGGCACCACCGAAGTGCGCAAGATGATCATCAGCCAGGAACTGCTGCGCAAATGAGTCAGACTGACTTGAACTCGCCCGAGGCGGTATGGGCGGCGCCAACGGTCTATCGGGATGATCTGTTCAAGGATCAAGTGATCCTGGTCTCCGGCGGCGGAACGGGTATCGGCCGCGCCACGGCCCTGCTGTTCTGTCGGCTCGGCGCCCAGGTCGTGATCTGCGGCCGCACCCAGGACAAGCTCGACCGTGTCGTCGACTTCGCGCGCGAACGTGGCGGGCGCATGCTGGGCCTGAGCACCAATGTGCGCGAGCCGGAGCAGGTCGAAGCGCTGTTCGCGCGAATTCACGCCGAGTTCGGCCGCCTCGACGGCGTGATCAACAATGCCGGCGGCCAATATCCCGGTCAGTCGATCGACTTCGAACCGAAAGGTTGGGCGGCGGTGATCAACAACAACCTCAACGGCACCTGGTACATGATGCAGGGCGCCGCGAGACTGTGGCGCGAGCAGCGGCGACCTGGTGCGCTGGTCAACATCGTGGTCGTCGCGGAGCGTGGCATGCCCGGCGTGGCGCACACGGTCGCCGCCCGCGCCGGAATCATCGGCGCCACCCGCACCGTGGCCGTCGAATGGGCGCCGCTGAACATCCGCGTGAACTGTGTCGCGCCCGGTCTGATCGGGACCGAAGGGCTGGAGGTGTATCCACCGGAAGCGCAGCGCGAATTTCCGCTCGCCAACCCGATGAAGCGCCCGGGCACGGCGATGGAAATCGCCGAGGCCTGCGTCTACCTGATCGCACCGTCCGCCAGCTTCATCACTGGTGAAGTACTGACGGTCGACGGCGGCGGAAAGCTTTGGGGTGAGCTCTGGACCGCCGGTCGACCCGATTATTTCAGCTTGCCGGCGCCGCTGGATTGAACGGCCGGCCCAGCCTGGGTGACGAAAGGTAGGCCTAGACCCGCTCAGCGGACTGGCGAACAAATCGCCGCAGCGGCATCGTTCCAGTTGGGGAAACAGGCAGGCATCGCCGATGAACACAGAATTCATCTCCGGTCAGTACGACTGGGGACTGGTTGTCGTTTCATACGTCATCGCGGGGTTCGCCGCCTATGTCGCCATCACGGTCGTTCATCGCGTCTTCGAAACCGCAGCCGAACAATGGCGCTGGCTGATACTCGGGGCGCTGGCCATGGGTTGCGGCATCTGGTCGATGCACATGGTCGGCATGCAGGCCTTCGGCATGCCGATCCCGGTGGGTTACGCCATCGGCAAGACAGTCGCCTCTCTGCTCGCCGCGATCGCCGTGGCCAGCCTTGCGCTGTATGTCTCCAGCCGCGAGCAGCTCGGCCTGGGTGCGGTGCTGGTCGGCGCCCTGCTCATGGGCGCCGGCATTTGCGTCATGCATTACATGGGCATGGCGGCGATGGAAATGTCACCGGCAATCCAGTACGACCCCGGCTTGTTCTCCGCCTCGGTGATCATCGCCGTGGCGGCCTCCGGTGCCGCCTTGTGGATTCTGTTCAATCTGCGTCGAATCTCCCGCCACCGACGCACGCCGGCCCGTCTGCTGGCGGCCGCGATCATGGCCGCCGCCATTAGCGGTATGCATTACACCGGCATGGCCGCCGCGAACTTCCCGCTGGGTGCCGTGTGCGGCGCGGTTGACGGTCTGGGTGGAACCTGGACGACCCTGGCCGTCGCGGTGTTCTCCCTGCTTCTGGCGGGCCTGATCGCCGGATTGGTCCGCGCTGACGCAGCCAAGCACGCCCACCTGCGCGAACAGCGCGCACGCCGCGAGGACGAGGATCGTGCGCGCTTCCTGTCGCTGTACGATCCGCAGACCAAATTGCCGAACCGCGCCTCGTTCCAGCAGGAGATCGTCAATTTCATGAGCCGTGCCAAGCGCAGCGGTGTGAAGTTCGATCTGTACTACTGCTCGGTCAATTTTCCGGGCGAACCCTCGGACGAAATCATCGACGACGCCATCGACGGTATTGCCAAACGCCTGCGCGCCGGCTGTCAACCCGGCGACTTTCTGGCGCGTTATGCGCGTCAGGAGTTCGTTTTTCTGAGAGCGCGCATGCACGAACACGACGCACCGGAGGCGGTGCGGCAAACGCTGCGTGTAGCGTGTTCTGCGCCGATCGACGTTCGTTCCGAAGTGGTGTCGCCGCAATCACATATCGGATTCGCGCAATACCCGAGCGATGGCGACAATTCGAGAACGCTGCTGTTCGCCGCCACCCGTTCCGCAGACGCCACACCGTCGACACCAACGCGAGGGCGCTTCGCCCTGGTGCGCTGAGCGACACTGCCTGGCCGATTTCCCTGGCCGCACGTTCGTCACTGACCCGACGCCCGCGCGGCATTCTTTATGTCCGCACGCCGTCATTCCGGCCGGGCCGCAGGCCTGATCCGGAATCCATGCGGCAGCCGGCAACTTCGCTGGGACGCTGAGCCTGCGTTGCACGGCTCCCAACCCTGCGATTTATTCTCCGGCATCCGCGCCCGCTATCCTTACGCCCCTTCTTCAGCCACCCGGCCTTCGATGAACCCGTTGATCCTCCCCGCACCGCTGTGGCGCCGACTCACTTCGGCGCTCTATGACGGACTGCTGCTGTTGTCGATCTGGATGGTGCTGATGCTGTTTCTGGTCATCGGTGGCAGCTACGTGGGCGCTCCGGCGCCGCCGCATGTGGTGCGTGCGGTACTGGTCACCGCCGGTCTGATCTTCTTCGTGCGTTCGTGGACGCACGGCGGGCAGACACTGGGCATGCGCGCCTGGAGACTGGTGGTACGTCGCAGCGACGGTACGCCGCTGAGCCTGACGCGCGCCACCCTGCGTTACCTGCTGGCCTGGGTGTCGTGGCTGGCGTTCGGTCTGGGCGTGCTGTGGTGCCTGGTCGATGCGCAGCGCCGCAGCTGGCACGACGTGCTGACCGGTACCGAAGTCGTGGTACTGCCTAAGCCGGCAGGCTGAACGCCGCGGCTAAGCGGTTTCGAGCGTTACGCTGGCCAGCGCGAATTCGTGTTCGTCGCTGATCGAGACGTGCGCACCGATGATTCCCAGCGACTCCAGCTGCCGCGACAGTGCCGCCACGTAGATCAGGCTCGGTCGCCCCGATTCGCTGCGCACCGCGCCGACATGAGCGTGCGCGATCCCACGAAAGCCGGTGCCCATGGCCTTGACGAAGGCTTCCTTGACGGCAAACGCCTTGGCCAGGTACAGCACGCGACGACGCGGCAGACTCAGCGCTTCGAATTCGCGCCGCTCCGCGTCGTGCAGGAGGCGATCGACGAAACGCTCGCCGTGGCGCTCGTGCACTCCGGCGATTCGCGGCACGTGAACCAGATCGATGCCGGTGCCGTAGATCATTTAAGTGATCCGATCTGGTCGGTCTGGCGCGCGTCGCGCATCGCCTGCCGCATTTCGGCCACCGCCGCGGCCATGCCGACAAACAACGAACGCGCGACGATGGCGTGCCCGATATTGAGCTCAACGATTTCTGGAATCGCAGCGATCGGACCCACGTTTTCCACGGTCAGTCCGTGCCCTGCATGCACCTCCAGCCCCTCCCGTGCGGCGCTTCGCGAAAATTCGCGAATACGGGCCAGTTCTTGCTCACGTTCCTGAGCTTCGCGATCGGCATAGCCACCGGTGTGAATTTCGATATGCGGCGCGCCGCTTGCCAGCGTGGCGTCGAGCTGGCGCGGATCGGCATCGATGAACAGGGACACGACGATGCCCGCATCGGCCAGCCGCGCGCAGGCTTCACGTATGCGACCGGTCTGGCCGGCCACGTCCAGCCCGCCCTCGGTGGTCAGCTCGGCGCGCCGCTCGGGCACCAGACACGCAAACGCCGGCTTCCAGCGACAGGCCAGTTCGATGATCTCCGGTGCCACCGCCATTTCAAGGTTGACGGGCATCGCTTGGCGCGCCAGCAGGCGCTCGACGTCATGATCCTGGATATGGCGCCGGTCCTCGCGCAAATGCAGCGTGATGCTGTCCGCACCCGCCTCCCGCGCCAGCAGCGCAGCGCTCACCGGGTCCGGATAACTGGTCCCGCGGGCCTGCCGAATCGTCGCCACGTGATCGACGTTGACACCCAAATGGATCGCTGTGATTTCGGCCATCGTTCCTTCAATCCTCATTGGCTGTCTGGCTGCCACCGCGCATGCGGCGCAGGGACTGCAACAGACGCGGGGTCTCCAGCGGACGCTTGCCGATCAGCGGCGCCAGCCGGCTGCGCATCAGCCTTCGCGCATCGCCGAGCACGTCCGGGCGCGTCCACTCACGATTGGCGATGGCACACAGCTGATCGCCACGCCACGCGCCGTCGTCGGCACGCACCGGTGCGCCGTCATGGTAGTCGTAGCGCTGCGCAGGATCGAGGTCCCCGGCCTGCACCTCGCCGTATCCGAGTTCGACCAGCAGTTCCATTTCGAACTCGCGCAATATGGGTGCAGCCGCCCGCTCGCCTTCAGCCAACGCGGCCAAGGCGGCGGCGTAGAAGGCATACAGATCGGGATGCTGGATATGGCGCGGCAGGCAGCGCATCAGCAATTCGTTGAGGTACCAGGCACAGATCAGGTTCTCGCCGTTCAGGCGCAGCGCTTCGCCGCCGGACTCGGCGCCGGTCAGCGTGCCCAGTTCACCGGCTTCGATCCATGACAGCAATAGCGGTTGCAAGGGCTGCAAAATGGCAGAGCGTCCGCCGCCACGCGTGCCGCTGACGCCACGCGCCACCAGGCCAACGCGGCCATGCTCGCGGGTAAAGATTTCCAGCAGACGGCTGGTTTCACGGTAGGCGCGCTGATGCAGCACAAAACCGGGCTCCAGACTGACACGGGCACGGCTCATGGGGTCTCAGGTCGCATTCACGGTGCGATTACGAATCGCCGACGGACCGCGTCATTCGCCGTAGCCGAACTGCTGGAGCGCGCGCGGATCGTCGTTCCAGCCGTCCTTGACGCGTACCCACAGCTTGAGAAACACCTTGCCGCCGCCCCGTTCGAGCTCGCGCCGGGCCTGGGTGCCGATGGCTTTGAGCGTGCGCCCGCCCTCGCCGATCACGATCTTCTTCTGGCTTTCGCGAGCCACCCAGATCACGGCGCCGATGCGCGTCAACCGACCTTCCTGCTCCCAGGATTCAATCTCCACGGCGGTGGAATAGGGCAGCTCTTCGTGCAGCGCCATCATCAGCTTCTCACGCACCAGCTCGGCCACCGCGAAACGCCGGTCGTGGCCGACGTTCTGGTCCGGTGGGTACAGCGGTGGCCCTTCCGGCAATCGCGCTTCAAGCTCTTCCAGCAGCGGTTCCAGATTGTCGCGCTTGAGCGCGGACAGCGGCACCACGAAATCGAAGTCGCGGCGCGCCGTGAGGTCCTGCAAAAACGGCAGCAGCAGGTTCTTGTCGCGCAGCTTGTCGACCTTGTTGATGATCAGGGCGCAGGGCGTGGTCACGGCACTGAGCAGCTTGAGCACCATTTCGTCTTCTTCGGTGAGACGGCCCGCCTCGACCACGAACAGCACGACGTCCACGCCTTCCAGACTTTGCGTGGCCACTTCGTTGAGCCGTTTGTTGAGCGCGAGCTTGGCCTTCTGGTGCAGGCCCGGCGTGTCGACGAACACGATCTGCATGTCATCGCCGTGCAGCACGGCCTGGATCTGATGGCGCGTGGTCTGCGGCTTGGCCGTGACGATCGACAGCTTCTCGCCGACCAGGGCGTTGACCAGACTGGACTTGCCGACATTCGGCCGGCCGACAACGGCAACCATTCCGCTACGCATGGGGGGATTTCCTGCCGTTCAGGTCAAGAGACCCATTTTTCGCTTTCGTCAGCATCAGGGTTCCAAACGATCAATCATCAATTGCGCCGCGCGCTGTTCGGCGATGCGTCGACTGGCGCCTTCGGCCTGCTCGATCTCGTCGCTGTCAGGCAGGCGGCAGTGCACATGGAAGCGCTGCTTGTGTGGCGGACCCTCGACACGCTCCACGCCGTATTCGGGACGCGGCCGCGCCTGTGCCTGCAAGAGTTCCTGCAGGCGGGTCTTGGCGTCCTTGAGGCTCGCCGGGTCCGGCAGGTTGTTCAGACGATCCTCGAATACACGGGCCAGCATGGCACGCGTCTGCTCGAAGCCGCCATCCAGATAGACCGCCGCGATCAGCGCCTCGACGGCATCGGCAAGAATCGAGGCACGCCGGAAACCGCCGCTCTTGAGTTCGCCGGAACCCAGGTTCATCTCGTCGCCGAGCTTCAGCGCACTGCCGATCACCGCCAGCGACTCCTCGCGCACCAGGCTCGCGCGCAAGCGCGACAGATCGCCTTCGGTGGCCTTGGGACAGCGATGAAACAACAGTTCACCGATGATGCCGTTGAGCAGCCCGTCGCCGAGAAATTCCATGCGTTCGTTGTGACCGCTGGATGCACTGCGATGCGTCAGCGCCTGTTCCAGAATCTCCGGATCGCGGAACTCGTAGCCCAGCATCTGCGTAAGACGACGGTGGCTCACGAGTCGCCGTTGTCGATCATCACTTCGCCCTTGAAGTACAAGGTGATGTAGACGTTGTAGAACAGGTGTTCCTCGACATAGTAATCATAGGCAAACGCTCGGCCGCCGCTCTTGGTGCGGATCACCTTGATGTCTTTGGGTTCAACGTGGGAGATGTAGTCGATATCCCAGCGACGTTGCAGGGAACTGCGCATCTGCGGCACGGATTCGCCATTGCTTTGATCCGCCACGCCGTTGAGCGCCTTGAGCATCTGGCCATGGTTGAGATAGACCGGAACGGTCTTGATCCCCACCGTCGCGAAAAATGCGATCAGGCCCAGGACCACGATCCAGCCCCAGAGGCCCAGACCCTGTTGGCGCCGCCCGTGGAGTTGTCCGCTACGCACGATGCTGTTCGGGCAAGCGAAGGCTTACCGTAGGGTGGGCAAAGGCCGAAGGCCGTGCCCACACAGCAGGGAGTCGGCTTCGCGTGGGCACGCTGCGCTTTGCCCACCCTACAACCATTTCGCCAACCATTTGAACAGTATTGCCGCTGCGCATCAGTTCACCCCGTCTCCGATCCGGTCGAAGGCCGGACGCTTCTTCACGCCGTCCCAGCTCATCCAGATGAAGAAGGCGTGGCCCACCAGATTATGCTCCGGAACGAAGCCCCAGCGACGCGAATCATCACTGCCGTCGCGGTTGTCGCCCATCATGAAGTAGTGGCCTTCCGGCACGATCCAGTAGCCGTCCCGTGCCGGATCCGAGGGGTTGATCAGAATCGGGTGGCGCACGCCGCCCAGATTCTCGGTGTACTTCTCGACGACGCCACCGGCACGATGCCCCGGCGTAGGATAGACGCCGTCGGGTTCCAGCGCCTGCTGTTCGCCATTGATGTAGAGCGTCTTGTTGCGATATTCGATGCGGTCGCCCGGCAGGCCCACCAGACGCTTGATGAAGTCCTTGCTCTGATCGAGCGGATAGCGGAACACCACTACGTCGCCGCGCTTGGGCTCGCCGAGATCAACCGCCTTCCAGTAGCCCACCGGCATGCGCAGGCCATAGCTGAACTTGTCGACGAGGATGAAGTCGCCGATCAACAGCGTCGGGATCATTGAGCCGGACGGAATCCGGAACGGCTCGGCCACGAACGAGCGCAGCAGCAGCACGATCAGGATCACCGGAAAAAAGGAGCGTGAGAAATCCACGATCGCGCCAGGCTTGTCGTCGTCCATCGCGCCTTCTACCGGCCCCTGGGCAGCACGGCGGCGCGGCCCCAGCAGCCACTTGTCGAGCGCCCAGACCGCGCCGGTGAACAGCGTCAACACCGTGAGCAGCACGGCAAAATCAAAATGGAATTCGTCGATGAACTGTTTCATTTAGCGGTTGTTCTCCGGCGCATTCCGGTGCGCCCAGCGGTCCGCGAGCCTCTTGGCCCGGCCCTATGACAATGTGCAGCGTTTCTATGATCCCTTGCGCTCGACGCCCAGCACGGCCAGGAACGCCTCTTGAGGTATCTCGACGTTACCAACCTGCTTCATGCGCTTCTTGCCTTCCTTCTGCTTCTCCAGCAACTTGCGCTTGCGTGAAACATCGCCACCGTAGCACTTGGCGAGCACGTTCTTGCGCAAGGCCTTGACCGTGGTGCGCGAAATCACGCGCGAGCCCACGGCGGCCTGGATCGCCACGTCGAACATCTGGCGCGGAATCACTTCCTGCATGCGCTCGGTGAGTTCGCGCCCCCGGGTCTGGACAATACTACGGTGGCAGATACAGGCCAGCGCATCGACCGAATCGCCATTGACCAGCACATCCAGCCGGACCAGATCGGCCGTCTGGAAGCGCACGAACTCGTATTCGAAGCTGGCAAAACCGCGCGACACGCTCTTGAGCCGGTCGAAGAAATCGAGCACGACCTCGGCCATCGGCATTTCGACTTCCATCTGTACCTGGGTGCCGTGATAGCGCAGCTGCTTCTGCACGCCGCGCTTTTCCATGCACAGCTGCATCACCGGGCCGACACAGGTCTGCGGCATCAGAATGCGCGCATTGATGATCGGCTCGCGGATATCGTTGTAGTGACCGGCGTCCGGCAGGTCGGCCGGATTCTCGAACTTGCGGACTTCGCCGTCGACCATTTCCAGCTCGTAGACGACCGAGGGCGCGGTGGTGATCAGGTTGAGGTCGTACTCACGTTCCAGGCGTTCCTGCACGATCTCCATGTGCAGCATGCCGAGGAAGCCGCAGCGGAAGCCGAAGCCGAGCGCGGTGGAGTTTTCCGGCTCGAAGTTCAGGGCCGCATCGTTGAGGCGCAGCTTCTGCAGGGCCTCACGCAGGTCCTCGAAATCATCGGAGCTGACCGGAAACAGACCGGCGAAGACCCGCGCCTGAACCTGGCGGAAACCCGGTAGCCGTTCCTTGCAGGGGCGCGCTGCGTCGGTCAGCGTATCGCCCACTGGCGCGCCATCGATCTCCTTGATGCCGCAGACCACGATGCCGACCTCGCCGCAGCACAGCTCCTCGTGCGGCGTGCGCTTGGGCGTGTTCTTGGCGAGCACCGAGACCTCGTGGTCGCGCCCGGTCGCCATCACGCGAATCTTCTGGCCCTTGCGTACGCTGCCGTTGACCACGCGCACCAGGGACACGACACCCAGATAATTGTCGAACCAGGAGTCGATGATCAGCGCCTGCAGCGTGGCTTCGGGATCGCCGCGCGGCGGCGGCATCTTCTTGACGATCGCCTCGAGTACATCGCCGACATTGAGCCCGGTCTTGGCGGACACGTGAATCGCATCACGCGCCTCGATGCCGATGATGTCCTCGATTTCCTTGGCGACGCGCTCCGGCTCCGCCGCCGGCAGATCGACCTTGTTCAACACCGGCAGGATTTCGACGTCCTCCTCGATCGCGGTGTAGCAGTTGGCGACCGATTGCGCCTCGACGCCCTGTGAGGCATCGACCACCAGCAGCGCGCCCTCACAGGCGGCCAGCGAGCGAGACACTTCGTAGGAAAAGTCGACGTGACCGGGGGTGTCGATCAAATTGAGCTGATAGATCTCGCCATCCGCGGCCGGATACTGCAGACACACGGCCTGCGCCTTGATCGTGATGCCGCGTTCGCGTTCGATCGGATTGTTGTCGAGCACCTGCGCCTGCATCTCGCGTTCGGTCAAGCCCTTGCAGAGCTGGATGAAGCGGTCGGCGAGCGTGGACTTGCCGTGATCGATATGGGCGATGATCGAGAAATTGCGGATATTGGCCTGCTTCATGGGGGCCCGGAAGGGCAATTCTCTGGATAGGCGAAAAAGGCCGCACAGTATAAAGGAAGCACGTCAGTCGGCTCCGGCATCGATTTCATCGAGGCGCGCCTGGACTTCGGCAACGTTGAAAAAGCTGCGGCAAACAGCCTGGCCGTGAGGATCGAGCAGCACCGGAATTTCGCGGCCATAGGCGAAACGCCATTCCGGGTCATCGTCGACGCAGGCGCGCTCCAGCGGCAGGGCCGGGAATGCCTGCGAAAGCTCGGCCTCGAAGGCTTCACAGAGGTGACACTCGGGACGTCCAAGCAGCCGCCACGTCGGATTCACCGTGGCGGTGCCTTGATCGCAAGGAACAGCGGCGCTCCGCGACGCTGCACCAGAATCGGCGCCTGCTGCCCCGGTGTGAGTCTTTTCACGACCTCATCGAAGCGCGCCGGACTATCCACCGTGCTCCCGCCAATCGAAAGAATGACGTCACCCGCCCGCAAGCCGGCATCGCGTCCCGGGCCGGCATCGACCTCGGCCACGAGAACGCCGCCCGACACCACCTGCTCGCGCTGACGATCTTCGGGCGTGAGCGGCTCGATCACCAAACCCAGCGAACCGGTACGGTCGATCGGCCCGGATGGCGGCGCCGACGGTGCGATTCCACTGTCCTGATTGCCTTCGGCGGCAAGCACGCCGATCGTCACGTTCACCGCCATGCGCTCGCCGTCGCGCAGCAGCTGCAGGGGCACCAAATCGCCGGGGTCGGTATTGCCCACCAGCGGCGGCAGCGCCTCGGAGCTGGGCAGCACGCGGCCATTGAAATTGAGGATGATGTCGCCGGTGCGCAGCCCCGCGCGTTCAGCCGGGCTGTTCGGCATGACCCGCGCGACCAGTGCGCCTTCGGGGCGGTTCATGCCGAACGACTGCGCCAGTTCGCGCGTGATCGGCTGCACCACCACGCCGAGCCAGCCGCGCAGCACTTGGCCGCGGTCCCGAAGTTGTTCGGCAACCTTGAGCGCCACATCGATCGGAATCGCGAACGAGATTCCCATGTAGCCGCCGGTCTGGCTGTAGATCTGGGAATTGACGCCGACGACCTCGCCCTTGAGATTGAATAGCGGCCCACCCGAATTGCCCTGATTGATCGCCACGTCGGTCTGGATGAACGGAACGTACTGCTCCGAGGCCAGATTGCGCCCCTTGGCGGAGACGATGCCGGAGGTCACGGAATGGTCGAAACCGAACGGCGAACCGATCGCCAGCACCCATTCACCGACGCGCAGGTGTTCGCTGTCGCCGATGCGCGCCGCGGGCAGGCCGCTGGCGTCGATCTTGAGCAGGGCGATGTCGCTGCGCTCGTCGATGCCGACCACGGAAGCGGCGAACTGTCGCCGGTCCAGCAGGCGCACGATGATCTCGTCGGCATCACGCACCACGTGGCGATTGGTCACGATGTAGCCGTCCGACCACAATACGAATCCGGAGCCGAGCGATTCCATGTCTTCCATTGGCGCATCGCTGCCGCCCGGCGCCTCGAACGGCAGCGGTGCGAATTCCGGCATATCTCTCGCCATCCCGGCATCGACGCGCGAGACCGTGCTGATGTTGACGACCGATGGGCTGGCCCGTTCGACGATGTCCACGAAATTCGGATAGCCGGAGTCCTTGGCACAGCCGACCAGCAGCACCAGACCGGCGGCCAGTGTGGACAAGACACTCAGTCGCGGTGCGACGGACATCGCGAATCTCCCTACGGTTATTGTTGGCTTCGTCGGCAATCGCAATGTGGCCACGAGCCGCTCGGTCGATCTTATGACAGTCTGGGGCACACCACGTCGACCCTTTCGTCGCGCCGCAGGATCATCGGTTGAAAACGGGCAGAATCGAGCCCCCCGACCCGCCAGCATACCCAGACGAAACCGGCGGCCAGACCGACGATACCAAAAGCGCCAACCAGTATATCCGCGGCGTCGAGCAGGCGGTCGGCAAAGGCGCCGGCGGCAATCATCGAACCCAGCGGCGCCAACCAAAGCAGCAGCGAAGCTCGGATCAGGACCGATTCGTCCACGCCAACCACGACCATCTCGCCTTCGCGCAGATTCGCGATGCGCGACTTGGCCTGCAGTCCGGGACGCCGCGCCGTCACCAGTCGCGCCAACACGCCACCGCCACAGCCACGTCCTTCCGCGCAGCGCGGACAGTTGGAGGGGGAAATCGCTTGAACCAGAATTGTGCCGTCGGCCACCTTGTAGACGATGGCGCGCTCTTCAATCACGGCGAGGCTGTTTGCGTATCGGGTGGGGCGGCGCGCACCGCGCCCCCGATCATTTCCACGGTGGCCTGCGGCACTTCGCCGACCACCGTCAAATGATGCGTGCCGAGCATACGACCAAACGCGTTGACCGCGCCCATGTGCGACACGCCCTCGAACGCCTTGCCATCGGCCGAGGAGGTGACCGCCGCGTAAATCGAAACCGCCGACAAGCCATCCGAGAACAACAAGTGCTCGACGACGTCATTATCGCCGCGCATCTGGCGCAGATCGCGCGTCATCAGACGGAAGCCAGGAGGAACCTGATCGACGATCCAGGCCGCAACCGCGCTCGGCGGCTTGGCGGAAACGCGTTGTGTGACTTTCTGGAAGCCGCTGAGATCCTGGGTGGTCTGGAAGTCTTCGGCGGCGATGGTCTTGGGGAACGTGACCTCGGTGAACATCAACTGCTCCAGCACACGGCCATCTTCGTCCAGCAAGGACAGTTTCAGCGGCACACCGGTGGTCTCATCGACCCAGAATTCATAACCGTATCGGTAGGCATCCTTGGGCTGGATACGGACACCGCGACACTGATGATCCGCGATGCGCATGCGGCCGATCACGTTGAATTCGTAGTACGCGCGCAGTTGATTGATGGTTTCGCGCGGCAGGCTGGGGAACAGGCCCGTCGCCTTGCTTCGAAAGTCCACCGTGATCTTCTTCTCGCGCGGCAGGATGCAGGTGACCTCGTCATCCTCACGCAGGATTTCACGCGGCTCACCCGACATGGAGACCAGACGTTCCCGCACCGTGTCGCCATCGAAACCATGGACCACATGCAGGGATTCGAGCACTTCACCGCTGCGATAGACGACCACGCCCTGATAATTGGCTTGCCGTGCCGATTCGCTCATGCGCGTCAGCCAATCGGCCGCCACGTCCTCGCTCACGTCCTTCTGCTTGGCCGGCAGAGCGCTATCGGACTCCGCCGCCATCGCCGCCTGGCCGCACCACGCAAACAGGCAGCAGGCCACGGCCCACCGGCGTCCCCTCAGCATCGGATCAGTCTTCCTGCGACCGGTAGTCGGCGGTATGCGCGGCAAACCGGGCGTAGCCAAGGGTACCCCCTACCCCCTGCACCGAGCGGTAATTGCTGTAGTCGATCAGATAGTTGTTGAGCTGACGCGCCTGATCATCCTCGATCTGGGCCCAGCGCAACTGCGCGGCCTGACGCGTCATGGCCGGCGAGGTCTGCGGCACCGTCGCCACCGCTTGCACCGTGGCGCCGTTGGCTACGGTCGCTGGCGCTACGGTCGCTGGCGCGGACATCGCCACCGGCGAAACATAGCTGTCGTCGTTCTGGCTGGCGAGCTGCACTTCACCGAGTTCGGGGCCGTTGACCATCACACCGACCACCACGGCCGCCACCACGCTGGCGGCGACGGCGAAGCCGGAGGCCTGCACCCAGACCGGCCTACGGCGGCGCAAGGGCACGACGTTGCCAGATACGCCGCCGGACAAACCATGTCCGCCATCCGGGATCTCATCGCCGATGGCGAGCATGACCCGATCGGCAAACGAAGGATCGAATGCCGCCACGACACCGCGCGACGCATCCCGTACGTATTGCATGCGACTGAAACCAGCGCGCGCGGCCTCGTCGCGTTCGAATGCAGCCAATGCGCGTTCGATCTCATGATCGTCGCATTCGCCGTCCAGTAACGCGGAAACCAGTTCTTCGGACATACCTGCTACCTGAATGCCGGGGGCGCCGACTGTGGCGCCATGTTGCCAACATAAACAACGGAACGTAAAGAAAGTTCCCCAAACGCGGAAAATAACCGCTCGAAAATCATGGCTGTGAGCGCTCCGGTGCGTGATCGAGCAATGGCGCGATGGCGGCATCAATCGCCGCCCGCGCCCTGAAAATGCGGGAGCGCACGGTGCCGATCGGGCAGTCCATGACCTCCGCGATCTCCTCGTAGCTGAGCCCTTCGAGTTCGCGCAGCGTGACCGCCTGACGCAGATCCGCCGGCAGCTTGGCGATGGATTCGGCCACCTGGCTCTTGATTTCTTCGGTGAGCAACTGCGCCTCCGGCGTATCGACGTCGCTCAGATGTTCGGTATGCCCGTAAAGTTCCGCGTCCTGAACATCGATGTCCTGCAGCGCGGGACGACGATTGCGCGATACCAGATGATTCTTCGAAGTGTTGATCGCGATGCGGTAGAGCCAGGTGTAGAACGCGGACTGTCCGCGAAAACCGTTGATCGCCCGGTAGGCCTTGATGAAGCTTTCCTGGGCCACGTCCATGGAATCGGCATCGCCAACCAGGCGGGTGACCAATTGAATGACCTTGTTCTGATACTTGCGAACGAGCACGTCGAAAGCGCGCTTGTCGCCCGCCTGCACTTTCGCCACCAATTGTTGATCGATCTGATCGTCGCTCATCGCCGCCGCATCGCCGCATCTAGGATTGCCCGGCGACCGGCGCGACCGGGCACCCGCGCATATGTCGGAATCGTTACACTTGCTTTGCCGCACATCCACCCGCCGGCGACCGCAAGCGCGCGGAGTTTAACAAGCCGGTGCGTGTGGCGCCCGAATCGGAAATGAATCAAAGACCTGAGTCGCCGGAAGTCCTGATCCTCGGCAGCGGCGCTGCCGGGCTGTCGCTTGCCCTGCGCCTGGCCGACTTCGGCCATCGTGTCACTTTGGTGTCCAAGGGACCACTGGAAAGCGGCTCCACTTTGTGGGCTCAGGGCGGCATTTCCGCGGTTCTCGACGAAACCGACTCGCTGGAGTCGCATGTCGAGGACACCCTCATCGCCGGCGCCGGCCTGTGCGACGAAGCGGCGGTTCGCTTCACCGTGGACCGCGGACCCGCCAGCATCGAATGGCTGATCAATCGCGGTGTGGACTTCACGCGCGACGAGGACGATCCCGCGCAGACGCGGCTGCATCTCACCCGCGAGGGCGGGCACTCGCACCGCCGCGTGGTCCATGCCGCCGATGCCACGGGTCGCGCCGTGGAAACCACGCTGTCCGCAATGGTGGCCGCCCACCCCAACATCCAGGTGCGTGAGCAATGCATGGCGGTGGACCTGATCATCGATGCGCAAGGCCAGCGCGTGCTCGGCGCCTATCTGCTCGACATCGAAAGCGGCGAGGTCGAGGCCGTCGCCGCCAAGGACGTGGCGCTCGCCACCGGTGGCGCCAACATGGTCTACCTGTATTCGAGCAACCCCAACGGCGCCTCCGGAGACGGCATCGCCATGGCCTGGCGGGCCGGCTGCCGCATCAGCAACATGGAATTCATGCAATTCCACCCCACGATCCTGTTCCACGAAGAATCAAGGTCGTTCCTGATTTCCGAGGCCTTGCGCGGCGAAGGCGCGGTACTGCGCCGCCCGGACGGCAGCCGCTTCATGGACGAATTCGACGCACGCGCCGAACTCGCGCCGCGCGACATCGTGGCGCGTGCGATCGACCACGAAATGAAACGACTCGGCGCCGACCACGTCTACCTGGACATCACTCACCGCCCCGCCGAATTCATTCGCAGCCACTTCCCTTCGATTCATGCGCACTGCCTGGAACTGGGCATCGACATCACCACCGAATGGATCCCGGTCGTCCCGGCCGCACACTACACCTGCGGCGGCGTGCTGACCGACCTGCGGGCGCGCACCGATATCGGCGGCCTCTACGCCATTGGCGAAGTCGCCTGCACCGGCCTGCACGGCGCCAATCGCATGGCCTCCAATTCACTGCTCGAATGCCTGGCGTTCGCCGAAGCGGCAGCCACCGACATCCATGAACGCCTGCCCGGACAGGACTGGCCGGAGTCGCTGCGCCCCTGGGACGACTCGCAGGTGACCGACTCCGACGAGGACGTGGTGGTGGCGCACAACTGGCAGGAAATTCGTCGCTTCATGTGGGACTACGTGGGCATCGTGCGCAGCAACAAGCGTCTGCAGCGCGCCCTGCGAAGGGTCGACCTGCTGCGTGGCGAAGTCGAGGAGTACTACGGCAACTACCACGTCAGTCCGAACCTGCTGGAACTGCGCAACCTGCTCGTGGTCGCCGACCTGATCGTGCGCTCCGCGCTGTCGCGCACAGAATCACGCGGCCTGCACTACACCCTGGACTATCCGGAAACCACACCCGGTGCGAGCGCCACGATACTGCCCGGGCGCGGCTGAGAAGCCGTGAAATTCAGGGAACCTATGCTGTCATGTGGTAGTCTTAGAACGTACTTGGGGGCGATCTGGGCTCGACGGTGATCACGAAACCCAAGGTGCATGCCGAGGTACGGTAATCCTCGTAAAACTTTTCCGTAACCTAAGCTAGTTGCGAACGACTCCAACTACGCCCTCGCCGCCTAAACAGCGGTGAGCGTCTGACCGGCTGGTGCTGATCCCACCGGACCCAGGCGTCGACTCAGATCAGATCGTGGTGACGTCCGCTCTTGGCCGATCCACTAAAACCCTAAGGAGCTAAGCGCCGTCGTTCCCTGCTCGTCGGGTAGTCGGTGCCGACAATCAAGGACTGAGCTAAGCATGTAGAGCCGAGGGTGGAGGATTGTCGGACGCGGGTTCGATTCCCGCCGCCTCCACCAAGTCAGGCCAAAAAGCCGCAAGCGACCCTTGCGGCTTTTTGGTATCTGCGGTCAACGCGGGCCTCACAGCCCTTCGCGAAAGAATCGCACCGTCTGTTCGATCACTTCGTCGATCTGGGACCGATCCTCGTCCAGAGCGTGATAGATGTGATCCGCACCCTTGATCAGGAGTACGCGGGCATCCGTGGACCCGGCAGCTTCGGCCAGACGCAGCGAGGCTTCGTAGGGCACCGCATCGTCGGCCAGGCCGGCAATCGCCAGCAGCCTGCCGTGATAGCCGGCCATGTCGCTGAGCGCCGTGCTGGCACGCACTTCGTCGAACCACTCCAGGCTGAAGTTGAGCGGTCCGCGCCACGGAAAATTCACCACGGCGTAACCGTCGCGACGCGCCTGGTCCAGGTGCTCGTCGAACAGGGGCTGGAACACGCCGATCCCGTCATTGGCCACCGAGGACCAGGTTGCCAGTGCGCGAATGTCGGGCTGCTTCACCACCAGAACTTGCGCGATCAATCCCCCCTGACTGAAACCGAGCACACCGAGACGCTGCGGATCAACTCCCACATGCTCGCCCCGAGCGCCTTCAAAGCGACACGGGCGTCACGCGTGGCGCCGCTGAGCGTGTACTGGCGATAATCCACAGAACTGTCGCCGGTGCCCGCGAAGTCGATTCGCAAGGAGGCGATTCCTGCACGGGCGAGCTCGCCCGCCAGCCGCTTGTAGACGCCGCCGACCTCATCCTTGTTCGATCCGGTGCCGTGCAACATCAGCACCGCTGGACAGCTTGAAGCGACCTGCAACCGTCCCGGCAGGGTCAGGGTGCCCGGAATCCGGTATTCGCCATTGTCCAGCGACAGCGACTCGATTTCGGCCGCCATCGCTGCCGGCAAGCACGCACCGAAGGTCATCACCATGAACAACAGGGCCGCCCACCGCGATGCAAGCCGTCTCGGACCTCCCGAATTCATACCCTGCCCCATATCTGCCCGAAGTCATTGGAGCATAGAGGATCACTCCAAGGCCGGACATCCGCTGTCGCCCGGCACGGTAGGCTATGCGCCATCGAATACAAGAGCGCGCGGCGATGATCGCACCCGAACTCCAGTACCTCACCGGTTTTGGCAACCAACACGCCTCAGAAGCGCTGCCTGGCGCATTGCCGCGTGGACAGAACTCACCACAGCGCTGTCCTTATGGCCTGTACGCGGAACAGTTCAGCGGCACCGCGTTCACTGCGCCACGCCGACACAACCGACGTAGCTGGCTGTACCGCATCCGGCCGTCCGTGGTGCAGGGCCGATTCAGGCCCCTGCCGCCGACGCCTTGGCTATCGGCGCCGTTGACCGGCGATCCGGTCGACCCGAATCCGATGCGCTGGAACCCGCTGCCGATACCGGAGACACCCTGCGACTTCATCGATGGCTTGTTCACCTTCGCTGCGAATGGGCGACCGGACGCGCAGGCCGGCTGCGCCGTGCATCTCTATGCCTTGAATGCGGACATGCAGTCGCGCTACTTGTACGATGCCGACGCGGAGCTGTTGATCGTCCCGCAAAGCGGTGAGCTGCTGCTGCGGACGGAACTCGGACAACTGCATGTGCCGCCCGGGCACTGCGCGGTGCTGCCACGCGGTATCAAGTTTCAGGTGCGGCGCGCCCAGGCTGCGGGGAGCGCACACGGCTATGTCTGCGAAAACTTCGGCGCGGCCTTCGAGCTTCCGGAACTGGGGCCGATCGGCGCCAACGGCCTTGCCAATCCGCGGGATTTCGAAACCCCCGTAGCCTGCTACGACGATATCGCAGGCAATTTCGAACTGGTCGCCCGCGTCGATGGCCGACTCTGGTCGGCGCCACTGAATCATTCGCCACTCGATGTGGTGGCCTGGCACGGCAACCAAGTGCCCTATCGCTACGATCTCTCACGCTTCAACAGCATCAATACGGTCAGTTTCGATCATCCCGATCCGTCGATTTTCACGGTGCTGACGGCGCCGTCCGACACACCCGGTACGGCCAACGTCGATTTCGTGATCTTTCCGCCACGCTGGGTGGTGGCCGAGCACAGCTTCCGGCCGCCGTGGTTCCACCGCAACGTGATGAGCGAGTTCATGGGGCTGGTTCAGGGGCGCTATGACGCAAAAGCCAGCGGCTTCATACCGGGCGGATCCAGCCTGCACAACTGCATGTCTGCCCACGGGCCGGATGCGGATACTTTCGAATCGGCGAGCCAGATACCGCTGGCACCGCAGCACCTCGATGACTCGCTGGCCTTCATGTTCGAAAGCCGCTATCCGTTCCGATGCAGCGAGCAGGCGCGGAACGCGCCCTTTCGCCAGATGAACTATTCGGATGTCTGGCAGGACCTGCGATCGCAGTTCGATCCCGGCCAGCCCTGAGCGCGTGGTCGATCTGTCAGAAACGACGGAGCGGCGTCGACATGCTGCGGATTCACTTGACCCGGAAATGAAAAGGCCGCGCCTCGATGGCGCGGTCCCTGTCGGTGACGCGGGGCTGGGTCGCTACTTCACCATCAAGCCGTCAGCGTCCACGCTGGCAACGCCGTCCACCGATTCCGCAAGCTCGACGGCACGATCACGGACCGTATCGCTGGCAACGGTACCGCTGAGCGAGACCTCCGCGCTTTCGGTATCCACATCGATGTCCATCGCCTTGACCATATCGTCCGCCGCCAGCTTGGCCTTGACCTTGGTGGTAATCATGGCGTCGGACATGGCTGTGCCGGCCTGATCCGCTGCATTCTCGGCTCGATCGCCGAGTTCGTCGATGGTGGACGGTGCCTGAATCTGGTTATCGATGCCCTTCACGTCCGGAACATTGCGCGCGAGTTCCTCGGCGGCTTCCGACACATCCACGGTCGCGACCTGACCACTGAGCGTGACCACGCCGTTGTTGGTCTGCACGCTCACGCCCTTTCCTTGAGTGCGCTGGTCGGACGCCAGTCGGGCCTTGACCTTCGCGGTGATGCCCGTATCGCTGACCGCCGCACCAAGATTTTCGCTTTCCTTCGGTGCGTCGGCCGCCATGTCATCGGACATCTGGCCTGCTCGATCGTCGTCCGAGCAAGCCGCCAGACTGAGGGCTGAAACCAGCCCCACCGCCAGCAGTGCCTTGCGTAAGTGCATGAACAAGCTGTCTTTCATGTTCCGGTTCTCCTTCGAGATCTTCAGAAGCTAGAATGAATTAACCAGAGATTAATGCGTATTCAAGGTTTAACCTTGAAACACTCACTCAATCCAAACTTCCATCACTTCACAATCGCTTTCCACGACCGGAAATCAAGGAGACGACGAACAGGATAAGGAACACCACGAACAGCACTTTCGCAATCCAGGCCGCAGTACCCGCAACCCCGGTAAAGCCAAGGACGCCGGCAATTAAGGCAATGATAAGAAAAGCGATTGCGTAGCTGAGCATGTCATTCTCCTGAGCAGTTCGGGCTCGTCCCCTACGGAGTTGGAGCCTCTGGTATTGATGCAATATGAGCCGCATATTGAGCGTAGGCGTATGACTGATCACTGAACACTTTCGATCTCTTGAAATCACCCTAAAAAGTAAAATCTTCCGAAGATATATTCCGAGCGATCACCGGGCGACCACGACACGAAACCATTTATGCCGGCGATAATCATGAAGACGAATTCGGCGAGACTTGGGTGACATGAGCAAAACCGAAAGCAACGACGCAAGCCGCTACCCTTATCGACAGACGATCAGCACGCGGTGGAAGGACAATGACATCTACGGTCACGTCAACAACATCGACTACTACGGCTTCTTCGACACCATCATCAACACCTATCTGATCCGGCACGGCGGCTTGGATATTCACGAAGGCCAAGTCATCGGGTTCTGTGCGGAGTCGCACTGCCGCTTTCTGCACGCGTTCGCGTTTCCGGACGACGTCGAGGCCGGGCTCAGGGTCGCGCGTATCGGCAACAGCAGCGTGCGCTACGAACTGGCGCTGTTTCGCGTGGGCGAAACCAAACCATCGGCCACCGGCTGGTTCGTGCACGTATTCGTGGATCGGCACACGCGGCGTCCGCAGCCGCTGCCCACAGCATTGCGATCCGCGCTCGAGGCCATCGCCACCGAGGAAACATCATGAAAGTCACGGCTGCCGTTCTCGGTGAAATGGGCCTTCCGGCCCCCTACGCTCAGTCCTTACCACTGAAGCTGCAGACGCTGGAACTCGACGAACCGGGAATTGGTGAGTTGCGCGTCAAGGTGCTGGCCGCCGGGCTCTGTCATTCGGACCTGTCGGTCATCAACGGTTCGCGGCCACGGCCGATGCCGATGGTGCTGGGCCACGAAGCGGCCGGCGACGTTCTGGACGTGGGCCCCGAGACCCCGGGATTCGAGCGTGGAGATCGCGTGGTGTTCTCATTCGTTCCGAACTGCGGCCATTGCACGCCCTGCGCATCCGGACGGCCGGCACTATGCGAGCCGGGCGCTGCCGCCAACGCGGTCGGCACGCTGCTCAGCGGCCAGCGACGCTGGCATGGCGATGCGGCAATCACCTATCAACATCACCTGGGCGTTTCCGCGTTCGCCGAAGCAACCGTGGTTTCTGCACGCTCCGCAGTCAAGATCGATCCCACGCTCCCTCCGGAGATCGCCGCGCTGTTCGGCTGCGCGGTGATGACCGGCGTTGGCGCCGCCGTGAACACGGCGCGTGTCGCGCCCGGCGAAAGCGTGGCGGTGTTCGGTTTGGGCGGTGTCGGACTGGCCGCATTGCTGGGCGCGGTTGCCAGCGGCGCCAATCCGGTGATCGCGGTCGACGTGATGCCCTCCAAACTGGAACTCGCGCGCGAACTCGGCGCCACGCACACCGTGCTGGCCACCGAGTCCGACGTGGTCGCCGAAATCAAGGGCATCACCGCCGGCGGCGTTCATCACGCCTTGGAAACCGTGGGCAGCGAACGCGTACTGGAACAGGCCTACGCCGCCACGCGACGCGGCGGCACCACGGTAACCGCCGGTCTGCCACATCCGGACCGTCGGTTCTCGGTGCCGGCCGTCAGTCTGGTCGCCGAGGAGCGCACGGTGAAGGGTTCCTACATGGGCTCGGCCGTCCCATCTCGCGACATTCCGCGCTTCGTGGCCCTGTATCGCGCCGGGCGGCTACCCGTGGATCGGCTGCTGACACATCGGCTGCGTCTGGACGAGATCAACGCCGCATTCGATCGGCTCGAACGCGGTGAAGGCGTGCGTCAGGTTGTGGTGTTCGACCGATGAAGCCCGACGCCCACCTGCAAACCGCGGCTACCTATCCGATGACCCGCGCGATGGATACCCATTTCGCGGACATGGACATCGGCGGCCATCTCAACAATGTGGCTCTGGCGCGACATTTCGAGGACGGGCGCGTGGCGCTGCAGATCGAGATGTTCGGCATCGGCGCCTACGATCCAAGCCAGACGCGCCCGTTCCACATCACCATCGTGCAAAGCACCATCAACTATCTGCGCGAAGTGCGCTTTCCCGCGCCCTTGCAGTGTGGCGTCGGTGTTTCCCATATCGGGCGCAGTTCCTATCGCCTGGCTTCCGCCCTGTTCCAAAACGATCACTGCGTGGCGGTCTGCGAATGCGTGATGGTGCTGCGCAGCGATGGTGCCGCCCTGCCCTTTACCGATGAATTGCGCGCGCAACTGGAAACCTTCCGCCTGCGGGACGTTCCGGCGGGCAATTAGCGTCTCACTCAGGGCTTGCGCGCGCGTTCGATCAGCGAGCTGGTCGAATAGCCGGCATGAAAGTCGAGCACGCGCACCTCGCCACCGTGGGCGATCACGGCTTCGTGGCCCGCGATCTGCTCAATACGGTAGTCCCCGCCCTTGACCAGGATGTCCGGCAGCACCGCGGCGATCAGGTCTGCCGGCGTGTCCTCGGAAAACGGCAGGACCCAGTCCACGCACTTGAGTCCGGCGAGCATGCGCATGCGGTCGTCGCAGGCATTCAGGGGGCGCGTCGGCCCCTTGAGGCGGCGCACCGAATCGTCGTCGTTGACGGCTACCACGAGACGATCGCCCAAGGCTCGCGCCGCTTCCAGGTAACGCAGATGGCCCACATGCAGCAGATCGAAGCAGCCGTTGGTCATGACCACACGCTCACCCTGTTTGCGGGCTGCCGCGATTCGCGCCAGCAGTTCCGCCCGCGTGACTACCGCACCGTCTTCATTCTGATTCTTGCCGGCCAGCGCGGCAGCGAGTTCCTCGCAGCTGGCGGTGGCCGTACCGAGCTTGCCGACCACGATGCCCGCCGCCACATTCGCCAGATACGCCGCGCGCGACCAGCTCTCGCCGGCGGCGACACTGGCCGCCAGTACCGCGATCACGGTATCGCCGGCGCCGGTCACGTCGAAGACCTCGCGCGCTTCGGTAGGCAAGGTCAGCGGCGCAGTGTCCGGCTGGATCAGGCTCATGCCGTGCTCGCTGCGAGTCACCAACAGCGCTGCCAGATCAAGCGCCGTACACAGGGTTTGGGCTTTGCCGAACAGATCCTCTTCGCCAGCGGTCACGCCGGCCACGGCTTCGAATTCACCGAGGTTGGGCGTAAGCAGGCTGGCGCCGCGATAGGCCGTCCAGTCATTGCCCTTGGGGTCGATGATCACCGGCTTGCCGACAGCCCGCGCGGCGGCAACCATCGCCGCGGCGCCGATCAGGCTGCCTTTGCCGTAGTCGGACAACAGCACCACATCCGACTGCGGCAAGGCCGCCTCGAAACGGGCCTGCAGCGCATCGGCGTCGAAGGCGCCGACGGCGGACAGCGCTTCCTCGAAGTCCAGTCGGATCAGCTGCTGGTTACGCGAGATCACACGCAGTTTGGTGATGGTCGGGCAGTCGGCCGTTTCCACGAACTGTGCGTCAATCCCGCTGGCAAGCAGATGCTCGGACAGCAGCCTCGCCGCTTCATCACGACCGACAACGCCCAGCAGGGTGGTCCTTACGCCCAGCGCGGCGGCGTTGAGCGCCGCGTTGGCGGCACCGCCCGGCCGCGCCTCATGATCGCGCACACGCACCACCGGCACCGGCGCCTCGGGCGAAATCCGCGAGGTGGGGCCGTGCCAGTAACGGTCGAGCATCACATCGCCGACCACCAGCACGCGCGCACCCGAGAAGTCCGGCAGCTTGTTGCTCATGAGACCTGGCCGCCGGCGCTGGAACTCGACATCAGATGTAGGCGAGCCAGTCCGGATAATGGTCGCTGCGACCCTTCACCAGATTCAGGTAGGCGGTCTGCAACTGCTCGGTCACCGGTCCGCGCGTACCTGCGCCCACCGGCCGGTTGTCGACCTCGCGAATCGGCGTGACTTCAGCAGCGGTACCAGTGAAGAAGGCCTCATCGCAGATGTAGAGTTCATCGCGGGTGATGCGGCGCTCGGTCACCGTGTAGCCAAAATCGCGCGCCAGCTGCATCACCGTGCGTCGCGTGATGCCGTCCAGGCAGGAGTTCAGGTCCGGCGTATGCAGGGCCTTGCCGTAGACCACGAAGATGTTCTCGGCACTGCCCTCGGCGATATGGCCGGTGGTGTCCAGCATCAGCGCTTCGTCGTAGCCGTCACGCAGCACTTCGTTGAGCGCGAACATCGAGTTGATGTAGTTGCCATTGGCCTTGGCCCGGCACATCGCCGAGTTCACGTGATGGCGTGTGAACGAAGACGTACGCACGCGGATGCCGCGCTGCAGGTTCTCGGCGCCCAGATACGAGCCCCAGGCCCAGGGCGCGATGATCACGTGGGTCTTCAGACCATCCGCGCGCAGGCCCATGCCCTCGGCGCCGTAGAACACCATCGGACGAATGTAGGCCTCGCTCAACTTGTTGGCTCGCAGCACTTCGAGCTGCGCTTCGCTGATCTCGTCTTCGCTGTAGGGCATCGGCATGCCGAGAATCTTGGCGGAGCCGAACAGGCGCTTGGTGTGGTCCTGAAGACGGAATATCGCCGTACCGCTTGGCGTTTCGTACGCACGCACGCCCTCGAAGCAGCCCACACCGTAGTGCAGCGTGTAGGTCAGAACATGGGTGGTGGCTTCACGCCAGGGCACGAGTTTTCCGTCGTACCAGATAAACCCGTCGCGGTCGGCAAACGTACTCATTTCGGCCTCTTGTGAACTGCGTGATGCGGTGGAATGGGCGTTGGCCCCGTACGGCGTAGAATCGGCGGGGCGCGGCAAGCCGGCTATTATAGAAGCGCTGTCGGCTGCGCGCCCGCAGCGGGCACGCGGGTCACGGCATACCGCCCCTCAGCCGGCTCGCAGGGCGGATTCACCTTCGAGCCCGAACACGCGATTCCAGAGACGCACCACCTCCTGCCGCGACTCGTGCCAAAGCGACTCATCGACCGTCGTACCCCGCTGCTGCAGGGCAGCGGCGTGGGTTTCGCGCCGGTAGGACCGGTAGATTTCGATGAGGCGATCCTTGTCCGCCGCACCGATCACTCCGGTCTGGCACAGCGCATCAAGCTGGCGCCAGTTATCGGACCAGCGCGTCAGATCCGGCTGTTGCGGCGCCTCGCGCAACAGCAGGTACTGCGTGATGAATTCGATATCCACGAGACCGCCGGTGCCCAGCTTCATGTCCCAACGTCCGGCCTGCGTGCGGCCACGCTGGCTACGCATGCGGTCGCGCATATCCAGAACGTCGTGCCGCAATTTGTCTGCGTCACGCGGGGTTGCGATCACGTCCTTGCGCAAGGATTCGAAGCGCCCGCCCAAATCTGAGTCCCCCGCCACGAAACGCGCGCGCGTCAGCGCTTGGTGTTCCCAGGTCCAGGCCTTGTCGCGCTGATATTCGGCATAGCTCTTGAGCGTGCTGACCACCAGGCCGGAACGTCCGCTGGGTCGCAACTCCAGATCCACTTCGTAACAGCGCCCGGCTGGCGTGAGCGTGGAAAGCCAGTGAATCAGACGCTGCACCAGGCGCACAAACCAGGCCGCAGTGCTGAGACTGCGCGCGCCACCCAGCGTGTCAGCCTGCAACGATTCCGCATCATAGACAAACACCAGGTCCAGGTCGGAGCCGTAGCCCAGTTCGAAGCCGCCGAACTTGCCGTAGGCGATCGCCGCGATGCGGGCCGCATCCCCGCTGCCCGGCGGCATTCCGTACTGCGCGCGCATCTCTTGCTCCGCGCATTCGAGCGCCTGCTGCAAAACGGCTTCCGCAAGCCAGCTCAGATGATCGCTCACCTTCACCAGTGGCAACAGACCGATCACATCCGCCGCCGCGATTCGCAGCATTGTCTCTTGGCGATAGCGCCGCAGCGCATCCATTGCCGCCGATCCGCCGTCCCCGACGTCGCCCACCGTCTCGATACGCGCGCGGACGTCCTCGCGCATCTGTTCCAGCGTTGGCGGTGCGTACAACTGGCGCGCGTCTAGGAGCATGTCCAGCGTGGCCGGCGACTGCGCCAGGAAATCGGTCACCCAGGAGCTGGCTGCACAAAGCCGGACCAGTTGCGAACGCGCCGTATCCGACTCCAGCAACAGCGACAGATAGGTGCTGCGGCCGACGATCGCCTCCACCACCTTCAGGCTGCGTTGTGCCACCAGCACCGGGTCGGCATGCTCGCTGCATTGCTGCATCAGCCGCGCCACGACCGCACGCAGGCGCTGTGTCGCGGCATCCGGCAAGACACGTACGCGACGAGAAGACGCCAGCGCCTGAAGCAGCGGCACGATCGCGCCCGCTGCTGACGCATCCAGTCCCAGATGAACCAGTTCTCGCGCCAGCGCACTCGAATCCATGTCCGATGACATTGCCGAATCCATCGCCCGATCCCAGGTCGCGTCCTCGGCATCGGCGCTGGGCGCTGCGAATACCCGGTCGAACTCCGCGTGCACGAACGCACGGACCTCACCGTACTGCTTCACCAACGAGCCCCAGTCGTCGACACCCATCGCCACCAGCAAGGCGGCGCGCGGCGCATCCTGCGTCGGCAGAGCATGAGTCTGCTGGTCCGCATACATCTGTACGGCGTTTTCCAAGCGGCGCAAAAAGCGATAGCACTGATCCAGCCGCGACACCGTCGGCCCGTCCATCAGGCCGATCTCGGCCAGGCGTTTCAAGGTCGGACGAAAGCGCGTGCCCTGCAGGCGCGCATCCTGACCGCCGCGCACCAACTGAAACGACTGCACAATGAATTCCAACTCGCGAATGCCGCCTTCGCCGAGCTTGATGCTGTCCTCCTGTCCCCGATTCGCCACATCGTCGCGAATGCGTCGCTTGAGTTCGCGCAGGCTGCCGATGGCTGTGAAGTCCAGGTAGCGTCGATAGACGAAAGGCTGCAGGCGCTTCAGCAGTTCGTGCCCCGCCGCCAGATCACCCGCAACCGGCCGCGCCTTGATCAGCGCATAGCGTTCCCACTCCCGGCCATGCTCCTGGTAATACTGCTCCGCAGCAGTAAACGACACCGCCGGAGGCCCGCTGGCTCCAAACGGCCTCAACATCAGATCCACCCGGAACACGAAACCATGCTCTGTGCGCGCGGACAGCAGTCGCGTCATCGCCTGCACCAAGCGCGCGAAGAACTGCTCGTTCTCGATCGGGCGCTGGCCATCGGTCCGGCCGCGCGCCGTGTAGGCCACGATCAGATCGATGTCGGACGAAAAATTCAGCTCCCGGCCACCGAGCTTGCCCATCCCCAGCACGACTGGCCGCACCGCCCTACCCTGCGCATCGCGCGGCACACCATAGCGCTCGAACAAGGAAGCGCTGGCCTTGTCCACCGCGACCGCACAGCAGGCATCCGCCAGATCGGAAAGATCACGCAGGGTTTCATCGAAATCAGCCAAACCCGCAAGCTCACGCAAGGCAATGCGCGCCATTTCGCGCTGCCGCTGCTGCCGCAAGGCCTGCATCAGTTCCGAATCCACAGACAATGCCGAACAACTTGCTTGGATCAGAGCAGCGATGTCTCCCGCGCCACGAGGCACCGAAAAATCCGGAGCGTCCAGCCACTCCGGGAATCGGTTCAGCGAGTCGTCGAGGAAGCGACTTGCGCTGCGTGCACGCTGGACCACAGCTTCGGGAAGCACAGAATCCATATTCATTGCTGACATTCTGGTTGATTGAGGCTCGAATGCCGAGCGCGATGCTCCAGTGTGGGCCTCGCTTCACCTGAGCAGCTGCATCACAGTGAATGCATCATTCGGCGCGCGCGGTGGAAATGGGCGAAGAAATCCAGGGCGCTTACCTCGTACGGAGCCGGACCCAATTCATGGCACCATGAATTCACGATCCATGAGATTAACGTGAATCACGCGCAGCGTGATGCCGACCTACCCTCGCCCGCTTGCGGGAGAGGGGGGACCGCTCGCGACTGCGAGCGGTGGGTGAGGGCAACGGCCATGCCGCAGCAGATTCATTCTGCCGGGTGCCACTCGCGGCATGGCCGTTAACCGTGTTCAAAACCGTCGGAACCAGTGGACAGATCACCCTCGGCAAGCGATATGCCGGTCGCCATTTCGAGGTGGAAGAGCGACTCAATGGTGAGATTTTGTTACGTCCCGTGAAAATAGTGCGTGAGACTGCAGCGAACCGCGCCACAAGCACGCTTCCCGAATTTGGAATTGTGGAAATCGACCGAGTCATCATGCCCTCGCGCGATGAGCGAAATGCCCGCGACTAGGGAATTTTTCGACAGGGGCCTGTGTGTCTACGCTCGCCTGCAGGTTCCGGACGATGTATGCCATAGCCTATGCAGCAGTCAACTTGAAACGCCGCAACCGGCCGACGTGGCGGGGATTTCTGAGCTGCCTGTGCGGCAGTGAACCCTGCAACGGCGAGCCCTGGCAGACGCGTATTTTTCTGAGCTGCCTGTGCGGCAGTGAACCTGTCGGTCTATGTGGATTGGATGTTGTCTGATTTCTGAGCTGCCTGTGCGGCAGTGAACGCCGCACTGAAAACCAGACCACCACCCCGCAATTTCTGAGCTGCCTGTGCGACAGCGAACGTCCGGGATGACGATGGAGAGCGCCACTTTGTTTTCTGAGCTGCCTGTGCGGCAGTGAACGACCACGCGCGGCGGCTGGTGCGTCGTCGAGTTTTCTGAGCTGCCTGTGCGGCAGTGAACAATTTGCATCGCGCCTTCGGTTTCGATGGTGTTTTCTGAGCTGCCTGTGCGGCAGTGAACTCGATTTCGCGCAGGATGTCGGCGGCGCTGTATTTCTGAGCCTCCCAGGCCCCCGCAAGCGCGGGCCGGACGTTCGCGAAGAAACGACGATGGAGTACAAAGGTGAACGGCAGCGCCGCAATGACCGCCGCGTCAATGGTGCGAGCCGCGCAGCGTTGAGTCGCTACGCGGCGAGCCCGCTTTTGAGCATGGTCCGGGAATCGCCGACGACAGTGGTGAGCGGCGCGAGCCGCATCCCGTTTGAGAGATGGAGTCGATTACGACGTTTCCCATGGCGCTGCCGTTCACACTTGATCGTGGAGCAGGCCATGGCAATACGCAAGCGGGACGCGGAGGTGTTTCCAAACGCCGCGGGGATTGATGTGGGGGCGTCCAGTCACTGGGTTGCGATGCCCGCCCCCGTGGCGGAACAGCCGGTACGCGAGTTTGGCGCGATGACGGACGATCTGCAGACGCTAGCCGACTGGCTGATCGCCTGTGGTGTGGACACGGTCGCATTGGAATCGACCGGCGTGTACTGGATTCCGGTGTACGAAGTGCTGGAGCAGCGGGGGCTGACGGTGTGGCTGGTGGACGCACGCCAGCTGAAATATGTGCCGGGCCGCAAGAGCGACGTGCAGGACTGCCAGTGGCTGCAGAAGCTGATGAGTCTGGGGTTGTTGCGTGCGGCCTGGCGGCCGGACATGGAGGTCTGCGTGGTGCGAGCCGTGGCGCGCCAGCGCGAGGTCCTGATCGCCGAGCAGAGCAGCTGGGTGCAGCGCATGCAAAAGGCCCTGGTGCAAATGAATATCCAGCTGACTGAAGTGCTCAGCGATGTGATGGGCACGACGGGCCAGGCCATCATTCGATCGATCGTCGCCGGCGAGCGTGATCCGAGCGTGCTGGCGCGGCATCGTCACCGCCGGGTGAAAGCCAGCGAGGCGGACGTGATCCGGGCGCTGACCGGCAACTGGCGCGAAGAGCATCTGTTTGTCCTGGGCCAGGCGCTGGCGATGTACGACGACATCGGCCGGCACCTGGCGCAGTGCGATGACAAGCTGCAGGCGCTGCTGGCCGAGCGCCGCCGGCACGACATCGATGTCGGCAGGACACCGCGCCAAGGCACCCGGCAGCGCAGCGAGTTTGACGCCCGGCAGGCCCTGGCCAACTGGGCGGGCGCCGATCTGACACGCATCGACGGAATTGGGACCACGGTGGCGAGGACGCTGCTCTCGGAGATCGGTCCGGACCTGTCCCGCTTCGCCAGCGTCAAGCACTTCTGCTCGTGGCTCGGGCTATGCCCAGGCACCAAGATCAGTGGCGGCAAGGTCCTGTCCTCCGGCACCAAGCGATCCGCCAATCGTGCCCGCCAGGCACTGAAGATGGCGGCGATGACCTTGTCGCACAGCGATTCAGCGCTGGGCGCTTTCTACAGGAGACTGTGTATGCGCATGGACAAACCCAGGGCCAATACGGCGACAGCGCACAAGCTCGCCCGCCTGGTGTATTTCATGCTGACCCGCGGCGAAGCCTACGTCGACCAGGGCCAGCAGCGCTACGAAGAGCAGCAGCGCCAGCGCTCCATCGCAGCGCTCAAGCGAAGAGCTGCCGCCTTGGGTTTTCAAATCACGTCGACTGAGGCGGCCGCATGAAAGCCGGCCCCGTCATTTCTGTTTCTTGAGAGCTGCCTGTGCGGCAGTGAACCTGGTGTCCGTGAGAGCCGCAGCGGGCGGACTTTTCTGAGCTGCCTGTGCGGCAGTGAACCTCAAGTTCGAGGCGCGTCAGCGGCAGATCGGTTTCTGAGCTGCCTGTGCGGCAGTGAACCGACAGGGTGACCAGGACACTTGCCGTCCACTTTTCTGAGCTGCCTGTGCGGCAGTGAACTACGCCTCCACCTGGAATGCGCTGGGCGCCACTTTCTGAGCTGCCTGTGCGGCAGTGAACCTTGAGGCCGCGAGCACCGCGTTATTCTCAGATTTCTGAGCTGCCTGTGCGGCAGTGAACCGCCACGGCGTTCCGGATGTCACCCCGAAACATTTCTGAGCTGCCTGTGCGGCAGTGAACAGACGTATCACGAGATGATTGCGCCGGTCGCATTTCTGAGCTGCCTGTGCGGCAGTGAACCTTGAGTCTGGGTGTCCTTGGCGTCTTTCATCTTTCTGAGCTGCCTGTGCGGCAGTGAACTTCGTCGGGCGCGACATGAGTGCCAACGTACTTTTCTGAGCTGCCTGTGCGGCAGTGAACTCTCTCATCGTGCGACGCGTCTCGATCTTCCATTTCTGAGCTGCCTGTGCGGCAGTGAACCGCCACGGGCCGCAACGTCGGCTTGAGCGCCGTTTCTGAGCTGCCTGTGCGGCAGTGAACGAGCAGGAAACCCGTAACCCGGCATGGGTGCTTTTCTGAGCTGCCTGTGCGGCAGTGAACCGAGTTCGCGACGTGGACCGGCTGGTGCGATTTTTCTGAGCTGCCTGTGCGGCAGTGAACGAACTGCGCGGGGGTGGGCTTGAGCGCGTCACTTTCTGAGCTGCCTGTGCGGCAGTGAACTTCCATTGAAGCGCTTCCGGGGCCTCCGGGTATTTCTGAGCTGCCTGTGCGGCAGTGAACCCACGGGCCGGCTGCACCTGCACGCGCATATCTTTCTGAGCTGCCTGTGCGGCAGTGAACGACGGTGACATCGGTCTATGACGTGCGGGTACTTTCTGAGCTGCCTGTGCGGCAGTGAACGCCGCCATCACCCAGCAGCGCGCCGACGCCTTTTTCTGAGCTGCCTGTGCGGCAGTGAACTACAGATTGGGAATACTAAGCCCATAAGCGCAAAAGAAAATCAGCGACTGACCAGCGACTCACCCAAAATCGGAGTGCCGGCCAAGTCGCTGATTTCACAGCTGCGGTTTGTTGTGTAGAAAAAAGGGTCAGAACAGCGGTAGTGAGGCTTCGTTGCTGAAGCCGTAGGCGTTGAACCGCCCCGGTCGGGATGCATCCGTTGGTTTCTGCTCTATGAAAAGACGGAAGTTCTGGCCGGTGCTGCTGCTGCGAACCGTCAGGAACGGAAGCTTGAGGGACTCCGCCACGGAGTCCGGAATTTCCGCTCTGGCCTGTTCCGCCGTCCATCCCTTGCGCTTCATCTGCCGACGCCGCAAGCGCTCCGGATTGCTTTTGGCTTGTACCCGCCGCACCGTCAAACGTCCCGCCGACGCTGGCACAAGCGTCACCTCGCCACAGCGCACGTGATCCTGCATGCCGGTCAACCAGCGCTGCGCCATCAAATGCCGCAGCGCCTGTTCCGAACCGTGCAGGCGTAGACAGTTGCCCAACCCCACCACTGTGCTACCGACGCTTGGGAAACTGACTCCGATATCGTCGCTCCCCCTGGCGCCAAGGATGCGATGCAGTTTGGCGAACAGGGCATTCATCAGATGTGGTGTCGAAAATTCCGGATCGGGCAGTAGCTGGATGTCCAGATAATGGTCCATGGCCTCAACCCGCATCACCGAACACGCCGCCCCGGACCAGCACGGCCATCACGAAATGCTGGTTGCCTTCGTCCGGCAGTTGATCCTTGAGCATCCAGGCATCCAGCAGGGAATAAAAATCCTGCTTGGGCTTGGGCTGCCGGTAGGCCTTGCCTTGCGTGGTGACAGAGCCATACGGCTCCACCGCGATCGGACCAAGCTGATCGGCATCCGGATACCAGGTGTCGATGGTTCGAAGGGCGTTGCCGAGCTTCTGTGAGTGCATGCCGGCGATCCCGCCGACATCGTAGAGCGTCTTGCTCTTGTCACCGCGCCCACGATCGAGAATCAGCTCCTGCGAGGGAAACACTTCCTGCCCGAAGCCGACGCGCACATAGGCACTGATGTCCAGCAGCACATGTTCGCCATTCAATCCGGATTCGATCAGGGCGGACAACTCGCTGAGGGCTTCTGCTGCCGGTGTGGCATCAAAGCCCTTGAGCGACAGCGACAGCGCATCGAACACCCAGGTTTTTTGCGCCCGGCCGCCGCCCCATTGCGCGATGTGGATTTCCACCTGCTCGGCACCGATACGGTTACGCCACAAAAAGCGTCCATTGGCGAGATTGAAGGCGTAGCGCCGTGCGAGTTCACTGAAACCGTTGCGCTGCTTGTAGCCTTCGACGACTTCAAGCAGACGGTTGCGATACGCAGTGTCGTTGCAGGCGGACGGCATGCCGGTACCGCCGAGCACGCGTAGCGTGAACTTGGCCTTGAGGGTATCCGCATCGGCGGGCAAGGCGGTCACATCCACGGTTTGCAGGTTGGGGTTTTCGATTGCCGCGTCCAGCTTGGCTGGGTCCTGGTCTTTGGTCTTGAGCCGATTGGAGATCGTGCCGCGCACGGACTTGGATTCGATCTTCACGCCCGGCCAGGCGTTGCTGCTGCCGCGCTCATCCCACATGCCCGAGAAGAATACGGCGTCGGAAGGGTCCAGTTTGCGCTCGAAAGCGAGGACGGAGGCGGTTTTGAGGGTGTTGTCAGCCATGATGAAATTCCTTGAGAAATTGAGTTCTAAGCAGCTGTGGCGGCGGCAGGCGCATAGTCGTTGCGCACGCGGTACAAGCCGCTTTCGGGTTCGGTGTGGCTGTACCAGAGCAGGTCACGCCACGAGTTCAGACGATGCGGGCCAATCCATTGGCCGATGGAGTAGAGGCTTTCGACGAAGGCAAACGGCACGCTCGGATCGCGCGCATTGGCGACCTCGCCCGGCGCGTGCCGAGACAGCGCGCCATAGCCCACCGGAATCGGGACGATCCAGCCTTCGGTACGGTCGTGTTGCCATTGCACCTTGGGCTTGGCGCCGGAATCGCCGCCCTCCTCCACGGCTTCGGGTTTCCAGTTGAAGCGTGAAAGATCCAGCCAGGCGTCCAGCGCCGTCGCGGAAGAATCCGCTGACTGCAGACGCTCCGTGCGCTGCCTGAGCAGATCGTCACGGCAGACCAGTGCGAAGCCCGGCAGCCACTTGCGACGTAGCTGACGAAACCGCGCTGCGGCATCGTTCGCATCATCGGCCAGCACTTCCAGCACCGGACGGGGTTGCCACCCCGGTGCGTTCGCCGGAATCACGCTTCCACCCGCCACGCGCATCCCGGCGACGACCTCGGCCACAGTGCTGGCCAAGACCTGGCGAGACTCTGCATCGAGTTGGGAGAACCCGCCGCTGACGCCAAAGACCAGGGTCAGCTCCAGGTGAATACGGCCTTCTTCGACAATAGCCGCCGTTCCGCCATCCCGGCCCACCGGATTGCGAGTGAGCCGAAAAGCCTGGGTATAGCCGCCCTCCGTACTAAGCTCTTGGTAGTCGTGACAAATCACGCCGACGCTGTCGAAGACGATAGGCAGACTTCGGCCTTTCAGCCTTCGCTCCAGCGCCCACATCAAGCCCAGAAAGGCAGTCATCGACGGAAAGCCGTGCGTCGCCGGGCTGGAGATCGCGTTGGCATTTTGGATGCGAAGATGCGGGAGCATCAACAACCCGGCGCTATTCGGAAGTACGGCACTCATGGCGTCGCTCCCCGTGTCGGAATATAGGTCGGCGCGTCCAAGCGCTGCCGCTGCCGGCTTAGTTGCCAGGCCCAACCCAGTTCATCTTCGTCAACCAACAGTTCGCGGCGCCATTGGCGCTGCTCCGCATCGCCCACACTCAGCTCGGGCCCAAGCTGAGCATTCAGCCAGTTGCCGAAGCGCTTTCCGATTTCGTCCGGCCAGTCCATCCAGTGCCAGCGGCTACTGAACGACTCGTCCTGTTCTGCCCGCCCCGGGTCCAGCCAAAGGCGCTCTTCTTCGACCAGTTCGCAGCGTGGATCGTCGCTCCAGCCCGCCGGCAAGCCGGATTGCAGTTCTCCGGCGAACGCCACCACTTCATCGATGAGTGCATCGACGTAGCCATCGACGCGATTGCGCGTGTCGACATTCGGTGGGGGGCCGGACAGCAGAAAGTCACGTAGCAGCCGAACAAGGCGGCGAACATCCTCCCGCCTGCCGTAACGTCGCGGAAAAGCCGACTCGATCAGCCAGGGCTGTTTCAAGGAGCGGGATTTCCACCGGGGCGGCAGCGATGCCAGCAGATAGTTGTTGCCGCGGCGTTCGCTATTGAGCTGACTGATGTTCTGCGGCTTGGTGCCGCCGAGCTTCTGGATGGCCAGACCGGCGTACTCGTGGAATCCACGCGGATGCATCTGCTGTTCGCGTTTGGCCTGCCGTGCTTCCTTGCCGTCGGCGCCGAAGCGGTCCTCGTCAATGATGCGGAAGACCGAATGGGCGAAGGAGCTGGCATAGAGCGGCGCCAGCACCTGGTAGCCCCTATCGTCCAGTGGATCGTCGCCGCACAGCCAGTACAACTGCTTGGCCAGGCTGTGCGAGGCGATGGCAGCACCGGACGGCCGTGTAATGGCCGTAAACGCATCGATCCATGCCCCGGCCTGATCCGCGTCGGCACTCAAGGCCTCACTGAGCGAGGCATCCCGCTCAAGCATCCATTGCAGCAGCGTGCGCCCCTGGACTTCCAGCTTGAGGAATTTGTACACGTCCAGAGCCGCAGCGTTGCCGACCACATCATCGGCAATCCCTGCGCCCAGGCTGTGGCTGCCGATCTCAAACCGAGGCTGAAGCGTGTCGGGTGGCCGGTAAAGGTTGGTGCCACGCGCGTCCGGATGAATCGGCTTGAGCGAATGCGTGACGATCTGAATTTGGGCAACGCGGCGTGCCGCATCCTCGATCCACGTTGCGAAGTGATATTGCGCGATCAAGGCATCGCGCTTGGGGTCGTCGGGGGCCAGCTTGTCCAGCTTGGCGTCACGTCGCTCGGACAGAAAGCGATCGATGGCAGACCGGAAAGCTGACCGACGATCCGGTAGGGCGTCGGTCATCAAGAGACTCCGTTTCAATTTCGAGAGAAACAGAACCCCGGAGCAAGGTTGTTCCGGAGACGGAAATTCACGCTGGGCAAACCCGGCGTACGACTGCAGCTGATCATGTGGTGGTCACTACCCTCCTTCCTATGCCCGTGGCTCTAGGTGAGCAATCGGCCTGTAGCCTTGCATTCGTTCAAGCTCGGTTTCTCTGACGGCTTCATCTGATCCGGAACCGCTCGACAGCCTGTGCCGGAGCGGGACGGTTACGATCCGCACGAAGTCACCCAGCACGCGTGAAACCCAACACCGGGTGGAAGCGCCAGCCTTCCATGGCGTCCGGTAGGCTGACGGTGGCGAAGCGCTGCGCGCAGTCCCGCCAGGAGAGGTTCATCGCGGCCGCTTGCTCGGCGAGCGCCTGCAGGAAATCGATCTCGCCCCAGGGGGCGATGCGTTCGCCCTGCACTGCCGCATCCGCGACGTAGTGCGCCTTGCCGCCGATCGGCACGTAGCGCTTTTCCCATTTGCGCTCGCCGTCTGCGAGGTAGTGCAGCAAGTAGTCGTCCTCGTCCTCGTTTGGCAACAAGGCCAAATCGAGCTTCGGCTTGGGGTCGTAGCGAAACGGCTGCTGCTGCGCGCAAATACCAGTCAGGAAGACCTGCGGCTCGCGCCAGTGGCTGGCCGCATTGAAGGCCCGTCCGGCGATCATGCCGCTTCGGATCTGCCTTTCCGTCGGCGGCGGACCGTCCGCCTGCGGCAGCATCTGCCGTTGCAAACGCACATGCTCCAGATCGGCCAGTCGTTCACGCGGCCTGAGCACCGAGTCTGTGCGCGGCAGAATGCGCGGACGGGCGTCGATCACCGAGCGCTCATCCTCCTCCAGTAGCTGTTGAAGGCGATGCGTAACGAGCCGGAACTCGGCATCGTCTCGTTCGAAGCCAGGTTTGCAATAGGCTGCGTGGCCCTTGTCTTCGAAATGCCGCAAATTAGTGTCGAACAGCAACAGATTGGAGGTTTCGACCGGTCCGGGCCGATGTCGCCGAATGCGGCCGGCAAGCTGGATCAGGGAACGCATGGACGAGGGCTCGACGATGGCCCAGTCGTAGTCATGGTCGCGGCCGACTTCGGTCACCGGCGAGCCGAGCACGATGAACAGCTGATCGGGTTCGGGGTAGGCGTCGATCCGCTGACGAATGTCCGGGAGTTCGAACACGGCCATGGGGTCGCGACGATTGAGCGCTGCATCCAGCCGGTATTCGATGGCGGAACGGGTTAGCAGCGGAAACTGCGAATGGTAGACACACAGGTGGATGCGCACGCCCTGCGGCGCACCGCGCCGATACAGGGCCAGCGCCACATCGAACAGCGGGTCGATATTCGCCATGCGCACGAGGCCGAAGCTGACGCGCTTGCTGCTGTGCGGGTCCTGGCTGCGGTGCTGCTCATGCAGACGCAATGCCGCATCACAGGCCTTGCCGGCAAACTGATCGCGCCGCTCGCGCTTGTCCTGGGTACTGAAGTCCAGCGGCAGCAGTTCGCCGCGCCGACGAACCTGCGCCGTACCCAAACTCCGATGACGTTTGCGCACAAAATCCAGGTGTGCGGCCTGAAAAGCGTCCGCGTCGGCGCAGTCCCGGTTAGCCTGATCGAATTCGTCGAACCAGGCGCAGCAGACGTTGGCCGCCTGCCCAGGCCGTTCGCCGCGATTGCGTTGATACCAGGTCCGCCCATCGAAGTACGCCAGGAACAGCCCTTCCAGAAGCGCAGGCGGCAGCGTCGCCGAGGACAGCAGCACGCGTGACCCCAGCAGACCGGCCCAGTGCACGAGACGCGTCAGCGCGGGAAGATCGTCGATGTCGAAGTCGTCGGGTTCATCGAGTACCAGATCACTGCTCATCAAGCGCAGCATCGGTGCGATCTGCCGGCCGCCCCGTTGGCTTTCCGTTGCGGGCATCAGATGATCGATGGTGCACACCAGTATCGGCGCCGCCAGCAGCTTCCGGGCTTGCGGCTCAAGCGCAAGCCGCTGCAACAGCGGGTGCTGATCGTTGCCGTCGTAGTACACGTGTCCGTCCTCCGGCAGCAGCGGCAGCCGGGACCCTGAGCCGCTCTGTTCGGCCAGTTGTTCGTAGTGTTCGAACAGCTGGCGATTGGCAGCGCCGCCGACCTGGATGGCGAGTTCGTCATCGGACAGGTGCAGATCCTCACGGAAGCTGCGGCCGGTCTGCAGGGTGAGCGTGCGCAGGCCCAGCGCAAATGCGCAGCGCAGACCGCGAGCCGGGTCCGCAAGGGCGTTCATGATGCGGGCGTTGGCCAAGGTCTTGCCGCAGCCTGTGGACGCCATGTTGACGATGAAGGCACCTTGCGCGGCTGCACGATGGCGCATTCCCGCTGCGGTATCGGCGGCTCGGTCCTGCCAGCGGAAGCGCTCGTCCTGGCTGCGTTTGCGCAAACCCTTGTGGCGCGCCAAACGCGGGAGATGACGTTCGAAATCGGGAAGCGCGTGCGCGATGGCGCCTGCGTGCTGTTCCACTCCGAGCAGATGCTCGTCGAGGGGCTGACAGAGCCCGCCGGTCTGTCGGTCGGTGTTCGCGAACAGCGGATACCCGGGCTCGCCCGTTACTCGGTCCTGCTTCGCAGTCAGGCTGGAATAGTGGTGGTCCGCCAGCATCAGGCCGAGCCGTGAGAGGTGCATGCGGTAGGGGTCTTCGATCCACTGCCGCGCTGGCGACAACGGCTGCTGCGCCCGTTTCAGCAGTCGTTGCGCGAGTCTGGCCGCCCGCTTGCGCCAGCGCTCGGTATGCATCGGCAGGGATTCGGCAGGAAGCGTCCAGTACGGTTCAATCGCCTCTGGACTGACCGACACCGGCAATTCGTTCCACCGCGAGTCGATCGTTTTGAGAACCTCGTGCAGTTGCTCACTGCGGAAGTCGCGCAAACGGGCTCCCAGCCATAAATCGGCCCCGTCTGTGTTCTTTCCCGGCTTTACCGGAAGGCGGTGATGAGTCAGCACCAACCAGCCGACCGCTTGGGCGATCGGCGGCAGCGTGGCAAATGGTTTGTGAAGCTCGGCGGAGTGGTCGAGACCATCGCACCGCAGGTTCGACAGCCACCGCCCGTCACTTTCGGCGCCCTCAGCCAGACGCTGCAACCACTCGCTGTCGTCCTCGGCATCGCCAACAAAAGATTGAAACAGCCGCAGCGATATCCATTCGTGGCGATAAAGGTTGCGGCCGTGAACCTCGCCCGGTGCCGACTTCAGGCGATTCTGAAACGCAAGGCAGGCCTTGCCGATGTCATGCAGCAGCGCCGCCATCGCGGACAGCAAATAGATGTCCTGCTGGCTGTGCCAGTCGTTCTCATCCTTGCGGCGCAGCACGTCCCGTGCAGTGGCGTTGGTCGGCACCGCACCTTCTGCATTGAAGCGGCTGGCGTCACCGACGATCCAGAGCAGTTCGCTGTGATCGCGTCCCCGTATCCAGTGGCAGGCGACGGCGGTGTTCTTGCGCGCCGTCTTGCGCAGCAGCTTGCGCAGGGTGTCCAGGCCGGCCTGGGTGATCGGCGTCTGCCAGGTTCGATGCCCGCGCCTTTCGGCGAATTGGTCCAGGATGCGGCGGGTTTGCGTCAGCGCGCGCTTGTCGCATTGGCAGATCAGCAGCACGTTCATGGTGCGAATCCAGCGACATCGACGATCCGCGCCGAGATGCACTCCTGGCCCCGTGCCGAAAATCCAGGCGCCAAGCAATCAGGGTCTCCGCCGTCACGGCAAACAAACGATTGCCGGTATATACTTTGATATACATCACGTTTGAAGGTTATCGCCATGAGCCAAACCGCAAAAGTCTTTGCCAATGGACGCAGCCAGGCCGTGCGCTTACCGGCCAGCTTCCGCTTCGATACGGATGAGGTTTTCATCCGCCGTGACGAAGCGACAGGCGATGTGATTCTGTCGCGGCGCCCCGCCGATTGGGACGGCTTTTTCGCGGCACTGGACGGCGTCGATGTTCCGGAAGATTTCCTTAGTCCCGCCGAACGAACACAAGCCGCGCAAGACCGTGATCCGCTGGCGGGCATCGACGGGTGACACGCTACCTGCTGGATACCAATGCCGTCAGCCACCTGCTTCGTGGAAACACTGAAATCAGAAAGCGGTTGATTTCGGTGCCCGTGGGGTTGATCTGCATCTCGGCGGTGACCGAAGGGGAACTGCGCTATGGGTTGGCACGCAGACCCGAAGCGACTCGACTGCATGCAGCCGTTCATGAACTGCTGCTGCGGGTCGAAGCGCTCCCCTGGGATGGTCCGGCCGCAAGCTGCTACGGAGGCCTGCGCGCGGAACTTGAGCGAATCGGGCGAACCCTGGGTCCGCTGGACATGATGATCGCGGCACATGTAATTGCTGAGAATGGCGTATTGGTGAGCAACGATCAGGCTTTCTCCCAGGTGCCCGGACTGCGCGTGGAAGACTGGATGCGTTAAGGCAGCGCTGCATGACCGCTCGGCGATCGGACGGCCGGCGCGCGTCAACCCTCGCTCCCGGTCTCGACCGCGATCTGCTTGATCGAGTCGATCATGAAGTCCAGCGATTCGCTGCGTGTGAGACTCTCGATGCAGGCCCTGCGGAATTCCTGTTCTTCGTCTCCGCGGACAGCAGAAATGAAGGCTTGCGGCAAAATCACGGCATCCTTGACCAGATCGGCAACGTCGAACACCAGACCGCCACGGCGAGTCTTGCCGTGCAGCACCGCGAGCCCGTGTGGCAGGCCCAGCACCCATGTGGCGGTGGCAGCGAGCCCATAGGCGAGATAGTTGCCATGGTCGAGAAAGCGATTGGCCGGGTCCGTTCCCCCGCCCCGCTTGGCCCGCGTGAAATCGCCGTAGCCGCTGGCACGGGCTGCGGTTCGAAACAGCGCTTTGGTCAGACGCGCCTCGCCGGTCAGGAGCAGTTCGGTATCGGTGGCCGCATCGATGGATTGTTCGGCGCGTTCGAACAGCGACGACAGTTCGCCGGGATCGGGCTCGAAGTTCGTCTCCTTCAGTTCCCGGGCACGCAGCCAGTGTGCGGCAATACGTTTCAAACGAGCGCGCTGAAAGGCCTTCGCTGCCTGGAGCCTGAGGCCATCGTCGAACCAGAACCGCACCCAGGCCTGCAGGTACTCGGTGGGCCGGTACTCGCTTTGCGGCGTTAGCCAAGCGACTTCGACATCGACTTCATTGGCGCTGAACAGCGGTGTACCCCCGCCGCCGCAAAATCCGACGAGCACCCCGGCCTTGGCGAGTTCCCGCATTGCCGCCTGGGTAATCGATGTTCCGGTGCCGAGCAGGATGGTGGTGGTGTTGGCAATCGGAATATTCCAGTACAACGATTCCTTGCCGGCATCGGTAACGTACTCGACCCGGCCGCCATTCACCAGAACCCGGCAGTGTTCCAGATAGTAGATGTGGGCACGTTTGGAATGGAGAATGCTCTTCAATTCCGAGGAATGAAGTTCGTCCACGGTCAGCGCGCTTTCGAACAGGCTGGCAGTGGCAACGAGGTTCCCGCGCCATCCATAACCGCAAACCAGTCAATAATTTTTTGTTGAATGTGCCGCATTGGTCCTCCTCGCACATGAAGCTCGCCCCGTTTCATGGGAGCGACTGGCCCACAAACCGAGCCTTCAGTCCGGCAGGACATATTTCTTATGGTTCTGGGTCATTCATTTGATGACTGCTACGAGTCGCCCGAATCCAAGTACTTGGACAACCGACTACCTCGACAGAGTATCCCGAGTCCACACCAATATAAGTGACTTGACGTAGATAATTCATACCATGCAAGCACGACAATACGCGACATCGTCGGCATGAGGCAGACCACAACATAGGCCACAAACAAAAATCGGGGCGCCAGAGGCGCCCCGATCGTTTACTGCTTTGCTGCTGGAAAGCGGGCTTCTTAGAAGTCGCCCATGCCGCCCATGCCGCCCATGTCCGGCGCGGCCGGCATCGGGGAGTCCTTCTTCGGCAGCTCGGCGACCATGGCTTCGGTCGTGAGCAGCAGACCGGCCACTGAGGCGGCGTTCTGCAGCGCCAGGCGCGTCACCTTGGCCGGATCGATAATGCCCATTTCGAGCATGTCACCGTAGGTGCCGTTGGCGGCGTTGTAGCCGCTGCTGCCCTTGGCTTCGAGCACCTTGTTCAGAACCACGGAGGATTCTTCACCAGTGTTCTTGACGATCATACGCAACGGCTCCTGAATCGCACGACGCAGGATGCTGATGCCGACGGTCTGATCGTCATTGGCGCCCTTGAGGCCTTCCAACGCGGTCGAGGCTCGCACCAGGGCAACACCACCGCCCGGGACGATGCCTTCTTCGACGGCTGCACGGGTCGCGTGCAGGGCGTCTTCGACGCGCGCCTTCTTTTCCTTCATCTCGACTTCGGTCGCGGCACCGACCTTGATCACGGCCACGCCACCGGCGAGCTTGGCGATACGTTCGTCGAGCTTCTCGCGGTCGTAGTCGCTGGACGCATCGTCACGCTGAGCGCGCAGTTCGTCGACACGGGCCATGATCTTGTGGTTGGAACCCGCACCATCAATGATGGTGGTGTTTTCCTTGGTGATCTGGATCTTCTTGGCACTACCCAGATCTTCGACTGAAACCTTCTCGAGCGACAGGCCGACTTCCTCGGAAATCACAGTGCCGCCGGTGAGGATGGCGATGTCCTTGAGCATTTCCTTGCGGCGATCGCCGAAGCCCGGAGCCTTGACGGCCGCGACCTTGAGGATGCCACGCAGGTTGTTGACGACCAGGGTCGCCAGCGCTTCGCCTTCGACGTCTTCGGCGATGATCATCAGCGGACGGCTGGACTTGGCCACGCCTTCGAGCACCGGAAGCAGATCACGGATGTTGCTGATCTTCTTCTCGGAGATCAGCACGACCGGGTTCTCAAGCTCAACCTGCTGGCTCTGCGCGTTGTTGATGAAGTACGGGGACAAATAGCCGCGATCGAACTGCATGCCTTCGACCACGTCCAGCTCGTTTTCGAGACCGGAGCCGTCTTCGACGGTGATCACGCCTTCCTTGCCGACCTTGTCCATCGCCTGAGCGATGATTTCGCCGATGGCTTCATCGCTGTTGGCGGACACGGTGCCGACCTGGGCAATGGCCTTGCGGTCCTTGCACGGGGTCGAGAGCTTCTTGATTTCGGCGGTGACGGCTTCGACACCCTTGTCGATACCGCGCTTGATGTCCATCGGGTCGATGCCGGCGGCAACCGACTTCAGGCCTTCGGCGAGAATCGCCTGGGCCAACACGGTGGCGGTGGTGGTGCCATCGCCGGCGGCGTCTGAGGTCTTGGAAGCAACTTCCTTGACCAGCTGCGCGCCCATGTTCTCGAACTTGTCCTTCAGTTCGATTTCCTTGGCGACCGAGACACCGTCCTTGGTGACGGTGGGGGCGCCGAAGGACTTGTCCAGAACGACGTTGCGGCCCTTGGGGCCGAGAGTGACCTTGACTGCATTCGCGAGGATGTTGACGCCATTAGCCATACGGCTGCGCGCGTCGTCGGCGAACTTGACTTCTTTAGCTGCCATTGTTCGTTTCTCCAGATATTCGTATTAAAGGTGTGCGCGCGTGCTTAGCTGAACACGGCCATGATGTCGTCTTCACGCATCACGACGTAGTCGGCGCCATTGAGCTTGACCTCGGTGCCGGAATACTTTCCGAACAGCACGGTGTCACCGGCCTTGAGGTCGCTCGGACGGACGCTGCCGTCGTCGAGCAGCTTGCCCGGGCCAACGGCCAGGACTTCGCCCTTGATCGGCTTTTCAGCAGCCGAGTCCGGAATCACGATGCCGCCGGGTGATGTGCGCTCTTCTTCCAGGCGCTTGACGATCACACGATCGTGCAGAGGACGCAGGTTCAATTCCATCTAAATGTCTCCCGCAAAAAAATTGATGACTGGGTTGGCCCGCGGATTTCTCACCCAACAGCGGGCGGACGTGCAGCCTAAGTAGTCCATCAAAGATGGGCCCTTAGGCGGCAATCAGCCTCGCTGTTAGCAGTCTCCCACGAGGGCTGCTAATGATATGGGCCGCCCGGCCCTTTTCAAGGGCTTCCCTGAAATCTTTTTTTTCCTGGTCATTCGGCGGCCGGGTTTCCCCGGGCCGCTTTCGGCGCATCAAGCCGCTGTGACCTGAAACACATTTTGTTTCACTATCCTGAGCCTGGGGCAAACGACCACTATTCACTAATCATCGATAACCGGTACGCTAGTAATTGTGCACTGCACACAACGCTAGGAAGCAAACAAACCTTCGATGGGAGTGAATAATGAAAGGGATATCCCCCCGGGCGGGCGCAGCCTTACTGATGCTGCTTTCGTCATCTCTTGCATGGCCCCAGGACGTCGACGATTCCGAAAACGATATTGCCTACATCGGCATTCTCGGAAACTACGTCGAAGCCGACGACGATCGCCATGTTGACTATGGAACCGGTGTCGAACTGATCTATGGCTGGCAGTTGAGCGGGCCGTGGCTGCTGGAAGCACGCGCCTTCACCGAGAATCTGGAAACAGATACGGACGATTTCACCGATTTCTACCGCCACGGCCTGGGTCTGGACGTGCAATACGCGTTCGCCAGCCGGCCCGCCTTCACCCCGTTCCTGCTGCTGGGCGGTGGCGGCGCCTACAACGATGTGGCGCCAGACGACGACAAGTTCAACGGCTTTGTCAACGCGGGGCTGGGTCTGGCGAGCGCCGGTATCGGCCGCTATGACCTGCGGCTGCGTGCGGATGCCCGCTATATCTATGATTTCTATGACGATGGCTTCGGCGACGTCAAGATTGGCCTGGGCATAGAAATCCCGCTGAACAAACCGGCACCGGCCGTGGCGATGGAGCCGGAAGTCGTCGAACGGGTTCGGGTGGTCGAACCCGAACCGCTGCCGGACGGTGACGGTGATGGCGTACCGGATGAGTACGACCGCTGCCCCAATACGCCGACGGGACTGGAAGTGGACGTCTCGGGGTGTGCGCTACCGCAGGTACTGGCCCTCGACGGCGTGAATTTTGAGTTCAATTCGGCGCGCCTGGACGCGAATTCGAAGCGGATTCTCGACGCCATCGTCGAGCAGGTGAAGGGCTACACCGAAGCGATGGATGTGGAAATCGCCGGTCATACGGACTCTCTGGGAAGCGAAACCTACAACCAGGGCTTATCGGAAAAGCGTGCCGAATCGGTTCGCGCCTATTTGAGTTCCACCGGCATCGACGGATCCCGGCTCAGCGCCGTGGGGTACGGAGAATCTGATCCGGTGGCCGACAACGAGACTGAAGAAGGTCGCGAATTGAACCGTCGTGTGGAACTGCGCTTGGCCGGCGAGCAGTAGCGCCTGCCCCGACAGTTAACATGAAATAAAGGATGCAAGATTATGAATAATGTACTTTATCTCAAGAAGTTATGGCTGCTGGCGCTGTTCGCGCCAGCGCTGTTGGCGCTGTCCGCCTGTAGCGCCGACGGTTCCGACAGCGGCGGCAACCTGGACCCGAACGGGGACGAGGACGGGGACGGCATCAGCAATGGCAGTGACAACTGTCCGCTGGTTGCCAATCCCTTGCAGCTCGATACAGACGGCGACGGTATCGGCGACGCCTGTGACGATGACGATGACGATGACGATGGCGACGGAGACGGAGACGGAGACTTCAGCGACTACACCTGCAATGAGTTCGCCCCCGCAGGATCCATCGCCACGGTGAATCAGAACGGTCTGGTTTGCGGATTGCTCGCTCCACTTTCCTTGTGCGACGTCACCACCCCGGAGCTGGCTGCCGACGGCGACCCGGCGACGGCCGCCGAGTTTCATTATGCGATCGGCGCACTCGACCAGGTATTGGGCGGTTCACTCGAGCTGGAGATCACCCTTCCTGGCGAGGTGGAGTCCGGAAAGTTCGCGGGCTTCAGTGTCGCCTTCGCCGACTCGCTGCTGGAACTCGGGCTGGTCGAGAACCTCACCGTCACCACCTTGCAGAACGGTACGGAAGTGGATTCGGCCGGTTACGATCAGCTATTGGCTCTCGATCTGCTCACCGTACCCATCGTGGCCGGCGAACCCGGTCTGGTCGGCCTGTTCACGACCGCACCCTACAACTCGATCAAGCTTGGCCTGAGCGCCACGGTTCTTTCGGTCGACCTGGCGGAATTCAGCGTAGCGGCCTTCGAGCCTTGTCTGGATGCCAGCCCACCTGAGGATTGATTGTTTTTTCGGCGCATCATTAAGAAAGCCCCGCCCGCGCGGGGCTTTTTCTTTGTCGCCCGTATGAGCGCCCGCCCCCACTTGGGCGGCGTTCCCGCCATTCAAAATATATGGTCACGGCTAGGGCGCAATTGACTAAACGCGGAACTCGAATCGCTGTCGATGAACTTTGGCTTTCAATTTCTCTCACTTCCCATTTCGGTTTTTCGGCTACCCTTCGCGCTGGTGCGGTGCACCAATCAAAATCGAAGTACAACAAATCCAAGGGACGCAAACATGAAGGGATTCCTGCCCAAGTTGGGCATTTCTGTATTGCTGGCGGCGCTCGCGCCCTCAATCGGCTGGGCTCAAGACGATGCGGCAGAGTCCGAATCGTATATCGGCATACTTGGCAATTATGTGGACCCCGGCAGCAAGCGCGGCGTCAGTAGCGGTGAGGGAGTTGAAGCCATTTATGGTTGGAGTCTTATGCCGGGCTGGGGCTTTGAGGCACGAGGTTTCACTGAACGACTGCGCACTGAGGCTGACGGGTTTGAGTACTTCGACCGTCATGGGCTCGCGGTCGACGTTCGTTATTCGCTCTCCACTATTCCATATCTCACACCATTCCTTCTGGCCGGCGGTGGCCTCGCGTATAACGACGTTGCACCGGGAGATGAAGACGAACTCGAACCGATCGCGAACATCGGACTTGGCTTAGCGTCCAAAGGAATCGGGCCATTTGGGCTGCGCGTTCGTGCGGACGCAAGGTATATGTTCGATGCATTTGATGGCGGTGTGAACGATATCAAGTTCGGCCTGGGTCTCGAAATTCCATTGCACCGCGCAGCGTCCCCGATGCCGGAGGTCAAGGAAGTCGTCCAGGAAGTACGCGTGGTTGAGGTGGAGCCGGCACCCGAGCCCGAGCCGCTGCCGGATGGTGACGAAGACGGTGTCCCGGACCAGTACGATCGCTGCCCCAGCACGCCGGCCGACCTCGAAGTCGATGTCTCGGGCTGCGCCCTGCCGCAGGTCATGTCGCTGGACGGCGTCAACTTCGAACTCGCTTCCGCGAAGCTGGACATCAACTCCAAGCGCATTCTCGACGCCATCGTCGAACAGGTTGCGCAGTACACGCAGTCGATGACGGTAGAGATCGCCGGACACACTGATGCGCAAGGCGCCGAGGCCTACAACATGGAGCTGTCCCGGCAACGCGCTGAGTCGGTCCGTGCATACCTGATCAGCGCGGGCATCGCCGCAGATCGTCTGACTTCTAGCGGTTACGGAGAAGGTGAGCCGCTTGCCGACAATGAAACCGAAGACGGTCGTGCGATGAACCGTCGCGTCGAACTGAGGCTGGCCGGCGAGAACTGATCGCGCTTCGCGGCATCTCAAATGAGCCCCGCCAGCTTGGCGGGGCTTTTTTTTGGGCCTTTGCAAATGCCGCGGCTCGCACGCCTTCCCGAACCTCCCGGCATCCATAGGATGGCGCCCCCCGGTTCAAGTGCGGGCGTCGGCGCCCCAGAGTCGTGCGGACGACATACCTGACCCGGAAGACGGACATGCGCGAGCCTCGGGCTAAAGGCGAACGTGCCCCGTCCCAGCGCAGCGTCAATGCGGGCTAACATAGGCAAACCTAAATTTAACGCCTTTCAAGGACTCTGCTAAATGACTGAAATCCGCAAGATTGCGATTCTGGGCGGCACGCGCATTCCGTTCTGCCGATCGAACACGGCGTACTCCCACAAGTCGAATCAGGACATGCTGACGGCATCGATGCGTGGCCTGGTCGACAAGTTCCAACTGCACGGAGATCGCCTGGGCGAAGTCGCCGCCGGTGCGGTGCTCAAGCACTCACGCGATTTCAACCTTACCCGGGAATGCGTGATGTCCTCCGGCCTGGCTCCCGAAACCCCGGCGTATGACGTGCAGCAGGCCTGTGGCACCGGTCTGGAAGCCGCGATTCTGGTGGGCAACAAGATCGCTCTGGGCCAGATCGAGGTCGGCATCGCCGGCGGCGTGGATACGACTTCCGATGCGCCGATCGCCGTCAACGACAAACTGCGCAAGATTCTGCTGGACGCGAATCGCGCCAAGACCACCGGCCAAAGGCTCAAGGTTCTGGCGCGAATCCGGCCATCGATGCTGGCGCCCGCGGTTCCGTCCGTGCTGGAGCCCCGCACCCGGATGAGCATGGGCGAGCACTGTGAAGTGATGGCGAAGGAATGGAACATTCCGCGCGACGAGCAGGATCAGCTGGCCTACGAGTCCCATCACAAGGCCGCCCAGGCCTATGTCGAGGGCTTCTACGATGATCTGTTGGTGGAGTTCGCCGGCGTCAAGCGCGACAACAATCTGCGCGCGGACATCTCGCTGGAGAAACTCGCTTCGCTCAAGCCGGCCTTCGACCGGCAGAACGGGACGTTGACGGCAGGCAACTCCACGCCGCTCACCGACGGTGCGTCCACCGTGCTGCTTTCGAGTGAGGAATGGGCGAAATCGCGCGGCATCGAGCCGCTAGCCTATCTGACGTACTGTGAAACCGCGGCCGTGGACTACGTTCAGAAGAAGGAAGGTCTGCTGATGGCGCCGGCCTACGCGGTTCCGCGCATGCTCGAACGCGCCGGCCTGAGCCTGCAGGACTTCGACTACTACGAAATCCACGAAGCCTTTGCGGCGCAGGTGCTGTGCACGCTCAAGGCCTGGCAGGATCCGGTTTACTGCAAGGAAAAGCTCGGCCTCGACAAGCCGCTTGGAGCGATCGATCGCAGCAAGCTCAATGTGAAGGGCGGTTCGCTTGCGACCGGCCACCCGTTCGCAGCGACCGGAGGACGGATCGTGGCCAATCTGGCAAAGATCCTGTCGCAGGCCGGCAAGGGGCGCGGGCTGATTTCAATCTGCGCGGCCGGCGGCGTAGGTGTCGTCGCGATCGTGGAACGGTGAACGGTACGCGGTCGTTCGTAGGTCAGGCATCAAACCTGCTACAAACAGTCTATTGAAGACGGACCATTTGGAAGTAGTCCGTACAGCCGTCGGAGTGAGAACTACCGGCGGCTGATCCATTTACGGGGATCACAATTGCAATGAACAGTCGCGAACACTGGGGAAGTCGTTTCGGGTTCATCATGGCGGCGGCCGGTTCGGCCGTCGGACTTGGCAACATCTGGCGCTTTCCGTACACCACCGGCCAAAATGGCGGCGGCGCCTTTTTGCTGATCTATCTCGGAATCATTCTGGCCTTCGGCATCTCACTGGTCGTGGCGGAAATGTTGGTCGGACGCTCAGCACAACGCAATCCCGTCGGTGCATTCAAGCTCCTCGGCGGACGCGCCTGGCCGCTGGTGGGCTACCTCGGTGTCCTGACCGGCTTCGTGATCCTCTCGTTCTACATTGTGGTGGCGGGCTGGACGCTCGCCTATATCGTGCACATGGCGCAGGGTGCGCTGGATACGACCGACTCGGCGGCGCTGACCGACCTGTTCGGCGGTTTCGTTGCCGACCCGGTGCAACCCATCGTGTACGCTGGCGGCTTCATGCTGATCACCGGCATCGTGGTCATCGGTGGCATCAATGCCGGCATCGAGCGGGCCAACAAGGTCTTGATGCCGGCCTTGTTTGCCTTGCTGCTGGTGCTGGTGGTCCGCTCGGTCACGCTGCCCGGCGCCACCGATGGCCTTATCTTCTATCTCAAGCCGAACTGGAGCGCGGTCACCGCCGATACCTTCTTCGCGGCGATCTCGCAGGCCTTTTTCTCGCTGTCGATCGGGATGGGCACGATGCTGACGTACGGTTCCTACCTGTCCGCCAAGGAAAATCTGCCGTCGGCTGCATTGACGGTCGGGCTGCTCGATTCGGCCGTGGCCATTCTCTCGGGTCTGATGGTGATCCCCGCAGTCTTCGCGGCAGGGCTTTCCCCCTCGGCCGGCCCCGGCCTGACGTTCATCACGCTACCCGCCGTGTTTGCCGCGATGCCGCTCGGCAATTTCTTTGGCGTGCTGTTCTTTTCACTGCTCGCCATCGCCGCGCTGACCTCAGCCGTATCGATCCTGGAACCATTGGTGGCCTACTTCGTGGATGAGCATGGCTTGAGCCGCCGGCTGGTCGTCGTCGTCGCCTCGGCGGTCTGCTTTCTGCTCGGGATTCCGGCCTCGCTGTCATTCGGCGTAATGTCGGATGTCACCGTATTCGGTAAGAACTGGTTCGATCTGGTGGATTTCCTGTCGAACAGCGTGTTGCTACCGACAGGCGGGCTGTTCACGGCCCTGTTCGTCGGCTGGTTCTGGGCGAAACCGGCCTTGCGCGCTCTGTCCAACGAGGGCGAACTATCGCAGCCTTGGGCCGGCGCTTGGTTATTCATATTGCGATTCGTGGCACCGATCGCGATTGCGTGGATTCTGATTTCCGCCCTCAAGGGATAAACGATGCAAGGATTTTTCGAGGTACTGGGCGCAATCAATGGCGTCATGCTCTCCGTGCCGGTGCTGCTTTGCCTGCTCGGCGTGGGCGTGTTGTTCACGATCTGGAGCGGCTTCAGCCAGTATCGTTCGCTGACGCACGGAATCGCCTTGATTCGCGGCAAGGTGCCCGGAATCGCCGGTGAGGGTAACGGCGTCCTTACGCATTTCCAGGCCTTGTCGGCCGCGCTGTCGGCCACGGTCGGTCTCGGCAATATCGGAGGCGTGGCCATCGCGGTCAGCCTGGGGGGGCCGGGCGCGGTATTCTGGATGTGGGTGGTGGGTCTGGTCGGCATGGCGATCAAGAGCACCGAGGTCACGCTGGCCTTGTTGTACCGCGACATGAGCAATCCCGATGAGCCCCACGGCGGAACCATGTGGGTGTGCAAAAAGGGTTTCGCCGCACTGTCGCCGAAACTGGCAGGATTCGGCGTCGTCATGGGGCTGCTGTTCACGATTCCGCTGATCGTGTTCGGGGTAACCGGTGGCAATATGTTTCAGGCCTGGAACGTGGCTGAACTGAGCCGGCTCTACTTCGGTGTTCCGACCTGGATCACCGGACTGGTGCTGGCGATATTGGTGGGCGCGGTCATTCTCGGCGGCATTCGCCGCATCGGCGCAATCGCCGGTACCGTGGTGCCGATCATGTGCGCGCTTTATGTAATCAGCGGGCTTGCGGTTCTGGTGGCCAACGCCGAGCAACTTCCGGCGATGTTCCACCTGATTTTCGTTTCGGCTTTCTCACCGGCGGAAGGCGTCGGGGCGTTTACCGGCGCCGCCTTCGGCACCACCTTCATCTTCGGCATGAAGCGTGCGCTGTTTTCCTCGGAAGCCGGGCTGGGCTCCGCGCCGATCGCGCATTCGGCAGTCAAGACCTCCGAGCCGGTCACCGAAGGCGTGGTCGCCGGTCTGGAACCCTTCATCGATACCATCGTGGTGTGCACCATCACCGCGCTGGTGATTCTGTCCAGCGGCGTTTGGTCCCGAGCGGCCACGGCCGAATGGATGGCACAGCCCACAATCGTCGAATCCTCGCCTGGCACATGGGTGCCCAGCATCACCACGCCGCCGCAGAACGGTGAGTGGACGGTGGGCGATCAGGTGTTCGTTGTGGTCGAGGTGGAACAGAAGCGCGCATCGCTGTTCGGCGATGTCGTGCCCGGGAACGACGGGCCGGAGGTTCGATGGCGGGCGCTGGAATCGGAAAGCGCGCCGGTCTTTGCCGAACGTGGACTGTTTTCGTACTACCCCGGCGCCACCCTGACCGCCAAGGCATTCGACAGCGCCTTTCCCGGGCTGGGGCGCTGGATGGTGACCCTGACCGTGTGGTTCTTCGCACTGTCCACGATCATCACCTGGAGCTACTACGCCGAACAGGGCGTGGTCTACCTGCTCGGCGAACGCGCGGTCACGCCCTACCGACTGCTGTGGTGCGTGCTGGTATTCGTGACCTGCCTGGGCTTCATCAAAACCGATACGCAACTCGATACGCTCAGTACCATCGCGCTGGGCTTCATGCTCGCCGTCAACCTGCCGACCATGGTGCTGCTCGGCGGCAAGGCGATGGGCGCCTACAAGGATTATTTCCGGCGCCTCAAACTCGGCACCCTCGGCCAAGACAAATGATGCACTCGGGATGAACCCCAAAGAACCGCTCGCGCACACGACGACGTCCAAGCTGGGGGTTTTGCTGGTCAACCTCGGCACGCCGGACAGCCCGACGCCGCAAGCCGTTCGGCGCTACCTCGCCGAATTTCTGAGCGACCCGCGCGTCGTCGAAATTCCCCGTGCGATCTGGCTGCCGATCCTGTACGGCTTCGTGCTGCCGTTTCGGCCCAAGCGGGTCGCTCACGCTTACGCCGCTGTCTGGCAGGCCGGCGGATCTCCCCTGCTCGTCGGCTCGCAACAACTCACTGGTGCACTTGCGGATCGCCTTAGCGCCGAACTCGGAACATCGGTGGTAACCGCTCTGGCGATGCGTTACGGCCAGCCGTCCATCGCGGCGGCGATGGATCGATTCGAGCGCGAAAACGTACGGCGCATCCTCGTATTGCCGCTGTATCCGCAATATTCCGGGTCCACGACCGCAGCGGTCATGGATGCCGTATTCGCGTCACTGATGCAGCGACGCTGGATGCCGGAACTGCGTTCGATCCACCAATACCATGACGATCCGGGCTACATCGCTGCGCTTGCGAACAGCGTGCGCGAACACTGGGAGACCAAAGGTCAGGCCGAGCGCCTGATGCTGTCGTTTCATGGCATCCCCAAGCACTACGTCACCAACGGCGACCCGTATTACTGCCAATGCCAGAAAACCGCGCGTTTGCTGATCGCCGACCTCGGCTGCGCGCGGGATCGCGTCGTGATCACATTCCAGAGCCGTTTCGGTCGTACCCCCTGGCTGGAGCCCTATACCGATGTGACGCTGAAGGCCCTGGGTGCTCAAGGCCTCTCCTCGGTTGATGTGCTGTGCCCCGGATTCGCGGTGGATTGCCTGGAAACGCTGGAAGAGATCGCCATTCGAAATCGAGACGATTTCCTGGCCGCCGGCGGACGCGAACTACGCTATATCCCCGCGCTGAACGATACACCCGGGCATGCCGACGCTCTACAGGCACTGGTCCGCTCAAATCTCGTTGGATGGTTGCCCCGCTCAGAACCACCGCCGATCGCCACCCAGCATGAACAGATCGCAGAACTGAAGCGGACGTTCTAGCGCTGCGTCCACTCGATCAGCGCACTTGCGCCCTGGGTCGATGCGCCTCCGCTGACCGCATAGATGCGGGACATCGGAACACCTTTGGCACCGAGTGCGGCGCGCAGCAGGGCTGCCCGATTTTCGGACAGGGCGTGCACCAGTGACGCTTCATCACGAGCATCCGCGTATCCAGTCACGGTGATGCTGAGCTCGGGCTCACGTTCAAGACGCCGCGTCACAACATCCACCGTATCGGCGAGCCTGTGCATCGCTTCGCTCGGGATGTTGCTTGAGTTGCGCAGGTAGCCGTCGATCTTCATTGGCAGTACCGCCGGCGGCGGACTGTCTGAAGTCGGACCAAAATCGGCCACAGAATCACCAGGCCCTTCGTCCGTCTGGTTGTCGGGCGAGCTGGCCGCCGCTGCGGGGGCGGAACTCGAAGAACTCGCCTGGTCGGCCTGACAGCCATGCTCATCCACGCTCATGCCGGATGGCGTGGCCGGGCACCGGTCCGGGCCGTCCGGGACACCGTCTCGGTCGGAATCCGCCGCGCAGCCCTGGGCATTCACAATCGCCGCTTGCGGAGAGTACGGGCAGCGATCGGATTGATCGGCGATTCCATCCCCATCCGCATCACCGTCCAGGGCACAACCGTTCGCACCCACGAATGCGGACAGCTCGGTATACGGGCAGTCATCGAGATCATCGCAGACGCCGTCAACATCGCCGTCCACGCAGACTTCGGCGTGAACCGTGCCGTTGAACAACAAGCCGAGCAACAGCACCGGGCCGCAAAGTCTCATCAATTGTGTTCCCCCAATTCGCCAAGCCCGAGCCTTGAGAGCGGACTGCTTGTTGAGACTACCCAGCGTCACGACATTGAAGCAAGCCGCGGGCGATCAAACGTCGGCGAAAGCCGACAAAGAGAAAGCCCCCGCCGGATAAACCGGCGAGGGCTTGATGACACTACTACGGTCGGTGACCTTTACTCGGACGTCGCGCGAATCTCGGTGCGACGGTTGAGCAGGCGTCCCTTGGCCGTGTCGTTGGTGGCGATCGGCTTGGTCTCACCGTAGCTGCGCGTGGTGATCACATCGCCGCTCACACCCTTGCGGATCAGGTAATCCTTGACCGCAGTGGCACGACGCACACCCAGCGCCTGGTTGTACTCGTTGGTGCCAATCGAGTCGGTGTGACCTTCAACCTCGATACGCACACCCGGGTTCTTCTGGACCATGGTGTTGATCTCGGCCGCCGTCTTGTCGAGGGTCACTCGAGCGTAGTCGGTCAGGTCGAAGCGATCAAACCCGAAGTTCACATCCTCGAACTTGCGGTCGACCTTGGTCGCCAGCGGGCAACCGCTGGAATCCACCGGCGTACCTGCCGGAGTGGCCGGGCACTTGTCGAGGTAATCGGGCACGCCGTCGCCGTCCGTATCGATCGGGCAACCCTTGGCATCGACGCGAACGCCGCGAGGAGTGCCGGGGCACTGGTCACGATCGTCGAGCACGCCATCACCATCCGAATCGGTGACTGGAGCGGTCATCGTGTCGTCGGCTTCCGCGACTTCGGCCTTGCCGATCGGGATCGCGATACCCAGGCGCAGCTGCGGCTCCTGGAAATCGTCAAAGCCCGAGAACTTGGCGTCGGTATAGCGGTAGGCGACATCGCCGCGCAGGGTGAAGTACTTGAAGGCGCTCATGAAGCCGAGGCCGGCCTGATAGAACGGCTGGCGAGTGTCGGCGTCACCAGCCGGCGTTTCCAGGTCGGTCCATGCCGTACCCAGACCGAACTTGAAGTACGGCGAGAAACTCGGCTTGCGCGAATAGAAGTAAAGAGCATTGGCTTCAACGCCCCACTCTTCCCAGCGATTCGGATCGGAATTTCCGCCCATGGGAAAGGCCTGATAGAACAGACCGGCTTCCAGGCCCCAGTACTCGGTCAGCGCCGAACCCAGACCGATATACCCACCCCAAGCATCATCCGCATTGCGCTCGGAATCGGCGAAGGTATAGGTGAGACTCTCCGTGAAATAGGGGCGCATCTCCTTGTACTCTTCGGCGAATGCCGATGAGCTGAAAATACATGCAGCTCCCAATAGCGCTAAAACGCTGGACGCCCGCATAACGACTCTCCCAAAAGACTGAATTCTGTCTTGCTTATTCTTCACCGCTTCCACCGAGGGATGGAAATCAGCGCCGGACACGTCAGCATCTGCAAAATGCTGCCGTGCAACAGTTTGGCCGCGCCCTGTTCAGAAATCAATGGGCGTCCCGCCAAATATGAACAAATCTACAACATCGCCGCTAGACTAGCGACCCCGCAATTCCGTCCACTCATCAAAGAGTTCCACCACAGTGGCTTATCTTTTCGATTATCTGACGTTTCTGGCCAAGGCTGCGACTTTGGTGCTTGCCGTGGTCTTCATCGTCAGCGGCATTGTCGGCGCGGTCCGACAGGCCAAAGCATCGACCTCGACATTGTACGTGCAGAGTCTGAACGAACGCTTTCGCGATCATGCGGACGTACTCTACGAATCAATGCTGGCGCCGGCTCAGCTGAAACGCCACCACCGCGATCGTCGACGCGAGGAGAAGCGCGAGCAAAAGTCCCTAAAGCTGGGCGGCAGCAAAGCGCGCAGCCGGATATTCGTGCTCGATTTCGATGGCGACCTCGAGGCCTCCGCGGTTGAGCATCTGCGCGAGGAGATCAGCGCGGTGCTGCAGGTCGCCGAACCCGAGGACGAGATACTGGTCCGTCTCGAAAGCGAAGGCGGACTGGTGCATGGCTATGGTCTCGCCGCGTCCCAGCTGGCGCGAATTCGCGGTCGTGGCCTGCGCCTCACGGTCGCCGTCGACAAAGTCGCGGCGAGCGGCGGCTATTTGATGGCCTGCGTCGCCGACCGGATCATCGCGGCGCCGTTCGCGATTCTGGGCTCGATCGGCGTGGTCGCCCAATTGCCCAATTTCCATCGCCTGCTCGACGAGCACAAGGTCGACTTCGAACTGCATACGGCCGGTCAGCACAAGCGCACGTTAACCTTGTTCGGGGAAAATACCGACGAGGCGCGCGCCAAGTTCCGGGAGGAACTGGACGAAACGCATGCGCTGTTCAAGTCGTTCGTCACCGAACACCGGCCGCAACTTGCGATCGACGCGGTCGCGACCGGAGAACACTGGTTCGGCACGCGCGCGCTGGAGCTGAAGCTGGTCGATGAGATCAAGACCAGCGACGACTATCTGCTGGGCCGGTTCAGCGAACACGATCTGTACTCGGTTCGCTACCATCGGCCGAAACGTCTGCCGGAACGGCTGCAGAGCGCATGGAGCCGGCTGGCACGTGGCGCGCTGGGCCGCTGGAATCCATTGCGCTGACCCGGCAGTTCGACCATCACTGAGGAGGATTCGATGAAACTCACCAGTCAAAGCTTTTTCGACGGCGGCGCCATTCCGGGCCGTTGCGCGTTCGCGGTCATTGACGCGGTCGAGCACCTAAAGCTGTCACAGAACCTCAATCCCGAATTGAGCTGGACGCAGGTGCCTGACGGCACGCGCAGTTTCGCGCTGTTAGGCATCGACCATGACGCACCAAGCCAGCCCGACGACGTGAACCAGGAGGGTCGGTCCGTTCCGGCGGACCTGCCGCGCGTCGAGTTTGTCCACTGGGCGATGATCGACATCCCGGCCGACACCTGTGGCATCGCCGAGGGCGCCTGCGGCGAGGGCGTCACGCCCAAGGGCAAGCAGACACCGGTCGGACCGGACGGCAGCCGCCAGGGCCTCAACGACTACACGTCCTGGTTCGATGGCGATGCCGATATGGCAGGTCGCTACAAGGGTTACGACGGTCCCTGCCCGCCCTGGAACGACGAACGCCCTCACCACTACCATTTCGAACTGCTCGCGCTCGACGTGGCGACCCTTCCGGTGGAAGGCGAATTCACTGCCGCCGATGTTCGCGCGGCCGCGGACGGGCATGTTCTGGGCTCGGCGAAGATCGTCGGCCTCTATACGCTGAATCCCGCCGTTCGCATAAGCTGATCGGCGGCGCGGCAGGAACCTCCGACCGTCGACAAAGGTCATACGGCGGGAGTCTTCGTGGACTATGGGCATGAATGCCCTTGCGACGATCGTCAGGATTCAAGGAACCGAGATGAACTTATTGCGTTACAGCCTGGTCGCGGTGCTGGCCGCAGCGGTCACCGTGTTGCTGCGGTCCGGTCCGGATTTCAGTCCGGTCGCCGTCGCCGACGCGTCTCCGGTGGTGCAGACCGAAGTGCCGACCCTGGCGCCGATGATCAAGCAGGTGCTGCCGGCCGTGGTCAACGTCTCCATCGTGCCTAAGTACGAGCAGATGCAGAATCCGCTGTTGCAGGATCCGTTCTTCCGCCGCTTTTTCGGTGTGCCGGAGCAGCAACAGCAGCCGCGCAGCGCGCAGCCGCAGCCAGTGGGTTCGGGCGTGATCGTCGATGCCCGCAAAGGCTATGTGCTGACCAACCACCACGTCATCGAGCAGGCCGACAAGGTGGAAGTCACCCTGGCGGACGAACGCACCTTCAAGGCCAAGGTCATCGGCAGTGACGCCGATACCGACATCGCCGTGCTCCAGCTGGAGGACCCGGAGAAACTGTCGGCGCTTCCGGTCGCGGATTCGGACAAACTCGAAGTCGGCGACTTCGTCGTCGCCATCGGCAACCCCTTCGGCCTGCGCCAAACAGTCACCTCGGGCATCGTCAGTGCGCTGGGGCGCGCCACCAGCACCGAGGGCCTGCAGGACTTCATTCAGACGGACGCAGCGATCAACCCCGGCAACTCGGGCGGTGCACTGGTCAACCTGCGCGGTGAACTGGTCGGCATCAACAGTCAGATCCTGTCGCGCAGCGGCGGCAACATCGGCATCGGCTTCGCCATCCCGACCAATCTGGCCAAGAGCATCATGGACCAGCTGATCGAGTTCGGTGACATCAAGCGCGGATTCATCGGCATCACCGGCCAACCCTTGAGTCCGGAGCTGGCGCGTGCCTTCGGCCTGGATGGTCGCCACGGCGCCGTGGTGACTCAGGTGCTGCCCGACTCCCCGGCCGACAAGGCCGGGCTCAAGACCGAGGACGTGATCGTCGCGGTCGACGGACAGGAAGTCCGAAACATGTTGATGCTGAAGAATGCGATCGGCCTCAAACGGGTGGGCGACACGGTGACGGTGACGCTCATTCGCGACGGCAAGGAGCGCAAGGAACGCATCAAGATCGGCGACAGCACCGAGAGCGGCGCGCCGGGCGAAGCGCCCAGCGACCTGCTGGACGGCGCGACCTTCGGCCCGATTCCCGACGACCACCCGCTGGCGGGCCAGGTCGAGGGCGTGATGATTCGCAGCATCGACGCCGGCTCGGCGGCCGCCTATGCCGGCTTGCGCCCCGGAGACGTGATCGACAGCGTCAATCGTCGAAGCGTTACCGACATGGCGAGTTTCAGCAAGGCGGTCAAAGACCAGAAGGAGCTGCTGTTGCTGGTCCGGCGCGGACCGGCCTCCATGTACATCGTATTGCGCTAGGCTCCAGACCGTCCGTCCAGGTTCTCCAACGAACACTGCAAGCGGCGACTGAAAAGGTCTTCACGGAAGCCCGATGGGCGGCGTTATACTGGCGCCGCCCATTCGCTTTTCCCGGATCAAGACCGATGCTCGACCACGAGCTCGCGCAACTCGAGGACCGCCTCCAGCGACTCCTGGCCGCCTATCGCCAGGCCCGCCTCGAGCGTCGCCGTGCGCTGCAGGAGCGCGACCGGCTGCTCGCGATGAATGCCGAGTTGCGCAAACGCGTTGAAGGCATCGTCGAACGAATCAAATCGCTCGAACTGGAGCAGGACGGATGAGTGGCCCCGCCTCCCTGACAGTCACTGTGAGAATCATGGGGCGCGAATACAGCGTGGCCTGCCCACAGGAAGAGCACGAGGCGCTCATCGCCTCCGCCGAGTTCCTCAACGAGCGCATGAACGCGATCCGCAAACGCGGCAAGGCACTTGGCGTGGAAAGGATTGCCGTGATGGCGGCGCTGAATATCGCCCGCGAATTGCTTGAGCACCAGGGCGTCGAGCCCATCGCTCCCGGCGCCAACGCGAAGACGATCGAACGACTCAGCCAACTGTGTCTGGACATCGACAGCACCCTGGCTTCCACGGATTGAAGGGCCAAGCGTCCGATTCTGGCGCCGGTCTTCGGCACCCGATGTTCAACTGATTGGCTCTGAACCTTTATTCCCCGAGCCGACACGGGGATAATGGCGGGGTGTCTCCTGCGGTGTTCGATGTCTGTTTGGAACCCCTTGAGCCTATTTACCTGACCCGGGAACCAGATCCGCGTTTGGCGTGCAGGCCCGTCTTGTAACGGGAAGCCCGATAGCGTGGTGAGGTGCCCACTTGAGACTTTGTCTCAAGGTCGATAACGGATGACGGCACAGGCGGGAGACACCTTGATTTCACAAGCCGACGCGAAGCAGCCATTGCGTCGGCTTTTTCGTGCGCAGCGCAAGGCCATTCCACGCGCCCAACGCCTCTATGACGCAGCCCGCGCCGCCCGTCGCGCCGATGCGTTTCTGCTCAGACACGGCGCACGCTGCGTTGCCGTCTATCTGCCTCACGGCAGCGAACTCGATACCTGGCCGCTGATCGGCAAGCTGCAACGCCGCGGCATCAAGGTCTTGGTGCCCAAGCTGACGCCCGTTGCGGGACGCATGAACTTCGTGCGCCTCGGCAAAACCCATCACACCGTTCGACATGTCGCGAATCGCTACGGCATCGCCGAACCGAAGCGGCAACGGCGGATCGCAGCGCGCGTGATTGATGTGGTCCTGGTTCCGCTGCTGGCGGTGGACAAGCGTGGATTCCGCCTCGGTGCCGGTGGCGGCTACTATGATCGATGGTTCGCGAGCCACGCGGCTGGGCGGCGCCCTCTGCGCCTCGGGTACGCCCATCTCGAACAGCTGTCGGACCAGCCATTGCCGCATCAGGCCTGGGACATTCGGCTGCACGGCCTGATTACACCAGCTGGCATCCGCCGATTCCGGAACCGCTGAGCCGTACGGCGCGGCAACCGCCCCATGGGATCATGCCAAGTTCACGCCAACTGTGGGCGCTTTGCACCAGTTTCCCGACAATCGTCCGACATGCGACACTCCCTTCGCCCCCTACAAGGAATTTGACCGCATGCGCTTGTTTTCGTCGGCCTGGCCAGTGATTTCGACCACGGTATGCCTCAGCCTGAGCGCCTGTGGTCCCACGGTGCAGTCCTTCGTGATGCCGGATTTCGAGACGGTCCGCTACGAAGAACTCAAGCACCCCGCACGCTTGGTCCCGGTGCATGTCGAGGCGAACTACGAAAGCAACGGAAAATCCGACGAGGGCAGTTCGCGCCAGCTCAAGGCCGACGTCGAAAACGTGTTGCGTCACAGCAAGGTGATGCTGCCGACGACCGACCCCGCCGTGAAGGCTAGCATCACGGTCACCGCCGAGAATTCCTACGACCCCAAACAGGCCCGAGCAGCCGGAATCAAGGCCGGCATGACCATGGGCTACGACGGCCAGCAGGTCATCGACCGTTACAAGTTCACCGTGGTCTATCGCGATGAATCCGGCGAAGATCGCCTCGGCCGCTACGATCACGAGTTCCACACCGCGATCGGCAAGGTCACACCGCCCGAACGCGCCGCCCTGGTCGAGCCGGGACGCGCCTTCTATACCGTGGTGCAGGATGTGATACTCAAGTTCCTCTACGACCTGCAGGCAGTCGACAATGTCGACGTGCCGATCATGTTCGTGCCGGACAGCGACAAGAAGCTCTGATGGCCTACTGGTTGATGAAATCGGAGCCTGACAGCTTCGGTATCGACGATCTGAAGAAGCGCCCAAAGCAGACCGAGCCCTGGGACGGGGTGCGCAACTATCAGGCACGCAACTTCATGCGTGACCGGATGAAGCCTGGGGACGGCGTCCTTTTCTACCATTCCAACTGCGCCGCACCCGGTATCTATGGACTGGCCGAAATAGCGAGCAACGCCTATCCCGATCCGACGCAGTTCGATTCTAAGCACCATCATTACGACGCCGGCTCAAAGCCGGAGGAACCGCGCTGGCTGCTGGTGGATGTCCGCTACCAGCGCCATCTCAAGCGCCCGATACTGCTGTCCGAGCTCCGCGAGCACGCCGACGAACTGGTTGGCTTCAAGTTGATCGCGAAAGGCAACCGGCTCTCGATCCTGCCGGTCGCACCGGAGCATTGGCGGCGGATCATGGCGCTTGAGTGAGGCGTGAGGCTGTTGTCGCGCACCTAATGCCGTCAAGCGGTGCCCAGAAACAGCTCGTAACCCGGATTCTCCGATTCCTCCCACCAGGGGTAGCCGATTTCGTCGAGCACACGGCGGTTTTCGGCACGTTCACGTCGCGGCACCTGCAGACCAACGAGAACCCGCCCATGCGCGGCGCCGTGGTTGCGGTAGTGAAACAGTGAGATGTTCCACTGGTCACCCAGTCGGCTCAGGAAGTTGAGCAAGGCGCCTGGCCGCTCCGGGAATTCGATACGAAACAGGCGCTCGTCACTCAGACCCGGAGCGCGCCCGCCGACCATGTAGCGGATGTGGACCTTCGCGATCTCGTCACCGGACAGATCGACGACCGCGTAACCCGAGGCACGCAGGCCTTCAAGCACTTGGGCCGCTTCGTCGCGTCCTCCGGCCAGTTTCACGCCGACGAACACATGCGCGCCCTGGGCATCCGCATAGCGATAGTTGAACTCGCTGATGTTGTGGCGGCCCAGCTCCCGGCAGAAGCGCCGAAAGCTGCCTGGACGCTCGGGGATCGTAACGGCCAACAGCGCCTCATTGGCATCGCCCAGCTCCGCACGCTCCGCGATATGCCGGAGCCGATCGAAATTGACGTTGGCACCGCTGACGATCGCGCACAGGGTCTGGTCGCGCACGCCGTGCTGTACCACCCAGCGCTTGATGCCGGCAATGCCCAGTGCACCTGCGGGTTCGGGAACCGCGCGCCTTTCATTGAACATGTCACGGATCGCCGCGCAGATCTCGTCGATCTCGACCGTGATCACTTCATCGACAAAATGGCGCGCCAGGCGAAAATTCTCCTTGCCGATCTGACGCACCGCCACACCGTCGGCGAACAGGCCCACCTGCGGCAAGCTCACGCGACGACCGGCCTTCATCGCCGCAGCCAGACAGTTCGAATCGCTCGGCTCGACGCCGATAATCCTCACTTCGGGCCGTACCGCCTTGAGGTACGCGGCCACGCCGGCAATCAGACCGCCGCCGCCCACCGGCACGAACACGGCATCGATCGGGCCCGGATGCTGGGCGACGATTTCGCGCGCCACCGTGCCCTGCCCGGCAATGATCTCCGGATCGTCATACGGAGGGATGTAGCTGAGTCCCTTGGCGGCACAGAGTGCCGCGGCATGCTCGGCGGCATCGTCATAGGCATCACCGTGCAGCACCGCGCGTGCCCCCAGGGACCGTACCGAATCCACCTTGATCGGCGGCGTGGTCCGCGGCATCACGATCCATGCGGGTATTCCCAGACGCTGGGCGGCCAGCGCCACGCCTTGCGCGTGGTTGCCGGCCGAAGCGCAGATCACGCCACGGCGGCGCTCAGCATCCGACAGCCGGACGATGCGGTTATAGGCACCGCGCAACTTGAAGGAATAGACCGGCTGCGCGTCCTCGCGTTTGAGCAGAACACGGTTGCCCATCCGCGCGGACAACCGCGGCGCCTCATCCAGCGGACTGCGGATCGCCACGTCATAGACCCGTGCGTTGTCGATGCGCGCGCGATAGTCGTGCAGCAGCCGCGCGCGTTCGCGCGCGGTGCGTCCTGCAATTTCGTTCACCTGGCTATCCGGTTGAAAGTGGCGCCGTCCGCGCCGCCGCGTCGCCATCGGAGTGGCAGCGGCTTTGCAGGCAGCCCAGTATTATAGGCGGCTGAACTCAGCAACCGGCTCGAACGAGCTTTCCAGGAACATGACAGAGACGATTGCCTTCATCGGCGGCGGCAACATGGCTGCGAGCCTGATCGGCGGACTGGTCGCTTCCGGCCACGAGCCTGGAGCGATTGCGGTCGTTGATACCGATCGGGCCAAGGCGGACGCGCTGGGTCGACAGTACGGCATCAGCAATGCGAACAGCGCGACCGAGGCCGTGCGTGACGCGCAGGCCGTGGTACTCGCCATCAAGCCGCAGGCGCTCCAAACCGCCGTGCACGGGCTCAGCTTCCCCCGCGGCAGCGCCGTGATCTCGATCGCAGCAGGTATCCGCATCGACAGTCTGCGCCGTTGGCTCGGCCCGCAAGTCCAAATCGTACGCAGCATGCCGAACACGCCAGCGCTCTACCGCGCCGGCATGAGTGGCCTGTATGCGCCGCCGGAGACGCAAGTCTCGGCCCGCGAAGCCGCGCAATACGTGCTCGGCGCCGTCGGCGAGATCTGCTGGGTGGAAACCGAGCCGATGCTCGACGCGCTCACCGCCGTGTCCGGCTCCGGCCCAGCCTACGTGTTCCAGTTGTGCGAAATGATGTGCAATGCCGGCATCGCGCTGGGCCTGCCGGCGGACACGGCGCGCCAGCTGGCCACGCACACCATCGCCGGCGCCGCGCGCATGCTCAGCGACAGCGACGAGGATGCCGAAGCGCTGCGCCTCAAGGTCACCTCCAAGGGTGGCACCACGGCGGCGGCCATCGAATCGCTGGAGAACGGCGGCGTCCGCAAGCTCTACAATGCCGCGCTCGAATGCGCAGCCCGCCGCGCCGCGGAACTGGGTGACGAACTGGACCGCAGCTGAAAGGAATGTCATGTCCGCGAATGTGAACAACGCGTTTTATTTTTTGGTCAACACGCTGCTGCAGCTGTACCTGATGGTGATGATCCTGAGGATTCTGCTGCAGCTGGTCCGTGCGGACTTCTACAACCCGGTATGCCAGGTGATCTGGAAGGTCACGCAGCCGCTGGTCGATCTGCCGGGGCGCGTACTGCCGCGCTACCGCAATATCGACGTAGCGGGAATTCTCGTCACCTATGTCTGCACGGTGATCTACATCTACGTGATCTTCGCGATCCTCGGCCTGGGCGTGCCGCTGATTCAGGCGCTGTGGTTCGCCGTGCTGAAAATGGCATGGCTGACTTTGCAGATCTATACCTTTTCGCTGCTGATCCAGGCCGTGCTGTCCTGGGTCGGCCCGGGCTACAACAATCCGGCTGGCAGCATTCTGTGGAGCCTCAACGAGCCATTGTTGCGCCCCGTGCGCCGCGTGATTCCACCAATCTCCGGGCTCGACCTGTCTCCGCTGGTGGTCATCCTGCTGCTCCAAGTGCTCGCCCGCCTGATCGGCGTTCCGGGGATTCTGCGCTGAAGTGAACGATTCGTCCCCCGAGCCGGAGGAATTCGGCGGCCTCGGCATCGTCGTACCGCAGCGCATCACGCTGGATGCGCCACTGTTGCTGGACTGCGGCCGCACCCTGGCGCAGCACGAGCTGATGGTGGAAACCTATGGCCGGCTCAATGCCGACCGTAGCAACGCCATTCTGATCTGCCACGCACTGTCCGGTGACCATCATGCCGCCGGCTTCCATGCTGCCGGCGACCGCAAGCCGGGCTGGTGGGACAACTGCATCGGGCCGGGGCGGCCGATCGATACCGATCGCTTCTTCGTGGTGTGCCTCAACAACCTTGGCGGCTGTCGCGGCTCCACCGGGCCGGGAACCATCAATCCGGACTCCGGCAAGCACTGGGGGCCAGACTTCCCCATCGTCACCGTTCGCGACTGGGTGCGCTCCCAGGCCTTGCTGGCCGATCATCTGGGCATCCGGCAATGGGCGGCCGGCATTGGCGGCAGCCTGGGTGGCATGCAGATCATGCAGTGGGCGATCGATCTGCCGGAACGCATCCGGCACGCCATCGTCATCGCTGCGGCGCCCAAGCTTTCGGCGCAGAACATTGCCTTCAATGAAATCGCGCGTCAGGCCATCCTGTCAGACCCGGACTTTCACGACGGCCACTTCTACGAGCACGGCACGGTGCCTTCGCGCGGGCTCAAGCTGGCGCGCATGCTCGGGCACATCACCTACCTCTCCGACGAAGCGATGCGCGCCAAATTCGGACGGGTGCTGCGCGGTGGCCACATGCAGTTCAACTACGAAGTCGAGTTCGAGGTCGAAAGCTATCTTCGTTATCAGGGCCAGCAGTTCGTGGATCGCTTCGATGCGAACACCTACCTGCTGATGACCAAGGCTCTGGACTATTTCGACCCGGCCCGCGACTACGGTGATGATCTGGTGGCCGCGCTGTCGCATGCCAGCGCCCGCTTCTTCGTCCTGGCGTTCGAGGCAGACTGGCGCTTCTCGCCGGAACGCTCGCGCGAAATCGTGCAGGCCCTGGTCGCGGCCGGCAAGAACGTCAGCTATGCCCTGATCGAATCGCAACTGGGACACGACGACTTCCTGATGCCCTTGCCGGAGTATCACCAGCTGTTGCGCGCCTACCTGAACCGTGTGGCGCTCGAGGTCGGCACATGATCGCGCTGCGCCCGGAACTGCGGATCATCGCCGAATGGATCGAGCCCGGCGCCCGTGTGCTCGACCTCGGCTGCGGCGACGGTGCGCTGCTTGCGCACCTGATGCAGAGCCGCGAGGTCTCGGGCTACGGCCTGGAGATCGATCCGGCCAACGTGCTGCGCTGTATCGAAAATGGCGTCAATGTCATCGAAGCCGACATCGACGCCGGCCTCGAGGAGTTCGGAGACCAATCGTTCGACTACGTGGTCATGTCGCAGGCGCTACAGGCCCTGCAGCATCCCGATCTCGCCATCCGGGAAATCCTCAGGGTCGGCCAGGTCGGCGTGCTGACGTTTCCCAACTTCGGCCACTGGCGTGCACGAACCCAGCTCGTACGCGGACGCATGCCGATGACGCCGGCCCTGCCGAGCCGCTGGTACTCCACTGAAAACATCCACCTGTGCACGGTCAACGACTTCGAAGCCCTGTGCCACGAGCAGGCCTGGTCGATATTGCGACGCAATTTCACCGGGCCGGCGCAGCGCCAGGGCTGGCTTTCGAGATCCATCCCCAACCTATTCGCCGAAAGCGCGCTGTACATGCTCAAGGGCGCCATACCCGCCGCGGCGTAATGTCCTCGCGCGCCCTCAGCTGACTCCGGCACTACGCAACACGAGCTTGACAACCAGCGCCAGCACGATCACAAACACGATAGTCATCACCACGCCGAGAATCACGAAGTTGATGGCTTTACCATGCTTGAAATCGCGTTCGCGGTTGCGTCGGCTCTGGACGCCGAAGAAGGCCGCGAGCACGCTCAGAAGCTGATCGAACAGCCCCGGCGACGACCGGTCAACGGAATGCATGAGGTACCCCCGGCTCAGTATTCGGCGAGCAGCTTGCGCGACGAGCGGAACTCAGCCTTCATCATCATGCGCAAGGTGTCACCGATCATTTTTTCCAGCTTGGCGCCGATCATCGGCACGCTCACATTGACGTGCCAATGCATCTCCACCTGTACGCCCTCGGCAGACTCGCTGAACTCGATATCCGACCCGATCTTGGCAGGCGCGTTGCGGACCTCCTGCCGCATGTTGGCCTGACCGGTGGAGAAATCCCATTGCTCGTACTGGGTGATGACAATCTCGTCGCCCACGAATTTCTGCGCAATCGGTGGCAAGGACTTCCCCAGCGGAGCCGAGTAGCGCACCGTCACCTTGACCACCTCCCCGACGACCTCGTGCTCCAGCACCTCGGCGGTCTGCAGTCGCATGTCCTTGTATTTACGCTCAAAAAAGGTCTTGTCCTGCAGCATTCGAAAGAAGCGCTCGCGATTGCCGCCGAGCTGCAAGGATTCGTCGAAGTTCAGCATTGAAGTGTGTTCCCCATGTTGTGTCCGTTTGCCGGGTCATTGTCGCTGGCCGCTGCCCGCTGCCCGCCGCGGATTGTGCCAGCTCTCATGCAAAGAAAAGGCCGCCGGCATGAGCTGCCGGCGGCCTTGGTCCCGCGAAAGACTACTTCGACGAGTTCTTCTGCACCGATGACGCGGTGAAGTGGTTCTTGCTGAAGTTGACCTCGAAGTCGTACGGCTCGTCCTCGTTGAAGGCCGCCGTCACGAAATAGACACCGGAGTCGAAGTGGTAGATCACCTCCGGCACGGTGCCGGCCGACTGCACATTCGGTGCGACCGTCAGGTGTCCTTCCTGGAACTGCCACAGCTCATCGCGCTGGTCGTAGTTGTCGACGGCAACGATATTCCAGCTGTCCTCGTCGATGTAGAACACGCGCTTCTTGATCTTGTGGCGCAGGCCCGGCTTGTTGTTGGCTTCCACCACCCAGACGCGATGCAGCTCATAGCGCGGCAGGTCCTGGTTGATGTGGTTCGGTGTCGCGATCTCCTTATAGGTGACCTTGTCGCCGGCGATCTTGTTGTCGTTGTAAGGAATGTACATTTCCTTCTTGCCGAGCAACTTCCAGTCGTAGTAGTCGAGAATGCCGTTGAACATGTCGACCTGATCGTAGAACTGATAACCCTCGGTGCCCTCGTAGGGATTGTCGCAGCACACCGCCGGTGCGCGGCGAATGCGGCGGAATCCGGGGTTGTACAGCCAGGCAGAGCGGCCTTCGTTGCCGGTGCCGGTCTTGTCGTGCACCAGAATGTACTGACCCGCGAGTCGCGGCGGCGCCACCGTCTCGGACAGGTAATACAGATACGGCGTCCCGTCCTTCAGTTCCTGCGGATTCTCCATGCTGGCATAGGCGAACTGCACGTCCTCGATCAGCTTGGTGAGCTGCATCGGCTGATTCGGGCGCACGATCATCTGATTGTTGTAGCGCCGCACGCCTTCGCCGCGCCATTTCAGCTTGTGGTTCCAGATCGGCTCGGCGCCGGATTTCGGGATCGGGAACGGGAACCCGAGCGTTGCGCCCTGCGGGCGGTCCGGCGCAACCAGCTCCGCAGTCGTCGCATTCTTCTGAGTCGCATCGTAGATCTCATCGGGGAAGGCGACAAAACGGTAGGACGGATACACGTTCATCTTGTAATCGTCATAGCGCCCCAACAGCTCCTTGTGTCCCTCGGTGAGCTTATCGGCGTACTTGGCCATATTGGCCTTGGTGATCGTGAACGTCGGCTTCTCACCGTCGATATCGTCGTTATGCGGATACTCGCCACTGAGATCGCCGTCCTGCTCGCCCGGCGTCCATTCTGGAATCGTGCCGTCCTTGTTGCCGGCCTTCTCGGCCCCGATCGGCGTCAGGTCCTTGCCTAGGCGTGCTGCTTCCTGCGCCGACACGGCCGCCAGGGCCGGCCCCGCAGCAAACAGAGTCGCAGCGAATCCAAGGGAACCTGCAATGAGTGTGGTCTTCATAAACCCTCCTCCGGGTTTCTGAGCATTTGAAATTTAGGGTCGGGCGATCCTATCGGACCAATGCAGGTCGCGCCAACTTAAAGTAAGAAATTGCCTACACACTTGATTCAGCAGGGATTCAGGCGAGACCGGCGGTTCAGAGCCGCGCCAGCAATCGTTCACGCGCCGACACTTCGGCACCGAGCGTGGCCGCCATGATGAAAGCACCCGCCAGGCGGCGGTGCAGGAACACGATTTCACGTGGAGGCACTCTGAAGTACCGCGACAGGGCGTTGCGACTGGCGCGGGTGGTAACGCGCTTGAGCAGATCGCTCTCGGCCCAACGATAAGCTCCCTGGGCATTGAACCATTGCTGGCCATCGCCGGCGTCATGGGGCTCCCGGAACGGCTCCACGATCAACTCGCACAAATCGACGAAGGCGGATACCACGTTCTGCGGAAACGCATCGTCCATCAGGCCGATCGCCCTGGCGCCATCGATGACACGTGCCGCATCACGCGCCAGCGCTCCGGCGACGATGCTGCGATAGCCGTCGACAAAGCCGCGCCCGAAAACGCGCGTGGCACCGAAATCCAGCAATACGATGCGTGGGTGTCCGGCTTCCTGGCGAATCCGGTAATTGCCGAAATGGGGGTCGGTCTGGACCATTCCCCAGTCGAAGAATTCGATCAGGAACAGATCCAGGAAGTTCAGGGCCAGCTCGTTTCGCACCGACTGCGGTAGCGACTGCACGGCCTTGGCGCGAGCACCCTCGCCCGGCTCGAAACTGGTGGCCAGCACCTGATCGCTGCAGAACTCGCGGTAGATCTTGGGCACGACGTAGCGCTCGTCATCGGCCAGCCGTTCACCGAAATCCTCGGTGAAACGCCGTTCGGCGACGTAGTCGACCTCGCGGTGCAGCATCTCGCGCACTTCGGCAAAGATCGAGTTGAGATCGAGGCCACGCGGTGCCAGGCGTGTCATGCCGATCACGCGCGACAAGGTGTTGACGTCGCTTTCGATCGCATCGCCCACGCCGGGGTACTGAATCTTCAGCACCAGTTCGGCACCATCCGAGCGGCGCCGGGCTCGATGAGCCTGCCCCAGTGAAGCGGCGGCCAAGGGACGCTCGTCGACCTCAAGCTCTGCGAGGCGCTGCTTGCCGAGGCCACGCTCCAGTACGGGCGCCACCACTGGCCAGGCGACTGCCGGGGTGTCGTCCTGCAGGCTGGACAGCACATCCACGGCTTCGGGTGGCAGGAAATACTGTCCGTACAGCGACAGCATCTGCCCAGCCTTCATGATGCTGCCCTTGAGCTGGCCGAGTTCGTCGGCCAGCACCTGCGCTTCGCGGGCATAAAAAATTCGATCCGCGTCCACGCGCCCGTCGGCATCGCGAAACAGGTTCGAGAAGGAATGCGCGGCGATTTTCGCGCCCGTGCCGAAACCCAGGCGCGCCATGCGCAAATTGCGCTCGAACGGGCGGGTGGTGAGCTTCGTCATGCTAGGCTTACGACGCTTTTCATCTCCGTCCATAGACGTCCGTCAAATCCCCTGCTGGAGGGCCAATGGCGAGCCTGCCGGATCTGCTGCTCGCGGACCATCACCGCGAAGAACTCATCAACGATTGCACTCAACTGGTCGAGCGTTTCGTCTCGAAGCGATCCGGCCTCAAAGGCTTGGCGTACAAGGCGGCGCTTTCGACCGCCAATTCCGCGAAGCCGAATTTCCTGCGCAACGCCATGCGCAAGCTGATTCCGGAATTCGCGGTAGCGCTCGATCCACTGTATCAGGAGTTCAGCCAGAGTAGCGCCGGCGATTTTAGCGTCTATCTGCAGAAGCATTCCGAACGCGCGATCCCGGCGATGCTCGGCGTCGCCGACGCGCGCGTCGCCCGCACCGATCACAAGTCGCTGCAGGCGCTCTACAACAAGCTGCGCAAGGGCGTGGAGTCGGACATGCACGCGATCTTTCCGGACCTTTCGCGTGTGTTGACCACCTATCTCGGTTGAAGCATCGTTTCGTGGAGGCTAATTTTAGTCGCTCAGCAGCTCCTCGGGCTTGACGTCCAGCGCGATCGACAGCCGCTGAATCACGTCCAGCGTCACATTGCGCCGGGCGCGCTCGATATCGCTGATATAAGTTTGGTGAAGGCCGCACTCCTCTGCCAACGCTTCCTGCGTGAGTCCCAGGCTGATACGCGTCCGGCGGAGATTCCTTGCCAGAGTTTCTCGCAACACTGCCCGCTATGTCCTTGAAGATACTGAGGCTCATAGGGTTTCCTCTAGCGGTCCCGAAAGCTATAGACCAAAAGTTATATTTCCCGATGGTGTCCGTAGACAAATCAAATCAACGCACTCCACTTGAACTCAACTTCGTGCACAGCCGGCACAGTTCGGCCGACTAACGGTTTATTTTACAAAGTGTTGGACGCCACTTACGAAGCGCTCGCAATTGAGACTCAGTGAACATAGCGGCCTCGCACGGCCGAGGGCAGAAAGTCTCTGGCACCGATACCGGGCACGTCGAATTGCGCTTCGGGATCGTCGACTCGTAGCCGGTTGACGAAATAGCGCCCGTCCTTGAGGTCGTAGGTCACTACCGGCGCACAGTCCGCCGCGCGAATCCCGGGGTGATAGTTCAGGTGACCCTCCTGGAAACGCCACAACCGTCCCTCGCGGTCGTAATTCTCGACCAACACCACGTTCCAGCTGTCCTCGTCCACATAGAACACACGGCGTCCGAAACTGTGCCGGGTGCCCTCGCGCGCGGTGGCCTCGACCACCCAGACACGGTGCAGTTCGTAGCGCAGGACTTCCGATGGCAGATGGCCCGGCTTGAGCAGAGTCCTGGGGTCGTAGTCGCCCTCCGCCAGCTTGTGGTTGTTGTACGGGAGGTACAGCTCGCGTTTGCCGGCAAGCTTCCACACATAACGATCGAACGGGCCGTTGTACATGTCCAGCATGTCCACGAAATACAGGCCCTCGGAACCCGGAAACGCTTGGTCGTAGCCGACCGGCGGCAGGCGGAACAGGCGCGGCACGCCGGGCGGTTGTACCCACAGCGCGCGCGGCGACCGCTCCGCATTGGCGGTTTCGTGCACCAAAGCCAGAAAGTCGTCACCGCTGCCGGTAAACCAAGTGAGGTAGTACAGCAGCACATTGTCCTGCTGCAGATCCGACGGCGCGTCCAGATTGGCGTATCGGGCCAGCAGGCGCTCGTGTTGCTTGATGCGGCTGCTGGTGGCGCCATTCGCCTGCACCACCACCTGGGTGGTGCGCCGCTCCATGGAATTGCCGCGCCAACGCAGGCGGTGATTCCACATCACCTCAACGCCCGTTTGTGGATGGATGAACGGAAAGCCCAGGCGCGCGCCGGTCAAGGTATCCGCACCCACGAGCTTCGCGCGTTCCAGGTTGTCGGCGCTGGCGATTTCGATCGCCTGCGGATACACGACGCTGCGCTGGCTGGCATGAACCGGCATCGCAAAATCGGGGTAGGCCTCGAACATCGCGCGATAGCCCGGAGCCAGCTTGTCGGCATAACGCGCCTGATTCGCGGCATTGATCGTGAATTCGGGCACGCGCTCGCTGACCGACACTGTTTTTCCGGTCCAGGGCGGGATCGTGCCATCAGCGTTGCCCCGGCTGTCGGCGCCGACCGGCGTCAACCCATCGCCGGACGTGCCTGTGGCGGTCGGTGTCACATCAAGGCGTCGTTCCTCGAAGCCTCCACCGAGACGTGCCTGCAGATTGTCGGGCGCACCCCGTTGCTGAGCCTGTCGTTCCACGGCGGCACGCATCGCCTGCTCACGCGCACGGCCTGACTGCAGATAGTCGCTCCAGGACCTCGACAGTTTCTGCTGCGCGGCGTCGCCGCGCGGACCACTGCTCAGTGCGGCCAACGCACCGTCTGTATCGGCCTGCTGATAGCGCGCCATCGCCAGCGAGAAATGTACGTCCGCGCCATCGTCACCGGCGGCGATGGCGCGTTCAAAAGCCCGCTCGGCCTCGGCGTAGCGCTCCTGATCCATGTGGATCTGCGCCAGCTGCACCAGCAGTTGCGGATCGGTTCGATCCTGCAAGGAGGCCTCGATCGCAGTGCTCGCGAGCTGCGCTTCGCGCGCGGCGAGCCAGAGCTGGGCCAGCAGATGCCGCCGCTCAGCCGACGATGGCACGGTGCCGTCTTCGATCCAACGACGCAGCAATGAAGCCGCCTGAAACGGTGCCCCGATACGGGCCGTCAGGCGCAGCAACTGCATGCGCTGTTCCGGTTCACTGAGCATGCCCTGCCGCGCAGCCAGTTCCAGCAGAGCCTGGGCGCGCGTATCGCGCTTTGCCTTGAGCTGCCAGGCTGCCGCGTCGAGCCAGGACTGGTCCTGTTGCGGAGCGCGACGCAGCACCCGCAATGCGAGATCGGCCGCCGCGGCGTCATCACCCAGCCCGGCATGGACCGCCAGCAGGGCGCGCAGCCAGGACAGGTCCACGGCGGCGCCGGCCGCCTCCACCGCCGAGCGCAGCAGGGGCAAGGCTTCGGTGTAGCGCCGTTTACGCGCATAGGCGGCGCCAAGGGCGGCGCGCTGCGCGGGCGACATCGTACGACCGGATCGCCGCATCGGCTCCAGGCTGCCGATCACGGCGTCAGGGTCGCCACTGGCGCTGCGCAGCCCGGCGAGGTCCTCACGCATCGCCTGTGCGGCTACGCCCGACAGCGCGCCCGTCGCCAGGGCCTGATCGAGATAGTCCGCCGCCTGCCTGTAGCGCCCTGCCGCAGCCTCACGTGCAGCCAGCTCGCGCAGCAGCAGGGCGCGTGGGTACGGCTCCCGCGTTTTCTTCAACAACACCGCCGGATCCTGCTGACCGATTTCGGGCGGCGTCTGCGGCAACTCGCGCACTTCACTGCGGTACTGATCGGCGAAGGCATTCGATGTACCCAACAGCAGGGCCACAGCCAGCAGCGTCGCCGGGCGCGCAAAGCGCGCGTACTGAACTCGGTGGCGGGGCCGAACGGCAAGCTGGATCATGGCCGGCGGCTCAGCGCGGATAGTTGTAGGCACAGTCGGCCGGATCCATCTCGACCCGCTGCTTCACTTCACGCGCATTGTCGTGCGAGGCGTAGATCCAGTTGGAGACGCTTTCGACCGCAGCGGCTTCATAGACCCCGCGCGGGTCGGCGTCGACGATGCGCACATCACGCACCCGGCCGTTTGGCATCACCGTGAACACGACCTCGACCCAGCCCTGAATCTTGCGCTTGCAAGCCCAGTCCGGCATTTGCGGACGTGCGGTTGAAAGCGGCACCAAGGGCTTTCCGCTGAAGCCCTGACCCTGTCCGTACCCGCCGCCGCCCGAGCCGGTGCCGTTACCGCCGCCGGCAACAAAACCAGCGAAGCTGCCGCTGCCCAGCGTCGGTCCGCCGGACAGACTCGCCGGCATCGCCACATCGATCTCGCTGGGCGTCACGGCCGCGGCCGCAGGCAAGGGAATCTCCGGACGGGCCAGCGCGGCCGGTGCCGGCGGCGGCGGCGGTGGCGGCGCCTGCGCCAGCGCCTGCTGCGTCTGTTGCGGCCGTTCGGGCGGCGGCGCCGTGACGATCTCGGCGGCACGGCGCGCCTCGTCCAGCGGCGCTTCGGGTGGCGCGATCATCGCCTGCATCAGCCAGAACAGCACCAGGACCACCAGCAGCGCGATGCACAGGGCGCCGCCGACGCGCGGCGTCGCCATCATGGCGTTCGCTGCGCGGACACCGCGACGTTACGAACGCCGGCCAGTCTGGCCTGGTCCATGGCTTCGACCAGCAAGCCGGCACGCGCGTCCCGGTCCGCCTGCACCACCACGCTGGCGTCCGGATCCTTTCCGCGCAGGGTTTCGATGGCGGCACGCAGTCCGCGGATGTCGACGCGCTGACCGTCGATCCAGATCTCACCGTTCGGAGCGATCGCCACCAGAATGTTCACGCGCTCCTGCTTTTGCGCGGTCTGCGCACTGGGCCGGTTGATCTCGATGCCGGCCTCGCGGATGAAGGTGGTGGTCACAATGAAGAAGATCAGCATGATGAACACCACGTCCAGCATCGGCGTGAGGTCGATGCCGTTGTCCTCGAGAGGGCTGTCGTGGCGTTTGATCTTCATTCGCCGCCTCCCGCTTCCAGCAGTTCGCCGAAGCGCTCCGATTCGCCGCGCACACGCGCGTTGAGGCGGTACATCGGCAACAGGCCCGAAATGCCGACGATCATGCCGGCCATCGTCGGCACGGTGGCGCGCGACACGCCGGCCGCCATCGCCTGGGCGTCGCCGGTGCCGGTCAGCGCCATCACATCGAACACCTCGATCATGCCGGTCACGGTGCCGAGCAGACCGAGCATCGGACAGGCCGCGATCAGCGTGCGGATCAGTGGCAGCGTCGCCGACATCGACTGCGATGCCCGGCCGATCATCGCCGCGCGCACTCGCCGTGAAACCCAGTCCCGCCGATCCGGTCGCTGTTGCCATAGCGTGCTGGCGTGTGCACGTGCCTGTGGGTAGGCGCGCAAGAACCACAGCCAGCGTTCGACGATCAGAGTCCACATGAGCACGCCGGCGAACAGCACGGTCCACAGCACCCATCCGCCGGCATCGAGAAAATCGGCGACGGAACGGGCCGGCGCCAGCCATTCAAACATTGGACGCACCGGAGCGCCCATCCAGCCGCCGCGCCAACGCCAGGGCGGACTGCTCGTCCAGAATCTGCACGATCGCGCGCGAACGCGTCTGCAGCAGGCTGTTGAGGAACAGCAGGGGGATCGCCACCACCAGGCCCAGCACGGTCGTGACCAGAGCCTGCGAGATGCCGCCCGCCATCAGTTTGGGGTCATTGGTTCCGAACACGGTGATCGCCTGGAACGTGAGTATCATCCCGGTCACCGTGCCCAACAGCCCCAGCAAGGGCGCCACGGCCACGAACAGGCGCAACAAGCCCTGAAACCGCTCGAGTCGCGGTGCTTCGCGCACCACTGCCTCGGACAGTTTGAGTTCCAGCAGCTCCGGATCGTCGCCATCGGCTTCGTCCACGGCAAGCAGTACGCGCCCCAGGGGATTGCCGGCGTCCGGTTGCTCGATTCGCGCAAGCTGGCCCTGCACCCGAACCGCGCCGCGCGTCAGCCAGGCCGACTGCAGTACCGCAAGCAGCAGACCGACCGCGCCGATCGTCAATATCAGATAGCCGACCGCGCCCCCCTGCCCCAGCCGCTCGAACAGGCGGGGCTTTTCGGACTCGATCTTCAGCAGCTCGCCGCGCGTAGGATCGATCAGAATGGCGGTGGACGCGCCCGCGGGGGCCTCCACGAAATCGTCGATCAGCCCGCGCAAACCCAGCGCCGGCTGACGCGGCAGCAACTGCAAGGCACCGTCGTCGCCACGCACCAGATAGCCGGCTTCGGTGAATGCCGTGAAGGGCCCGACCCGCGTCACCCGCTGTTGGCTGCGTTCGCCATCGGTAGCCACCACCGCGGCCTCGAAACCATCCACTTCACCCTGCGCCTGCAGTTCGCGCAGGAACCACAGCTGAAAGGCCTCAATCTGGGCCAGTCGCGGCAGGCGCCGCCCGTCCGCCAAGGTGCCGAGCAGGGAGTCGCCCTGCGGGAACTGCGCACTGACCAGCGAACCCTGCGCCTGCTGGCGCAGCTCCCCGGCCGCGGAACGCAGTGTCGAATAGACCTGACCGAGCTTGCCGACGCCGTCGTCCAGCGTCTTGCGCACGGCCAGCAATTCGGCCTGCTGCGCGTCGTAGCGCGATTTGGCGGCCGCCGCCTTTTTCTTTGCATTGGCCAGCTTGGCCTCAGCCTCACGCATCAGCGCCTCACGCTGCTGCTTTTGCTCGACGAACCGCGCCTCGCGCTCGCGGTTGAGCGTGGCGCTGTCCTGCGCCGATTCACGCAGTTCCTGCAGCAAGGCATCGAAATCCGCATCCGGCGCCTGAGCGAACAGCGCACTGCAAAAGCCCGTCAGGCACAAAACCGTCAGTGCGCGGCACATCACGCCGGTCATTGGGCCGCTCCCGGTGCCGCCAGCGGCAGCACCAGCATCGAGGCGGCGGCGGTCTCACGTGCGATGCGCAGGCCCTGGCGGATGTCGGGCTCGAACCGGTCCGGCAGTACGTGCCATGCCTGCTGCCGTGCGTCCCAGGCGCCGACCTCGGCGCCGTCGAGCTGGCGATAGAACAGGCCCACACGGCCCACGCGCAGAATGTCGACGACCGCGCCATCCTCGCCCAGCGCCGCGCGCTCGGCGCCGAGCCCGCGGCCGTACTCGTACTCGACCTGATAGGCGTCTATCAGACGTGAGAAATTTTCGGCCGTGGTCGTCGCCGGGTCGGCGAAGCTGCGGCGCAGATTGTCGACGCGTTCCTGGCGTTCGCCCTGCAGGAACGGCAGATCCTCGTCGACGAAGCGTTCCAGTCCGTCCAGCATGCGCAGCATCAGCGGCAGAATCTCGCGCTCCGTCACCTGCAGTTCGTCGAGTTGCGAGCGCAAGGACGCCATTTCCTCGGACTGCGTGCCCAACAGCTGGTCGAGTTGCCCGGCGTAGGCGTCCAGCTGCTGGCTTTGCCAAAGTGCGGCGCGGTAGCGCTGCAGCGCCTCACGCGTCGCGTCGTCCAACTGGTTGATCCGCGTCTGCGAACGGACATTGTCGCGCTGACGCTGCATCGTCGAATCCAGCGCCTGGTCCACTTGCGCGGCGCTGTCCTGCGCCGCGGCCGTTCCTGTCCCGACAATGATCAGAACGCCCGCCAGAATCGCGGCGCGCCCGCTGCGTAATCTCCTCATGATGGAGGCGTACCCACAATAGAAAGTCTGTAGCAGAGCGCTCGAAAACGCGCTGGTACAGGCTTTCTGCAAGGCAATCTATCATAGGGTCGAAGCGTTTCGACTCGTCCGAAATACGCAGTCCGGAGTATGCAAATGGCGCAACAGCACAGCCCCGCCTTCGTCGCCCTGGTCGAACAGGCGCGCACAAGAATCCGCGAGATTCCGGCGGTCGAACTCGCCGCTGCGCTGCAGGCTGCACCGGGCGCCCGGTTGATCGACGTGCGCGAGCGCAGCGAGTACGACGACGGCCACGTGCGTGGTGCGCGCTGGCTCGGCAAGGGCATCATCGAACGCGACATCGAAACCGTCGTACCCGACCCCGACACGCCGCTGTACCTGTATTGCGGCGGCGGCTACCGCTCGGCGCTGGCGGCCGACAACCTGTCACGCATGGGCTATTCCAAGGTCGTGTCGGTGGAGGGCGGCTGGCGGGTGCTTGAAACGCTGATGCCCGTCGAATCATGACCGTTCTCGGACGCCGAAACCAAGAACGGAGCCCAAGCAGGCCCCGTTCTTCATCACGCTGGCCGAAGCCTCACTCGCTCGGCAAGGTCACCAAGGGCTGCAGGTTGGCACGCACGTCGCGCGCGTCGAAAGCCTGAGGATTATCGGCCGGCTTCTCGCCGCTGAATACCTGAATGTTGGCGCCGGCCTCGTAGCTCGTGATCGGATACGAATCACCGCTGCTGACCGCGACCGACGGATACCAGTAGTAATGGCCGAAGCCGCTATACCCAGTGAAGCTCTGGCGGTAGCGCGTATCGGTCTCGGTGGAATTGTCGACCAGCACGAAGTAGTCGTTGCCGGACTGCAGCGTCAGCTCCGCGGCGCGGTACAGCAGATAGTTTTCAACGGTATCGCGCGGCGTCGAGGAATTGCCGCTGAAGCTGATGCGGTAACGGTTCGACTCCAGTTTCTGATCCGAATAGCCGTAGCCGTTGCGCAGCGGCTGGTACGGAGTCGTGGTGGTGCAGGCGGAAATCGTGATGGCACTCAGCAACAGGGCGCCGATGGTGTAGAGCTTGTTCATTGAACGACCTTGGGTTCCGTGTCTTGTCTGAAATGGGTATACGAACAAACGGCGCCCGCGGATGCCGAGCGCCAGAATCTGAACGGATTATGGACCATAGGAAATGGTCAGAATCTCGAATTCAGCCTCTCCAGCGGGTAACGCAACAGTGACGATCTCGCCGACACGTCGTTTCAGCAGGGCGCGCGCCAAGGGCGAATCGATGCTGATACGCCCTTCCGCAGCGTCCGTTTCGTCGGGGCCGACGATCCTGTAGCGTCGTGTGACACCCTCCTCGTCCGCAAGTTCGACACAGGCACCGAAAAAGATGCACTGCGGATCGCCGGGAATCGCCTCGGCGACTTTCAATATCGGCAATCGCTGCTGCAGATAGTGCACACGGCGGTCGATCTCGCGCAGTTCCTTCTTGCGGTAGTGGTATTCGGCGTTTTCGGAGCGATCACCTTCGGCGGCCGCCGCGGCCAGGGCGCGCACCACCTCGGGGCGACGTCCTCGCCAGAGCTGATCGTACTCGGCCTTGAGCCTGGCATAGCCCTGGGCCGTGATGTACGGCGTCTTGCGCTCTCCCGACGGCGGACGCCAGCGACTCATTGCGGCAGGGTCGGAAGGTCGTCAGGCACGAAGAAGTCCGGCATCAGCTGGGACTCGGCCGTTCCCGGCACCGCGAGATACTTCGAGAAGTCGCGCACACCGGCCTCGGACAGTACGAGGTCGTCGATACAGAAATTGCCGGTGAACTCGGAAGCCGGCTTGTTGAGGATCACATGGGCCGCGTCGGCGATGATCTCCGGCTTGCGCGACAGCCGCATCAGCGCCTCACCGCCGATCAGCTTGATCGCCGCGGTGGCGATCGCGGTACGCGGCCACAGTGAATTGGCCGCAATGCCCATGGACCGAAGTTCCTGGCCCCAGGCCAGGGTGCACAGGCTCATGCCATATTTCGCCGTGGAATAGGCCACGTGCGGGGCAAACCATTTCACACTCATGTCCAGAGGCGGCGACAGCGACAGAATGTGCGGATTGTCGGACTTTCGCAGGTGCGGGATGCAGCTGCGCCCGACCAGATAGGTGCCGCGTGCGTTGATCTGGTTCATCAGGTCATAGCGCTTCATGTCGGTCTGCATCGTGCCGGTCAGCGAGATGGCGCTGGCGTTGTTGATGCAGGCGTCGATGCCGCCGAAGGTCTCCACGGTCTTGGCGATCGCGGCGAGCACCTGATCCTCCTCACGAATGTCGCAGACCAAGGGCAGCGCGCGTCCACCGGCTTTCTCAATGGCCTCGGCGGCCGAATAGATCGTGCCTTCGAGCTTGGGGTGGGGCTCCGCGGTCTTCGCCGCGATCGCGACATTGGCGCCATCGGCCGCCGCGCGAACGGCGATCGCCAAACCGATACCACGCGATCCACCGGTGATGAACAGGGTCTTTCCTTTGAGACTCATGGCCTTGCACTCCTCGATCTGGATTTTCGAAATTCTCGCGCACACCGCGCGTTTCGGTCGATTCGCGATGCGCGGCGGCGCCTCTGCCATCGACCATCCTAGCCCGCGCACCGCGGGCACGCCCCACTCCGCCGGGCACCCCGGCCTACCCGCACCGCCTGATCGATTTCAATCGATCATCGCCGTGGCCTGGGCCAGCCGCTCGGCCTGAATCGCCGCGAGGTTGCGGAATATCGTGGCAGCGATGCGCGGGTGGCGCCGACGCAGGCGCTCCAGGTCCTGGGAGTCGAAGCGCAGCAGGCGCGCATCGCTCACCGTGTCGACGTTGGCGGTGCGTCGCTGGCCGAAATAACCGGCCTCGCCGATCGTGGCGCCGCGCTGCAGGCTCGACAGCGCGCGGTGCTCACTGCCGCGCTGCACCCAGACCTCCAGCTGGCCTTCGATCACCACGTAGATATCGCGGGAACGCTCACCGGCATGAATCACGCGCGTACCGGCCGGCACCCGCTGCACCTTGGACAGCAAGGCGAACAGTTTGGCCTGTCTGTCGCTGAGACCGGCCAACAGCGGGATCGTGTACTGCGGCGAGCTGCCCAGATCGACACGCAGCACGTCCCAGAAGCTGACGACGCGAAACATCGAGCCCAGAGCCGGCGTCAGGCTCAGATCGATCAGCCAGGCCACGGCCAGCGTCATCGCCGCCAGCACGCCGAACTGCGTCTGCGTCTGCAGTTCACCGCTGCCGAAGGCGAGAAAACTGAGACACAGGGCCAGGGTGGTCAACGTGATCGGTCGCAACACCGTGGCCAGTGCGGATTCCACCGCACCGCGTTCGTCCGCGGTTTCGCGCGCCCGGGCGTTGAAGCGCGCCAGAAAATGAATGGTGTCGTCGACCGCGATGCCCAGAACGATGCAGGCCACCAGACTGTTGGTCGGGGACAGCGGAATGTCCAACAGGCCCAGCGCGCCGAAGTAGACGGCCACGGGCACGAGGTTCGGCAGCATTGCCAAGAGGCCGGCGCGCAGCGACATGAACAGCGCCGAAAGCACGACGAAGATCGCCAGGAAGGCGATGATCAAGGACTGTCTTTGCCCGCTGACGATATCGTCCACCGCACGCGTCGCAAGCACCGCGCGGCCGGTCACCTCGCCTTGCAGCAGCGGCGGCAGATGCGCCATTTCCGACTCGATGCGCGTCACCAGTTCGCGGACGGCGGCGGCATCCTCAACCCGGCTGCGCAGACTGATCAGCGCCGTGGAGAATCCGGCGTTGAGCGTGCGTCGCACCACGTCTCCCCCACCCAGCAGCAACAGCTGCTTGCTCGCGGCCGCACTGCCCGGCACGACAAAGGCGTCTGGATCATTACCGTTGACGGCCTGGTGCATCAGCTTCAGCGGATCGAGGTAGGAGCTGACCGAACCGACCTCAGGCTGCGCGCGCAGCCACTGCGCGAAGCGATCCAGGGCCCGCGCCACGGCCGGGTCCACAAGACTGCCGTCGATGCCGGTCTCGATCAGGATCGACAAGCGGGTTGCGCCGCCGAAGGCGGCGTTGACGGTCTCGTAGTCCTGCCGAACCTGCGAACCTGGCGAGAAGGTCTTGATGTATTCGGCTCCGGCGTCGAGATGGCGTGTGGACCAGAATCCGCAGACCGCGATGATCAGGGCCAGCCCCAGCAACAGCGCCCGGCGACGCAGCGCGAATCGCGCCAACGTCGGCGCCACGCGCCTCGCCAAGCGGTCCCCCGGCGGTTCACTGAAGCGGGTCCCGCAGCCGACCAGTCGCAACACGGCCGGCAGAAAGCCAAGCGTCATCAGGGCCAGCACGGCGGTGCCGAATGCGGCCAGCAGCGCGAACTCGCGGACTGCCGGCATCGGCGACAGCATCAGCGCCAGCACGCTGGCGATGGTGGTCACCGCATTCATCAACAAGGGCACCGCAGCACGATTGAGTGTGCGCAGGTGCGCCTGCAAAGGCGGATGCCCGTCGCGGCGGGCGCGCAGATAGTCCGACAACAGATGCACCGAGTACGACAGACCCAGCGCCACCACCAGCGGTGGTGCGATTGCGGTGACCAGATTGATCGGAATGCTGGCTGCGCCGGCCAGCGCCATCATCCACCACAGGGCCAAACCGATCGTCAGCGCACTGGCCAGCGCCACGCGCAAACTGCGGAACGCGATCAGCAGCAAGGCCGCCACGATGACGAACACCGCCGGCACGGTTCGGGTCATCGTGCGCAGCAGCGCGCTGGTGGTGGCCGCCGCCACCGCGACACTGCCGGTCACGGCAACCGGCACGACCTCATTGCCGGCAGCCTGAGCGACCGCGGCGCGGATCCGCGCGTCGAAATGTTCCTTTCGATAAGCTGCTTCATCGACCTGCTGCAGACTGAGCAGGAACGCGGCGGTGTTGCCATCCGCCGACACCAGCGAACCGCGATACAGCGGATTGGCCTCGAACTGCCCTTGCAGCGCGGCGATTCGCGAGGGATCCAGCGCGGCCTGCTGTGTGAAGCTGCCGGTCTGAATGTCATCATCATCGGCCAACCAGTTCGGTGCGCTGGCCAGTGACTGCACCTCGCGCACGCCATCCAGCGCCATCAGGGCGCGGTGGATTCGCGTCACGGTCTGCAAATGCTCGGCCGTGAACACTGGCGCGAGCTTCACCGCCACCACCACACCGTCGGTGTCGCCGAACAGGGCTTCGACACGCTTCAGTGCGCCGCGCTCGCCGTCGCGCCCGCTCAGCAGCCGTTCCGGCGACGGGTCCACATGGATGCGGGAAACACCGTCCACCGAGATCACCGCCAGACCCGCGAACGCGCTCAGCAACAGTGTCGCCGCCACGGTCGCGGCCGGCAGCCGCGCCAACAGCCGCGACAGTGCCCTCAGCAACTACGGTCCCTCATAGAACGTCTTGGGCATGAAGTAGCGATTCGACAGGGCATCGCCGCTGCTCACCTCCTGCACTTCCAGCGTCGTGTGCGTCTCCTGCTTGAGGTTGCGCATTTGGGCAAACTCGGCATACCAGTGCGTGTCGAACTGTCGCAGGCGCTCGGGATCCGCCTCGTAGCGTTTGCCCACCGCCCCGTTCTCGAAAAATTCGATGCGCAGCGCAACGCAGGTCTCGCGGTCGACCGCCACCCGAATGCGGTCGAAACGCGTGTCGTGCTGCTCCCGCGGGTCGAAGGCAATCCAGTCCACCGCGCGCCGCCCGATCTCGCCGGCATCCTCCAGCACCGCGCTGCCGGCGTCGAAGGCACGATGAATCTGGCCGATATCGCCGTAGCTGAAGTCGGTGGCGAACAGGCTGCCGTCGAGGCTGGCACCTGTCACGCGACGCACACGGTTGAGCGCCGGCACGTAGACGTACATCTCCTGCCCCTGTTCGCGCTCGCGCACCAGATAGGCCGATCCCGCGACGTCCGGCGGCGCATCCAACCTCAGCATCAGACGCAGCTGTGCCGGATCTTCGCGCATCGCGAACAGGCGCCCCATCATTTCGCGCGAACCGCCGGCCCGATCAAAGGCCGTCAGCTTCACGTTCTGGATTCGTATGCTCGACGGCACATTGGCGCGCACACAGTCCCGAATCGAATCCAGGTCCACAGCCGCCGCTGGCCCGATCCACAGAAGCCAAGCCGCCGCCAACAACCAACCGCACATTCGACGAGCGCCCGACCCCTTGGCCAATTCCCAGCGTGCAGACATCAGGTCTTGCGCGGCGAGCGCGGACCCATCAGCAGCCAGATGATGAAACCCAGCAGCGGCAACAGCAGAATCACCACGATCCAGATCGCCTTCTTGAGCGTATCGGAACGGCTCTGGACAACGTTGAGGATCGCCCAGATATCCAGCACCAGCAGGATGGTGCCCCAAAGGCCGGGGTATTCGAACGACATGCCTGATTTCTCCCTGTAATCGTCCCGACGAACACTTGCGCTGGCGCATCCTAGCCCGAATTTCGCCCCTGCCCCAGTCTGCGGCGGCGGCCGCATTGCGCCCGGGCCGTTGCCCCGCCACGCGAACGGCATCGGCATGACGCACCGCACAAACCGAGCGCCGGCAGCGTAATATCGCGCCGCCATTTCGCGGAGTAGGCTGACTTGAACGAAACGAATCGCCCCCATGTGGTCATTGTCGGCGCCGGCTTCGGCGGGCTTTCGGCGGCACGCGCACTGGCGAAGGCGCCGGTCGACATCACCATCGTCGATCGCCGCAATTTCCACCTGTTCCAGCCCTTGCTGTACCAGGTCGCCACCGCCGAACTGAACCCCTCGGACGTGGCATGGCCGATTCGCGGTGTGCTGAGCGATCAGAAAAATGCCTGCGTTCTGCTCGGCGAGGTGCAGGACGTGGATCGCGATCGGCAACAGGTACAGCTCAAGGATGGACGTAGCCTGCGCTACGACTGGCTGGTGCTGGCCACGGGAGCCACCCACAATTATTTCGGTCATGACGAATGGGCGCCCACGGCGCCGGGGCTCAAGCGCATCGACGATGCCACGCTGATCCGGCGACGGCTGCTGATGGCCTTCGAGCGCGCCGAGAACTCGCAGGACGAGGCCGAACGCCAGGCATTGATGACCTTCTGCGTGATCGGCGCCGGCCCCACCGGTGTGGAAATGGCGGGCGCAATCGCCGAACTGGCGAAGCATGCGCTGGTGTCCGACTTTCAATCGATCAACCCGCGCGACGCACGCGTCGTGCTGCTCGAAGGTGGCCCGCGCGTACTGCCGCCGTTTCCGGAGTCCCTGTCGACATTCACCCAGCGTTCGCTCGAAAAGATGGGCGTGGAAGTGATGCTCAACGCCCTGGTCACCCACTGCGACGCACGCGGTGTGGATGTCGGCGACGTTCACGTGGAGGCGCGAACCGTGATCTGGGCGGCCGGCGTGGCCGCCTCGCCCGCCGCCCGCTGGCTCGGCAGCGCAGCCGACCGCGCCGGGCGTGCCCTGGTCGAACCCGATCTCAGCATCAAGGATCTGCCCACGGTCTTCGTCATCGGTGACACCGCAGCGATGAAGTCCGCGGACGGAAAGCCGGTGCCCGGCATCGCACCGGCCGCGAAACAGGCTGGCCAGCACGTCGCCAAGGTGATCCGCGCTGCCGTCAGCGGCAAGCCGCATCCGGGCGCCTTCCGCTACCGTCACTACGGCAACCTGGCAACCATCGGCCGCAACTCCGCCGTGATCGATTTCGGCCGCATCCGCATGAAGGGCACGCTCGCCTGGCTGCTGTGGTGCGTTGCCCACATCTACTTCCTGATCGGTGCGCGCAATCGCATGCTGGTCGCCTACGAATGGTCGATCAACTACTTGACTCACAACCGCGGCGCGCGTCTGATCGTGGGTTCCGACGCAAACACGGAGCAACGTGCCCCCTGACGATCCCCGCGACGAGCGCAGCCCGCCGCGACCCGACATCACCCTGCCCGGCCTGAATCCGCAGAACCGCTTCGTCACACTGGGCGAGGACTATTTCTCGCGGGTCGAACCGGAGCCACTGCCGGACGCCAGACTGCTGCATGTCAATCGGGACCTGGCGGCGGAACTCGGGCTGAGCCCCGATTCGCTGGACAGCCCCGAATTTCTGGCGCTGATGTCCGGCAATGCGCGCTTGTCCGGCGGCTGCGAAATCGCCACGGTCTACGCCGGGCACCAGTTCGGCGTATTCGTACCGCAGCTCGGAGACGGCCGCGCGATTCTGCTGGCCCAGGTTCAGGATACCCAGGGGCGCTGGCAGGATATTCAGCTCAAGGGCGCCGGACCCACACCCTACTCACGTTTTGCCGACGGGCGCGCGGTGCTGCGATCCAGCATCCGCGAATACCTCGCCGGCAGCGCGCTGCATCATCTGGGCATCCCCAGCACCCGTGCGCTCAGCCTGGTCGGCTCCAGCCTGCCGCTGCGACGCGAGACCATCGAATCCGCCGCCGTGATCAGCCGCATCGCGCCCAGCCACGTGCGCTTCGGACAATTCGAGTTCTTCTACTACCAAGGTCGCCACGAGGCACTGGCGCCGCTCGCCGATCAGGTGATCGAACAGCATTTTCCGGAACTGCTCGAACACCCGCAGCGCCACGCCGCCTGGCTGCGCATCGTTGTGGAACGCAGTGCGCGGCTGATGGCGCAGTGGCAGACCGTGGGCTTCTGTCATGGCGTGATGAACACCGACAACTTCTCGGTGCTCGGCCTCACCCTGGACTACGGTCCATATGGCTTTCTGGACGCCTTCGACGCCCACCACATCTGCAATCACACGGATGAGGGCGGCCGTTACGCCTACGATCGCCAGCCGGAAGTCGCGCACTGGAACTGTTCACGCCTGCTGCAGGCCTGCCTGCCCTTGCTGCATGAGGTTCCCGAACAGGCCGTGGAGATCGCGCAGGCGATACTCGATGCTTTCCCGCCGACCTATACCGAGGCGGTGACACGGCGCTGGCGCGCCAAACTGGGTCTGGTCGCCGAAGAAAGCGACGATCCCGAGCTGATCAACCGCCTGCTGACGATCATGCACCGCTCGCGCGCCGACTTCACACGCAGTTTCCGCATGCTCTCGGAACTCGAAAGCGCCACCGATGCGGCACCGCGGCTGCGCGACTACGTTGGCGATCTCGAAGCCTTCGACGCCTGGCTGGGCGACTATCGCGCGCGCTTGCGGCGCGAGCATTCGGACGATGCGCAGCGCCGGCAGAACATGAACGCCGTCAACCCGAAATACGTGTTACGCAACTGGATGGCGCAAGGCGCGATCGAACAGGCGCAGCAAGGCGACGCCACCGAAATCGATCGCCTGATGCGTCTGCTGGCGCGACCCTATGACGAACAGCCGGACATGGAGCGCTACTTCGCCGAACCGCCGGCCTGGGCGCAGCACATCGAGGTGAGCTGCTCGTCCTGAACCGAGATTCGTGCGCGCAATCACGCCGAGGGCCGTGCGACCACCAGCGCCACGCCGAGCATCGCCAGCAGAGTCCCCAGTATCTGTCGACGCCCGATCCTCTCTCGCAGGAAGATCACGGCCAGGACCAGGATGAAGACCGCCGCCAGCTCGTTGAGCACCGCGGCCACCGACATGTCCGTGTACTTGTACCCGGCCAGCCAGAAGATCATCGCCAGGTAGGTTCCACACACGGCCCCGGCTACGATCACCGGCCAGCGCCGCACGCCGCGATAGGTCTGCCACAGTGAACGCCATTGGCGACGCCAGGCCACCAGCAGCAGCATGCCCAGCAAGCCGGCCGCGGTGCGCAGGAACACGATCCACAGGAAGTCATGCTGCACCAGCAAGGGCTTCGCCAGAACGATGCCCAGCGCCATCATGAACACCGAGGCTGCGGCCAGCGTGAAGCCCAGCACCAGGGTCGAACGCGCGATGCTGATGCCCTTGCCGACATAGCTGACCAGCAGGATGCCGCCGAGCACCAGCGCCACGCCGCCGACCTGCCACCAGTAAAGGCGCTCGCCGAGAAACATCACCGACAGCAGGATCACGCACGGCGAGTACAGCGTCTGCGCCACGCCCATGCGGCTCGCGCCCAGCAGGTTGAGTGCGCGGAAATACAGGGTGTCGCCCACCGCGATACCCAGCACGCCCGAGGCCACCGTCAGCCCGATGTCGACCGGGCCGAGGTGCGGCAGCTGGGCACCCGCGAGCAGCCACACGGTCACCGCCAGCAGCACGGTCGCGAGCAGGTTCTTGACCAGGTTCAGTTCGAACGGCGGCAACTGCTCGCCGGAGCGCTTGAACAGAATCACCGCCACCGCCCAGGCGAAGGCGCTGGCCAGTGCGTAGCTCTCGCCAATTCCGAAATCCATGCAAACTCGTGGGGCTGTCCGACAAAGCGCAAGTTTACGTAAAGCGGCGAGCACTCAGGCTTGCACTGCGCCTGTCGGCACGTTATCAGTAAGTCCGGATATGGGGAGAGTGCGATGCAGCCGAGAATCCTGGTCGGTGAACAGCAGTGCGACGAGCTGCTCGAATGGCTGGACGCGCACTGCGTGAGCCTGTCGATGGGCGCTCCGCTGCACTTGCTGCGCGAACGCTGGCGGCGCACCGAACAGGACGATCAGCGTTTGGCCGATCTGCTCGCGCTGTTGATTCAGGAGCAATGGGTGGAATTGGCGCCCGGGCTGACGCCGCCGCATCTGCGTCTGAGTCCGGATGGCTACCGTCGGCTGCTCTCCGCGACCCGCTTTTCGACCAGTGCGCCTCCCGCGATCGACACCGAAGCGGCGCCGGTGGCCGAGCCCGACATCCGCCCCACCGTGTTCATTGGCCGCGGGCTGGCCTTGAGCGAAATCGCGCTCCGCAACCAGGTGCTGTCGATCTTCCGCGATCTCAAGCTCAAGAAGGGTGAACTGCTGATCGGCGTCACGGTGTCGCGTTACTGGCAGGAAACCGGGCTGCGCGCCGGCGACCTGCGGACCGCATTCGATGTCCTGCTGCGCGACGAATACGTGCGCCACCGCATTCGCGGAATGGATGTTTACTGGGAGCTCGGCGAAGGCGGTGCCGAGTTCATCCGCGGCCCGCTGACCCCGGCGCGACTCCTGGAATGTGCGCCGGAAATCACTCAGCCGGGGCCGCACGTTCCTGATTCGGAACTGCGCGACCTGATTTCCGGCGCATTCGAAGGCCCGGAGCGTTTCGCTGGAAGCCGGATCGGCTACTCGGCACTGAAAAGCCGCTGGCACGGCACCGGGCTCGATGACAATGCGCTGCTGCACGCTCTGGATCTGGCCTACAAGGCAGGAATCGTGCGGTTCCACGGCGCCGATGAGCACTTCGACATCGAGCTGACCGAAAGCGGTGTCGGGCGCATGCCGGAGCAGCGCAGCGTGCTTTCCAAGCTCAGCCGCAAGCTCGGCTGGGGACGCTGAGCGGAACTCGTATCCCTCAAACTGAGGCTGCGCGTGGCATCGGCGGCGCAACAGCGCTAATCTGCGCACCCTTTTTTGTTCCGGAAGGCCGCTATTGCGGACGTTGGCTGCTCGAACCGGGTGATTCACCCAGACCGGGCAGCGTGCTCGGCAAGCCGCCCGGATCGATACCGCAGAAGATGTCGCCATGACCCAAGCTCCGCTTTCACCGCTACGCCATCGCCTCGCCGGCCAACGACTGTCCGGCGCGGACATCATCGTCCAGGTACTGGAAGACGAGGGCGTCGACGCGGTATTCGGCTATTCCGGCGGCGCGATTCTGCCCACCTACGACGCAATCTTTCGCTACAACCAGCTGCACGACGAGCGCATGCCGCTGATCGTGCCGGCCAACGAACAGGGTGCCGGCTTCATGGCATCCGGCTACGCACGCGCTTCCGGCAAGGTCGGCGTGGCACTGGTCACCTCCGGGCCCGGCGCCACCAATTGCGTGACCCCGGTGCGCGACTGCATGGCCGATTCGATCCCGATCGTGGTGATCTGCGGCCAGGTGCCGACGTCCGCGATCGGCACGGATGCGTTCCAGGAAGCACCCGTCACCAACATCATGGGGGCCTGTGCCAAGCATGTGTTTCTGGTCACGGACCCGAGCCAGCTCGAAGCGACGGTACGCACCGCGTTCGAGATCGCCCGTTCGGGCCGCCCGGGGCCGGTCGTGGTCGACGTGCCCAAGGATGTGCAGAACTGGGTCGGACCCTACTCCGGTGAAGGCGTGCTGCCGGTGCCGGGCTTTCGCGCACGTCTGCGAGCCCTCGAAGCCTCGCAGGTTCCGGACACCAAGTGCGCCAGCTTCTTCGATTTGCTGTCGCGCGCCGAACGGCCCCTGCTCTACGTCGGCGGCGGCGCCATCAATGCCGGCGCGGCGCAGGCCCTGCGCGAATTCGCGGACGGTTTCGGCATTCCGGTGACGATGACGCTGATGGGCCTGGGCGCCTACGACACCACCGCCGAACGCTCGATGCACATGCTCGGCATGCACGGCCGCGCCTACGCCAACTACGCGGTCGAGGACGCCGATTGCATCATTGCCGTCGGCAGCCGCTTCGACGACCGGGTGGCCACCAAACCCGACCAGTTTGCGCACGGCGCCAAGTTCATCGCGCACCTGGACATCGACGCCGCCGAGATCAACAAGGTCAAGCGCGTCGACTGGCATCACGTCGGGCTGCTGCCGGCGGCGCTGCGCAAACTCACGGAACACGGCAAGGACATCGGCTTCGCGCGTGACTGGTCGGCCTGGCACCGGCACCTCGCCGAACTCAAGACGCGCCACGCGATGAACTACGACCGCGAATCCGCCCTGATCCAGCCCTACGCCGTGATCGAGGAAATCAACCGCCTGACCGGCGGCGAGGCGATCATCGCCACCGGCGTGGGGCAACACCAGATGTGGGCCGCGCAGTATTTCGATTTTCGCGAACCGCGCCTGTGGCTGACCTCGGGATCGATGGGCACCATGGGCTTCGGCCTGCCGGCCGCGATCGGCGCGGCCTTCGCCGGCCAGAATCGCGTGGTCATCGATATCGACGGCGACGCCAGCATTCGCATGAACATCGGCGAGCTCGAAACGGTGACCACCTACAACCTGCCGGTCAAGGTCGTGGTGCTCAACAATTTCGGCGACGGCATGGTGCGCCAGTGGCAGAAACTGTTCTTCAAGAGCCGTTTCTCGGCCACCGACAAGTCGCTGCACAAGAAGGACTTCGTCAAGGCGGCCCAGGCCGACGGTTATGACTACGCCGTGCGCCTCGACCGCAAAGAGGATCTGCCGCGCGTGATTCGCGAGTTCATCGAATTCGAAAGTCCGGCGTTTCTCGAAGTCATCATCGATCCGGACGCCCTGGTCTATCCGATGGTCGGACCGGGTGCGACCTATGACCAGATGATCACCGGCGAGTGGATCGCCTCGCGCGAAGTGCCGGCGGTGAGCGAGAGGCCAGACGCGGACGATCAAACCGAGATGTTCTGAGGCCCGCCGCGTGGCGGCTGTCATCGCCACGCAAAACCAGGCTGCGATGCTTCGCCCTTTTTCCGGGGAAGCACGCACATGTCGGTACACTCATTGGCCGGGCGCGGCAGTCGTCGCCGTTTTCTGCAGCACGCCTTCTGGACGGCGGGTGCCGTTTCGCTGACGCCCTGGCTCAAGGCCTGCAGCGGCTCCGGAAACGGTGGCGCTTCGGATTCCGGCGGCGGCGAGCCACTGGGCCCACAATCCGAGTTCACGATCGCTCCGGGTCCTCTGTCCAAGGTCGGGCCCTTGGTGGATTCCGGAATCGACGGAGTGTACATCCCGGAAGGCTTCGCTCTGCGTGCGGTGGCCCGGAATCTCAGCAATCCACTGACCGGCCGCTTCGAACCGCTCGGCCTCAACGGCTACAACTGGCACGAGGCGCCGGACGGCGGCGCCTGCTTCGCCACCGAAGACGGTGGCTGGGTTTACGTGTCCAACAGCGAGGTCGACGGACCCGACGGTGGCGTCGGCGCCCTGCAGTTCGATGCTGGCGGCAACATCATCGCCGCCCGGCGCATTCTCGACGGCACCCGCCGCAACTGCGCTGGCGGCGCCACGCCCTGGCACACCTGGCTGTCCTGCGAGGAAACCGGCGACGGCAGCGTCTACGAATGTCTGCCGATGGGCAGCGCGGACGATGCGCGCGCCCTGCCGGCGCTGGGCCTGTTCAGCCACGAAGCCGCCGCGGTGGACCTGCACACGCGCAGCGTGTTCCTGACCGAGGATTCCGGTTCGGGGCGCCTGTACCGCTTCGTCGCCGATAGCAGCGACCTCGTGACCGGCGAAGACGGCAGGCCGCGTCTGCAAATGCAGAGCGGTACGCTGCAGGCGATGAACATCGAAGGCTACGAGAACGGCGGCTACGCCGAGGACGATGCGCTGCTGCGCAGCCTGCATCGTGTGGAATGGATCGACGTGCAGCATGCCGACGAACCGCAAGGCACGGTCCGTGAAGCCCTGAGCGCCGAAGGCAGCATGGTGCCGGGTACGGTGTTCAACGGAGGCGAGGGCATCTGGCTGTACGAGGTGCCGCCCGAGCGGTCCCAGATTCCGCCCGGTGGCAGCGCGGTGACGCGTGCCCTGCTGTTCTTCGCCAGCAAGGGCGACAACCGCGTCTACGCCTACGACATCGACAATGCCTTGATCGAGCTGGTGTTCGACAACAGCTTCATCGACCCGCCGTTCGACGATGTCGACAATGTCACCGTGAGCCCGCATGGTGACGTGCTGGTCGCCGAGGACGGCGAAGCCAAGCGCCTGATCGTGGTGGTGCCCAACCAGACTGCGAAAGTGCTGGTGCAGATCGACGCGCCCGGCAGCGAGATCACCGGCCCCGCATTCACCGCGGACGGCAGCCGCCTCTACTTCAGTTCACAGCGTGGGCCGCACCTGACGGGCCTGCGCCAGGGTAGCGGCGCAACCTACGAGCTGAGCATTCCGGACGCTTTCCGCAGCTGAGCGCTCACCACCGGCAGGTCTCCGCCGAACGGTGACGCGCTCACACCGCAACGGCGAGTCGCACGCGGCGCGGTGGCATGGCGATGCTGACACTCACACCGGCAACGACGAGATCGAGGATCGCTCGTTCCGGCAGGACTTCGCGCACCCGGCCCGTGACCGGCCGATCGAATGCCGGCAGCAGAAAGCGGGCTTGGCGCTCGCCGCGCTTCAGACCATGCAGGATGCTGTACATCGACGTCTGCGGCCGCAACGGCCTGGGCGCGCCGTACGCAGCCAGATCGCTTGCACGGGCCACGGCAAACTCGGGCGGCGGAACGCTGCGAAATGACGATACTGATCTGCGCATCCTGGGGAATCCTTTGCCTGCGTCGGGGGACGGTCAACCGGCGCCTCGACGGAGCCGCGATCGTTTCGCGCTGCCCGCCGAGGCATCCGGCATTCTCCCGCGCCGGCAGGCGCAGCGGTATCCCCTGCTCAGGTGATTTTCCGAAATCTTTTCGTGAATTCGTGACGCGGCGCTCAATCCAGACGCCCTGATCCGGCGCAGTCGGCGCGGTCAGTGCCCCGTCGTCGCTGCCTGTACCGGCACGCGCGGCAAGACCTCGTCGGTATTGGCCAGCCACCAGGCCAGGGTCGCCATCACCGACGACTGGTAGCGGACCTCCTCGGGATCGAGCTTGTCGAAGGTATCAGCCGCCGTGTGGTGGTAATCAAAGTAGCTGCGCGAGTCCACCAGCGGCGCGAAATTGGGCACGCCGGCCTTGCCGAGCGGGCCGATGTCGGCCCCGGTCGGTGAGGTGCGCCGATCGGACAGCGAGGCTCCAATCGGCTTCAGTGCCTCGTTGAGCGGTTTCAGCAGTTCCAGCGTGTCTTCGGTCACGTGGGCATACACACCCACCGGCCGGCCGCCGCCGAAATCGCTCTCGATCGCCGCGGCATGCTGCTCGATCTCCTGCTGGTGCGCCTCGAAATAGGTCTTGCCACCACGCGTGCCATTCTCTTCGTTGGCCCAGGCTATCACCCGCAGGGTGCGACGCGGCTTCAGCTTGAGCTGCTTGAACACCGCCGCCGCGGACATCGCCGTGGCCACGCCCACCGCGTCATCGTGCGCGCCGGTTCCCAGGTCCCAGGAATCCAGGTGGCCGGAAATGATGACGATCTCGTCGGACTTGTCGCTGCCCTTGAGGTCGCCGATCACATTGAAACTGTCGACATCCGGCAGCGTCTGCGGCGTCAGTGTCATGTGCAGGCGCACCGGGCCATCCTCGGCGAGGCGCAGGATCAGGTCCGCGTCCTCCGCGCTGAGCGCCGCCGCGGGAATCGCCGCCACATCGGCCGCGAAGTTGGTGGCGCCGGTATGTGGCAAGCGGAATTCGGCGCCGCCGACCGAACGCACCAACGCCGCCGCGCCACCGAGTTTCGAGACCTCGTTGGGACCGCCGAAGCGGAACGCACCGGCGAGCCCGTAGGCTTCACCGGCGTGGCCATTGTCCGCCATGAATTGGTCGAATTTCGAATACAGCAGCACGAACTTGTCCTGCACGCCACGGCGGCCGAGCGCCTTGAGTTCGTCCAGGCTGCGCACCACCACCACCTCGCGGGTCAGACCGTCCGGCGGCGTGGCGCTGGAGCTGCCGAGCGCGGTCAACATCACCTTCTGGGTGATGCCATCCGGACGCCCCGGGTAGTCCACCAGGCTCGCCGTCTCTTCGCCACGAACCCAATGCGGCACCTTGACCGGCTGCAAGGTGACCTTGAGGCCGAGTTGCTTCATTTGCTCCGCGACATACTCGATGGCCGCGGCATGTCCGCGCGAACCGGACAGGCGCGGGCCGATTCGATCACTGAGCCATCCCGCCTGGCGGTAGGCGTAGTCGCTGTCCATCGCGGCATCGCGCACGCGGTTGATCGCATCGGCGTCGGCGGTATCCGCCGCCCCCGCCGGGGCAACGAATGTGGACAGGAGCAGGCTCGCAGCGAACACGCGAATTCGAGTCATGATTGATCTGAATGGGGGAAGGGCAGACTGGAAGTCTTGCGCAAAATGGGTGCCACAACCAGTCCCGCGCCCCTCTCGCCGACGCTCTGGACGGACGGGGCCGCGTGATAATCTCCGCGGCACTCAATTTCAGGCGCAATCACCATGAACGAAACCGAACAGTCGGAAATCCTAAGCGAACAAAGCGATCGCATCTGCACGATTCGCATCAACCGGCCGGGCAAGAAAAACGCCCTGACCAACGCGATGTACACGGCTCTCGGCGACGCTGTGCTGACCGCCGCCGAAGACCGCGAGGTCCGTGTCATCGTACTGGCCGGGCATGCGGAAATCTTTTCCAGCGGCAACGACCTGCAGGATTTCCTGAAGCATCCGCCGGTTGGCGAGGATGCCCCGGTATGGCGCTTTCTGAAGGCGCTGATCAACAACCCGAAGCCGGTGGTGGCGGCCGTCAACGGAATCGCGATCGGCGTCGGCACCACGATGCTGCTGCATTGCGACTTCGTCATCGCCGGCGACAACGCCGTGTTCCAGATGCCGTTCGTCAATATCGGCGTGTGTCCGGAAGCCGGCTCCAGCATGCTGTTCCCGCAACTGCTGGGGCACCGCCAGGCGGCGGAACTGTTGATGCTCGGAGAGCGCTTCGATGGCGCGCGTGCCGTCGAATTCGGCCTCGTCAATCGCGTGGTCGCCGCTGACGAAACCGAAGCCGTTGCGCGACAACTTGCGCTGCGCCTGGTGGCGCAGCCGCCCAATGCGCTGCGCACAGCCAAGCGCCTGATGAAGCAGGGCCAAGGCGAGGCGATCGCCGCGATCATGCAGCTCGAATCCAATGCCTTCGTGTCGATGCTCGCCGGTGGCGAAGCGCGCGAAGCGATGACCGCGTTTGTCGAAAAGCGGCGGCCTGACTTTTCCAGCTTCGACTGATTTCCCGTGCCCTTAACGTTAAGGCGAGATCGCATCACGAGCCTGAACCACCTGACGGAACCCTGCGGCTATTCCGTGCGCGAGCCTTCGTAGCGCAGACAATAGCCGTAGGTGTTCCAGTCCGGTTCGCTGTTTTCGCTGTCGCGGAATACTTCATTTCGCGACAGGTTGGCGGCAAAGCCCGGCCGCTTGCAGTTCGCCGCCGAGTCCACGCCGATCAGATAGCCGAAGCCGTTGTCCTGAAACACATTGTGCTCGAAACGATTGCCGTGGCTCATGCTGTTGTCCCAGCACAGCACCGGATCGCGATAGCGGATCGAGCAGGTCAGGTAGATGCCGGCGCCGGCATTGTCCTCGAAACGATTGTTGCGGAAGGTGTTGCTGTTGGCATCGGCCAGGTAGACACCGTGAGAGCCGTTGCCGATGAAGCGGTTATCCTCGATCACGCTGTTTTCGAGAAACTCGGTGGTGATGCCGGCAGCCACATTGTCCTGCAACAGGTTGCCGCGAATCACGGTCCTGCCGCCGCGGTTGAGCGAGATGCCATCCCAGGCCGCGTGGCTCACCACATTGTCGACGATCGTGATCTGACTGCTGTGATATTCGGTGAGGATGCAGGCACTGCGGCAATCGCTGACCTGCAACTCGCGCACGGTGACCCGTTCGCCGGCGCGCACCACCACCACGCTGTTGCGCAGATACGGGTATTCGGCGTGTAGCTCGCTGCCGTCAGGACCACTGCCGATCAGGCGCATCTTTTCCAGGGTCACGTCATGAATCCGGCGCCCCGGCGTCTCCTTGCGATAGTCGCCCACCACGATCGCCGGAGTCTCCGCGCCGTCGGGCAGGCGAATCACCGTGTCGGCGCCCTGCCCGCGCAACGTGAATCCGTCGCGCGTGATATTGATGAAATTATCCAGCAGGTATTCGCCACTGGCCAGGCACAGCGTGGCCGGGTCGGCCTGCTTGCCTGCGCGGTCGATGGCGGCTTGCAGGTCGTCGCCAGGCTTGACTTGGGCCGTGCAATCAGCCGCCCAGATTGAAGGCGAGAACAGCAGGATCGAGACCGCAAGAACACGGAAAATCAGCGAGAGCATTCGATTCAGGAACTCGATAGGCATGTGAACTTAAGGAGACAGCACCGACAACGACCATTGTCGATCCTCCCGCTATTTACCAAGGGATTACTGAAGGCCGCCTGAGCATTGCCAGGGCGGCGGTCTCAGGTCACGGCGAGCATTTCCTGATATTCAGGCCGACACCAGAGTCCGTCGCGCATCACCCGTCCCAGAATGTCCACGGCATCCCAGACCTCGCGATAGCCGATATAGAGCGGCGTGAAGCCGAAGCGCAGCACGTCCGGCGCACGAACATCCCCGATCACGCCATTGGCGATCAGCGCCTGCATGATCGGCCAAGCCTGTTCATGCCGGAGGCTGAACTGAGAACCGCGACGCGCCGGATCGCGCGGGCTGGCGATGTCGAAACCATACTCGCCGAGCGACTGGTCGACCCGTCGCTCGAACAAGTGCGTCAGCCGGATCGATTTCTCGCGCAGCTGCGTCATCGAAGCCTCCAGCAACAAATCCACGCCGACTTCCAGCGCGCTCATCGCCAGGACCGACGGCGTGCCGCACAACCAGCGTGCGACGCCCTCGGCGGGGCGATAGGCGGGCTCGAACGCGAACGGCGATGCATGCCCGAACCAGCCCGACAGCGGTGTGGCCGCCTGCTGATGACGCTGCGCCACATAGAGAAACGCCGGTGCGCCGGGACCGCCATTGAGATATTTGTAACCGCAGCCAACGGCGAAGTCGGCACCGGCTTCATCCACGGCGAGCGGCACCGCACCGGCCGAATGCGCCAGATCCCAGAGCATCAACGCAGCGGCCTCGTGAACGGTCTGCGTGGTCGCCGCCATGTCCCACAGGCGGCCACTGCGGTAATTGACGTGCGTGAGCATGACTACGGCGACGTCCGCGTCGAGCGCTGCCGGCAGGTCCTCGGGCGAGTCGATCAGACGCAGCTCGTGGCCGACGCCGAGCTGCGCGATCAGGCCCTCGGCGATGTAGAGGTCGGTCGGAAAATTGCCGCGCTCGGAGACGATGACGCGACGCTGCGGCTGCAATTGCAGGGCCGCGGACAGCGCCTTGTAGACGTTGATCGAGGTCGAATCCGCCGCCACGGTCTGGCCCGGCGCGGCGCCGATCAGGCGGCCGATCTTGTCGCCGACGCGTTGCGGGATATCGACCCAGCCATTGCGGTTCCAGCTGCCGATCAGATCCTGCCCCCATTCGCGACGGGTAACATCGGCCAGACGCGCCGCCGTGGCCCTGGGCAGCGCCCCCAGGGAATTTCCGTCGAGATAGATCAGTCCGGCCGGCAGCTCGAATCTTTCCCGGAACGGGCGGAGCGGGTCTTCCCGATCCAAGGCCTCGCAATCCTCGCGATTCATAGCTGCGTCCGCACTTCCCACAGTTCGGGGAACAGTACGGTATCGAGCGCGCTCTTGAGATAGCCGACGCCGGCAGTGCCGCCGGTGCCGCGCTTGAAGCCGATGATGCGGCGCACGGTGTTCATGTGGCGGAAGCGCCACTGCTGAAACCAGTCTTCGAGGTCCACCAGCTTCTCGGCCAGTTCGTACAAGTCCCAATAGCGCTTTGAATCACGATAGATCGCCAGCCAGGCGGCCAGCACGCTGGCGTCACTGCGATGTGGCACGCGCAGGTCTCGCTGCAGAACCGCATCGTCGAGTTTGAAGCCGCGCCGCACCAATAGCCGGATCGCCTCGTCGTAGAGACTGGGTGCGACCAGTTCCTCGTCGAGTCGCGCCGCCAGATCGGCGCGATGCCGGTGCGGTTCGATCAGCTGCGCCAGTTTGTTGCCGAGCATGAATTCCAGTTCGCGATACTGCGCGGACTGAAAGCCGGAGGACTGCCCCAATGCCTCGCGGAAGCTGCTGTAATCGGCCGGCGTCATCGTCGACAGCACATCCCAGGACTGGATCATCTGCGCCTGAATGCGCGACACCCGCGACAGGTTCTTGAAGGCCGGTTCCAGCGTGTCCGCGCGGATCGCCTCACGCGCCGCGCGCAGTTCGTGAATCGCCAGCTTGAGCCACAGTTCCGTGGCCTGGTGAATGACCACGAACAGCAGTTCGTCGTGACGATCGCTCAGCGGCTTCTGCGCGGACAGCAAGGTGTCGAGCTGCAGATAGTCGCCATAGCTCATCGCCTGGCTGAAGTCGGTATGGGCACCGGCGCCTCGATCCGGGCTGCTCGTGTCGGAAGTCATGTCAGCGCATTCAATGGAATTGCACCGAGGATACGCCAGCGGCGCGCCGTGCAAATGAGATCGCTGCGCAGGCGTGTTTTTGTTTCGCGCGGAGACGCAAAGCCGCCAATAAAAAGCCAAAAGTATGCTTTTGACTCTCTTCGCGCCTTTGCGCGAGACCCAATCTGCTTCTCTCATGCTGGCTACACCGTCCTATTGCAAACCGGCATCACGCAGCCAGCGCCACAAGGTGGTCCGAGAGATACCGAATTGGGCGGCGACGCTGGCGCGGTCGCCGGCGCTGCGTTCCAGGGCTTGCTGCAACTGCACGCGGTCCGGCTTGCGCCCGGCCGATGGGGCGGCCCGCAGCGGCGATGGCGACGCGGCGAGTTCCGGCGCGTGCCGCAGCAGCAGGCCGGCATCGATCGTGAGCTGGCCGCCGGCGCGCGCGATCACGGACAGACGTTCCATGAGGTTGCGCAACTCCCGCACATTGCCGGGCCAGTCGTGCGCTTCCAGCAGTGCCAGCGCGGACGCATCCAGCTCCAGGCCGAAGTCGCTGCCCTGCTGCGCGCCGCTCGACAGAAAGTGCTCGGCGAGCATTGCCACGTCCTGACGGCGCCGGGCCAGCCCCGGCAGGGCGATGCGCAGCACGTTGAGCCGATAGTAGAGGTCGCGGCGAAAACCGCCCTCGCCCACCATGTCCTCGATATGGCGATGCGTTGCGGCGATCACGCGCACGTCCACCGGCACCGGTCGCGATGATCCCACACGCAGCACCTCGCGCTCTTCGAGCACACGCAGCAGGCGCGTCTGCAAGGGCAGCGGCATTTCGCCGATTTCGTCCAGGAACAGCGTGCCGCGGTGCGCGGACTCGATCAGGCCGATGCGCCCGCCGCGACGCGAGCCAGTGAACGCGCCCTCCTCGTAGCCGAACAGTTCGGCCTCCAGCAAGGATTCGGCGACGGCGCCGCAGTTGACGGCAACGAAGCCGTCGGCCGCGCGGCCGCTGGCCTGGTGCAGAGCCTGGGCCACCAGTTCCTTGCCGGTGCCGGTGTCGCCTTCGATCAGTACCGTGGCATCCGTGCCGGCGTAGATCGCCACCGCCTCGCGGACCTGGACCGCTGCCTCGCTGTGCCCCAGGAACCCGTCTGCCACCGCCCTGGGATTACCACCACGACGCGAAACGCGACGTGGCGCCGGACGCTCGCGACCGCCGCTGCCGCGCACCAGTCCGGCAATGTCCAGCGCGGTCTCGAAGGCGGTGCGTATCGAATCCGCCGAATACAGGAGCAGACCGGAAACACCGGCCTGCTCCGCCAGTTCAACCACCAGACCGGTACCGACGATCGCCTTGACGCCGCGGTTGACCAGCTCCGCGACGCGGTTGCGCGCGTCCTCGGCCGTCACGAAGGCGCGTTGCTCGATCGGCAGCTCGAACATGCGGCGGAATTCGGCGAAGGGCGGCATGTCGGTTTCGTGCGTCACCACGCCGATACGGTCGGACAGCGAACGCGCCCGCGACAGCGCCTGCATCAGATCGAAGCCACTGGCGCGGATCAACACCACCGGCTTGTCGACGCGGTGTTTCAGATAGGCGCCGTTGGAACCGGCCGAAATCAGCACGTCGCATTCCTCGCCGGCGCGGCGGCGCACCTGACGCACGGCGTCCTCGAAACCGAGATTGACCATCTCGATGCGCGCGCGGTCACCGAATTCCGGCACCACGTCGCCGATCAGCGTCGACAGGCGCGACACGCTGACGGCCCACAGCACCGGATCGCGCGAGGCGTCGGCGGCGCTGCGCGAACGTTTGCTGGCATTGCTTGCCGCCATGAAAGACCCCGAAACAATGGAACGCCCATGTTACACATGAAACATAGGTGAAACATATCCGCCCACCGACGAACGTCATGAGCGACATGATCACGCTTCAGGAATGGAACATAAATAGTTATTTATATTGATTTTTATTTTTCAGTTATCCGGCTAAACGAAGCGTCGCCCGCGCTGGCACGTTGCTTGACACCAATAGCCATCCCAGGCTTATCCCGTTCCCGAGGAGATTTTCATGAGCGAAAACTATTCGCCCGGCGCGCGCTTCCGCCAGGCGGTCGAGACCGAACAGCCCTTGCAGGTTGTCGGCGCCATTACCGCCTACGCCGCCAAACTCGCCGAGGCCACCGGCTTCAAGGCGGTCTACCTCTCCGGCGGCGGCGTCGCCGCGAACTCGCTCGGCGTGCCGGACCTCGGCATCAGCTCGATGGAAGACGTACTGACCGATGCCGGCCGCATCACCGACGCCTGCTCGCTGCCGCTGCTGATCGACATCGATACCGGCTGGGGCGGCGCCTTCAACATCGCGCGCACCATCAAGTCCTGCATCAAGGCCGGCGTGGCCGCCGTGCACATCGAAGACCAGGTGGGCCAGAAGCGCTGCGGCCACCGTCCCGGCAAGGAGGTCGTGACCAAGGCGGAGATGGTGGACCGCGTCAAGGCCGCGGTGGATGCGAAGACCGATGCGGATTTCGTGGTCATGGCACGCACCGACGCCGCCGCTGTCGAAGGCATCGACTCGGCGATCGAACGCGCCGTGGCCTATGTCGAAGCCGGGGCCGACATGATCTTCCCGGAGGCGATGAATTCCCTGGACGATTACAAGCGCTTCAAGGCAGCGGTTAAAGTACCGATCCTGGCCAATCTCACGGAGTTCGGTTCCACCCCGTTCTTCACGACCGACGAGCTGCGCTCGGCCAATGTGGATATCGCGCTGTATTGTTGCGGCGCCTATCGCGCGATGAACGCCGCGGCTCTGAACTTCTACGAGACGGTGCGTCGTGAAGGCACCCAGAAGAACGTGGTCGACACGATGCAGTCGCGTGCGGACCTGTACAAGTATCTCGGCTATCACGCCTACGAGGACAAGCTGGATCAGCTGTTCTCACAGGGCAAGAACAAGTAAAGGAGAAGCTCATGAGTGATACCCCAGCCCCGACCTTCAAACCGAAGAAATCCGTCGCCCTGTCCGGCACCGCCGCCGGCAACACGGCGCTGTGCACCGTTGGCCGCAGCGGCAACGACCTGCACTATCGCGGCTACGACATCCTGGATGTCGCCGAAGCCTGCGAGTTCGAAGAGATCGCCTACCTGCTGGTTCACGGCAAGCTGCCGACCGTGGCCGAACTGCGTGGCTACAAGACCAAACTCAAGGCCTATCGCGGCCTGCCGATCGCGGTGAAGACCGCACTGGAACAGCTACCGCCGTCGGCGCACCCGATGGACGTGATGCGCACCGGCGTCTCCGTGCTCGGTTGCGTGCTGCCGGAGAAGGACGACCACAACCATCCCGGCGCGCGCGACATCGCCGACCGGCTGATGGCGAGCCTGGGCTCGATGCTGCTGTACTGGTATCACTACGCCGTCAACGGCAAGCGCATCGAAGTGGAAACCGACGACGACTCCATCGGTGGCCACTTCCTGCATCTGCTGCACGGCGAGAAGCCCAAGGAGTCTTGGGTGCGCGCGATGCACACCTCGCTGGTGCTCTACACCGAGCATGAGTTCAATGCGTCCACCTTCACCTCGCGCGTGGTCGCGGGCACGGGTTCGGACATGTACTCGGCCATCTGCGGCGGCATCGGCGCGCTGCGCGGGCCCAAGCACGGCGGCGCCAACGAAGTGGCCTTCGAAATCCAGAAGCGCTACGACAATCCCGACGAAGCCGAGGCCGACATCAAGGCCCGCGTCGAGAAGAAGGAAGTCGTGATCGGCTTCGGTCACCCGGTCTACACGGTGTCCGATCCGCGCAACAAGGTCATCAAGAAAGTCGCCAAGCAACTCTCCGAGGAAGAAGGCGCGATGAAGATGTACGACATCGCCGAGCGCCTGGAGACGGTGATGTGGGACATCAAGAAGATGTTCCCGAACCTCGACTGGTTCAGCGCCGTGAGCTACCACATGATGGGCGTGCCCACCAACATGTTCACGCCGCTGTTCGTGATCGCCCGCACCGCCGGCTGGAGCGCGCACATCATCGAGCAGCGCATCGACGGCAAGATCATTCGCCCGTCCGCGAACTACACGGGGCCGGAAGATCAGAAGTTCGTGCCGATTGGCGAGCGCGTTTAAGTCACGCCAAGCGCTTCCCTTCTCCCCAAGGGAGAAGGTGTCCCGAAGGGACGGATGAGGGCGCTGATTCTTCGTACGGCCAACCCCCGTTGCGACGAAAAGCGCCCTCACCCCCAGCCCCTCTCCCGGTGGGAGCGGGGAGATTTTTAATAAAGACGTCCACCCGGATGCACCCATGAATACAAAGTTTCGCAAACCTCTTCCCGGCACCCAGCTGGACTATTTCGATACCCGCGCCGCAATCGACGCGATCGAGCCAGGCGCCTACGACAAGCTTCCGTACACCTCGCGCGTGCACGCCGAGAACCTGGTGCGTCGCGCCGATCCCGAAATGCTGGACGCCTATCTGGGCCAGCTGATCGGCCGCAAGCGCGACCTCGATTTTCCGTGGTTTCCGGCCCGCGTGGTCTGCCACGACATTCTCGGCCAGACCGCGCTGGTGGACCTCGCCGGCCTGCGCGACGCGATCGCGGACATGGGCGGCGACCCGGCCAAGGTGAACCCGGTGGTGCCCACGCAGCTGATCGTGGATCACTCGCTGGCCGTGGAGCATGCCGGCTTCGACAAGGACGCGTTCGAGAAGAACCGCGCCGTGGAAGACCGCCGCAACGAAGACCGCTTCCACTTCATCAACTGGACCAAGAAGGCGTTCAAGAACGTCGACGTGATTCCGCCGGGCAACGGCATCATGCACCAGATCAATCTGGAGAAGATGTCGCCGGTGGTGCATGCGCGCGACGGCGTCGCCTTCCCGGACACCCTGGTCGGCACCGACAGCCACACCCCGCACGTGGACGCCCTGGGCGTGATCGCGGTCGGTGTGGGCGGCCTGGAAGCCGAAAGCGTGATGCTCGGCCGCGCCTCCTGGATGCGCCTGCCGGACATCTTTGGCGTGGAACTCACCGGCAAGCCGCAGCCCGGCATCACCGCCACCGACATCGTGCTCGCGATCACCGAATTCCTGCGCAAGGAGAAGGTCGTCGGCGCCTACCTGGAGTTCTACGGCGAAGGCGCCTCGGCGCTGACCTTGGGCGACCGCGCCACCATCTCCAACATGACGCCGGAGTTCGGCGCCACCGCGGCGATGTTCTCGATCGACGACAAGACGCTGGACTACCTCAAGCTCACCGGGCGCGAGGATGAGAACGTCCGGCTGGTCGAGATCTACGCCAAGCAAGCCGGCCTGTGGTCGGACAGCCTCAAGACCGCCGAGTACGAGCGCGTGCTGACGTTCGACCTTTCGAGCGTGGTGCGCAACATGGCCGGCCCGTCCAACCCGCACAAGCGCCTGCCGACCTCGGCGCTGAACGAGCGCGGCATCGCTGCCAAGTGGGAAGAGGTTCCCGGTGAAATGCCGGACGGCGCCGTGATCATCGCCGCCATCACCAGCTGCACCAACACCTCCAACCCGCGCAATGTCATCGCCGCCGGCCTGATCGCGCGCAACGCCAATGCCAAGGGTCTGGTGCGCAAACCCTGGGTCAAGTCCTCGCTGGCGCCCGGCTCCAAGACCGTGCAGCTGTACCTGGAAGAGGCCAAGCTCTTGTCCGAGTTGGAGAACCTCGGCTTCGGCATCGTCGCCTTCGCCTGCACAACGTGCAATGGCATGAGCGGCGCGCTGGACCCGAAGATCCAGCAGGAGATCATCGACCGTGATCTGTATGCCACGGCCGTGCTGTCCGGCAACCGCAATTTCGACGGCCGCATCCACCCCTACGCCAAGCAGGCCTTCCTCGCCTCCCCGCCCCTGGTCATCGCCTACGCGATCGCCGGCACCATCCGTTTCGACATCGAAAAGGACTCCCTGGGCAACGACAAGGACGGCAAGCCGGTCTATCTGGCGGACATCTGGCCGGACGACGCGGAAATCGATTCGATCATCGAACAGAGCGTCAAGCCGGAGCATTACCGCTCCGTCTACGACCCGATGTTCAACTTCAAGTTCGTCGAGGATGAAGGCCTGAGTCCGCTCTACGACTGGCGCCCGACCAGCACCTACATCCGCCGCCCGCCGTACTGGGAAGGCGCGCTGGCCGGCGAACGCTCGCTGACCGGCATGCGTCCGCTGGCCGTGCTGCCGGACAACATCACCACCGATCACCTGTCGCCGTCGAACGCGATCATGCTCGACAGCGCGGCCGGCGAGTATCTGCACAAGATGGGTTTGCCGGAGGAGGACTTCAACTCCTACGCCACGCATCGCGGCGACCACCTCACCGCGCAGCGCGCGACCTTCGCCAACCCCAAGCTGATCAACGAAATGGCGGTGGTGGACGGCCAGGTCAAGCAGGGTTCGCTGACGCGCATCGAGCCGGAAGGCCAGGTCGTGCGCATGTGGGAGGCGATCGAAACCTACATGCAGCGCAAGCAGCCGCTGATCATCATCGCCGGCGCGGACTACGGCCAGGGATCGTCGCGCGACTGGGCCGCCAAGGGCGTGCGTCTGGCCGGTGTGGAGGCGATCGCCGCCGAAGGCTTCGAGCGCATCCACCGCACCAACCTGATCGGCATGGGCGTGCTGCCGCTGGAATTCCACCCCGGCACCACGCGCAAGACCCTGGGCCTGGACGGCACCGAGGTTTACGACGTGGTCGGCGAGCGCACCCCGCGCGCCACGCTGACGCTGGTGGTGCACCGCAAGAACGGCGAAACGGTGGAAGTGCCCGTGACCTGCCGTCTCGATACCGGCGAAGAAGTCTCGATCTACGAAGCCGGCGGCGTGCTTCAGCGATTTGCCCAGGATTTCCTGGCGTCGACCAAAGCGGCCTAGTCGCCTCCGATCCGGTCATTCCCGCCAAAGCGCACTGCTGCAAGGAACGCTGAGCGGGAATGACAGGCTTCGACGATCGATCCAACGAAGCGCTGGCCGCACGCTTGCGCTAGGTCGGGGCGCTCAGTTAGCGTTGATGGCAATCTTTGCCAAACCGGAAATAGCCATGGCCACGATGAACATCTCCCTGCCCGAGGAACTCAAAGCCTTCGTCGACACGCAGGTGGCCGAGCACGGCTACGGCTCCACCAGCGAGTACCTGCGCGACCTGATCCGCAAGCAACGCGATATCGAAAAGCTGCGGAACATGCTGCTGGAGGGCGCCAATTCCGGGCCGGGTGAACAGGTCACACCCCAGACCTTCAAGACGATGCGAGAGGAACTGCGGGCAGGCGCCGACAAGTGAAACCGGTTGTCTGGAGCCAAGCCGCGAAACGCGACACGAACGAGGCGGCGCATTGGTACGCAAACCAAGGCGGCCTGCCTTTGGGTGAACGGTTTCTGACACAGGTGGAAGCCGCGCTCGATCACATCAGCGCGCACCCTCAGACCGGTTCCACACGCTATGGCATGCTCCTCAAGATCGATGAATTGCGCTTCTGGCCGGTGAACGACTTCCCGTACCTGGTTTTCTATGTAGAACGTCCGGCGCGGGTCGATGTATGGCGGGTGCTGCATACACAGCGTGATGTCCCGACTTGGATAGGAAAATCTGGATGAGAACGCCCAATAAGGCTTGGCGCACCGACATTCCTGCCCTTCCGCCGCCTACAGATGCAAGCAATCGCGCACCGCGCCCCTATACCTGCCAATCAACTCAGCACTGATCATCATGACCCATAAGCCCCAAATCAAAATCCCCGCCACCTACATGCGCGGCGGCACTTCCAAAGGCACATTCTTTAAACTGAGCGATCTTCCCGAACACTGCCAAGTTCCGGGCGAGGCGCGCGACAAACTGCTGCTGCGCGTGGTCGGCAGCCCGGACCCCTACGGCGCACACATCGATGGCATGGGCGGGGCCACTTCGTCGACCAGTAAGACCGTGATTCTGTCCAAGAGCACGCAGCCGGATCACGATGTCGACTACCTGTTCGGCCAGGTCGGGATCGACAAGCCCTTTGTCGACTGGAGCGGAAACTGCGGCAATCTGTCCGCCGCCGTAGGACCGTTCGCGATCCGCAACGGCCTGATCGACCCGGCGCGCGTGCCCAAGGACGGCCTGTGCGAGGTCCGCATCTGGCAGGCCAACATCAAGAAAACCATCGTCGCCCAGGTGCCAATGACCAACGGCGAAGTGCAGGAAACCGGTGACTTCGAACTCGACGGCGTCACCTTCCCCGCCGCCGAAATCCAGGTCGAATTCGTCGACCCGGCCGACGACGGTGAGGATGGCGGTTCGATCTTCCCCACCGGAAAACTGGTCGACGATCTGGAAGTGCCCGGCGTCGGCTCGCTCAAGGCAACGATGATCAACGCCGGCATCCCCACGATCTTCATCAACGCCGAGGCCATCGGTTACAACGGCACCGAACTGCGCGACGCGATCAACAACGACGCCAAGGCCCTGGCGATGTTCGAAACCATTCGTGCCTACGGCGCCGTGCGCATGGGCCTGATTAAGGACATTTCAGAAGCCGCGCAGCGCCAGCACACACCCAAGGTCGCCTTCGTCGCGCCGGCCAAGACCTACACCAGTTCCAGCGGCAAGGCCGTGGAGGCCGGCGACATCGACCTGTGCGTGCGCGCGCTATCCATGGGCAAGCTGCACCACGCCATGATGGGCACCGCCGCCGTGGCCATCGGCACCGCCGCCGCGATCCCCGGCACCCTGGTCAACCTCGCCGCCGGCGGCGGTGACCGCGAAGCCGTGCGCTTCGGCCATCCGTCCGGCAGTTTGAAAGTCGGCGCCGAAGCCAAGCTCGTCGACGGCGAATGGGTCGTCAAGAAAGCCATCATGTCGCGCTCCGCGCGCGTGCTGATGAGCGGCGCCGTGCACGTCCCGGGAGATGCGTTCTGACATCGGTTCAAGACGCTCCGGTGGTGCAGACGGATAGGACTCGAGTCCGGATAGCCTCAGCTATCCGGGCTTTTTCATGTTCAACAACCCCGATTGGTCGTACACCTGCAGGACTGACGTAGCCCGGATGAAGCGCAGCGGAATCCGGGGCACACTCGGCGCATGGTGCTCTATCGCAGAAATCGACAAGCCGGAGGAACGTATTTCTTCACGGTGACCCTGCGCAATCGCCAGTCAAATTGGCTGACCTTACACATTGACGATTTGCGGAACGCGTACCGCAAGGCACTGAAAGCGCGTCCGTTCACGACTGTTGCCATTGTTGTTCTGCCCGATCATCTTCATGCGGTCTGGACGCTGCCCGAGGGTGACGCCGACTATTCGGGGCGTTGGCGATCCATCAAGGCCGAGTTCACACGAACGCAAGCACGTGCGGACCGAGTTCGCCGCGCAGCCGCCACCGGCAGCTATGACTTGTGGCAATCCAGGTTCTGGGAACACAGCATCCGTGACGAGATCGATCTGCAACGACATGTCGACTACATCCACTTCAACCCGGTGAAGCACGGGTGGGTTGAACGGGTCGCCGACTGGCCGCATTCGTCGTTCCATCGCTACGTTCGTCACGGCCTCTTGCCGAACGACTGGGGAGGAAACGGGGCTATCGATCCCGGTCTTGGCGAATTCGGAGAGTGAGCCCCGGATTCCGCTGCGCTGCATCCGGGCTACGCTTGCTATATCCAAAACCCGGGTTGGTCGTCCGATTAGTGCCAAATACGGCCGTTTAGCGGGTAAAGTTCCGTGATGCGGAAGACCACGAATTCAGGCAAGGATGGTCTGACGACCCGCACTGTATCGATGGAGGCTTCCATCAGTAGGCAATTGATGCATCTAATTGGAAGACAAATCAGCAACTTGAAATCAAGCCCTTGCAGTTAACCTATAAGTAAACTCATACTGTGCCCCGCTTTCAACTCAATGTTGATGGAACACCATGGACCATCTACACGCCCGCCAGCTCTCCGAAAGCAACCGCGGGCGAAACGTTTTCGAGCGACAGCGCCGCGGATGATTTGGTAGTACCGCTTCTGGACTTCTTAGCGGAGCAAGACAGCAAACTGGAAGCTCATGCGTCCAAGCTGCTGAGGTGGCTTATGGAATCAGCGCCCCAACAACCCAAGGGTCCCTGGGCTTTCCCGGCCGCAGTGAGCAAGCATTTTGATAAAGCTTTCGCTACAAAACCGGGCAGAAAAAAGGAGGCGGTAACCTTCTATCGCTTCCGATCGGGTGACCTTCGAGTGGTCTTTTTCATATCGGGGCATTCAGTTGTGATTTGCACACATGGCTATATAAAGAGGCAACAAGAAGTTCCCAAGCGCCAGGAGAGGGCCGCGATTGAAGCGTATTTGCAGTACGTATCTGAGTTCGGCTCCTAAGCAGCTTACAGGTTTGATGAGGCAAGTCCCATGACCAACAAGTACACCAAATTTATCAGCAACATCCAGGCAAAGTTGAGCTACGCCGTTGCCGGCGCCAAGTTGGATTTTGCCGCTGACGTGCAACGCTTGATGGACCAGCAAGGGCTCAAGCGTGCTGACTTGGCAGAACGTATCGGCAAGTCACGCCCTTATGTGACCAAACTGCTGAGCGGCGATGCGAACCCCACGATCGAGACCATAGTTAGAACGGTCCATGCGATGGGGGGACGCATTCATATCAAGATTGCAGGAACGGATGAACGCTTACTCTACATCCGTCTTAGCCAAGCCATGTTCAAGCAGGTGCAAGCGCATGCTGAACAGGCCAAGAGGCGGCAGTCCGTGTGGGACGCGGTGAAGATTCACTCTGGCACTCCAATGAAACTTTGCGCGAACGACGATGGCTACAAAGAAACCGCAGTTGCCTAAAAAGGCAGCTGCCAACCAAGCCGGGGCCGCTACTAGGACACTCCCCATGCCCAATTTGGGAGAGTGCTTCATCGCGTCCTGTCACTACGAGTCTGCCCCCCACCCGGGAAACGTGCACGCGGAAGACATCCAGTTCTCTACTCGTGTATTTATTCCTGAGCCTCTAACCCGTCTCATATCAGTGCAGGTAATAGTCACTCCAAAGGCAGACACTACCGATCCACTCGAATTGAATGTCGAAGCAGCCTTAGCACTGAGCGATTTTTCCGATCAGCTCCCCGACGAGGAACTCACTCAGCATGCCGTTATGCTTGGAGCTCCTATTGCATACGGAGTGATCCGAGAGCATGTCGCGAATCTGACCGCTCGGTCGCCATTCGGGTTGGTGAAACTTCCATTGATCTCGTCCCGGCTACTAGTTAGTGAAGCGGAGGTTGTGCAACTGGATTTAGACACGCCCGCTGATAAGGGCTGACGGAGCTAGTCCGGTTGTATTGCATGGCATTTCTGGCGATCTGAGATCAGTTCGAATTCGCTGTTGCGCGACAAGCTAAGCGTAGCTACTAGCCAACCGTCCGCTCCAGGCTGAAAGCTGTCAACCGTAGAACGTCGGACACAGGCTCCCTCTATTGTATTGGGCAATACCGACATCGAATTGGCTGGCCTGCCTCCATCACTTTGGCGGCTCGCTACTCAGGGTTCAAGCTGCGGACTGGTCACAGACGCATGGCCCCCGATCTGTCGAAACGACGAGTCGGAGTGTCAGGTGCCGCGGGGCAAGTCAAGAAACCCGCAGCCGTCCACGGGTAGATAATCTTTGCGGGACCTTCTAGCCCGCCCTGTCCGTCAGGCTGCCGGAACAAGCAAGCGCAGCTTGAGTTTGGCAAACGAGCGGAATCCACGGTCGAACGTGACCATTTCGCAGTGGGTCGACTGGGCTAGCGCGGCAAGCCAAGCGTCCGTCCAGAGGTCCGGCGTCGGTTCGCGTTTGGCGATGTTGGCGCGCCAATGCTTGGCGTGGGTCTGCGGCAGCTGATCGACCATGACGATTCGAGGGTCGTCGAGCAGCATGCCCACGGCGTCCCAGGCCTGCTCTGGACGCAGCGTCCCGGACCCCATGACGCGAACGTTGCTCAGCAGCCGCAGCAATGCCATACGCACCGGCAGGCAGAGACCAACCGTGCCGTCGTCACAGCCATCCCACCACTCGACTGCTGGCTTGCCGGTGAGCGTGACCCTCGGTCAGCAGCGGCAGCAAGAGATTGGCGTCAGCGATGTGCCGCATGCACCCGTTCCGCATCGGCTTTTGCGACCGCTTCGGCGTCCAAGCGTTTGACCGCATCCGGACTGAGCTCGCGCAACGGGGCATCCGCGGAAAGCGTGACGGGCGGGCTGGTCATTCGGCGGCGAGTGCCGGGAGCGCGCCCCTCGATTTCGTGACGCAAGGCGTCAGTGACGAGTTGGCGCAAGCTGGAGCCCCGCTCCACGGCGGCGATCTTCGCTCGGCGGAGAATGTCTTCCGGCAAGTCCAAGGTAGTACGCATAAATATGCCTCACTGCATTTATGCGGCAATATTCGGTCAACAAAACGCCCGCCGGCAAAGGCTGCGAACCCGAGCTGTCGAAACGTAGGGCCAGACAGCCCTGACGCCGAATAGCTCAGTTCGGCGTCGGCGGTAACGCCGCAGCCGGCGGCGGGGAGGTCTGCGCACTTCCGTCGCCATCCGGGGGCTGCACTTCGCTGACGTCGGGCGATTCGTCGGGCGGCGGTGCGGGCGGTTGTGGCGGCGTGCCGGTTCTGCTGACCGGCAGGGTCACCGCGTTGGTGACGGATGGGTTATCGCGCAGCCGCACATAGAGCCGGTCTTCCTCCGGCTGTGGCACGACGATCTGGGTTCCCGGGAAGCCATCCGGCACTGCGACCGCGCGTCTGAACTGGGGATCGGCGGAAATCGCTTCGATCAGGAACAGGTCCGCGCCACTGAGCCTACAAGCTTGGTTCTGATCGTAAGGGCAGTTCAGCGCCTGCAAGGCGGGCAGTCGCACCAATGTGGCCAGGGGTTGCCAGTCTCCCTGGGTTTCGCCAGCGATGGTGCGCAGCTTGAGCGGGCCGAAGGCGGAGAACCCGAAGGCCTTCGCCGGATTGAAGGTCGCCAACGCGACGCGGGAATTCTCGAGCCGGACGGCACCGTTGGCGAGACTCAGCGTGGTGGAGAAGGTCTCGTCCTGCGTGGCGACCTCGAAAACCTGATCGCGTGCGAAGGACTTGGGCGAATTCGCGCGCAGGGAGAACGAGAGCCGCGCGTCGTGCGGAATCTCGTTGGGGCCGGACAGTTCGATATGGCTGGCCTGTGTGGATTCCGAAGGCAGTACGCTCCGGGCCAGCAGTTCGACGCTGGGGCGTTGATTGCCGATGATCGCGGCGCGCGTAATCGTGCGCCCGTCCTCCAGCGTGACCATCACCGTGACCCGTTTGTTCGCGTCCAATGCCGTGGCCGCTACGGCGTCGAGCGCATGCACGGTGAGGCGGTCCCTGCCCTGCTCCGTGTCCAGCTCGCCGGGCGAAAACATCAGGTCACCGATCGACAGGCTCGCGACCTCGTCCAAACGGGTGCCGACCAGCACGCCGTGGGTATCACCCGCATGCAGCTTGAATTCATCGATGCTGCTCGGCGCGGAGAATACGGTCAGCGGCAGGCTCTGGCGATCCCGCATTCCGGACTGGCCGATCAGCAGGGTCAGCGGACCCGGCTGCATGTTCTGCAGCGGCAGGGTGACTTCGACTTCGTTCGGTCCCACGGCTTTCCACTGCGTGCGCAGCTCCTTGCCATCGGGATCGCGCAGCATGATTTCATCCACGCAGCTGACACCGGCGCTCTGCAAGTGCACGGTATCCTCGCGGCCGACGATCAGGGCTTTCTCATCGCCCTTGGCAAGTGCCCAGGCATTGGCCTGCGCATTGCGCAATTCGAATGCCGGGCCTTCGAAGGTGTCGAATCCCCAGAAGCCGCGCAGACGCCCTTGTACGCTGCTGCCCAGGGCGCCGTTGGGCACACCGCGTGTGTTTACGACATACCCGCCACGCGCGGGGTCCGCTTGGGCGCGCAGGTGGAATGACTGGCCTTCGGCAGTCTGCAGATTCAGGGACACGTCATGGGCATAAGCCGTGGAATACACCAATGGCGCCCCCGTCACCGGCAGCACCAGTTCGCTGCGACTGGCGCAGTAGATGTTCTGCGGATTCACCGCGCGCAACGGCGGTGGCTGCGCGGGCTCGACCGACGGCAGGGCGACGACCAGTACCGATTTGGGATCGTAGAACGACGGCACGGCGTTGAGCGTCAGCGCCAACTGGTCACCGCGATGCGTCACCAGCGCCGGAATATATTCGTACTGCGCCGTGCGGAAGGAATCGAAGATCCGCACGATGTCGAGCACCGACGACACGTAGGGGCTGTAGGTACCCGCGCCGGCCTCGGGCAGCGCTGCCGCCTTCAACACCAGGTCCGCGGCGGCGCCTTCCGTCAATGAGCGTGACAGGGTCATGCTGTGGCCATCCGCGAGGATCAGCGAATCCTTGCCGGCTGTCAGGCAGGACGCCTGCAGCGAAGCGCGCTTCTCCAGACACTGCGCGTCCACCTTGACCGACAGGCTGCGCGCCAACAGCGGCGCGACCTCTGACAGCTGATTCGGGCTGCTCCAGTTGAGCTTGTTGACGTTTTCCAGATAGGCGTCGAGCCGCGAGCGGTCCAGCGCGACCTGATTGAGTTCCTGCGTGGAGCGCACGAAGGCTCCGGGACGCCCGCGCACCGCGTTGATCAGCGATTTGAGGTCGCCATTGGTTTCGGGTGCGAGAAAGATCAGTACCTGCTGCGCGCCTTCGGGTACGGTGACCGTCAGGCCGCGATTCTTGCACTCGCTCGTCCAGGTCTTGCACGGAAAAAACCAGTCCTCGGGCGGCGGATTGGTGGAGCCGCGCAGAAAGGCCGCGACCATCAGATAGCGGACCGACTGGCTCTTGGGAAACTCCGGCTTGATCCAGAGCTTGTCGCCTTCCGCCAGACTGGGCACCTGCGAGGCCGGCAGATAGGTGTTGCCGCGCGTCACCAGCACGTGCAGGGTCGGACCCGCCAGATCGAAGGGGGCCGGGCTGGCGGCCGGTGCGCATAACGGCATCAGCAAGGCGATCACCCCTGCCACGGCCGGCAAGCAGCGGCTCGACAAGCCAATGCGCAGTCCGAATCGACGCGGCCTCAAAGCGGGCTCTCCGTCACCTGCTTCCAAAGCGCCGCGGACTTGTCCAGCAATGCCGTGAACGCCTGCTGCTCTGCGAGCAGGCGCTTCTGGTCGAGGTTCCTGGGTATCCACTCGGTGCGCTCCAGCCCACTCAGCTTCGCGTTCGCGTCGACCGCGCCGTAGGAATAGCCGGTGCGGACTTCGGTCAGCACGGCCGAGGCCGTGGAGATCACGCCGTCGTCGGGCTCAGGCTCATCGACCGGCCCCAGCTTCTCCGCGGCGCGGTAGCGCTGGCCAGCCAGTTGGACCGAAGTGTCCAAGGTGTAGATCATCAACACATCGGCCCGCAACTTCGCGGCGGCGAGGCGCAATTCGTTCAGGGACTGCGCCGAGGCCGAAAGCTGGGCAAGGTCCAGCATCAGCACCTCGGACACCGCCGGCCACTGGACCATCGCCTGCAACTGCGTTGCGTCTGGCCATTCCTGGGGCGATACCACGCTGAACTCCCCCTCGCCCGCACCTTCGGCCGTCGCCGATTCGTACTCCGGTGCCTGTATCCGAACCACGGCGATTCGTGCCGGTATCGGGGGCGCCGGCCGAATCGAAATTTCATCATTGCCCTGCACGAGCTGTTGCAGCGGTGCAGGACCACCCGGAACCACGTAACCGGAACAGCCCACGCACAGCAGGGCTGCGAAAGCGATGCATGTTCGCAAGCGAAACGTCGTCACAAACCTTGGCATGGGCAAGAGAGAGTCATCGGGTGGAGAGCTTGGGTTCGAGCGCCGGAATGAGCACCACGCAATCGTGCGTCCGCCGAAGCGGCCACAAATTTGGGCGGACAATGACACTCTCAGGAAAAACCCCAGCTGAATGGAAACGGACCGGAATCGAACGCGGCGACACGGCGCGGACTTGGCCCTCATCAACGATCGCCGCGAATTTCGGCCGGCCGCTGCGCCGGTGGATTCATCAATGACGCAGCGAAAATTGCTCGGCGAAACGCGCGTCCGAACGCTCACGCCACCGTCTATACGACATAGGCCCAATAAGAAACATTACCCCGAGCCGCGCCTGTCTTAGTATCATTGGCATCAGGCGCACCCACCATTTTGTTTGGGCGGCCGGGGCTGAAGCGGCATCATCGTTTGCGAGCAACAATTCACCGTGGCATCTCACCGTCGCACCACCTCCTGTATGGACGGTGCTGTTGCGGTGCTCGCATGATGCGAGACCGAACACGCAGACCTGCGGGCATACGCTCGTACGGCATGCCACGGTCCACAACTCAGCCAGCCGCGCCCTGCACACTGACGAGACCGATATGAGCACCCAGCAGCCAACCATCACCTACACCCTGACCGACGAGGCGCCCCTGCTGGCGACCTGCGCATTCCTGCCGATCATTCAGGCCTTTGCCAAACCGGCGGGCATCAAGGTGACAACCAGTGACATTTCGGTGGCGGCGCGCATTCTGGGCGAATTTCCCGAATTCCTGAGCGAAGAACAGCGGGTGCCGGACAACCTGGCCGAACTGGGCAGGATGACCCAGCTGCCGGACACGAACATCATCAAGCTGCCCAACATCAGCGCCTCGGTGCATCAGCTGATCAGCGCGATCAAGGAGCTGCAGTCCAAGGGCTACAAGATTCCGGACTTCCCGGAGGCCCCGAAGACCGACGAGGAGAAGGCGATCCGTCAGCGCTATTCCAAGTGCCTGGGCAGCGCCGTGAACCCGGTGCTGCGTGAAGGCAATTCGGACCGGCGCGCGCCGAAGGCGGTGAAGGAATACGCGCGCAAGAACCCGCACAGCATGGGCGAGTGGAGCATGGCTTCGCGTACCCACGTGGCGCACATGAAGCATGGCGACTTCTATCATGGCGAGAAGTCGATGACGCTGGATCGCGCCCGCAACGTGAAGATGGAACTCGTCACCAAGGGCGGCGAATCGATCGTGCTCAAGCCCAAGGTCGAGCTGCTCGACGGCGAGATCATCGACAGCATGTACATGAGCAAGAAGGCCTTGCTGGAGTTCTACGAAGAACAGATGGAAGACGCGCGCAAGACCGGCATCATGCTGTCGCTGCACGTGAAGGCGACGATGATGAAGGTCTCGCACCCGATCGTGTTCGGTCACGCCGTGCGCATCTTCTACAAGGAAGCTTTCGAGAAGCACGGCGAGTTGTTCAAGGAACTGGGCGTCAACGTCAACAACGGGCTGGTCAATCTGTACGACAAGATCGAATCGTTGCCGACCTCCAAGCACGAGGAGATCGTCCGCGATCTGCACGCCTGCCACGAACACCGCCCCGAGCTGGCGATGGTCGATTCGGCCAAGGGCATCTCCAACCTGCATGCGCCCAATGATGTGATCGTGGACGCCTCGATGCCGGCGATGATCCGCATCGGCGGCAAGATGTGGGGCGCCGATGGCCGGCCGAAGGACACCAAGGCGGTCATTCCCGAGAGCACCTTCGCCCGTATCTATCAGGAGATCATCAACTTCTGCAAGACCAACGGCAATTTCGATCCGGTGACCATGGGCTCCGTCCCCAACGTCGGCCTGATGGCGCAGAAGGCCGAGGAATACGGCTCCCACGACAAGACCTTCGAAATTCCGGAAGAGGGTGAAGCACGCATTGTCGACCTTGAAACCGGCGAAGTCTTGTTGGTGCAGCACGTGGAAGCCGGTGACATCTGGCGCATGTGCCAGGTCAAGGACGCGCCAATCCGCGACTGGGTGAAGCTCGCCGTGTCGCGCGCCCGCAATTCCAACACGCCCGCCGTGTTCTGGCTGGACCCGTACCGTCCGCACGAAGCGGAGATGATCAAGAAGGTCAAAACCTATCTGAAGGATCACGACACCAGCGGCCTGGACATCCAGATCATGTCGCAGGTGCGTGCCATGCGTTACACGCTGGAGCGCGTGATTCGTGGACTGGACACGATCTCCGTCACTGGCAACATCCTGCGCGACTATCTCACAGATCTGTTCCCGATCATGGAACTGGGCACCAGCGCCAAGATGCTGTCGATCGTTCCACTGATGGCCGGCGGCGGGATGTACGAAACCGGCGCTGGCGGCTCGGCCCCGAAGCACGTCAAGCAACTGGTTGAGGAAAACCATCTGCGCTGGGATTCGCTCGGCGAGTTCCTGGCGCTGGCCGTGAGCCTGGAAGACCTCGGTATCAAGACCGGCAATGCACGCGCCAAGATTCTTGGCAAAACCCTGGACATCGCCACCGGCAAGCTGCTGGACGAGAACAAGAACCCGTCCCGCACCACCGGCGAACTCGACAACCGCGGCAGCCAGTTCTATCTGGCGATGTACTGGGCGCAGGCGCTGGCCGAGCAGACCGAGGACGTGGAACTGCAGTCGCATTTCGCGAAGCTGGCCAAGACTCTGGTCGAGCAGGAAGAGACCATCATCGGCGAACTTGCTGCGGTGCAGGGTCAGCCCGTCGATATCGGCGGCTACTACTGGGCCGATCGCGAGAAGATGAACGCGGTCATGCGGCCCAGCAAAACGTTCAATGCGGTGCTGGATGACGCCAAGGGCTGAGATCAGCCATTAAGCCTTGCGCAGACCCGAAGCCCGGCTGGCTGATCCCGCCGGGCTTTTTCATGCCCGTACCGCGCGCGCCTTCGTATTGGATTACCGATGAAACTCCGAACCGTCGCCCCGGGAACTGAGGCGCCGCCCGCCGACTCGCCCACCACGGCCGAACAGCGGTTTGGGCTGCTGGACTCACTGCGGGGCTTCGCGCTGTTCGGCGTTTTGATGGTGAATCTGGTCAGCCTGTCCCTGTTCGAATTCCTGACTGATGAGGCGCGAGCCACACTGCCCACCGCGGCCTGGGATACCGCAATCGAAATCGTCATGGCCGCCCTGGTGGACGGCAAGTTCATCACGCTGTTCACACTGCTGTTCGGTATCGGCTTCGCCATGCAGTCGCAACGCGCAGCCGGCCAATCGAAAGGCCTGCGGCGTTACGCCGGACGCATGTTGATCCTGCTGGCGATCGGTCTGACTCACGGCTATCTGTTCTGGTGGGGCGACATCCTGCGCTACTACGCCGTTTGCGGATTGTTGCTGATGGCGCTGACGCGACTGTCCAGCGCCGCGCTGACCGGGCTCGGCATCTTCGTGGCCGTGCTGCTGCCGGCTCTGCTGCAACCGGTGCTGCCGGCGCTACTGCCATCGGTCATCAGCTCCGCGGACTCGGCGCGGGCCGCGCTGCGGGCCTTCTCCTCCGACAGTCTCGGCACGGTCCTGGCTGGCAATCTCACGCGCGACCTGCGCATGCGCATCGCCGTGTGGTTTCTGCCGATGTATGTTCTGGGGCGCATTCTGATCGGCGTTGCCATCGGCAAGAGCGGCTTGCTGCAGAACGTGGCACAACATCGGCGAAGCTGGCTTCGCATCCTGCTGACGTCCGCATCGATCGGAATCGGCGCGACCGCCTTCTTCCTGCTGCGCCGCCACGGCGTCTTCGAGTCACCCGAATGGCTGCGCAGCGAACCGGGACGGTTTCTGCTGCGCATGCTCTGGCAGGCGTCGTCGCTGTCGCTGGGCCTCGCCTACATGGCGGCGATCGCGCTGTTGTACCAGGCGCCGTTCTGGCGACGGGGACTGGCTGCACTGGCGCCGATGGGCCGTATGGCGCTGAGCCACTATCTCGCGCAGACGCTGATCGGCATCGCCCTTTTCTATGGCATCGGCCTGGGAATCGGCCCCAATCTGGGCTTGGTCGGCGTGGTCCTGATCAGCGTATTGGTGTTCACGATGCAGGTGCTGGTCAGCCACTGGTGGCTGAACCGCTACCGCTTCGGTCCCGTGGAATGGCTATGGCGCAGCCTGAGCTACGGCGCGCGGCAAGCCATGCGTCGCGAGCCGCCGTTCACGGCGCCGTAGCGTCAGCCAGGCCTCATCCACGACTGCTAGGCTGTTGCGAACTCACACGCGTGCGCCGTGCGGTTTCGATCGGGCACCGACAGATCAAGGAGCCGACGCCATGTCCACTCTCGACATCAGGTCCGCCCAGCGTCCCGACTGGGATCAGGTTCTCGTCGACATTGTCGACTACGTCCGCGACAACGAAATCCGCTCCGAACTGGCTTACGACACAGCCCGCAACTGTCTGATCGACACGCTCGGTTGTGGGCTTGAGGCACTGGAGTATCCGGCTGCGAAGAAATTGCTGGGTCCGGTCGTGGACGGCACGGTGGTACCCAACGGTGCGCGCGTACCCGGCACGCGCTTCCAACTCGACCCGGTGCAGGCCGCCTTCAATATCGGCGCGCTGATCCGCTGGCTGGATTTCAACGACACTTGGCTTGCGGCCGAATGGGGACACCCGTCCGACAATCTTGGCGGTATTCTGGCCACAGCGGACTGGCTCAGCCGCAGCGCCGTGGCCGCTGGCAAAGCGCCGCTCACGATGCGTGATGTGCTGAGCGGCATGATCAAGGCGCATGAGATTCAGGGCTGCATCGCACTCGAAAACAGCTTCAACCAGGTGGGGCTCGATCATGTGCTGCTGGTCAAGGTCGCGACGACTGCGGTGGTCGCGGACATGCTGGGGCTGAGCCGCGATGAACAGCTGGCGGCGGTCTCGCTGGCCTGGGTGGACGGACAGAGCCTGCGTACCTACCGCCATGCTCCCAACACCGGCAGCCGCAAGAGCTGGGCAGCCGGCGATGCCAGCAGCCGCGGCGTACGGCTGGCGCTGATGGCAAAGACCGGCGAGATGGGCTACCCCGGCGCGCTCAGCGCGAAAACTTGGGGCTTCTACGACGTGAGCTTCGGCGGCAAGGCCTTCGCGTTCCAACGCCCCTACGGCCACTACGTGATGGAGAACATCCTGTTCAAGATCAGCTTCCCGGCGGAGTTTCACGGCCAGACCGGTGCCGAGGCGGCGATCAGGGTCCACGGCCTGCTCAAGCAACAGGGCCGCACGGCGGACGACATCGCGAAAATCACGATTCGCACGCAGCAGGCCTGCCTGCGCATCATCGACAAGACCGGGCCACTCGACAATCCGGCTGACCGCGATCATTGCATTCAATACATGGTGGCGGTGGCGATACTGTTCGGGCGCCTGACCTCAGCCGACTACGAGAACGGGGTGGCCGCCGACCCGCGCATCGACGCCCTGCGCGACACGATGCAATGCGTGGAAGATCCGCAGTTCACACGCGACTATCACGATCCCGACAAGCGCAGCATCGCCAATGCGCTGACAGTGGAATTTCGCGACGGCAGCCGTCTGGACGAGGTGGTGGTGGAATATCCGGTGGGCCACAAGCGCCGTCGCGAGGAAGGCATCCCGCTGCTGGAGGCGAAGTTCCGGACCAATCTGGCGCGCATGTTCCCGGACAAACAGCAGAAGGCGATCTTCGACGTTTCTCTGGATCAGGCCTCGCTGGAGGCCATGCCGGTTCACGAGTACGTGGATCTGTACGTGATCTGACCGCCAGCGGCTCCAAGAGGACACCACACTAGTTGGGGAGTCTCAGAATCGGATTCGACAGCGACTCGAAGGCCGGCCGCGCGAAGTAGTAGCCCTGCTGGTAGCGCACGCCAAGATCGACCAAAGCCTTGGCTTCCGAAAGGGTTTCTACGCCCTCCGCGACCAGCTGGATTCCAATCTCGTCGCACAGACCAACCGCGTGTCGGACGATGGCCCGCGAGGCTTTACGCCGATCGATATCACGGATCAGGGCCATATCCAGCTTCAGATAATCGGGCTGAAAGTCGACCAGCAGGCCCAGTCCGGAATGCCCGGCGCCGAAGTCGTCGATCGCGGTCTTGAACCCGAATTCCCGGTAGCGCCGGAATATCTCCAGCAGATGCGGCCTGTCCTCGATCGGTTCGGACTCGCTGACTTCGAAGATGATGTGCTCCGTCACCCAGGCCGCAGCGCGCGCGGCCTGGAGCGTGCGCTGAATGCAGGCCTCGGGGTTGTAGACGGCGTTCGGCATGAAGTTGATCGACAGTCGGCTCTTCATGCCCAAACGGCTGGCCCACTCGATCGCCGTCACCCGCGCGGCCTGATCGAAACGATAGCGGTTGCTTTCGGTAACCTGGGCCAGAACGCTTGCCGCCGATTCTCCGCCTGGACCTCGGGCCAGCGCCTCTTCGGCCAGAACCTCTCCGGCCAATACATCGACGATCGGCTGAAAGGCCATTGAAAACCGGAAGCCCAGGGCTTCCGTCTCTTGGCAGGCATTGCAGGCTTGGGACTTGTCTGACATTCCTCGATTTCTATCACAACATGTCCGTTGCAGCATACAAGCTGGCAGCTCTTGCTGAGCGCCGCCGGTGGATCATACCGGCGAACACAGCCCTTCCTTGCCGGGATAGGCGCCGATTTACAGGCAACGACAAAAAGGGCCGGCGAATCCGCCGGCCCTTTTTTGCCTCTCGTGCAGCTTACCGCTTGCCGGTCATTCGCCACCGGCGCAGCAATGCAGCCACCGCCAGACCGACAAGCACCACCGGCGCGGGCGAGCCACCGCCGGAACCACCAGTGGAGCCGCCGGTGTCGCCATCACCATCTCCATCTCCGTCCCCACCTCCGGCGGTTTCGCAGACGAACTTGGTGTAGTCCTCGACCACACCGACGAGGTCGGCGCTGTCGCGTGCCGGCGACACGGCATTGAGACCGGCACCGCGACGTGCGAAGCCGTCCGAGCACGCTTCGTAGTCGCCGAAGTCATTGGCCAGGGCGACCGCCAGGATGGCATCGCGTGCTTCGGTGAAGGTGGCATCGGCCGGCGTCATTTTCAGACCGCCGATGATGTAATCCTTCATCCGCGTCTGCGCTTCGCCGAAGCTGTGACGCGGGTCGTTCAGCAGACCGGTGTAGCACTCCCAGACCATGTTGGCCCAGATTTCACCGGCATTGTGCACTTCCGAGTTGCTGGCACCATCGCCGCCGTCCGGCGTCGGCTCGCCGTCGGAAATGTGCCTGAACGTGAAGCTGTTCCGGTCGAAGTCCGTGGAGTACGGCGCACGACGGATGCCCGCGTACAGGTTGTGGACGACGTAACCGGCCAGGCTATACGCGCCCTGGAAGCTGTCATTCCCGATCGACAGCGTGTCATCGGCGCGGGTCGACAACATGAAACCGTCGATGTCGCCCCAGCCTTCGCTCATGGCACCGGACTGCTGACTGCTGGAATCGGTCAGGCGGTGATGCACGTAGTGGAAGAACTCGTGCGCGATGATCTGGTTGTCGAGCGTGCCGTCGGCATCAATGGACGCCTCACGCAGCAGGTGCATCTACGTTCACGGCGGACTGCCATAAGCCGGCCTTCCCGCGGGGTTCAGGTGCTGTTCGTCGGTCGCGACGCGTGCGGGCTGTTCCGCCCCGCGGGGTCATACGCCCGCCGCTGACAGATTCCGACCCACCATCGCGTGGTAGCCGCCGCCGAACAACAACAGATGAACCAGCGCCGGCCAGAGACGGTAGATCGTCAATCGCTCGGCACAGCCCGCTTGCAAGGGGGCATAGGCCTCGAAAAACTCCGGACTCGGCCGATCGAACAGTTGCAGCATCGCGATATCGACCTCGCTGTGTCCGTAGTAGCAGGCCGGGTCGATCAGGCCGCTGAGCCGGGTCCCGGTGACTAGCACATTGCCGCTCCACAGATCGCCATGCAGCAAGGATGCCGCCGGCTGTTGCGGAAGCCGATTCGGTAAATCCGCGGCCAAGCGCTCCAGACGTCGGCCGAGCGAAACCGGCAGTTTCGACAGATGCGGCAGCAGGCGTCGCTGTGCCCAGAATTCAGGCCAGCACTCCGTCCACGCATTGTCGATCGGCACCGAATCGAATGCGTATGCCTCAGGCCAGCCATAGGCTGGGCCGGTGGTGGCATGAAGCACGGCAAGCTGCGCTCCGACGTCGCTCCAGGCGTTGTCGAGCAATCCATCCGTCGGCAGGCGTTCGATGACCAGGGTCTGCGAATCGGCACCGAGCACGGCCGGCGCAGGTACACCGGCTTCGTGAATGGTGCGAAGCATCGACGCTTCGACCTGGGCCAGCGCTCCGTGCTTGACGATGGCGACACGTCCGTCGTCCAGACGAATATGCAGTACCTGCGAAAGACCGCCACCGGACACCGGCTCCGCGTGCCGCAGGACTCCGCCCAACAGCGCCGCCCCGCGCTGGGCCAGCGGTGTCATCGACGGCCGACGAGCTGATCCAGCAACCCGTGGGCGCCTGCCGTCACGTCCGCCCAGGTCTGATCAAAGCCGGCGTCCTCGCCGTAGTAAGGGTCGGCCACCGCCTGCCCCTGCCGCCCCGGCACGTGGTCCAGCAGCAGCGCCAGCTCCGCGCGGGCGTCCGTCGGCTGCAGCGCGCGCAGGGCCGCCAGGTTCTGCGTATCCAGCGCGACCACATGGGTGAAGTGCCTGAAATCCTGCACTGTGACCTGCCGCGCGCGGTAGGCACTGATGTCGACCCCATGCCGGCGCGCCACGGCCTGCGCGCGGCGATCCGGAGCGGCGCCGACATGCCAGTCGCCGGTGCCGGCGGAATCGATTTCGAAATTCAGTCCTCGCTCGGTGGCCTTGAGACGCAAGGCGGCCTCGGCCAGCGGCGATCGGCAGATGTTGCCGAGGCAGACGAACAATACGGCGGGCATGGTGAGCGGTCGCGATTGGGCGGCACGAATCAGTAACACAGAATGCGACACGATTCATGTACGCCGGCTCCTCCCTTACCATGGGCGGATGCGTGTCTTCTCACATACCTGCTCGAATACCGAGATTGTCTGCGCGCTCGATGCGGCGCAGTGTCTGATCGGCGTCGACGACGACTCGGATCATCCCCCGGAGATCGTGGCCACGCTGCCCAAGCTCGGTCGCGATCTGGACCTCGACGTCGCCGCGGTCATCGCCCTGAAACCGGATTTGGTGCTCAGCTCGCTGACCGTGCCCGGGCACGAGCGCATCGTCGACGCTCTGGAAGCCGCCGGCATCCGCACCCTGGTCTGCGACCCGCAAAGCCTCGAAGACGTGTATGGCGACGTGCTGCGCATCGCCGCCGCGCTGGGGGTTGCGCAACGCGGAGAACGGCTGGTGACGCAAATGCGCGAACGGATGCAGCCGGTCGAGCGCACCGCACGGCCACGCGTATTGCTGGAATGGTGGCCCAAGCCGGTCATCGTTCCGGCAAGGCGTTCCTGGGCCACGGATCTGGTGGATCTGGCCGGCGGCCTCAATCCCTGGGGTGCGATGGACGCCAAAAGCAAACCACTGGAGCCGCACGAGGCGATCGCGGCGAACCCCGATATCGTGGTGATGTCCTGGTGCGGCGTCGCCGAAGCGAATTACCGGGCCGAGGTGGTGCGGCGACGCCCCGGCTGGCAGGCCGTTCCGGCGGTGGCTCACAACCGAATCTTTCCGATCACCGAAGCCTGGCTCGGTCGCCCCGGCCCTCGCCTGATGGACGGCTATGACGCGCTGAAACGCCACATTGACGCATTTGCCAGCTGAGACGGTTCAGGAAGCCGCCAGCGCCAGCGCCAGCCTTCGCGCCTTGGTGCCCTTGGATTCGTACATGTCCGCATCGGCCTGCTCGATCAGATTCGGCAATTCCCCACCGCCCGGTGGCGTGACCGCGCCACCACAACTGAAGCCGACGTAGAGTGCCTGCCCGTCGATCACCATGGGCGCATCGATGGCCTCGCGCAGGCTCTGCATGCGTTCGCGCAAGGCGCGAAGATCACGCACTGAATCGACCAGTATCACGAACTCGTCCCCCCCGAAGCGCACGACGAACTCGCTGCTGCGAACGCAGCGCTCCAGACGTGCCGCGATCATCTTGAGCACCCGGTCGCCCGTTTCATGGCCGTAGTGATCGTTGATGGGCTTGAAATCGTCAAGGTCCAAGAAAAGCAGTCCGACACGGCCCTGGCTACGGCGCGCGAGACGCGCGGCCGTCTGGTAGCGGCTGCTCAACAGGCGCCGGTTCGGCAGGCCCGTCAGGGGATCGAAACCGGCCAGGCGCTCCACTTCGAGTCGATAGCGCAAATTCATCGCCAGTGACAAGCCCATGGCCAGCGAGAACGCAGCAGCCATCATCGATACGCCCAGAAGCAAGCCGACGGTCTGCGCGCCGGATACGGGGCCCGACCACAGCGACAATCCGGCATACAGGCCGCGCGTCAGACTCAGCATCCCACAGACCGCTATCGGCAAAGCCATGCCCCAGAAAATCGGGCGATCCTCACGCGAAACGCTTTGCGCAAGGCTCCAGGCCAGGCTCAAAGCCAGGATGCCCCCCCACACGGTCGTCACCAGCAGCCGCATCGCATCGTTACGGCTCGAATACAACCAGAAGACACTGACCAACAGGTAGACCAGCGCGAACGGCACGAGATAGCGCAGCAGGACCGGCGGTAGCCCCCGAAAGCGGCGCACGCCACTCAGCAGCAGTATCCAGCCACCGACCATCAGCAGATTCGGCAATAACACGATCAGCGAACGATCGGTCCAGCTCCGCAGTGCGACCCCGAACATTCCGGCGCATAGGCAGACCATGCCAGCGGTCGCGCGCAGCATGCCTGGGCTCGGCCGGCTGAGTAGCCAGCCGCCATAAAGTCCCACCGCCGCGATCAATAGATTCACGGCAATCATCGTGATCAGCGTTGAAACGTCGAGCATCGACCGCCTTCGTAATTCGTAGTGGCGGCATATTGCGGCCATGCCCGGACCGCACCGCCGCCGGGGCGGTCAAGGGTAGCGTCGGGCCGAAGACCGGCAATTCACGGGGGAGCACACCATGCGCCGGCGTACTGAGGGATCGGCACATCCCTCACGTACAATTACGGCAATGCCAGCGGACCAAGCTCGGTTGCGCGCGGCCCAGCCCTCCAGAACAACGCAATGGCCTATTCACGCATCATCGGAACCGGCAGCTATCTGCCGGACAAAGTGCTGAGCAATCGCGATCTCGAAAGCTTCGTCGATACCAGCGACGAATGGATCTTCGAGCGGACCGGTATTCGCAGCCGCCACATCGCGGCCGACGATCAGGTGTCCAGCGATCTGGCATTGCAGGCCTGCCAGCGAGCGCTGGACGCAGCCGGCATCGGGACCGACGCCGTGGATCTGATCGTCGTGGCCACCTCCACACCGGACATGATCTTTCCGTCCACCGCCAGCCTGCTGCAGGCCAAGCTCGGCATCACCCAGGGCGCCGCCTTCGATATTCAGGCGGTCTGCAGCGGCTTTGTCTACGCGCTGGCCACGGCCGACAAGTTCATCGCATCCGGGCAGTCCAGGTGTGCGTTGGTGGTCGGCGCCGAAACCTTCTCGCGCATTCTCGACTGGAGCGATCGCCGCACTTGCGTATTGTTCGGCGATGGCGCCGGCGCGGTGGTGCTCAAGGCCGGTGACGAGCCGGGCGTGATGTCCACTCACCTGCATTCGGACGGCCGTTACAGTTCAATCCTGCGCACGCCGGGTACGATCGCGCAGGGCAAGGTCGTCGGCAATCCATTCGTTGAAATGGAAGGCCAGTCCGTTTTCAAGATGGCGGTCCGGGTGCTCGGTCAGGTCACGCGGGAAGCGCTCGCGCAGCACGGGCTGCGCGGCGAGGACATCGACTGGATGGTTCCGCATCAGGCCAATGTCCGCATCATCGACACCACCGCGGAAAAGCTGGGCCTGCGTTCCGATCAAGTGGTACGGACGGTCCAGCATCACGGCAATACTTCGGCCGCCTCGATCCCGCTGGCGCTGGACGCTGCGGTACGCGACGGCCGCATCCAGCCTGGACATCTGGTGCTGATGGAAGCCGTCGGCGGCGGCCTGACCTGGGGCGCCGCACTGGTTCGCTGGTAAGCCGGCCCGGCCCGGTGGAGCGGTCGCCGGCACGGTACCGCCGGCATCGAGCGCAATGCTCAGCAATCGGCGCGGATGCGAGCGACCCGACTGGCAGGATCGACAACGATTACCGGCCATCCACGCGGTACGTCATGGGGTGGCGCCTGCGTGCCGATGCCGAGAGCGTGTTGCCGGAGCAGCGCCGAGCCTGTTCAACAAGCCTATGACGCGGCCTGCCTCTTCGACGTGGTCCGACCGGGCTAGCTGTATGCTCCCGCGCCGCGGAATCGCGCAGTCCCCTATATGGGTGATTGTCTCGACGGTCTCGGCCTGCAAGGATGCGGCCGGGGCCTGCAACGGCGATGAAATCAACTTCAGGGACAATCGAACGGCCACCAAAAACATGCGCCGGTTCGCAGTTTCAACAGACGTTTCCGAAGTAAAATCCGGCACATGGATTGCATGTGACGAGTAGCACTTCACTTGGCGCCGAGTAGGCGACAACGTATTGTTCACCTTTGGCTAAGCAAATAGATGGCTCCATACACTCGCCCTGACTGGAGCGCATGTGCGCAAACGTGGATCGCGGAAGTAGCGCGGGACCGGACTCAATGTCGGCTTCAGTTTGCAACACCACGTGGATACCCCAGACGAGCTTGGAGATATGGACGAAAGCCCAGTAAGTGCGGGTTTGCTGCGCGGCAGCAACCCGGCGTTTCAGAGAAAACTCGAAGCCTGTCTGTACGATCACCATTCCAGGGCTTCTTCGGAGACTGACGTGTTCATGCCCGAACCGGGGCGCAACGCCACTCGTGGCGGCGCAAGCATAGAGACCCAGGACTGGTCCGCCACCCATGCGCGCTATGCCCGCTTCGGAAAGCGCGCCTTCGATCTAGCGTTTGCCTCGCTGTTCATGCTCCTGCTCGGGTTCTGGCTGCTGCCGCTGATCGGTCTGCTGATCAAACTCGACAGCCGTGGCCCGGTATTTTTCAGGCAGTTCCGCCTCGGGGCCAACGGGGTGCAATTCCGCTGCTTCAAGTTCCGGACGATGACGCACGACCCCAAGGCGGGCTTCGTGCAGGCGCAGAAAAACGATCCGCGCGTGACCCGAGTGGGCCGAATTCTGCGCAAGACCAATCTCGACGAACTCCCTCAGTTCCTGAACGTATTGATGGGCGAAATGTCCGTGGTCGGCCCACGCCCGCACGTGCCCGAACTGGATGAATTGTTCGCCGAATGCGTGCCGGGTTACTCGATGCGCACCTCGGTGTTACCGGGCGTCACTGGCCTGGCGCAGGTTTCCGGCTGCCGCGGCGAAACCCGCAGCATTCGCAAAATGACGCATCGTGTGCGCTTCGATCTATTCTACGCACGCAACATGAGCCTGCGCATGGACATCAAGATCGTGTTCCTCACGGTCTGGCGCGCGCTGAGTGGTGACGAATACGCATACTGAACGGCGTCGCACTTCGACGCCACACTCAGTCCACCCTTGACCGCTCGATCCGGCGCTTCCGGCATGCACGATCTTTCGATGGCAGCCGATGTCTCCGTGATCATTCCCGCGTGGAATGCTGCGGCGTATATCGAAGCCGCGATTCGCAGTGCGCTGAGCCAACAGGGCGTATCGCTGGAAATCATCGTGGTCGATGACCATTCCTCGGATGATACGGCCGAATTGGCCTCTGCGATCGGCGACGCCAGGATTCAGGTCCACCGGCTGGACCGCAATCTCGGTCCGAGCGGAGCGCGCAACCATGCCATTCGTCACGCAACAGGCCGCTGGTTGGCGATCCTCGACGCGGACGATCAGTACCTGCCCGGTCGCCTGCAAGGTCTGACGAAACTCGGCGATCAGATGCAATGCGCGGTCGTCGCCGACAATCTGTTGTTCGACCGCGGTTCGGCCAGCGCCCATCTGCCGATGTTCCCGAACCGTGGCCCCACACCCGCGCACTTCCCGATCACTGGGCCGGATTTCATACGCGGCAACCGTCTGATGCACTCGCGCTACAACTACGGTTTTCTCAAGCCGCTGTTCAATCGCGAATTCGTGGTGCAACACGGTATCGGCTATGACGAGGGCATCGTGGTCGGCGAGGACTACCTGTTTTTGCTTGAAAATCTGCTCTGCGGGGGCACCTGCCTGTTCAGTGAAACCCCTGGCTATCTCTATCGGATTCACGAGGTTTCGGTGTCTTCACAAAAGCTGAGCCGCGAACGCATCCGCCTGATGCTGGAGGCCGATGAGCGCCTGCTATCCCGCTACGTACTGGATGGCGAGCTTGCCCTGGCACAGGCCGAGCGGCATCGCAGCCTGCTCGATGCCGATGCCTATGTCGCAATGGCGGACGGATTGAAGTCCAGGCAGTTCGGTACGTTCTTCAGATACGCGGCACGGCGTCCGGCCGCCCTGCGCCACTTCCGCCAGCCACTGCGCGACCGTGTCGCGCGGCTGGCTGCCCTGCTCAGGCAGGATCGCGCCGTTACTCCAGACTAGTCGTCCTCCCATGAGAAGGAGAAGGCTACGGATATGCGGTGCGAGCCGAACCGATGAGTGCCCTTCTCCCTCCGGGAGAGGAAGCAAATCGTTCTTGGCAGTGCCCGCAACGATCAAAAGAGCGGACTATCGGCCACGGTCGCCGCTAGCATCATTTCCGTCCGCAGATGCCCGAGGAATCCTCTGCATAGGCTGCTGCGCTCGTTCCGGTTGCGCAGAGGCACCCTAGAACTGAGCACGCACCCGCAATCCAACGATATTGGCGTTGTAACCTTGATCCGGCTGATCGGAATGGCGGTCCCGGTACTCACCGAACAGCGCGAGATTCAGCCAGCGCCGGGCATCCCAGCCCACATCCAACCTCACCGAGCTGCGGTAGTCCTGTCGGCCAGCCTGCGCCGATGCGCCCGAGATCGAATCCTGTTCAAAGACGCTGCGCGTCCACAGATATTGTCCTTCGACCCGGGTCTTGCCGCTGGGGCGCCAGACGAGACCGGTACTGACACCGGTTTCAGTCAGGGAATTGGCCCCGGCAGAATAGCTGCTGACGCGGCGAAACAGCTCGGCGCTGAATGAGGTCTTGCCGCTGATCGCACGGGTATAGCCCAATGAACCGGTCAGACCGTACGTGTCCTGCCCGGTACTGTCTTCCTGGCGGCTGGAGTAGCCCAGCGAGCCGTTCACGCGATTCTGCTCGTCGCGAACATATTCGGCGGTGAACTGAACCGTGGTTTCATCGAAACTCGATGCGTCCGGAACACCGGAGTACTCGCCTTCGACATACTGCACCAGTATGCCGGCGGAGACGCTCGCAAAGCCGACGTATTTCAGGGCCAGATCGGCCTTGTCCTCGACGAGCTGAAACGATGGATATTCGGGCAGCGGCAATTCCAGCCAATGGCGCCCGCCACCGGCCTCGACGCGCCACTTCGGCGTGACCATGAGATTGGCGCCCGCCTCCAGATTCCGTTCGCGTTGCAGACTGGGCAGGCTGGTATCGAGATCGGCGAACGATGCCAGGCGACGCTCGTTGGTATATCGAATATCCCCGTCGAGGACGCTGCCCAACCGCCACAAGTACGCCGCCGCGATACGATGCTCATCGTGGTCCACGCTCGAGAATCGGTCGTATTCGACACGGCGTCCCTCGGCGTCGAATTGCAGTTGCTGGCGGCTCCACTCGAAGCCTGAGCGAAATCCGGCGACCCCGGTGACCGCGGAGTCCGACCTTTCCTCGGTGCCACGCTGTTCAAGTGCCTCGCGATCACCCGACTCCTCGAACAGGTTCGAGTTGTACTCGTATTGCACCTCGGCAAACGGCTCGAACGTGGTTTTCGCGTCAACAGCAAATGGCAGCAGCATGGCGCCGAGCATCACGTAGCGGGCGCTGCGATGCGCTCCTGGACGCAGGACAGGGTACAGCGGCGGGTCGCATCTGGGGGCAAAATCGAGATCGGCGGCGGCCACGAGGCTCTCTCTGGTTTGTTGTGTGGTTTGTACAGCTGTGGTCCGCCGAGGTGCGGCGATGCGCTTTCGAGCTTTCCACTTACAGCTAATTTCAAAGGGCGACCGTAGCGCCTACATCGCATCCAGCGGCTCGGCATCAGGGTCGACGACCTCGTTCGTCGCCAGGCTGCGTTCGCGCTCGGTACGCAGCGACACGCGATACCGCGACAGCATCGGCAGCACTCTCGGCCCGCGCACCAGATAGCGGTAGGCAAGCCGGCGGGGATTCGACAGCAGGCGATATGACCATTCCAGCCCGAAGCGGCGCATCCAGGCGGGCGCGCGCTTCTCGGCGCCGGTCAGAAAGTCGACCGAGGCGCCGATGCACAGCGCCAGGCCCTGGGCGCGCCCACGTGCCGCCAACTTTTCCGCGATGATTTCCTGCTGCGGGCTGCCAACGGCCAGCAGGCAGTAGCGGAACGGGCTATGCGCCTCGACGAAACGCAGGCACTCCTCGACCGCCTCTAGGTCGTGGATGAATCCCATCGGGGGATTGTGATGAATCAGGTTTCGCAGCCCGAATCGCTGCACCAGACATTCGGCCTGCTGGCTGCTGGCACCGATCAGCACCACCGAATCGTCACTCGATACGATGTGCGAGAGCAACCGTTCCGTGAGATCGCTGCCGGTGCAGACCGGCAGGCGAATACCACGCAGCAGGCGAAGACTCAGGGCGACGAACTGGCTGTCGAGCAGCACGAACGTGGCATGCGCATAGGTCTGCCGTAGACGATCGTCTTCGCCCAATCGAATCAAATGATCGGTGTTCGGTGTCACGACATAGCCGAAGCGCGTCTGGCCGAAATCGGCGACCACGCCCGTGAAGCTTTCAAGATCGTGATTGTCGAACTGAAATGCCGGAATCGACATGCAACTGCCCCGTCCATGGAGTGAACCGGCACCGAGTTGACACGCCTGTGGCTGAGTCCGCGATGAACGGACCGCAGCCGATATCACTCCCGCGACTGCGTGGCCGAAGTTCAGCCAGGCTTCAGGGCATACGCGGTGCAATGCCGTCAACTTGGGGCAGACGTACGGTCGAGTTCTCCATGTCAGACGGCACAAAAGGTGCTCGACGACGGCTCGTCGGACTGGATTTGGGGTTTATGCCCTCCAAGCAGGATATTCGTTCAGTAGCAGATTCAGGTGCCGAAACCGGGGGGCGTCAGACCCGCATGTACGAGGCAGACTGATAGGAGCACCCGCATGGATGCAACACCAATTCACCAGCGACACGCTCGCCGATCGTGGCGCTTCGGCATGGCCTGCCTGCTCGGCGGACTGCTCATCGCCTCCGGCGCGCAGGGACAAACGAGCATCGAGCCACAAGACACCGGAACACAGATTGCCTCGAAATCATCCCCGCAGCCACGGGGGTTTTCCCTACAGCTGGCGCCGAACCTCTCCAACCCGCCGACGGAGCCGGCCCTGAGCCAGGCGAGTCGATCGCCGTTGACCCCGGCGCAGGGCGGTTCCCAGTCAGACAACGACACACCCGCGTTGCTGGAACTGGGCAGCGGCGACGCCGTGGAGGTCAAGGTGTTCGGCCGCCCCGAGTTCGATACCACCACCTATGTGGCCGACGACGGCACGATCACGGTGCCGCTGGCGGGGCCGGTCTATGTCAAGGATCTGCCACCAGCTGCCGCGGCGCAGAACGTCGCAGCGGCGCTGAAGGATGGTCAGTACCTGATCGATCCGCAGGTCAGCATCCGGCTTGTCGAATTTCGCAGCCAGCAGGTGTCGGTACTCGGCGAGGTCCGTAGTCCGGGACGATTCCCCATCGATTCGCGGATGACCATCCTCGACATGTTGGCCCAGGCGGGTGGCATCGCCGAAACCGGGGCCGACGAGATCTATCTGCTACGCACCGGTCGCGACGGCACGGTTGAACGCCACGCGGTCGACCTTCAGGGGCTCGTCAATGAAGACGGTGTCGTCCCGACCTTCGTGATCCACGGTGGTGATTCGATCGTGGTTCCCAAGGCCAAACACTACTACGTGTACGGCGAGGTCCAGGCTCCCAACATGTACCGGCTGGAGTCGGGCACTACGGTTGTGCAGGCGATTTCCCGTAGCGGCGGTCTGACCGAGAAAGGCAGCCCCAACCGCATCGAAGTCAAACGCAAGAATGCCGACGGCGAGTACGAAACCTATGACGCCGAGCTGACCGACGTTCTGCAAAGCGACGACATCGTCCGAGTCAAGGAACGCATATTCTGATGGCCGACAGCCGACTGCCCGTACCGCACGTGACCGCAGCGTCTCCACAGGAGTACGCGGCGATTCCCCAGGCCTACGCCTCGCCCGGGATCTCCCTGCAACAGATTTTCAGCATCGTGTGGGCGTATCGCCGCATCACGATCGGCGTGGTGCTGGCGGCGGTCGTGATTGGCGTGATCGTGACCAAGCTGTCGCCGCGCAGCTATCAAGCCACGGCGACCCTGATGGTCAATTACGAGGTCAACGATCCGCTGGGTGGCAAGGACTTCCCGGTCGGCCTGATGGGCAGTTACATGTCCACTCAGATTCAGTTGATCAAGAGTCCGGCCGTACTGATGCCGGTCGTCGATCGGCTCGACCTCGCCAACAACGAAGACTACGTCGCCGGATTCGATGGCGAGCACGGCACTGCCGAGCAATGGGCCAAGGATCAGCTCGCACGCAAGCTGATCGTCGACCAGGGCGAATGGGGCAGCCAGCTCATCTACATCGGTTATGTGGCGGACAGCGCGCCGGAGGCCGCCCGGGTCGCCAACACGGTCGCCGAGGTTTATGCGGAACAACAGTCGCAGCGGCTGAACGGACCGGCCAGCGAACGCGGACGCCGCTACACCGAGCAGCTCAAGACGCTGCGCGCACAGGTCGACGAGGCACAAAACCAGCTGACCGAGTTCCGCCAGCGCGCCGGCCTGCTGGGTAACGAGGATGATATCGACCTGGCCCTCGAACGGCTCTCGAACCTGCAGCAGCGCCTGCTCGAAGCACAGCAACAGCATCGGGCCGCGCAGGCGGCGCTGATCGGCGCACCCGGCACCCGGAATTCGGTTGTCGACTCGCCGTCGGTGCGCGATCTGCGCAGCGAAATCGCCAGCAAGCGTGCGCGCCTCGCCGAATTGCAGACCACGCTTGGCCCTCGCCATCCGCAGATCATCGAATTGCAGTCGCAGCTCGCCTCGGCACAAGGCGCGCTGAATGCCGAAACCCGGGTCTATACCGGCAATGCGCAAACGCAGGTCGACTCGGCTCGAAAACTGGAAGCACAGCTGAGCGCAGCGGTCGACGCCGAACGGGCGAAGGTGCTGAAGCATCGCAAGCTGGTCGACGAAAGCGCCCAGTACGAGCTCGCGCTCAAGTCCGCGCAAACCCTGTACGAACGGGCGCTGGACGGTTATGACCAGATCGCTCTCAGCTCGGGCGGCGACTACAACAACGTCAGCACCGTCAGCGAGGCGACCCCGCCGGTGAAACCCACCAAACCCAAGCCCTTGCTGAATCTGGCGGCGGCGCTGGTGCTTGGTGGCTTCTTCGGGCTGATTGGCCCGATGGTCTACGAGTTCTTCTTTCGGCGCGTACGTTGCCGCGACGATTTCGATCGTGATTTCGGGGTGCCGGTACTCGTCGAGTTCGGGCCCCATCCCATGGGAGCAAGCGCCTGATGAGTACCGCCATGGCCAGTGATCCCAATGCCAGCAACCGTCTGCTGGAAAACGCGCTGATCCGCATCTGCAAGCTGACCGACCGGCAGGTCCAGGAAATCATCAGCACACAGCGCGAGAACAATGAATCCTTCATCGATGCGGCGAAACATCTCGGTTATGCGACCGAGACTGACGTCGAGCGTGCACTTGCCAGCTGCCGTCGCATCGCGCTGGTCGAAAAGAAGGCACTGAGTCCCAGCGAACAGCTGCGTCTGCTGCACGACCCCTACAACGAACACAGCGAAAAGGTGCGCGCCCTGCGCACCGAGTTGCTGCTGCGTCCAGACACCGCCGGCCGCGCCAACGCCATTGCCGTGCTCAGCCCGGGCGCCGGCGAAGGGCGCTCGCTGCTGGCCGCGGAGCTGGCGATTTCCTTCGCCCAGCTCGGCCAGTCGACCCTGTTGATCGACGCCGACTTTCGTCATCCGCGCCAGCAGGTCCTGTTCGGCTCCGACAGCACCAAGGGCCTGTCGCAGGCCATCGCTTCCTCGGGGAGCACCCACATGCAGGCCGTCGAGGGTCTGCCGCACCTGTCCGTGCTGACCACCGGCGAGATTCCGCCCAGCCCGCTGGAATACTTGTCCGACGGACGCTTCGGATTGCTGCTGGACGACCTCAGCCATCGCTACGACCACATCGTGGTCGACACCCCGTCGGCCAGCGGGACGTCCGACGCACTCGCGATCGCCACGCTGGTAGGTCGCGTCCTGATCCTCGGTCGCGCCAATCACACGCCCTACAAGGCCACGCGCGAAATGATGCGGCGGCTGGCCGCGTCCCGGTCGCAGGTCCTGGGCGCGGTGCTGAACCGCTACTAACAACCCAGCGCGAACATCGCCATGTCTGCTGCCGCCCCATCGATCGAGCGCACAGGAGAACAGCCGTGAGCGCCGATACCGGATTGGCGCAAGCCAGCTGGATTCGCGACGACCGCCATGCCCCGGTCCTTACGGGCCTGGTCTGGCTGCTGCTGGTGCTGATGATCGTGCCGGATGGTTTCGACTATGCGGGCCTCGCCACCGGCACCATGCCGGCGTCCGGCAGCGCCGGCAGCCGTCTGCTCTGGCTGGGCTTGCTCGGGGCCGGCTTCACGTTCGTGCTGTGGCGCGTCCGCATCGGCATTCTGGTATTGCGCTGGACCAATCCCTTTCTACTCGCGTTCGTCGCGCTGGCGATACTCAGCGTCGCCTGGTCGATCGAACCCGGCGTGACGGTCCGTCGCCTGATCCGCCTCGGCACGTTTCTCGGCATCAGCATCGCCTTCGTCTCCGTGGCGTGGCACCGCAGCCGATTTCAGGAAGTGGTACGCCCGATCCTGAGCCTGTTGCTGCTCGGGTCGCTGATCTTTGGCGTGCTCAGCCCGGACCTCGCGATCCACTCGGCCGATGAATCGGGCGAACTGGCCGGCGCCTGGCGCGGCCTGACAAATCACAAGAATACCCTGGGTGCACTCGCCGCGATGGGTCTGCTGTTCTGGGTGCATGCGGCACTGACGCGCGAAACACGCCGCCTGCACAGCCTTGCGGGCTGCCTGATCGCCGGAAGCTGTCTGATACTCTCGCGCAGTTCCACCTCCTTGCTGAGCGCGGTGTTCGCCTGCGTGCTACTGGCCATGCTGTTGCGCCCCCCGCGCAGCCTCGGCCCGTACATGCCGTATCTGGTCGGCATCTTCGTGACGCTGCTGCTCGCCTACTCGCTCGCGGTCCTTCGCCTGGTGCCAGGACTCGAAGTCCTGCTCAAGCCCATCGTCATGCTGACCGGCAAGGACCTGAGCTTCACCGGCCGCAGCGATATCTGGGCGATCGTCACCGAACACATCCGTTTTCGCCCACTGCTCGGCAGTGGCTATGGCGCCTACTGGATCGGACCGCTTCCGTCGTCACCGTCCTACGAGTTCGTGCGCAAGCTCTACTTCTATCCGGGCTCGGCGCACAACGGCTATCTGGAAATCGTCAACGATCTCGGCGCGGTCGGCCTGCTCGTTCTGCTCGCCTATCTGCTGATGCACATCGTGCAATCGCTACGCATGTTCGAGTTCGACCGGGCACAGGCCTCGCTGTACCTCGGTCTGTTCTTCGAACAGGCAGTGGCCAATTTTTCCGAATCGCACTGGCTCAGCGTGACGACATTCGCCTCGGTCATCATCACGCTGTCCACGTTCGCCCTGGGCCGCGGCCTGCTGGAGCGACGCCTGCACCAATACTTCGGCCGCCCACAACCGCGCGCCGCCCTGCGCGAGCCGCCGGCCGTGCCACCGACTCGTGCACCACTGCTGGGAGGACGCACCCGATGACCCCCGCCAAACGCCCGGGCACCATTCCCTCGCTCGACGGCATCCGCGCAATCGCGGTGTCGCTGGTGTTCTTCGCACACAGCGGCCTGGAACATCTGATCCCCGGTGGGCTCGGCGTCACCGTGTTCTTCGTGCTCAGCGGCTTTCTGATCACCACCTTGATGCGCATCGAATACGACAAGCTGGGACGCATCGACTTTCGCGGCTTCTATCTGCGTCGTGTGCTGCGCCTGGCGCCGCCGTTGCTGGTGGTGGTGGCCGCAGCGCTGGTTCTGTCACAACTGAATATCATCGAAGGCGACTTCTCGGCGACCGGGCTGCTCGCGGTACTGTTCTACTTCGGCAACTACTTCGTCATCGCCAAGGATTTCGCCGATCTGCCGGCCGGCATCGGCATCGTCTGGTCGCTCGCGGTCGAGGAGCACTACTACCTGTTCTATCCGCCGCTGGCCCTGCTGCTGCTGCGGCTCGGTCGCGTACGCCTGTCCGCCACGGTGCTGGCAGGCTTGTGCCTGGCGATCCTCGCCTGGCGTTGCTGGTTGAGCGCTCAGGGCGCGCCCGAGGCCTATATCGAAATGGCGAGCGATACCCGCATCGATGCGATCCTGGTCGGCTGTCTGCTCGCGCTGGGGCGCAGTCCCTGGTTGGACGCCGTACCGACTCCGAACCTGCGCCGCGACTGGGCGGTGATCCTGGTCTGCCTGAGCGCCCTTCTGGGCTCCCTCGCCTACCGGGAACTCTGGTTCCGCGACACGCTTCGCTACACCGTGCAGAGCCTGGCGATTGCGCCCCTGCTCTATCTGGCGGTGGCACGCGCGGATCAGCGCCCATTCCGCTGGCTCAGCGCCCGGCCACTGGTCTACATCGGCAGCGTGTCATACACCCTGTATCTCACGCACCACCTGATCCTGTTCGGAATCAAGCATCACTTTCCGCAGGCTGGCTGGCCGGCAACCACGCTCGGCGCCGCGATGCTGACGCTCGCGGCCTGCGAACTGATGCGGCGTTGGGTCGACAAACCCTGCGCGGACCTGCGTCGTCGTTTGCACAAGACGGCCACAAGCCGACCCTCGCCTCCCCGGACAAGCTCGGCAGCTCTCGAATCACCCCTCCCCGGACGCGTGCCTGAACTCAGTGTCTGCATCGCGACCTATCGCCGCGCCGATCGCCTGGACGCACTGCTCGGTGACCTCTGCCAGCAATCATTGCGACCATTCGAGATCATTGTGGTCGACAACGACCGTGACGCCAGCGCCCGGGCCACGGTTGAACGTTGGAAAGCACAGGCACCGTTCCCGATCATCTATGACGTACAACCGGTCAAAAACATCTCGATCACCCGCAACCGCAGCGTCGAATTCGCACGTGGCGAATGGATCGCCTTCATCGACGACGACGAGCGCGCACCGACGCACTGGCTGACCCGACTGATGCATCACGCGCTGAGTTCAAACTACGATGGTGTGCTGGGGCCGGTCGAACCGGTATTGCCGCCGGAAGCGCCGGGCTGGATTCGCAAGGGCCGCTTCTACGATTGGGCGCGCATGCAGACCGGCACGCCCATTCCGCCCAATCAATTGCGCTTCGGCAACCTGGTTCTGCGCGGAAGTCTGTTGCGCACCGGGGCCCCACCGTTCGACGAAGCCTACGGCCTCACCGGCGGCGAGGACGGCGACCTGCTGACGCGCCTGCAACTCGATGGCGCCCGGCTGAGCTGGTGCGACGAAGCGGTCGTACTGGAACCGGTTGAATCAGCCCGTCTCAGCGCACGCTGGCTGGTGCGGCGGTCGCTGCGCGGCGGCCAGGACTTCGCGCGTCACACCCTCGCCGGCCGCTACGGCGAAGTCAGCACTGCCACGCGCGTGAGCCTGTTCGCACGCGCGCTCGGGCAAGCCGCTGTGGCCGCCGCCCTGTGCATGATCCTGTGGCCGCTGAGCCGGCATCGCGCCGTCCATTGGGCCACGAAACTGTCCGCCAACCTCGGCAAGCTCACGGTGTTCTGGGGCCAGCACTATCGCGAATATGCCTGAACGATCGATCACCCATCCGTCGGCATAAACCACTCTACCCCGCTCCCAATGCCCTTCATTGACCTGATCCTGCTGCTGATCGCCATTCCGGCGACATTGAGTTGCGCCTATCTGGCGCTGCTCACCATGCTGTCGGCGCAGCCTCCCCCACCAGAGCGTTCATTGCGCTGCCTGCGTTTCGACGTGCTGGTGCCCGCACACAACGAATCGGCCGGCATCGTGCGCACGATCGACAATCTCAAGACACTGGACTGGCCGCAGGACCGCTACCGCCTCATCGTCATCGCTGACAACTGTGACGACGACACCGCAGAGCGAGCACGCGGCGCTGGCGCCGTGGTGATCGAACGGACCGATTCGAGCTTGCGCGGCAAAGGCCACGCGCTCGCCTTTGCATTCGCGCGCAGTATCGAGCAGTCCTGGGCCGACGCCCTGGTCGTGGTCGATGCGGACAGCGTGGCTTCGGCGAATCTGCTGGAAGCCTGCGCGGCCCGGATCGAAGCGGGCGCCGCCGCCGTACAGGTTCACTACGGCACCTTGAACCCGGACGCCTCCTGGCGTACGCGCCTGCTGTCGATCGCCCTGGCGGCGATACACATCCTGCGTTCGCGCGCACGCGAACGGCTCAAACTGTCCTGTGGCATTCGCGGCAATGGCTGGTGCGTTACGCGAAGCACTCTGGCCAGCGTACCGTATGCCGCCTATTCACTGACCGAGGATGTCGAGTTCGGCATCGACCTCGGCCTGGCCGGGCGACGCGTTCACTACGCTGACGAAGCACAAGTGCTCGGCGAGATGGTCGCCAGCGAGAAGGCCTCACGATCGCAGCGCCAGCGTTGGGAATCCGGTCGGCTTCAGTTGCTGCGTGCACGCGGCTTGCTGCTGCTGTGGCAGGGGCTGCGACGTCTCAGCCCGATGTGCATCGATCTTGCGCTGGATCTGCTGGTGCTGCCGCTGTCACTGATCGTGGTCAATGCGGTGCTGCTGAGCGTGCTCGGCGGCGCCGCCACCTGGATATTTGCCAGCTCGATCAGCTGGCCGATCCTGGGCCTTGCCTGTCTTGCAGGCGTTGCACTCTATGTGTTGCGCGGCTGGCAACTCAGCGGCACCGGCCTGCGCGGCCTGATGGACCTGGGACGGGCACCATGGTTCGTGCTCTGGAAACTGATATTGATGGCGCGCAACCGAACGACGCAGCACTGGGTTCGCACCGAGCGCGAGCAGACGTGAGTGCCCCTTCCCCGCGGACACTCTTTGTCCGCATGTTCAGCAGCGCAGTCGTCGATCAGGCTGTGCTGTCCGCCGCCAACCTGCTGGTGGGCGTGCTGCTGATCCGGCGCTCCACGGACCTGGAGTACGGCTGGTATGTGCTGGTCTGGAACGCGCTGCTGTTGCTGACCGCACTGCAGAACGCGTTTATCGGTCCGCCCATGGTGGTCCGCATGTCGCAGCTGGACGCCGCAGGACGCGGCGACCTGACGGCAAGCCTGTTCCAGGAACAGCGGCGGCTCTATTTCGCCGTTGCCGCAATGGCCGCGGTCGTGATCGGTTTTGGCGCTCAGGCCGGCTGGATGGGTGGCAATATCATGTGGATATTGCTGGCCGGCGTGGTCGCCGCCCTGTGCTCGCTGCATCGCGAGATGTTGCGTCTGGTACTGCATGCCTATCGCCGCCCCGAAGCCGTGCTCGGCGCCGATATTCCCTACGTGATCCTGCTCATCAGCGGCGCTGCGCTGGCGACGATCACACCGATGCCGGCCGCAGCAACCGTCTCCGCATTGGGCCTCGCCGCTGCGGTCGGTTTCTGGTTGCTGCGGCGGCGCGTGCTCAGCAGTCACGCCTGGACTCCCGGCGGCGCACCCGGAATCCTGCGTAGCATCGCGCCCATGGGGCTGTGGTCGGCCAGCGGTGCCGGCATTCACTGGACCTTCGGTCAGGGCTACAGCTATCTCGTGGCGGGCGTACTCAGCGTGGAGGCCGTGGCCGCGATCGCTGCGGCCCGTCTGCTGATGATGCCGATCAATCTGCTGTCGAGCGGCATTCGGTCGCTGATGCTGCCGCTCACCTCGGGCTGGCTCCATGCGCACGGCGCACCCACGGTGATCCGCCGCCTGACACTGTTCGCAGCCGGCATGGCGACGATCTCGCTGTGCTACTTCGCGGTCATGTGGCTGCTGCGCGACTGGATCTTCGGCACCGTGCTCAACAAGCACTTCGACAGCCGCGACCCCTTGCTGCTGATGTGGTCAGCCATCTTCCTGCTGACGGTCATTCGAGATCAGATCGTCTACCTGCTGGCCGCGCGCGAGCGCTTCCGGATCATGGCCGGTCTGACCCTGGGAAGCGCCCTGCTGTCGATCCTGATCAGCTACTGGGGCATGTTGCAATACGGCCAGGTCGGCGCGCTGCTGGGGATGCTGGTGGGCGAAGCGGTCAGTCTGACCGGTACCATCGTGCTCATCATGCGCGAGTCACGCATACGGCAGGAATCGCTGGCCCCGGCGTGAGGCTGCGCTACTTCGACCATTCGGTATGCAGGTAGCCCTGCTCGTCGAAGCGATAGCGGCCGTCCAGCCAACCCTTGCCGAACAGCACCAGCACATCATCGTAATAGTTCGTCGACTTGCTCAGGCGGGCCTGGGTCCGATCCCGCTTGAGTCGCGACAGCTGCTTGTCGAGCAGTTTGTCCTCGCCAATAACCTTCAGGAACGGCAGGACCGCGCCGGAGAATCCGATCGGGGCCCAGTCGTTCGGCACCGGCTGCCCACTGACCGGATCGAGCTTTTCGGGCGGTACGCCCTTTTCCCGGATCAGCTCCACGAACGGTGCCAGTAGCTTGAGCTGCGACTTGCCGTCCGCACCGGACATCGCCGCCCACATGTAGACCCTGATCGCGTCGTAACTCCCGGCCGGCTCGCGCTCGGTATCCGGAAACACCTGGTCTTCGCTGTCCACCACCAGTGTGTCCGGCGCTACGCCGGCGCTGAATATCCGGGGGCTCATGCGCAGGTAGTTGCGCAGAATCGCCAACCAGGGGCCGTCCGGGTCACGTGTCGCCAGGTACCGGAACTGGAACGGCGGGATATAGGATGGATCGATTTCGTAGCGGCCATCGGCCAGGGCAAAACCCACTGGCGCCGGCAAAAGCAGTGCACCGGTCTTGCCGGCGACCACCGTTTCCTTTTCGGCAATCAAGCGGATCAGCTTGCGGCCCGTGGCCTCGTACTCCGGCACGCCCCACAGACGTCCCGCTTCCAGCAGCGAATGCGCGACCCATAAATCGCCGTCTGCCGCGGAATTGGAATCGACGGTGCGCCAGCTGCCGTCCTCGTGCCGCCCCCAATGCCAGGCCGGGAGCATGTCACCCAGTCGGCGTTCGGCGAGATTGAGATGGGTCCACTGCAGAATCGCGTCGAAGCGTTCGCGATCATTCGCGACCAAAGCAAAGAACAAGGCGTAACCCTGCCCTTCCGACGTGCTCTTCTGGCCGAAGGTGAGATCGATGACCCGTCCATCCTGCTGGATGAACCGATCCTTGAAGTGTTGCCAGTCGGCCCAACCGTCATCGCGAGCCGAGGAACAGGCACTGGCGAACACGATGATGCTCAGCCAAATCCCATGAAAAACGATACGGAACACGAAGTTCAGACTTGCCACCAACGATACCCTCAGAACGAGATTTCGCACCCTCGGCGGGTGCCTGCGCTCATCCTGCTAGGCTGAACCTCAAAGGTAAAGCGCGATGCAGGGATCTGCATCGCATCGCGCGACGCCAGCGGCGTTCGCGCGCCTGAATTCAGGCCGCCAATCCGATGCGTGCGACCGATTCCTTGTCCGACTGGGTCTTCGCTGCGGCCTGCGAAACGGAGTCGTCACCGGACCGCGGATGGCCTTGGCCACTGACGGTCTGGCGGGCATCGATCATCGCGACCGCGCCGCGCAAGGCCAGAACCTGGCGTACGCCCGGCAATCGATAGATGAATTTCTTGAGCAGCGACATCAATGTTCTCCAGCCCTGTGAGCACCTGCCGAGAGTCTAGAACAAGGTTTTTGCGCCACCGCGCCCACACCGATCAGCGGTTAGCGCGTTCCGATGGACGGACGCGCGAGACATGAATCAGTTGCTGGGCCACCCTACCTGCCTGCTCTCAATCTTTGGAACGCTGCGAAGCGCCCCCCCGAGTGGGGACAATGGCACAGACTTTTCATTTTCTCAATTGATGACTTTTACACCCGTACTCTATCGGGACCAACAGTTTCCGGACGGGTGCCCGAGGCCAGTTTACGGCCGCTCGCCCCCAGACAGAGGCTTCCGCAAACGGTATCGCTGGCCTGCGAGGCGACCGGCACGGCCAGGATCGAGTAGTTCGTCGTGCTGACGGTCCCGGTACTGGGGCAAGTGTTCGTCAGGCCGCCGGACAGACTGATTCTGTAGATGCTGGAGGTCTGTTCACTTGCGGACAGTGTCCCATCGGACGCCAGATACAGGGTCGCGGCGGCATAGCCCAGTGCGCTGAGCGTGCCGGCGTAGCCCTTGCGATCCACGAAGTACCCTTCCTGACGCGAGGCAATTTCGCTCAGGGCGCCCTTGGCCGCGGTACGGTTGGCGCGCAGCACGTAGCCGCGATAACTGGGGTAGGCGATCGAGGCAAGAATCGCCACGATCGCCACTGTCACCATCAGCTCGACCAGACTGAATCCGCCTGGCCTTGAACCCGGCTGCTTCATTGCAACGCCTCGTCGCCCCGGCGTTCCCGCCAGTACACATCGTAGAAGCGGCGGGTTCTCAAAGGAAACGTCTCCGTGTTTGCGGTGACGGCCCGGCCCAGGGTATCGAACTGCCCGCTCAATCCCGGCGTGGCGCTCAAGGTGCTGCGCGCATCGCCGTCGCCATCGTCGGCAAACTGGCTCAGGTCGACTGGGCGGCTGTCGCTGAGCGATACCGCGTAGAACCTGCCGTCGCCTTCACGCGGCTCGCAGCTGGCCTCATCGGGATCAGTCGGCAAATAGCTGCTCAGGAAAACCACGCCGCCGGAAGTCAGAGGCTGAGACAAGGCTTTTTCACCGGCGCCAGTCAGGCTCAGCTTCCAGCCGTTCGACAGATCCTTGCCGTCGGCACAGTTCGCCTGCCCGCTCGCGCAGGCTTGCGTGAGATCGACGAAATCGGCCTGCTGGGCCAGTCCGCTTTCGGTATCGATCAAGTCATCGATCATCTTGCCTGAACGAATCCGTGTATCGCGGTACATGTACAGATAGTCGTTGGTGGCCGTGCTCAGCGGCGCCGCGCGGTTGCCGCTTGCGAATACCACGGCATCGAACACGCCGTTATCGTCGCGGAACGGAACATAATCCGGTGCCTGGAAGAACCGGCGATCATCCGCGAGGCTCGCTGCCTGATCACTGTGGTTGTGGCGTCCCACGCTGGCGAGCGGACCGTAGGTCCAATCCGCCGGATCGCTGCCGGGCAGGTCTGCACGCCACAGGCGGCCACCGGTATCCAGGGCATAGAGCCGGTCGGTATAGCCGTCGCCATCGCTGTCCACCAGCGACAGGTCCGCCGCGATGCTGTCGGCGATCAGCGGATGCCGGAAACTGCGGTTCGCGCCGTTCCAGGCCATCGTGGCCCCGGTCTCGGTCCGCCAGATCAGCTCGCCGGTGAGGGCATCGACGATGTATACACCCTTGCCGGCCAGGTCATCACTGCCGACGATTCCGCTCATGTCCTTGTACAGCGATTCGTTGGCGCTGCCATGTCCGCCGTAGTAACCGCCCCCAAAGATCAAGACATCGACTGCTTCCGCCGCACCGTTGCGCTCCAGCCTCAGTCGCCCGACTTGCGGCGCCGAGGTGCTCATCGCCAGACTCGCATACCAGGCCTGCCCGCTGCTGACGCCACCGCTGGCGCGATACAGACCATCGGCACCGATCCTCCACAACAGTTCAGGATTGTCCGGATCGGTCACGTCGAGCGCGTAGATGTAACTGCTGCCAGCGAATTGCAGGTTGGCGCCGCGGCCGACGCCGAAGAACAGATAGGCGTGATCATTTGCGTTGCTGCTTTCGATCTTGCCGTCCCCCGGTGAATGTCCGCTGCTGTCACGGTCGATCAGCAGGACCGATGGCGCACCATCGACACCGTGCGGAATCGGGCCGCCCGGCTGATTGTCGCGCAGTACCTTCTGCGTCTTCATCAAGACACGCGGCATGAACGCCCAGGCCTCGACGCCGGACTCCGCACCGCCGCTGTTGGTGTTGCGCAACATGCGCAGGAAACCGTCGGCGGCACCGTAGACCAAACGCACATCCGGGTTGTCGTCGCTGTAGCTGCCGCGTGCGCCATAGTTGATCGCCACGGGGCGCGAATGCAGCACCGCGCCGTGCATCCACTCGCGCCCCTTGAGACTGCTGGACGTCCCCTTGCTGGCACTGCTGGTGCCGACCTCGAAGCCTCGGACATACAGCAGCAGCTCCTGGGCTTCGCTTGCGTTCGCCGCCCCGAGATCGGGCTGCAGTTCGGCCATCGTGTCGCCGGCGTCGGCGTCCAGGCCCCTCAGGCTCAATGCGCCATTGAAGCTGGCGCGATGATCGTAGAAGAGCTTGCGCTTGCCATTGCTGTTGGAACGACCGGGATTGCCGCCGCCACCGTACTGATAACCGGGTATGCGCTGGCCGGCACCGCCGAGCGTCGCATCGCGACCGTCGCCGCTGCGGCCACCAAGCTTGCCGCCGGTCTCGGTCCAGAAACTCAGCGCGCCGGGTTTGATCCGGCCATCGTCCGCGATCGCCTCGTCGCCGTTGACGTCGACGTAGCTGTAACTGCCATTGTCCGATTCAAGCGCCAGTTTCTTGAGGTTGCCATCCCAGCGTGGATGCATGTCCTCGGCCGGCCGGAACAGGCCGAAGTAGGCGTCGCCGGTGACCCGCCCGGGTTGGCTCAGGTCGAAGGTTTGGCTCGGCGTCAGCAAGGAGGCGTCGACCACCAGCGTCGGTTGCAGCAATTGCGCGGCGGTCTTGCCTAGATTGAGCAGGCCTAAGTTGTTGGCATAGGTCGTCACATTGGCGCCGACATTCACCAGAGCGTCGAAGCTGGACAGGTTTTCCTGAACGATGAAATGCGAGCTGAGGGTCACCGTGTGACCGGTGCCGTCATCGAAGCCGATTTCCTGGGCCTCGCGCACCAGATCCACGAAGGCGATATCCCCTCCATTGACCGCACCCGGGAAAAGCTCAGCGAGCCGCGCATCGGATTCTGTATCGACCACACTTTGGGTCAACTGGATGTTGAGCACGTTGGCCGTACGGCATTCGAGATCAGGACGCTGATAGTGGCCGCCGGATTCGATGCCGTGATCGCGACCGATCAAACCGGTAAGACCATCCCAGCGATCCAACGGCGCGTTGTAGACCTCACCGCCCGACAACAGCTGCGCGATCTCGACGTAGACTTCTTTGCCCTGGTACGGAGGCAATAGCTGCGTCGGCGAGGTCACGGCGGTGGCCAGGGTCGCGGTCAAGGCATCACCGATATTCGACAGATCCAGGATATTGCCGAGCAGATTGCCGACATAGGCGAGCACGTCGACAACCGTACCGTCGTCAATTAGCGGTGTCGGACCCAACAGGAAGTAGGCGCCATTGCTGCAATTCGGCGTTTCCCTTCGAGTCATGGCGATCGCCGCTTCGTCGCCGAACGCGCAGTCTGCGGCGCCGTTGCCGGCCGCGTTCGAGCGGTCCGCATGCGACACCATGATCGCTACCTCGGAATCGATCAGCTGGTTGAGGATCGACTCCAGCAGTCCAATCAGTCCGATCTGACCCAGATTGAGAACCCCGGAGACCGTGGTATTCAACAGGCCGATCACGGTTTGCGGAAGTTGGCCCACGACCGTGGTCAACAGGGGATCGACCAATCCCGAGACAAGTTGGCCGATGAAACCATCAAGCGTGGCCTCCACGATCGGGCCGACGATCGGAATGGCCAAGATCAAACCCACGGTGGCGCAACTCAAGGTGGAAATGCCGCCCAGCAAGGGTTTCAGCAAAGGACCAAGCACCGGCAGCGTGCCGATCGGTGAGTCCAGCCCGAGCAGACCGTAAAGATCACATAGCTCAAGTGCCAGATCGCCTTTGTCATCATCCGCGCCGAACAGGAGATCGGTGAGAAACTGCTCGGGGTCATCGGTCAGCCCGCCCAGCAGCTCGTCGAGTAGCAGTGTGTTCTGCAGATCAAGGCACAGCTGCGGATTCTGCAGGCTGTCCGGGTTGCTGGTCGGCGTCACCAGGCCGGTACTGTCGCAGATGCCGAGCAGGTTGAGATCGAGCACCAGGATCGTCAGCGGCTTGCGCAGCGGGCTGTCGCTGGCATTGGTGTAGATGTCGATATCGTCGGCGAACGCGGCCGGCACCGCGCAGACAAGCCCCACGATCAATGCGATGAATCGGCTCCGTGCGGTTTTCATGCCCCCCCCTATCGCACCGTCAGGCCGGCGCGCGTATCAAGCTTGACGTAAACCCCCTGCGCCACCTCGGCTCCACCCAGCGCCCCCTGGCTGCGGTCGAAGCCCGCCGTCACCGTGAACCCGGCGAGTTGGTAGCGCAGCCCGCTATCACCTTCGCGCAGTGCCGACATCGGCGCGAAGTCGAGTCCTCCGACGGCATCGCGATGTACCGACGTGTATGCATGATCCGCCAGAATCGAGTCGGGCAGGTCGATCAAATCGGGGCCGTTGTTCGGACACTCGAAACCGTATTCGGATTCCAGCGATTCGATGTCCAGATCTGAAGCCACGTAACAGGACTGGACATAGTCGGAGCCCGGCCGCACCTCCAGGTATCGGGCATCGGCCAGCACCGATTCCAGGATCGACTGCGCGCTCTGCGCAGCGGCCATCCGGCTTTCGTCGTTCAAAGCCAAGCGCAGGTCCACCCGCCCGGACCGCATCGCGACCAGACTCAGCAGGGTCAGCACGATCAGGAACAATAGTGCGGTCGCCAGCGCAGCACCCGACTGATGGCGCACCGCACACTTGCTGGCGAATATCCCCATATCAGGCTCCCCCATTGCGCAGCTTGACCGTCGTCGAATAGATCCGCCGATAGTAGTGCCTGGCCTTGTCGACTTCGGCCGTACCCTGCGGGTCGACGACCTCGGAGGGCACGAACGGCTCGCCCTTGTCGCCAATCTGGTAGCTGTTCTGATTCGTATATGTCGCATCGCCATCACGCGAACGCACCAGCAAGGCGATCTGCGCCGTCACCGCCCGCGTCTGAAGTTCGTCTCCGGGCGTGCTGCTGTAGCGATCGGGCACTTCATCGCCATCCGTGTCGAGGCCCCAGCTGATCTGCAAGTCCTCCACGCCTTCGGCGATGCACTCGGTGTAGACACCGGTCGCTGATGCGGCAGCATCCGAAGCGCCACAGCGGGCGGTTTCACTGCCGCTGGTCCCGGAAAAACCCGTGTGACACAGCTCCTTGCGACACAAGGCAGGCCGACCGTCGCCAGGCGTTTTCGTATAGCTGCGCACAAAATACAGACGCGGCAGAAAACGGTGAAAGCGCATCGGCGGCAGAGCCGGACTATCGAGCGAGCTCGGCGCGGCGGTCGCCGCGGCGCCCCAACGGATCAAGGTGCCGGCCACGCCGTTGGTCTGCAGGTAGAACTCATGGGGCCGGAGCGTCACATCGGCGGCGTCGGCCCCCATCTGAGCACTCGCAGCGCCGGAAACGCGCCGAATGACCAGGATGTCGGTTCCCGGCTGAATCAGCGCATCATTCAGGCAGCGCCAGCGTGATGAGGCGCTTGCGGTCTCGCTCTGATTCCGAAATTCGGCACGCAGCGGCAAATTGAATGCCCAGGATCGCGACGTGTCCGGCCCGCAGTCCTGAGACACCGGCAAAGCGTTGGTGGCCGAGGTGATGTCGTTGCCGCCGTCCAGATCCATCAGATTCGGAGTGATCACGTCGGCGTAGCGAATGCCGCCCATGTAGCCCGCCATCGTCAGATCGCGCGACAGATTGGACAGGGCGAAACGTCCCTGATCCTGCATGCCGACGATCAGATCGTTCTGGCGACTGCTGCGATTGGTCGACAGATAAACCGCAGCGATCGCACCGGTCAGCACCAGACCCAGAGTCATGCTGATCATCAACTCAATCAGCGAAAAGCCCTGTTGGCCGCGGCACACGATGGTTCCCTCAATCAAGGTAAGGGTCCGAGGCCAGTACCGGCACCGCAACAAAGCGGCGCATGCGGTCGTCGTTGCCGTCCTGATCCGGATCGTCGTAGCGGCCCAGCGCCAGCCCGCAGGTGTTGCGCGAAGGGTCGCTGGCCGGCACTGCGCTATCCGGCGGTGCAGCGGCGTTCATTCCACGCCACGCCACGACCACCCAATGCACCCCGGTATCGGCTTGGATGACACAGCCGGTGGGTGACACCAGACCGCCAGTCTCGTCACCGGTCGTCGCATCGACCTGATCCTCGCCCACCAGCTTGCGGCGCCAGCGTTCCAGATCGAACACGGCCAGTTCGGCTGTGCTGCATCCGCCATCGGAGGCCGCGCAATTGGATGTGCCGGTGAGGGCCGTCACGTCGTCGGTGACATACGCCGCAAGATTCGAGGGATTGGCGCGCATGCGCTCCGCGATGTCCTGCACCAGGGCTGCGGCGGTGGTGCGCTGCAAGGCTTCGTAGTTGACCCGCTTGGCCACGACCTGAAGATTGGCGACTCCGAGCAGGCCGACACCGGTGACGAAGATCGTCACCAGAATCTCGATCAGCGTCATGCCACGAACACGGCGCGGTGCCGATGCGAATGCGTCGGGGCGAAATGCCCGCCTTGAGGCGAGCCCTGCGAATCCATTCGTCAATGACATGCCTGTTCTTATAAGGGACGGAACATCCGAGCGAACAAAATGCCGACGAATGGGCGCGAGTACCTGATCAGTGCCTCGCCCCCCGTCGACAGGCCCGCCGGTGATTTGAATCCCCGTGGGACGCGACAAGCACGTCACTGCCACGTCATCATAATGAGGACGCCGCGCCTATCCATCCTTGGCGCTGCCATCAGGAGCTGCCATAAAAATGTCCAATCAAGCAGGCGCCGGTCACGCACCGGTCCGCAAACTGCTGGTCGCCAATCGTGGAGAGATCTCGATCCGCGTGATGCGCGCGTCCGCCGAAATGGGAATTCGCACAGTCGCGATCTACGCGCATGAAGATCGCTTCGCCCTGCATCGTTTCAAGGCCGACGAGAGTTACCTGGTCGGCAAAGGCGCCAAACCGATCGCCGCCTATCTGGACATCAAGGACATCATTCGCATCGCGCTGGATGCCGGCGCCGATGCCATTCATCCCGGCTACGGCTTTCTTTCCGAGAATCCGGATTTCGCCGAAGCCTGCGCGGCGGCCGGCATCCGCTTCATAGGTCCCAGCCCTACCGTTCTGCGCACGCTGGGCGACAAGGTTTCGGCGCGCGCCGCGGCCGAAGCCGCCCAGGTTCCGGTCCTGCCGGCCTCCGGAGCACTCCCGGTCGAGCTGGATGCCTGCAAGGCTCTGGTTGCCAAGGTCGGCTACCCGGTCATGATGAAAGCCAGCTGGGGCGGCGGCGGGCGCGGCATGCGCGTGATCGAGTCCGAATCCGAACTTGGCCCGCAGATGGAGACCGCACGCCGCGAGTCCAAGGCGGCTTTCGGCAACGATGAGGTTTACGTCGAAAAGCTGGTGCGTCGCGCGCGTCACGTGGAAGTGCAGGTACTCGGCGATGTGTACGGCGACATCGTTCACCTGTTCGAACGCGACTGCTCGGTGCAGCGCCGCAATCAGAAGGTCGTGGAACGAGCGCCGGCGCCCTATCTTTCCGCTGAAAGGCGGTCCGAGTTGTGCGAGGCGGCACTGCGCCTTTGCCGCCAGGTTGGCTATTCGCACGCCGGCACAGTCGAATTCCTGATGGACGCGGACACTGACCGCTTCTATTTCATCGAGGTCAATCCGCGCATCCAGGTCGAGCACACGGTGACCGAGGAAGTGACCGGCGTCGATATCGTCAAGAGTCAGATTCTGGTTACGGAGGGCATGCACATCGGCGCGCCCGCACAGGATGCGCGCCCCGGCTTGCCGACTCAGGACCAGGTGCGTCTCGAAGGCCACGCCCTGCAATGCCGCGTCACCACCGAAGACCCCGAAAACGGATTCACACCGGACTACGGGCGCCTGCTGGCCTACCGCAGTCCCGCCGGCCACGGCATTCGTCTGGATGGCGGCACGGCCTATGGCGGCGCGGTGGTCACGCCGTACTACGATTCCCTGCTGGTCAAGGTCACCGCACGCGGCCAGACCACGGGCGACGCGATCGCGCGCATGGATCGCGCCCTGCGTGAGTTTCGAATCCGGGGACTATCGACCAATCTCGCCTTCCTCGAAAACGTCATCAATCACCCGCAGTTCAAATCCGGTGAATGCATCACGCGCTTCATCGACAGCACGCCTGAGCTGTTCGAGTTCACGCCGCGCCGCGACCGTGCGACCAAGCTGCTTCGCTTCATCGGCGAAGTCGTCGTCAACGGCAGTCCCGAGATGAAGGGACGCGAAGCACCTGCCCTGCCGCTGCCCGAACCACGTCTTCCGACACTGCCGCGAGGCACACCGGCCCCCAGCGGCACTCGGGACATCCTGTTGCAACGCGGGGCCGCCGGCTTCGCGCAGTGGATGAAGGAACAGGAACAGGTGCTCCTGACCGACACCACCATGCGCGACGCGCATCAGTCACTGTTCGCCACACGCATGCGCACCAAGGATCTGGTGGAAGTCGCGCCGTACTACGCGCGGCTGCTGCCGAATCTGCTGTCGATGGAATGCTGGGGCGGCGCCACCTTCGACGTGGCGATGCGCTTTCTCAAGGAAGATCCCTGGGACCGGCTCGCGCAGTTGCGCGAGTCGATGCCGAACCTGCCGCTGCAGATGCTGCTGCGCTCGGCCAACGCCGTGGGCTACACCAACTACGCCGACAACGTGGTGCAATACTTCGTCAGGCAGGCTGCGGCCAACGGCATCGACATCTTTCGCGTGTTCGATTCCCTGAATTCCGTCGACAACATGCGTGTGGCCATGGACGCCGTCATCGAAACCGGTGCGGTGTGCGAAGGCACGATTTGCTACACCGGCGATCTGTTCGACCCTGGCCGACAGAAGTTCAATCTCAAGTACTACATCGACATGGCCAAGGCGCTGGAAGCGGCCGGCGCGCACGTCCTTGGCATCAAGGACATGGCCGGCGTGTGCAAGCCGCGCGCGGCGCGTGAACTGGTCCATGCGCTCAAACAGGAAATCGGTCTGCCGCTGCATTTTCATACGCATGACACCAGCGGGATTGCCGCGGCCAGCGTGCTGGCGGCGATCGAGGCCGGTTGCGACGCCGTGGACGGCGCGCTGGATGCGATGTCCGGACTGACCTCCCAGCCCAATCTGGGCTCGATCGCCGCCAGCCTCACGGGCAGCGATCGCGATCCCGGCATCGACCTGGGTTCGATGCAGATGCTGTCGGACTACTGGGAAGATACCCGCCGTTACTACGCGCCGTTCGAGGCCGGGATCCGCTCCGGCACCGCGGACGTCTATCGCCATGAAATGCCGGGCGGCCAGTACACCAATCTGCGCGAACAGGCGCGGGCTCTGGGGCTGGCCTCGCGCTGGTCCGAGGTTTCGCAGGCCTACGCCGACGTCAACCGGATGTTCGGCGACATCGTCAAGGTCACCCCGACCTCCAAGGTCGTCGGCGACATGGCGCTGTTCATGGTCGCCAAGGGGCTGACCCCCGCCGAGGTCGAGGACCCGAATACACCGATCGACTTCCCGGAATCAGTGGTGCAACTGTTCCGCGGCGAACTCGGGCTGCCACCGGACGGCTGGCCGCCAGCCCTGCAGGACAAGATTCTGCGCGGCAAGCCGGCGCTGAACGAGCGTCCCGGGAAAAGTCTGCCAGCGGTGGATCTGGAAGCCGTGCGCAGCGAGGTCGGAAAGGCCCTGGAACGTGAGCTGAGCGATCGCGAACTCGCCTCTCACCTGATGTACCCGAAGGTCTACGCCGATTTTGTGGCGCACCAGTCACAGTACGGCGAAGTCGCGCGCCTGCCGACCAGCACGTTCTTCTACGGTCTGCGTGAGGGCGAGGAAATCAGCGTCGAGATCGACCGCGGCAAGGCGCTGATCATTCGACTGCAGGGCCGCGCGGAAACCAGCGCGGGCGAGAAACTGTTCTATGAATTGAATGGCCAGCCCCGTACCGTCAACGTCGCCAAAGCCGGCGCCAAGGCACAGTCCGAGCACCCCAAGGCGGGGGACGGCAATCCCGATCAAATTGGGGCGCCGATGCCGGGCATGATCTCCCGCGTTGCGGTCAAGCCGGGAGATATCGTCGACAAGGGCGAGGTGCTGCTCGCGCTCGAAGCGATGAAAATGGAAACGCTGGTAGCGGCGCCGCATGGCGGCAAGATCGCGCAGGTGCTGGTTGTCCCTGGCAGCGTCGTGTCTGCCAAAGACCTACTGATTGAATTCGAGCCAGTAGCCAAGCCAGGACATTAATTCAACATAGCAGAACAAATGTCGTGCAATCGTCAAGTGATCCAAGTACGCTTGTGCGATCGGTAGCGTCGATGGCGAGAGCCCGGGGGCTATCGCGGTATCAGTGCCGCGAGGCGCGCCCTTGTCGCGATCAGGCTTTGCGCCAAGCGTCCAACGACGTTATATACTGTGCAGTAATGAGGATTTCCGAATTGAGGAAAGACTCGGGGCTCCATCGCAGACCTGTCAGGAATCGGCTTCCGGCGACGTGTCTGCGTGAACATACTTAGCGAACATTCCAGCGCGGTCGGCCTGCGTTACTCGACGGGCCAGCAGCATGGAAACAAGATTCGTCCGGGACGGATTCGTACCCATCAGGCGTAGCAAACAGCTTCGTTAATCAGGTGCGTGGAGGAGGGTTCAGTGGCACATAGACAGCGACGGGTGAATCGGCCCGCCTCGTTCACAGCGTTCAGGTTTCGCCTGGCGTTGCGCTCCCCGTTAACGGCCATGCCGCAAGCGGCGCCCCGCAAAATGAATCTCCTGCGTCATGGCCGTTCCCCTCACCCACCGCTCGCAGTCGCGAGCGGTCCCCCCTCTCCCGCAAGCGGGCGAGGGTCGGTCGGCATCACGCTGCGCGAGATTCACGTCAAGAAAGCAAGATTTTCGCAACAGCGTGTGTCTAGTCGCGCGCGTGGATCGACGGCCGTCGATTTCAACACCCCTAATCAAGTGATTCAGTCGGAGGAAAGACGGGTATGAGGTTTACAACGATCGGCGGCGGACAGCGCCATTCCAGCAGACACGGACTTCGTGCCACGCCGTGGTTGGCCACGGTTCTGCTCACACTGTCTCCCCTGGCAATGGCCCAGACCATCGACCAAGTCCTGGAAACCGGCGAAGCGAAGGCAGCCGAAGGCAAGGCCTCGCAGGCCAAGATCGACCAGGTGGTGGACGCCAAGCAAGGCAAGTTGATCAAGTACCGCGCG